>Ga0210384_10004423_pt1 | contig 15693 bp, 17 predicted proteins | sample IncBWH2MmetaG_FD_160574 | JGI IMG/M metagenome (GOLD analysis project Ga0210384, IMG submission 160574) | Forest soil microbial communities from Barre Woods Harvard Forest LTER site, Petersham, Massachusetts, United States - Inc-BW-H-2-M | ecosystem: Environmental > Terrestrial > Soil >...
AGCCCCAGCGCCATCGGCATCATGCCGATGATCATGGCCAGCGCGGTCATCAGCACCGGCCGGAAGCGCGTGAACCCGGCCTCCACCGCGGCGCGGGACGCATCCCCGTGCTCGGCCAGCTGCTGCTTGGCGAAGGCCACCACCAGGATGCTGTTGGCGGTCGCCACGCCCACGCTCATGATCGCGCCCATGAGCGCCGGCACGCTCAGGGTGGTGCCGGTGAGGAACAGGAACACCACGATGCCGGCGAGGGCCGCGGGCAGCGCGGTGACGATGATGAAGGGATCGATCCAGGACTGGAAGTTCACCACGATCAGCAGGTAGACGAGCACGATCGCGAAGCCCAGGCCCGCGAGCAGCCCCACGTAGGAGCGGCGCATGGTGTCCACCTGCCCGCGCACGGTGAGGTAGCTGCCGCGGGGCAGGAGCTTACCGCTGTCGGCCACGATGCGGTCCACGTCCACCGCCACCGCGCCGAGGTCGCGGTCCTGCACCGCCCCGTAGATGTCGATCACCCGGCGGATGTTGTAGTGGGAGACCGACTCCGGCTCTGCGGAACGCTGGATCGTGGCCACGTCGGCCAGGATCCCGGGCCGCACCGGTCCGCCCGGCCGCGGCCCCGCGTTGGCCGCCGCGGTGCCGGTGGTGGCGAACCCGTTGGCGGTGCTGGCCCCGGTCCCCGCCGCGGCGGCGGTGATCGGGATGTTCTCGATGTCGGAGAGCGACTGGATGCGGTACTGCGGCGTCTGGGTGGCCAGGTTGTAGTTCACCCCGTTCTGCCAGTTCAGGAAGAAGGTCGGCGTGGTCTGGAAGCTGCCGCTCAGCGAGACCAGGAGGCTGTTGGCGAGGTCGCGCTCGGTGAAGCCGCCCTGCCCGGCCTTGGTGCGATCGACGAGCACGTCGAACTTCGGGTAGTCGTAGGGCTGCTGGATCCGGAGATCCACCAGGCCCGGCACCCGGCGCAGCTCTCTCAGCATCTCCTGGGCCACCCGCCGGTTGCCCTGCACGTCGGCGCCCTCGATCTGGACGTCGATGGGCGCGGGCAGACCGAAGTTCAGGATCTGGGTCACCATGTCCGCGGGCAGGAAGTAGAAGGTCACGCTGGGGAACTCCCGCGGCAGCACCTCGCGGAGCTTCCGGATGTGTTCGGCGGTGGGCCGGTGGCTCTCCTTCAGGGAGACCAGGATGTCGGCGTCCGAGGTCCCGATCACGCCGGAGGAGCTGTGGATCCAGTTGATGGTGCTGTAGGGCAGCCCGATGTTGTCGAGGATCACGTCGAGCTCCGAGGCCGGGACCTCGCGCCGGATCACGTCCTCGACCAGGTCCGCGATCCGCGCCGTCTCCTCGATGCGGGTGCCGGTCTTGGCCCGCATGTGCAGGCTGATCTGGCCGCTGTCGGTGTCCGGGAAGAAGTTCCGGCCCAGGTAGGGCGCGAGCAGGAACGCGAGCAGGCAGACGCCCAGGAAGATCGGGATGAAGAGCCGGCGGTGCTCCACCAGGCTCGCGAGCAGCTCGCGGTAGCCGCCGCGGAACCGCTCGAAGCCCCGCTCGAATGCGCGCTGGGCCCGCACCAGGGGATTGCGGCTCGGCGCCGCCCCCTCGTGGGCCGGCTTCAGCAGGTACATGGCGAGTGTCGGCACCAGGGTGCGGGAAAGCACGTAGGAGGCGAGCATCGCGAAGATCACCGACTCCGCGAGCGGCACGAACAGGTAGCGCGGCACTCCGCCCAGGAAGAACATGGGCAGGAACACGATGCAGATGCAGAGGGTGGACACCAGCGCGGGCACCGCGATCTCGGCCGCGCCGGACAGGATCGCCCCCCGGTCGTCGTGGCCGCCCTCGCGGTGGCGCTCGATGTTCTCGATGGTGACGGTGGCGTCGTCCACCAGGATGCCGACCGCGAGGGCGAGGCCGCCCAGGGTCATGATGTTGATGGTCTCCCCCAGCATGCTGAGCGCGATCACCGACGAGAGGATCGACAGCGGGATCGACACCGCGATGATGAGAGTGCTCCGCCAGCTGCCCAGGAAGACCAGGATCATCACCGCGGTGAGGCACGCCGCGATCACCGCCTCCCGGATCACCCCGCTCACCGCCGCGCGCACGAAGATCGACTGGTCGGCGAGCGGCTGGATCCGGAGCGCGGGCGGCAGGGTCGGGGCCACCCGCGGCAGGAGGGCGCGGATCCCCTTCACCACGTCGAGGGTGGACGCGGAGCCGGTCTTGAGGATGGTGACCAGGGTGCCGCGCCGGCCGTCCTGGCGGACCACGTTGGTCTGGGGCGAGAAGCCGTCCCGCACGTGGGCGACATCTCGGATATACACCGTGGCGTTGTTCACCACCTTGATCGGCAGATCGTTGAGCTCCGGCACCGTGCGCGGGCTCGCGTTCATGGCCACGTCGTACTCGAACTCGCCGATCTTGGCGGTCCCCGACGGCAGCACGATGTTCTGCTGGCCGAGGGTGTTCACGATGTCGATCGGGGCCAGGCCCTTCGACTGGAGCAGCCGAGGGTCCAGGTCCACCATCACCTGCCGCTGCTTGCCTCCGTACGGGTACGGGATCGACGCCCCCGGCACCGTGACCAGCTGGGTGCGGAGGAAGTTGAGTCCCACGTCGTTGAGCTCCGCCTCCGACATGCCGGAGAGCGAGAGCTGGAGGATCGGCACCGTGGAGGCGCTGTAGTTGATGACGAGCGGGGGCAGCACCCCGGGCGGCAGCTGCCGGAGGGCGGTCTGCGAGATCGCGGTCACCTGCGCGTTGGCGGTGTCGAGGCTCGCGTTGGGCTGGAGATAGATCCGGACGATCGACTGGCCGCTCACCGTCGTCGACTCGATGTGCTCGATGTTGTCCACCGTGGTGGTGAGCACCCGCTCGTAGCCGGTGGTGATCCGCCCCTCCATCTCCTCCGGGTTCAGGCCGGTGAACTGCCAGGCCACTGCGATCACCGGGATGTTGATGTTGGGGAAGATGTCCGTCGGCGTGCGGAGGATCACCACCGGGCTCAGGATGAGGATCAGGAGCGCCAGGACGATGAAGGTGTACGGCCGCTCGAGCGCGACCCGGACTATCCACATGTCGGGCCGTTCCCCTCTCGTCCCCCTCGTTTGAGCTTCGCCACGACCTTACGATTGCCGGGCGGCCGTCGGGAGACCGCGCACCCAGCACGTTTCCGCAAGAATCGGCCAGCGTGCGTCACCTCTGATCGGGCGGGCCACCCACAAGAAGTCGACATCGGGGCTGAAACGATGACCGCGCGTCACCGTCCCATAGACGGGACGAACGCCATGGTCAGGCGAGCGGTCTGGAGTGTGCACGTCCTCGCCGCGACGGCGTGCAGACGGTCTGCGGAGATGGAAGTCCTCGGCGAGGTGCCCGCCGCCGGCCGCTCCTACTTCTGCGTGCCCGAGTCCGCCGGAGGCGCCACGTATCGGCTGACCGTCATCGGCGCCGACTCGATGTCCACCACCGGCCAGTAGCCCCGGGTCTGCGAGCGAGACGCTCGCAGACCCGGCGAGGGACGCCGCCGCCGGTCGTGACGCGCCGGACCGGCAGGATGACGTCTCAGGGCTTCCAGCCGCTCGCGCCCACCTCGCAGTAGTCCCCGCCCTCGAAGTAGGTTCCGCCGTGCGCCTCGCACATCTGCTTCGCGTTGACCACGCTGGTGCCCGGCTGGCACGTGCCCCGCGTATACGTCCCGCCCGCGGCCTTGCACATGTTGCTGCTGCTGAGGCGCGTGGTGCTGGAACAGGCGGCGGTCGAGAGGACCAAGATCCCGACCAGCGCCCCCATCCGAAGTACAGTTGCTGAACTCATGACTCGTTCCCCTCCCCAGAAGTGGTTGGACCGTCGCGTTTGGGATACGCAGCGCGCGGGCGGGGTGACGGCGGATACGCTTTATCGCAAGAACCCGCAAGCGGGCCGGCGGTCACTCCCCGTAGCCGACCAGCTCGACGTACCCGCGGCCCCCGATCGGCCGACCGGCCGCGGTGCCCTCGACGCGCACCGCGCCCTCCCAGTAGCGCGTGCCCACGATCAGCTCCTGGTCGGCCAGCCACGGGGTGATCGCCAGATCCAGCCCGGCCCCCGGCACCGCGAGTCGCCACCGGCTTGGATAGCGCACACGGCTCCGCGGGCTCGTCCAGTGGTCGAGAGCGTCGAGCGTGACCTCGGCGGGCGCGAGCGCGCGGGTCGCGCCGGCGGCGGAGACCAGCGCGCCCGCGCTGTGCGGATCGGTGCCGCCGTCGCGCCGGCGCAGGCGATAGACCATGACGTCGCGGCCGTCGTCGAGCTGGAGCGCGATCCAGTCCCAGCCGACCAGGTCGGGCCCGAGCGCGCTGGTGCTCCACTCGCGGTCCATCCACGCGAGCCCGGCGACCGGAACCGCCTCCGCCCCGGCGCGGACCGTGCCGCGCGCGGTCATTCGCGTGCGCGAGTAGTAGTAGGACGCGTTCCCCGGCTCGGGGCCCTTCCGGCTCAGGCCGCGGTCGCCCTGGAGCACGACGGGCCGGTCGCTCGCGAGGGTCAGGTCGATGGCGACGCTCCCCTCGGCGGCGCGGAGGCGCACCGGCAGGCCGTCGGGCGCGTCGCTCTCCGCCGACCAGTCGTCGAGCCAGACCCGGAAGGGATGCGCCCGCGCGCCGGCCAGGCCGAGCGCGGCCCGCTCGAGGTGGCTCCAGGCGTGAAAGCGCCGGCCCGCGGTGTCGGTGACCGCAAAGTGCGCAAGGTAGAGCTGGCGGGTCGACCACGCGGAGCCGGGCGCCGCATCCCCCTCAGCGGGCGGGGCCAGCGCGGTGCGGAAGAAGGTGAGCTGGAAGCCGAAGTGGCGACCGGCGGCGGACTCGAGATTCCCGGTGTAGTACCACCACTCGGTGCGGAAGTCGGGATGGGGTCCGAGATCGGCGGGAAAGGAGAACGCGCGCGGCGCCAGCGCGCGCGCGAACCCGCTCGCGTCACCCGGGCCCAGGGCGGCGCTCACCGCGAGGGTCGCCTCGACCCCGCTGCGCTCCCCGCCGACGCGCGCGGGCCAGAGCGCGTAGGCGACCGCCGCCGCGACGAGGACCACCGCCACGCCGACCGCGGTGCGCCCGGCCCTACTCATCGCGGAGCGCCTCCGCGGGCTCCGCCCGCGCCATCCGCCACGCGGGATAGAGCCCGGCCAGCACCGCGGCCAGCACCGACAGCGCCACGCCCTGGAGCAGGATCGCCGGCGACGGGTCGATGGGCATGGTCCAGCCGAACGAGCGCCGGTTGATGACGAGCACGAGGATTCCGGCCAGCATGAGGCCGCCGGGAACCGCGAGCACCCCGGCCAGTAGCCCCATCAGCCCGGTCTCGGCGGTGACCAGCCCCCACACCTGACGCGGGGTCAGGCCGAGCGTGCGGAGCACCGCGATCTCGCGCGCGCGCTCGAGCTGCAGCGCCATGAGGGCGGCGAGCATGCCGATGAAGGCCACCGCGACGGTGAGCGTGCGCAGCACGGAGGTGATGGCGAAGGTCCGGTCGAAAATCTCGAGCGAGGCCTCGCGCAGCGCGCGGTTCGACCGGACCACCACCTCCTGATCGCCCCGCGCCCGCTCGCGCAGCGCGGCCATCAGGGCCGCGAGGTCCACGCCGGGCGCGGCCTCGATGGCGACCCCCGACACGCGCCGATCGTCCCAGAAGCGATCGTAGGTGCGGCGGCTCATCACCACCACGCCCGCGCTCGAGCCGTAGTCGTAGAACACGCCGCCCACGGAGAACTCGCGCTCGCCCCGGTCGGTGCGCAGCCGGAGCGCGCCGCCCGTCCGCGCCCCGCGCCGGTTGGCGAAGGGCTCGGACACGATCACCGCGTCGCCGGCGGCGGGATCGGCGCGCGGGCTCCAGACCGCGTCCGGGCCGCCCTCGCGAAAGCGCCAGCGCGGCGGCCGGCCCGGATCGACGTCGAGCGCCACCACCTGCACCGGACCGCCGGCGCCAGGGACGAGGACGGTGCGCGAGGTGCCCGCGCGCGCCACGCCGGGGGTGGCCGCGAGGCGCGCCACCAGCGCGGGCTCGAGCGTCGCGTCCGGGCGGTTGCCCACCAGGCTCGGCGCCGAGACGTAGACGTCGGCGCGCAGGGTGCCCTCGAGCCAGCTCACCACCGCCTCGCGGAAGCTCGCGATCATGATCCCGACCCCGATGGCGGCCGATACCGCGATCATCAATGCGGCGATCGCGACCGAGGTGCGGGAGAGCGCGGCCACGATGCCGCGGGTGGCGAGCCGTCCGAGCGTGCCGAAGACGGCGGCCGCCACCGGGTGCAGGACGCGCAGCAGCCCGAGCGCGGCGGCGGGCGCCACCAGGGCGGCGCCGATCATCAGCACGAAGAGCCCGGCGAAGCCGCCCGCGATGCCGCCGGGCAGCGCCAGGATCCCGGCGCCGGCAACGAGGAGACCGAGCCCGAGCCACGTCACGCGCGTGACCATGCGCCGGGCGCCGGTCTCGAGCGCGCCCCGGCTCATCACCACGCGAGGCGGCGCCCCGGTCGCCTCCAGCGCGGGCGCCAGCGCGGCCGCGAGGGTGGCGCCCACGCCCAGGAGCACGCCCTTGGCGAGGGCGAGGGGGTCGAGCGCCACGTCGCGCACCGAGAGCACGAAGTAGAGGTCGTTGATCGTACGCGTCACCAGCCCGAGAAGGCCGCGGGCGAGCGCCACGCCGAGCGCCAAGCCCGCCGCCGTCCCCACCACTCCGATCAGGGTGGCCTCGGTCATCACGAGCGCAAAGATCTCGGCGCGCGTCACCCCGATGGCGCGGAGGGCGCCGATGAGCGGGCGCCGCTGCACCACCGAGAAGGTCATGGTCTGGTAGATGAGGAACATGCCGACGACGAGGGCCAGGAGCGAGAGCGCGGTCAGGTTCCACTGGAACGCGCGGATCATCTGCGCGGTGGTTCCGGCTCGCGCGCCCGCCGCCACCAGCTCCGCCCCGGGCGGCAGCGCGCGGGCGATGCGATCGAGCCGTGCGCGCCCGGCCTCGTCGTCGGCCACGATGAGATCGATGCGGCCGAGCCGCCCGGCGGCGCCGAAAATCTGCTGCGCGCTCGAGATGTCGGTGACCAGCAGGCCGTCGAGGGCGCGGGCGCTCGCCGGGTCGGCGGGCTCGAGCAGCCCCGCCACCGTCAGCTCGCGGCGGATCCCGGCCGCGCGGATCGCGAGACGATCGCCCACCCGGAGGCCGAGCTCGGTCGCGCTCGGCCGCGCCAGCAGGATCGCGCCCGGGCGGGTCACCAGCGCGCCCACCGTGGCGAGGCGATCGCGCGCGGGCGGCTCGCGGCGCTCCCCCGCGGCGGCACCCGGCGGGGCCGACCCGGGCGCGGCCGCGCCGCGCTCGTCGTCCAGATACGGGCGGAACGGGGCCTCCGCGAACGGATCGACCCCGAGCACCGTGAAGGTGCGGCCGGGACGATCGGCGGCGGCGACGTCGCCGGACAGGACCGGCGCGGCGAGGCGAACGCCGAGCTCCACCTTCAGCACGCGGTAGAAGTCGTCGGGCAGGCCGGACGGGCCGCCGACGATCTGGTGGGTCGCGCGGCCGGTGACGGCCTCGGTGGCGAGCGAGAACGCCCGCCGGGCGCTCTCGTTGGCGAGGTCGATGGAGACCGCGACCGCCACCCCGAGCGCGATGCCGAGCACCGCGAGCGCGAGCTGCCCAGGGTGCCGCCCGAGATGGCGGACCGCGACCCGGACGAGCTGCCGGGTCATCACGCGCGGCGCGCCGGGGCTCCGCTCCGCGGCGCGGCGCCGGGCGGGGGCGCCTGCTCGACGAGCCCGCCACGCTGCACGTCGAAGATGCGGTCGGCCACGCCGACGACCTCGCGGCTGTGGGTGACCATGACCACCGTCTTGCCCGCCTCTCGCGCGAGGCCGTCGAGCAGCGCCAGCACCGCCGCCGCGGTCTCGGTGTCGAGCGTGCCGGTGGGCTCGTCGGCCAGGATCAGCGCGGGGTCGTGCACCAGCGCGCGGGCGATGGCCACTCGCTGCTGCTCGCCGCCGGAGAGCCGGTCCGGCAGACTCGCGCCCCGGCCGCCGAGGCCCACGCGGGCGAGCAGGCCCCGCGCCCTCGCCAGCCCGGCCGCGTCGGCCTTGCCGTTCAGCTCGAGCGGCAGGAGCAGGTTCTCCTCGACGGTGAGGAGCGGGATCAGGTTGAAGAACTGGAAGACGAAGCCGATGTGGCGGCGGCGGAAGCGGGTGCGCGCGTCCTCGTCGAGGGCGGTGAGATCGGTGCCGTCGACGACGACCCGGCCCGCGGTCGGGCGATCGATGCCGGCGATCAGGTTGAGCAGCGTCGACTTCCCCGAGCCGCTCCGTCCGATCAGGACCGCAATCTCACCGGGTGCGATCGCCACCGAGACGTCGCTCAGCACCGCGCGCTCGGAGTCGCCCTCGTGGTAGGTCTTGCTGACGTGCAGGAGCTCGACGGCGGGACCGGGCATGCCCCGCCATTGTACAGGGACGCGATCAGGCCAAGAGGACGAGCGCCTCGGCGGCCGGCCGCCCTACGCCTTGCACCCGCCGGCCTGGCCGCGGGACCCCGGGATCCCTCCGCGCTCGACCATCAGGACCTTGCGCCAGAACAGGATGGCGCGGGCCCACCGAGGCACCGCGCCGGATTCCCGTCTCATCGCCCCCACTCCGCATCACGAGCTCGGGACTGGCTGCCACGGCTCCGGGCAGCTTCCCACGCTCGGGTAGTACGCGCCGTAGCTCGGGCAGTAGTACCAGTACCCGGGCGTCTGGTACGGGTAGTAGCCGTAGTACGGGTACGGGTAGACCGGTACGACCCCGAAGCCAAACCGGGGCCCGATGAAGCCGCGGTGCCCCACGAAGCCGTGGTGCCCCACGAACCCGGGATGACCTACGAAGCCAGGATGTCCGCTGAAGCCTCCGGGGTGACCGCCCCCGTGACCGCCATCCCGCGCCCACACCGGGCCGGGGGCGAAAACCGCAAGCACGATCGCCATCGCGGCGAATGCCAGAACCGTCGCCTTTCTCGAGTATCTGAGCTTGTCCACGGTGACACCTCACTTTCCCTTCTCATGCATGAGACGTCCCCGTGTCATGGGGCATTCAGGCCCCCGCGGCGCCGACCCGGCAGGCTAGGGATGCATCCGGGCGCCCTTGGTGATCTTGTCGACCACCTTCTTGTCATCGCGCAGGGCCAGCCCCACCACCTTCATCTCCTCGGGCCGGCAGCGCTTGACGGTCGCCCGGTTGGCCGCGTCGTGTCCGGTCTCGAACATCTCCTCGATGTAGAGCGACAGGCGGATGCGTCGCTCCATGGCCCGGCGGTAGATCGCCGCGACCGTCTCCGCATCCGCGCCGAGCACGATCATCGGCTGGATGGCGAGGGGGTTGTACGTGTTTCCGGCCGCGTCCTCGTAGGGCTCTCCGAGAAGGCCTTCGGTCGCCCCCACGATCCCGCTGGTGAGGAACGCGGTGACATTCAGCTTCTGCCACACCGCCAGGTCGTCGCGGACCACGATCGCGATCTTCGTGTCGAACATGGGCCCCACACTAGCAGACGAGGGCCCGTCTCGCGCTCAGCGCCCGATCGATCGCTCCAGGCCGCGTGACTGGATGCCCTGGGTGACGTCGGGATCGAGGTCGGGCCGCCGGGTGGGGTCCGGACGGCTCTCGCGCTCCGCGGGGGCGGCCCGGCGCGACTCGATGGCCTGGATGGCGCGCGCGGCGTCCGCCGCCGGGTCGGGCGACCCGGTCGGCAGGTCGAGGGACCGGCCGGCTCCGTAGTGCAGATCGAGATCGAGCGCGCCGGGGGCCTCGTCACCCGGTCCGCCGCCCGCGCCGCCACCCGCGCCCGGGCCCAGGGACGCGCACCCGGCGAGCGCCCCCGCCATCGTCATGCCCAGCGTCCAACGGACGAGCCGGGACCGCGCCGCGCGCCCCATCGGGACACCGGCTGCGCGTCGAACGAAGCTCACGGCGCGGCGGATCATGGCCCCGGCGCGAAGCAGGTGGAGATCGCGCCGTTCACGCAGACGCACTCGACCGCCTCGCCGTGCCGCCCGTGCACGATGACCACGCTGCTGGTGCAGTCGGCCGCGGCCCGCGGACGTCCCGTCACCCGCAGGGCCAGCAGCAGCGTCAGCACCACCAGCCCGGCCATCACGCACCAGAACACCTTCATTGGCTCACTACGTGCGCGGAGCGCCCGCGTCGGTCTGGTCGCCCTGGTGACCGGCGCGCGGCGACTCCACCTCACCCTGCTCGCCGTTCTGATCACCCCAGCGCGGCGACTCCACCTCACCCTGCTCGCCGCCCTGATCGCCCCAGCGGACGATCTGCACGCGAGCGCCGTGTTCCGTGACCGGCGCCGCGCCGACCGGCGCCGCGCTTGTGATTCCCGAGCCCAGCAGCACCGATAACCCCACCGTCAACCAAGTCTTCCGATTCATGTCGCTCCTCCTCGATCGTTTGGCCGTTCTGCATCCACCCTTGAGACGACCTGGTGCCGCCACCGCCGCCGGGCCCCGGGCCTTTTGGCAAGATCGCGACACGGTCCTACCCCCTCCAGCCGGCTGACCCCGACCCGACCAAGGTCGGGTAGACGATCCCCATCCGCGGCCGTAGCCTTTCGACTGGATCGAGAACGAATGAGCCAGGACGACGGGCAAGTGATCTCCATCGTGGACGACGACGAGTCGCTGCGGCGATCGGTCGGGAACTTCCTGGCCTCGGTCGGCTTCCGCGTCGAGACGTTCGACTCGGCGGAGGCTTTTTTGCGATCCGAGCAGCGGGCGCGCACCGGCTGCCTGGTCCTCGATCTGCGCATGCCCGGAATGAGCGGTCTCGACCTGCTGGCGTGCCTGGCCGCTTCCGGCTCCGCGGTTCCGGTGATCATCCTGACCGCTCACAGCGACGACGAGGCCCGTCGGCGCACCGCGCAGGCCGGCGCGGTCGAATTTCTCGGCAAGCCGTTCCACGGCGACGCACTGCTGGGCGCGGTCCGACGGGCCCTGGCCGGCTAGAACCGAAGAAGGAGGAGAAGGCGATGGCGACAGCACCGCTCACGAGCTACGGATCACCGGCGCTCGCAGAGAACATTCCGGACGACACCCGCGCCTCGATCGGCGCGCTTCCCCTGTCGAGGCTCCGGCGCGTGACCGAGTACATCCACGCGCACCTCGATGGCAGCCTCAATCTCGCGGAGCTGGGGGCGGTGGTCTTCATGAGCCCCTACCACTTCGCCCGGCTCTTTCATCGCAGCACCGGGCTGCCGCCCCATCGCTTCGTGGTGCGCGCGCGGATCGATCAGGCCATCGTCCTGCTCGCCGCGCCGGAGCCGTCCATCGCCCAGATCTCGCGCGCGGTGGGCTTCCGCACCCCGAGCCACTTCTCCACCGTGTTCCGGCGCCTGATGGGCGTCACCCCGCACGAGTACCGCGCGCGGTGTCTCCGGGCCGGAGCGGCGACCGCGGCGGGAGGCTCCGATGCCGGCGCCTAGCCGGATGATGGCACCGCGGCACGGGGCGAGTGCGATCGACGAGGCGCCCGTGCTCCCGCGCCCGCGCGCCGCCGATCCGGACGCGGAGCTGGTGGAACGCCTGCGTCACCACGACGACGGAGGCGCCGAGGCCCTGGTCGCCCGGTACGGGAATCGGGTCTATCGCCTCGCCATCCGCATCACCGGCAACGAGGCGGACGCGGAGGAGGTCGTGCAGGACGCCCTCTGGGCCGCGGCCCGCAAGATCGACACCTTCCGCGGGACCGCCGCGTTCGGGTCCTGGATCTACCGGATCACCGCCAACGCGGCCTACCAGAAGCGCCGGACCCGGCGCCACGAGCGCAGCGAGACGTCGTTGGACGGCCTCACCCTCTCGCTCGACGAGACGAGCCCGCCCGTCCAGCCGAGCGTCGACTGGTCGCCGAGGCTTGCCGACCCCGCTCTGCAGGCCGAGCTGCAGTCGGTCCTGCGCGTGGCCATCGACGAGCTACCCGGCGAGCATCGCACCACCTTCCTGCTGCACGACGTGGAGGGGCTCTCGAATCCCGAGATCGCGGAGACGCTGCGGATCAAGGCGGCCACCGTCAAGTCGCGGGTGCACCGGGCCCGCCTCTTCCTGCGCGGACGATTGAGCGTCTACCTCTGGCCCGACCGGGAGGCGGCGCCCGTCTAGGTGCTTAGAAGCCCCAGGTACTTAGAAGCCGAAGTCGCTCAATTCGGGAGGGCCGTCCGGGCGCCGCCCGAGCGGCCAGTGATACTTGCGGTCGGACTCCGCGATGGGCAGATCGTTGATGCTGGCCAGCCGCACGCGCATCAGGCCGTCGTCCGCGAACTCCCAGTTCTCGTTGCCGAACGATCGATACCAGTGGCCGGAGTCGTCGTGCCACTCGTAGGCGAAGCGCACCGCGATGCGATTGCCCGCGAACGCCCACAGCTCCTTGATCAGGCGGTAGTCCAGCTCCCGCCTCCACTTGCGGGTGAGGAACGCGACGATCTCCGCGCGGCCGTTCACGAACTCGGCGCGGTTCCGCCAGCGGGAATCGACGGTGTAGCCCTGGGACACCCGCTCCGGGTCGCGCGAGTTCCAGGCGTCCTCCGCGAGTCGCACCTTCTGGACCGCGGTCTCCCGCGTGAACGGCGGCAGGGGCGGGCGGCTCATGCGAAGCCGCCGTTGGCGCGGAGCACCTGCGCGTTCACCCAGCCGCCCTCCGGGCCGGCCAGGAACGAGATCACCTCCGCGATGTCCTCGGGCCGCCCGAGGCGCTCGAGCGGGGCGAGCTGGCCGAAGCGCTCGATCTCCACCTCGCTCTTGCCCTTGAGGAACAGCTCGGTGGCCACCGGGCCCGGCGCCACCGCGTTGACCGAGACCTGGTGGCCGCGCAGCTCGTGGGCGAGCACCCGCACCAGGCCTTCCACGCCCGCCTTCGAGGCGATGTAGGCGCCGTAGCCGGGCAGCGACTTGGCGACGACGCTGCTCGAGAGCGCGATGATCCGGCCGCCCTTCGAGACGTGCTTGGCCGCCTGGCCCAGCACGATGAAGGCGCCGCGCAGGTTGGTGGCGATGACCCGGTCGAAATCCTCCAGCTTGCCGTCTGCGATCGGGCCCAGCGGCATGATGCCCGCGCTGTTCACCACCACGTCGACCCGGCCGAAGGCCTCGAGCGCGTCGCGGAAGAGGCGCTCCACGTCGGGGGCGCTGCCCACGTCGGCGGGCAGCGCGATCGCGCGTCCCCCCGCCGCCTCGATCTCGGTCACCACGTCCTGCGCGCGGGCCGGGTTGCCCGCGTACGTCGCCACCACCGCGAACCCGTCGCGGGCCAGGCGCCGGGCCACCTCACGGCCGATACCCCCCGAGGCTCCGGTCACGATCGCCACCTTGATCGACGTGTCGCTCATCACGCTCCTCCCCCGGGCGCCGGCGGCGAGGTACCCCCGCGCCCAGGAGCAGTCTGCCACCGCGGAGGACGGCGCCGCCACTTCCCCCCTTTTTGACGTGGACCACCATGGATCGGCCGCGGCGGGCTCGCGGTTCAGCAAGAACGCGGCAGCCGGCCCGACCGGCCGCGCTCGTGCCGCGTGGTAACCTCATCCCTGATGAGCACGCCGGATTCGGTCATCTTCGTGGTCGACGATGACAAGTCCGTGCGCGACTCCCTCCACCGGCTGCTCGCCTCGGTGGGGATGACGGTGGAGGTGTTCGCGAGCGCGCAGGCGTTCCTGGACGCGCCGCGGCCGGACGCGCCCGCCTGCCTCGTGCTCGACGTCCGGCTGCCGGGGCCGAGCGGCCTCGAGCTCCAGCGCGAGCTGGCCCGGCGCGGTGATTCGCTGCCGATCGTCTTCCTCACCGGCCACGGCGACATTCCCATGTCGGTGCGGGCCATGAAGGCGGGCGCGGCCGAGTTCCTCACCAAGCCGTTCCGCGAGTCGGACCTGCTCGCGGCGATTCACCAGGCGATCGAGCGCGATCGCGCCGGCCGCCGGGAGCGCCGGGAGCTGGCGGACCTGCGCGGCCGCTACGACACCCTCACCCCGCGGCAGCGCGAGGTCATGGCCCGCATCGTGGCCGGTCTGCTCAACAAGCAGATCGCGGCCGAGTTCGGGACCACCGAGGCCACCGTCAAGGAGCAGCGCGGGCAGGTGATGGCGAAGATGCGGGCGGGGTCGCTGGCCGAGCTGGTCCGGATCGCGGCCCGCCTGGAGGTCTCGCCGGTCGCGGCGCGGAAGGCGTGAGTGGCAAACCCGGCGCGGCCATTCCGCCACCCAGCCTCGCTCCGCTGGGCGCTGGCGGTGGTGAGCGTCGCGGTCGCGGCCCTGCTCACCACCGGGCCGGGAGGCGAGCGGCTCTTTCCCGAGGCCCCGGAGCGCTTCGTCCACGGCGTCACCCTCCTCTACGCGGCTGCGATCCTGAGCGCGTGGCTCGGCGGGCGCGGCCCCGGGGTACTCGCGGCCCTCCTCTCCACGGTGGTGGTCGACCTGTTCATCACCCCCCCGCTCTACTCGGTCAGCTTCGACTTCGACTTCGCGCTGCGCATCGCGGTCTTCGCCCTCTCCGCGTTCCTCGTCGGCTGGCTGAGCGAGTGGCGCCGCCGCACCGAGGAGACGCTGCGCCTCGCGCGCGACGAGCTGGAGCTGCGGGTGCAGGCGAGGACGGCGGACCTCACGCGGAGCAACGAGCGGCTCGCGGCCGAGATCGCGGCGCGGGCCCGCGTCGAGGAGACGCTGCGGGAGCAGGCCGAGCTCCTCGACCTGACCCACGACACGATCTTCGTCCGCGACGAGCAGGACGTCATCATCTACTGGAATCGCGGGGCGGAGGAGATGTACGGATGGACCCAGGCGGAGGCGGTGGGCGCGGTGGCCCATCGGCGCCTGCAGACCGTCTTCCCCTCCCCGCTCCCCGACGTCATGGCCGAGCTGGCCCGCACCGGGCGCTGGGAAGGCGAGCTCGTCCACACCCGGCGTGACGGGACCCCGGTGGTGGTGGCGAGCCGCTGGTCGCTGCGGCGCGCCTCCCCCGGCCGGCCCACCGCGATCCTCGAAACGAACAACGACATCACCGAGCGCCGGCGGGCCGAGGACGCCCTGCACCAGGCCCAGGCCGAGCTCGGCCGGGTCACCCGCGCGACCACCCTGGGCGAGCTGGCCGCCTCGATCGCCCACGAGATCAACCAGCCCCTCACCGCGATCGTCGCGGACGCCAACGCGTCTCTCAACTGGCTGCGCGTGGAGTCGCCGCCGCTCGACAAGATCCGCGATGCGCTGCTCGCGGTGGTGGCCGACGGGGATCGCGCCGCGGAGGTGCTCACCCGCATCCGCGCCCTCCTGGCCGGCGCGGTCGTGCCCCGGCAGCCCGTCCAGCTCGCCCGGATCGTCACCGACGTGCTGCCGCTGGTGCGTCCCGAGCTGCGCCGGCACCACATCGCGCTCGAGCTGTCGGTGGCCACCGACCTGCCGCCGGTTGAGGGCGATCGGATCCAGCTCCAGCAGGTGCTCATCAACCTGCTCGTCAACGCGGGGGAGGCGATGCGCGAGGTCCCGCCCGAGCGGCGCCGGCTCGTCGTCCGCGCCGAGAGCGAGGCCATCGACGGGCACGCCTGGGCGGTGGTCACGGTGGAGGACGGCGGCGTCGGCTTCCGCGAGCCCGACGCCGAGCGGCTGTTCGAGGCGTTCTACACCACCAAGCCGGGCGGGCTCGGGATGGGGCTGTCGATC
>Ga0210384_10004424_pt1 | contig 15691 bp, 15 predicted proteins | sample IncBWH2MmetaG_FD_160574 | JGI IMG/M metagenome (GOLD analysis project Ga0210384, IMG submission 160574) | Forest soil microbial communities from Barre Woods Harvard Forest LTER site, Petersham, Massachusetts, United States - Inc-BW-H-2-M | ecosystem: Environmental > Terrestrial > Soil >...
GAATACTTCTCCCCAGTTGCGCGCCGAACTCCTGCGCTTCTTTTCCTCTCCGGAAAGTCCCTCCTCCGCAAAGGTTTCCGAAAAAGCACGCGCCCGATTGAAATCCGACGTCCAAAAGCTCGAAAACGCCCCATTGACTCCCACCGCCACGAAAAGCGCCAATAGTCAGACGACTCCGCCCTAGTCTAGAGGCCCTTTGCACATCACGCAGCTACACCGAATTCTCTTGACCTCTACACCGTTTCTCCGATGGTCCATCACTACTGCTCCACTTATTCTCATTCCATCATTGTGCTCGCCCGCTCACGTCTTCCAAGACCAAGCGCGGCAGACACTCATGAATATGAGGAGGACAAAATGGACTTACTTATTACGCTTGCAGTGATCCTTCTGATCCTGTGGCTCTTAGGACTCGTAACTTCCTTCACTTTGGGAGGCTTCATTCATATTCTGCTCGTCGTGGCTATCGTCGTCGTTTTGATCCGGGTCATCCAGGGTCGCAGCCCAGTCATATAGTCCAGTCTGGCGATTTCAGGCGGGTCCCCAGCGGACTAGTGGGGCGGACGATCGCGGTCGCATTCAATTCCAACTCGCTCTACCGGACAATACTCAGAAAAAAGTGGAGCGCCACCCGCACTCTACGAATGTAGAGACTCTTGCTGCCCGGCCCTTGACTGCGTCCATCCATTTCGCTTTCCTCTAGGAATTCGCCAGCCCGGTCCCGGTCACAGTCTCTGTCTGACCACCAGCTCCCGGATTGTCATAGAATTATTTCGCTAGAGCGAGTGCCTGTCGCCGTCGGTTGGAGATAAATAGTGAGTGTCGGCTTGCTCCTGCCAGCAACGCCCGCGCCGGAACTGACTGGCTTCAGTGCGCTACAGCTTCCAGTTCGCGATATTGCTCCCAACTGTTGCCTATCGGCTGTGGGTCTCGCTCCGGCAGATAGAGATGGGAATGGCATATACTCTGCAGAGGAGGCCCAATGAAAAAGCTCAGGCTTCTGATGTTGACGTTGTTGGTCGCGACTACGTCTCTGGCGAGGACGCGGGAGTGGAAAACAGCGAAGATCGAAGCCACTTCGGAAACCGATGTTTCGTGGAAGGTGTGGGGCGAAAAAACCACTATGCACTACACGATTGAGACCGACGATATGATTTTTTTTGCTGATTATACCTACAAACCGGGCCAACACAGTGATAGCCACGCACCGGACATTGCGGTAAATGCTCTAACGAAAATTGCAATCGAGGGGAGACACGCGTACATTCTCGACGTCACTGGTAAAGAGGTGAAGCTGCATATCGTTAGGAAGACTAAGAAGTAGTACCGTCCAAGTTCCTGCGACTAGGTGTCCCGCTGCGTGTGGCGACGCCTTAAAACCAATGCCTACAAACCTACATACACCTTCCGATATAACCGACGCCATGAAGGAAACCACCAGTTTAAGCGGATTTTAAGCGCGTTTCGGAGCGGACTGCTTCATCATACAAGATGGCGTGATGGACAAGCGGATCCGTGCAATCAAGACTCAGTCGAAGAGATCTTTCGCACGGAGCGACGAGAGTTGCTTTCGTCACAGAGTCGCCGCTCGCAAAGAGGGTGACGTCATGTCCTTGACGAACCAACTCTTCGGTTAGGTATGAGACCACGCGTTCCGTTCCACCATAGAGATGAGGCGGACGCTTTCATACAGAGGGGCAACCTGGGCGATGCGCATATCCTGCTCCTTCTTTTCGGTGTGCCTCTTCGAGCTTCGGAAAAATATCCTAGTGAAGGATTCTCGCCCGCACCATACCTGATCCCCTGTAGGTCCAAACACTGTGAGTACGTACCGCGCTGTTTTGTTTCTTGCCTAACGCGTGAGAACCAAGCCGTGGCAACGATTCAGCCGAACAAAAACCGGAAATATTGCCCTACAGGATACGCGTCTGAGGCGTCGGTATTTCGCCTGATAGGCAGTCGGAAACCGCTGTGGTTATTTTGGGGCTGCCCCGCAGGTTGTGAATTCGTTTGTCGGGGTGAGTTTCTTTTCTCACTTATCTTCCCAAGTTTCCTGGGAGTGAAAATGGCGGAGCCCTATACGAATGGCATCTCAAACAATCGTTTCTCAATCACACCCGTTTGTTCATGCGGATCAAGAGCCGTGGTACGCCGTTCGCACCAGGCCCCGGCACGAAAAGATCGTTCGCCATCAACTCGAGACAGATGGTTTTCATTCGTATCTCCCGAAAGTTCAACAATCTGGGCAATGGAGTGACCGGAGAAAGCTGATCGATTTCCCTCTCTTCCCGGGCCATGTCTTTGTCCGCATTCCCCAATTTCCTTCCGAAAAGACCAAGATTCTTCGCAAAGTTGGAGTCATCGGCTTTGTCGGCAACGGGCGAGGCCCAGCGCTGATACCTGACGCCGAGTTGAGCGGCGTCCGGCTCTTGCTCAGGAACCGAATTCCGCACGCTTCGCATCCGTACCTCGAAGTTGGCAAGCGAATCAGGGTTACGGATGGAGTTCTCAAGGGCATAGAGGGAATCTTGGTGGGCCTCGGATCTAAGAAGGGTCTCGTCGTGTCGGTCGACGCAATCCAGAAGTCCCTCATTATCCAACTCCAGGGTTATGGCGTGCAAATGATTTAGGCAAGTCCACTACATCGATTGCTTCCCAAGGATAAAAGATAAGTTTTGGGCAAACAAAGGTTCTCCTTCCACGGAAACAACAGGAATTGGCGGCGGAGCTTAAGGCGCCTTTCCCTTGGCGCTACATTCGAAGGCTTGGATCGGCGGCATCTCGATTTATTGGTGTGAGCCAAGGCGACTCCGATGTCCGCCAAATCCTGTGCGAGCGGACCCTGGTTCTGGAGAAAAATGGGGGCTCTCTAGGAAGCGGGTTTTTTCCTAAAGAGCCCCCGTGGCAAATCGGCTCCAAATTCTAGTTAAGGTGTAACGCGAACACTGACAGCCACGTTGGCGCCGCTATTCTGGCGATAGGTGACCTCCGCGTTGGAATCGACCTTGAGTGTGCCGTCCACCGTCGTGTTTTTGTCAATGAGGAAAGTCATCGTTTTCGCGGTGCTCGTCTGCGCCGAAAGCTGTTGACCTGGAGTAGTGGTTTGATTTGTCGTGACACTCAGAGTAAAGAAATCCTTCTCAACCGAGCCGATCTTTCCGGTGACGGATTGCAGTTGATTGGAGCTTTGCTCTTTGGTGGCGTCTTGCCGTATCTTCGGCATGGCTGGTGGGTTTGCTGCCCAGACAGTAGCAGCGAGAGCCAAGCTGGATACAGCAGTAAGAACGATTCGCCTTGCATCTTTCATCGTCAAAACCTCCTAGTAGGTTTTGACTGGGCACGAGGGTGAGAGCAGGACAAGGGCCAGTTCCAACAAAATAACGACGGTCCTCAATGCTATTGAAGAGCAGGAGCTTACGCGGCCCCTTTTGCCTGCTGATGTGGCCCAAGGTAAATAGGACAGCAGGAATTCTTTCACATCCGAATTCGAATTTTCCTACAGAAGTCTACGGATCGGCGGCATTCGTGCGAGCCTGGTTTGCGAGAAGTTTCTCCTTAGCCTCAGGCGAAAACGCAGCCGGCGGGCGAGCCACACCGAAGCTCACCATCCTTTCCTTCTCGAAGGTTTATCCGGAATGATTGGGTTGGGTGGAGTCTTGCCCGCCCGCTTTGTGGGTAAGGGTATTCAACTTCTTGGTGTCCGGTCGACGGACGCCTCGAGGGATGGATAAGGCAATTGCGCTGATCATTTTTTATTGTGCTTGTTGATTCGGTGGAGGAAAGAGGGGGTGCCTGGGTTCCACAGGCACCTCCTAGGGTGTATGGAGACCGTTTGCCGGTTCTCAGAGTACGCCGATGCCATGATCCGAGGAATCAGGTTTTTACTGTAAGAGGCTGCCGTTTCTTGGTATGGGCAGAATAGATCTGCGCAAAAGAAGATATGGACTCAACGAGGAGGAAGTTCCACGAGCAGCTGCTGAAAGCGAATGAGTAGAGCCATAGCAAGGTCCGCTAGTTTTGTATTTTTCCGCTCCGTTTGTTTCTTCGAATCAGCACAGCGCAACAGGTCCGCGGGAGAGAGCTCGCAGCGTGATTGCAAGCATCCTTGCGTCGCCGGGAGATTCAACGGGCCAACGAATAACTGCCGAAGTCAAATTACACGAATAACGGTATGGGATTGCATGGCCGAACCCATTATCTCTGACTAGGTCATGTGAAATGCATAGCCAATGCCTAGCACCACGCGCTCGGGCAGTTGGATCGCCTAGCAAATCGAAGAAGAGCGTCACAGGGTCGCGTTGAGACTGTGGACCGCGTTGAGATTGGGGAAACAATGACGGTGCGAATTCTAGTTGTAGACGATCACGACATCATTCGCCGCGGACTAAAACAACTTCTCACTTCGCGGCAGGGCTGGGAAGTTTGTGGCGAGGCGAAGACGGGCCGGGAAGCGGTTGCTCTCGCTGAGCTGCTACAGCCGGAAATCATGGTCATGGATGTCAGCATGCCGGAGATGAACGGTTTAGAGGCAGCCCGCAAAATCCATAACCTATTTCCGAAAATGGGGATTCTCATCTTGACGTTGCATTTTTCGGACCAACTTGTTCGTGACATCGTCGCCGCGGGTGCCCAGGCATACATCTTGAAATCCGACGCAGCTCGCGATCTGGTAACAGGAGTGGAAGCACTTGCCAATCATCAGACATTTTTCACACCTCGCGCAGCAGAGGTGCTTCTGAATGGCTTCTCCAGAAAGAACTCGCAACTAGATTCAAGAGTCCTCGCTCGAAGCAGACTCACACCGCGCGAGCAAGAAATTGTGCAACTTCTCGCTGACGGGAACACCAGCAGGGAAGTGGCGCTCGCTCTCGGCATCAGCGTAAAGACAGCCGAAACTCATCGGGCCAATATCATGAGAAAACTCGAGGTGCATTCCGTGAGCGAGGTCGTGCGTTACGCCGTGAAAAATCACATCGTCGAGATATGATCCGAGATGAGCCCCTTGGCAGTTTGGTCGGCCGCGAAGTTCTTTCTGACTGCCGGTCCTCTCCGCGCCGCTGAAACGTTGTTGACCTTCGCTTACAACCCAGTGTCCGGATTCCACCTGATTACCCTAAATCTTTGAATCTTCTACAAGGTAATCCTGATTGTGACTTCCGCTCTTCGACTACATAGTGTGGCTGCCGGCCGCCCGTCAATTCTGGCAATCTCGCGGTGGGCACCGTCGGGCAAACAAATTGTTTTGGACCGGCAAAGGAGAAACATGAAATCAACAAGACGGTTCTTTTCGATTGGCACGCTTCTTGTCTTGGCAGGCATGGCCGCGTGTTCCGATACTCCGACCAAGTCGCCGGATGTGACCGACAATCTCCGCAGGTCGCTTGACCAAGCCGGGCTTAAAGATGTCAGTGTGAGCCAGGATCGCGACAAAGGAGTTGTAACCCTCACGGGGACTACAGCGTCGGAGAACGATAAGTCACAGGCAGAATCGATTGCGAAATCCATAGCTGGACCCCAAGTCGTCTCCGACCAGATTGCCGTCCGGCCTCCGGGCTATGAAAGCACCGCGAAGAAGGTAGACTCCGACCTCGACAAAGGCATCGAAAAGAATCTCGACGCGGTCTTGGTTCGGCACAAGCTGGACAGCGCGGTGAAATATGACGTTAAAAACGGTGTTGTTACTTTAACGGGCCACATCAATTCACAATCCAGGCGGGCTTGGGTAGAAAAGCTTGCGACTGGCGTGCCAAACGTGAGGCAGGTGGTCAACGAACTGGAAGTAAAAGACCAAAAGGCCAGTTCCTCCGACTAAGTGAGCGAGAGCCATGAATCCCCAGCCTCGATTCCTGGACCGGGCCACGGTATCTGAGCACAGCGCATCATAAAAGACGCGGCGGCGGTCGATTGTTATTTCTCCTTAGATCCGGGAGAAAGCTCTGCGTCTTTGCCAGGGAGCCTTGGCGAACACGCACAATTACATCGAGCGAATTTTTATGTAGCGGATCAGAACCGGGAGCATCACGGATGAATAGACTCACCAAAACCACCGTCAGGCCTCCAATTACGTAATACATTACACCCTCCTTTTCTAAGTCTCCTATCTCGGACGCCTGGGAAGCGCGAATTTAAATCTTTCAGACATTCACAAATAAGATGACCACTCCGCCGGATGTGAGGGAATCAAGGAAAGTCCTTAGGCGCGGCAACACGAGCCCCCTAGATTCTCGGATGGCATTCGAGAGCAAAATGGGCGTCACCAAGTATTTTAATCGGCTTTAACAACTGGCTGGTTAAGCCCGGGGAAAAAAAGCCCCTGGAAGAATCCAGCAGCTAGCCCAGCGACGCTCCAAACACAGGTTGTCCAAGTCGGCGACCACTGCTTCTGTTGATTCCTCCACCGGCACAGTCCACACACCGCCGCGTCCAAGGCATGGCCTCGAGCCGGTTGTCGGGAATTGTCTTTTCACAGGTGACGCATACTCCGTATTCCTTTTTGGCGATCCTCTGCAAAGCTTGCTCGATTTCGGAAATGTTGCGAACCTCACGCTCTATTGTGGCTATCACAAACTCCCGATTGCTGCTTCGCGACGCTTGCGTCAGTTCATCATCGACGTCGTCCTTGATCACCAGCTCCCGTCTCCATTGATCTACATGATTTTTCAATTCCGCCAATCTGGATCGCAGCACTTTCTCAAAAGTCTCGAGTCTTTTGGATTGTCTCTCATTTCTCATGGTCTGCATCGCTTCCTCTCAAGAGTGTCAGGCGCAACCTGTGGGCTCTCTATGCGCGGTATCGGACATAGAGGCGTTCCTCATTCCGGAGTCTTACTCTTTCCGTGTTCTTGCGCCATACCAGTAATCACCGAGTTCGTGAACGGCAATGCCGGAGCTTGTCGCTGCCAGCTGGGGAGTGAACGACCCATTTTCCAGTTTCAGATAAACATTCGGTTGGTCCTTTTCAGATGTCCGAGGACAGCGCAGCGGCATTTCCATCGTGCGTTCGAATCCGTGCGAACTCGCGGCCGGCGATTAAGGGAACGCCGAGAAGCGACCCATCTCGAGCGCGCGAGTCTCAGGAACAAATTAATGAAAGTGAGGGTCTAAGTGGCCGGGCGCCTGAGTTGTCCTCAGATTCTTGGGTGAACCCCGAAAATGACCCAAATTTGTTGGGCACAACTTCCGCTAGATGGGGGCAGGAGGAGTTTTGTGAATATCGGGCTGAGCTGACCCCGAGGGTGCCAACTCAGGTCTCAGCGGCAGAGTGTCGCTGATATGCCGGTTTCGAGCAACTTGGCGAACTGCTCGGGAACGATCGGTCGGCCGAAATAGTACCCCTGCGCCTCATCACATTGGTGAGCCTGAAGAAATTCCAACTCTTTCAGCGTTTCCACGCCCTCGGCGACGACACGCAGTTTGAGGTTCCGGGCCATGCCGATCACCGCCGTGACGATGGTAGTCTCGTCGGGAGCGGTGGTGATTCGACGGACGAACGACTGGTCGATCTTGAGGGCATCGATCGAGAATTTCTGAAGGTAACTCAAGCTGGAGTAACCCGTACCGAAGTCATCGACCGCAACCTGCACCCCTTTTGCTCTTAGCGCTTGCAGTACGGAAGCGGTTGACTCGGGATGCTTCATAAGTACGCTTTCCGTCAACTCCAGCTCCAAAGATGTTGGATCCAAACCGGTATCCTTCAGAATGGCGAAGACTCCCTCGAGAAAGCTCTCGTTCCGGAACTCTATCGCAGAGATGTTCACCCCCATCGTACCAAGGCGCAGGCCGGCGTCCACCCAGGTGCGGGCCTGCTTGCATGCCTCGCGAAGAATCCAATTGCCAATCGGTAGAATCAAGCCACAGTCCTCCGCAACGGGAATGAATTGTGCCGGAGAGACCGACCCTCGCGTGGGATGTGTCCAGCGGATCAATGCTTCCGCACCGGAAATTTCTCCGGTCCTCAGATTGATCTTCGGCTGGTAATGCACCGCAAATTCCTGCCGTTCTAGCGCCCGCCGCAAACTCCCCTCAATGGATTGTCGCTCGACAGCTCGGACGTTCATGGCTGGCTTGAAAAACTGAAAGCTCTGACGCCCATTTTCCTTGGCCTGGTACATCGCGGTGTCGGCGTTTTTCACCAGCGTCTCCGGGTCTAGGCCGTCGTCCGGAAAGACGCTCACCCCAATGCAAGACGTGACGTGAAGATCGTGCTGGTCGATGGAGTGGGGCTCGGCTCCCGCTTGCAGCAATCTTCTCACCGTAGCTTCGACACTCTCTAAACTCTCGACCTCGGAAAGCAGCACGACGAATTCATCGCCGCCCTGCCGGCTTACCGTATCCGAGCCGCGCACGCCATCCACCAGGCGTTTGGCGACAGATTGCAGCAGTCTGTCGCCGATCGGATGCCCGAGAGAATCGTTGATATGTTTGAAGCCATCCAAATCCAAAAACAGGACAGCGACTTTTTTCATGTGGCGTGGCGCTGAGGCGATAGCCTGGCGAACTCGGTCGTTCAGGAGCTTGCGATTAGGCAAACCGGTCAGAAAATCGTGATGGGCGGAATGGGCCATCTGCAGCGCCATCGTGCGGGTCGAGCCCATGTCGCGGAAAACAATCACCACGCCGGTAGTGCGGCCCTGTCGGTCATGTATTTGGGCGACCGTGGCGTCGATGGGAATCTCAAATCCGTCACGCTGGATGAGGATGCAGTTTGAAGGTACGTGTATCATACCGTTTTCCACTGCCATCTCCGTCGGATTTGGAGAGGTCTCACGGCTCGTGGCGCCCAGGATTCGAAAAACCTCGGCCATGGGCCTGCCTGCCGCTTCTCCCTGCGACCAGCCCGTCATTCTTTGCGCAACCGGATTGAGGAAGGTGATACTTCCTGAGACGTTTGCGCAAATAACGGCGTCGCCTATGGAGTTGAGGGTGACTTGGGCAAGTTCCTTTTCGTCGAACAATGCCTCTTGCATGATCTTGCGCTCGACGGCGTAGCGCAAGGCACGAAGAAGTCCGCGCGCATCGATTTGGCCCTTGATGAGATAGTCTTGGACGCCTTCCTGCAATGCTTGGGAAGCCATCGACTCGTCGTCCAAGCTCGTCAGCACCACCAAGGGGACGCCGGGCGCGACTGCACGGGCTCGCCGTATCGACTCTAGTCCCTGGGCGTCGGGCAGGCCGAGATCGAGCAAGATAATGTCAACCATACCCTCCGCAAGATGCTTCTCGGCTTCACCCATGGTACCCACCTGCGTCAATTCGGTGTTGTGCGAGCTCTGTTCGTGGAACATCTCTCGGAGCAAACGTACATCTGCGGGGTTATCTTCGACCAGGAGCAATACTTTGATTGATTTTTTGCGCATTCATTTTGACCATGGCACGGCAACTTGTTGACTGAATAGGGCAGTCGGATACTCAAGAGACGATTTCGGAAGGGTCCCTAGTACTACGCGTTGGACAACAAAGCCAAGAACGGCCGACTGTCCGCTGACCTAGGTCAGTAGTCCGTTTCACCGATCTTCCTCGACTGCTGCCGTTAGCGATCTCGGCTATCAACTGGCGGATAGTCTCGCGCTGACCCATAGTTCGCTAAGACGGCCCGCGCAACTGCCCTAAAAGAGTCACTCCGCTGTCTATTAGAGTTCTCTGATGCCCTAAGAATCATCAGTTCACTTTCATAATTTCCCCATCAGCCCCTAACACGAGTGGTCTTCTTAAGCGCCTAAATGCCATGGCGTTTGTTACCTAACAGCTATAGTAAGTAACTAGATATATTGTATTTGCATGCGGGGCGGGTCCGCGATGTACGCGCTCGTGAAGCATCCTTACAGGTTGTTGCTTTGGAACAAGCCGTCCCACGCTCCTGACGACTGCGCGTTGGCCGCCGCCGTGAGGATTCAATTGTCGCCGGAATGGCTCCTGCGTGGATTGCCCGGACGGACTCGCTCCTGGTTACAGAGACCCCAGGTCATGTACGACAGGCTTCGTCGCTTGCGCGGGTTCTCCCAAGGCTTGCCGAATGACCTTTAGAAGTTCGGCATTATCCACTGGCTTTTGGAGAAAGGCCTTCGCCCCCGCCTTGAGCGCGCGCTCTTTGTTTGCGAGAACGTCTCGAGCGGACACGACGATAACCGGGATCACGGCGAGATAGGGGTTATCCTTGAGCCTCTGCATGACGACGAAACCGTCGCCCGCCGGGAGGCCGAGATCCAGGATAATTAGATCCGGCTCGTGTTTCCGGGCCTCAGAAATGCTCCCAACCGCATCACATGCAAAGAAAGTGTCATAGTGGTTAGCCTTGAGGCGTACATGCATTCCTTGAAGCACATCCGGATCGTCATCCACGATGAGAATTTTCTTGTTACCCATTCTTCACCATCCTCGACAAGATTTCCTCGTCCATAAGTTCCTGAATTTGCATGGCCGCCTTCTCCACAAAGTCTTTCATCGATTCACTCGCGCTTCGTTTGATCGTTTCAACCGACCGGAAGGACGTCGAAGTGGTCAACCCTGCTTTCTGTAGATGTTCGTTACCGTCCATTCGTTCCTGAATCCGCATCGCAATCGCTTCGCCGCCAATTTCGCCGGTAATCGCCAGGATAAAGAAAAGTTCTGTCGCTCCCGCTGGGCCCATCTTGGGCAAGACTATGTCCAGATCGGAGTGCATGCACCGCTGCAAAATGTCGCGCACCCCCTGAGATTGCTCGGCGCGCACGTCCTCGGAAAGCCAGCCGGTCTGTGAACCGATCTCTGTCACCATAAGTGTGATGGGAACTTCCGTATGTCGTTCCCTCTCGAAGGCCGGGGCGATGAGGTGAGGTAGAGAAAAAACAGGCAGGGTAACGGAAAAAACGGCGCCCTCCCCGGGAACGCTCCTGACCCAGATTTGACCGCCTTGTCGTGTCACCAACTCTTTGCAGATGAACAACCCCAGCCCGAGACCTTTACGGCCTGCCGTAGCCGGATCAGGTGTCTGGAACAGGCGTTCAAAAATTCGTTCAGTCATGTCAGGGCTGATCCCACATCCCGAGTCTGAGACCTCCAGAACCAGAAGATTCGAATCTTCCCCAAATACGCGAACGCCAACCTTCACCGCGCCCTTTGCCGGAGTGAACTTGATGGCGTTGTCCACCAGAATGATGAGAATTTGTCGAATGCGCGTGGGGTCGGCACAGACGGATGGCAACCGCAGTTCTATCTCAGAAGTTAGGGCGACTCCTTTAGCTGAAGCTGCCCCCTGTAGTGTGTTGATGACGTAAGCGATAGCATCGGAAACTGAAGTGCATTGCAGTTCGATCTCCAACTTGCCTGCCTGCATGCGAGTCACTTCGACCAAGTCATTAATCATCGATTGAAGCTGCTTGACATTCCTCAAAACGATTCCCAGGTAGTCGTGCTGTTCCACATTTAGTTCGCCCGCCAGCCTGTCCTGGAGAATGGTCACAAACTGATAGATGGCCGTCAGGGGTGAACGCAACTCGTGCGACACGTGTGAAAGGAACTCATCCTTAAACTGCAGCTGCTGTGTCCGGATGAGCTCGGTTTCTGTTTGCATCCGGTGGCGCTCGATGGCGTGGCGAAGCGCCCGGGGTAGCGCACGATTCTCGATTTGCCCTTTGATCAGATAGTCTTGCGCGCCTTCTTTCATGGCTTCGGCGGCTAGTGCCTCGTCGTCCAGGCCCGTTATCACAATGAGCGGAACGCTGGGAGCCGCCGTGTGAGCCTGCCGCACGGTTTCAAGGCCATGAGCATCCGGCAGTCCCATGTCCAACAGCACGACGTCTACACCGCCTTTCCCCAGATGAATCATGGCTTCGCTCATGCGCGAGAGGTGCGTCAATTCGAAACTGCCTGGCTTCTCGGTGCTGAACATCTCCCGCAGTAAGCGGGCATCTCCCGCGTTATCCTCAACCAGAAGAACCTGGAGTGCCTTTTCCGTCATGAGCGCGTTTCGTGTGGCAGCTTGACCACAGACAGCCAGAAATTATCGATGCTCCTCACCACTTTGAGGAACCCCTCGAGGTCCACAGGCTTGGTGATGAAACAGTTCGCATGGCGCTGATAACTCCCCTGGATATCGGTCTCGGACGCGGAGGTCGTCAAGATAACCACTGGAATGGATTTCAGTGTCAGGCTCTCCTTGAGTTCCGCCAAAACCTCCCGGCCATCTTTCTTGGGCAGGTTCAGATCAAGCAAGATCAGATCCGGGCGAGGAGCATTGGAGTGCTCCCCCTCGCGCCCCAGAAACGCCATTGCTGCAGCCCCATCCGAGGCGACATGCAAGTTGATATGCACCTTGGCGTCCTTAAACGCTTCCCGCGTGAGCCGGACGTCGCCAGGACTATCTTCGACCAACAGAACTTCTATGGGGACCGCGCTTATTCCAATCGATTCCATCATTTCCCACCTCCTTCCGGCAGACTGAAGTAGAAGATCGACCCCTTTTCGGGTTGCGACTCGACCCAGATCCTTCCGCCCAGCCGCTCCACAATCTTCTTGCAAATGGTCAACCCGATTCCGGTTCCCTTGAACTGTTCTCGCCCGTGCAAGCGCTGGAACAGGACGAAGATCCTCTCAAAGTACTGAGGCTCGATTCCCAAGCCATTGTCTCGCACGGAAAATATCCAATCCTTGCCGCCGTTTTTCGTGGCCGAGACGTGTACATGTGGGACATCGGCGCTGCGGTATTTGATGGCGTTTCCGACCAGGTTCTGGAAGACCTGGACCAATTGCGTATCGTCCGAGGTGACGGCTGGCAGCGAATCGTGCGTAACAAGCGCACCGCTTTCTTGAATCGTTGCTCGTAAGTTTGAAAGCGCGTCTTTCAATGCTTTTTCAGTGGAAACCTCGCGGAGCCCCTTCCCGTTTGTACCTGCCCGTGAATAGGCAAGCAGGTCTTGGATCAACCCCTGCATGCGGTTGGACCCGTCTACCGCGTAGGCGATGAACTCATCGGCTTCGGAGTCCAGACGCCCTTTGTAGCGTTTGGCCAGGAGCTGCGTATAACTGGCTACCATCCGCAGCGGCTCCTGGAGATCGTGTGATGCTACATAGGCGAATTGCTGGAGTTCGTCGTTTGAACGCTTCAGTTCCCCCACTGTCTTCACCAGCTGCTGCTCAGATTCCTTGCGTTCGGTGATGTCTCGGATGGCCGCGGTCACCAGGATGCCCTCGGGACTTTCCAGCGGGCTCAACATGATCTCGATCGGAAACTCACTTCCATGCTTCCGCCGTCCTCTGAGCTCGATCCCCGTCCCGATCTGCTGCGCCACCGCCTCTGCCGCTGTTCGCGTACCGTCCGCGATCAGCCGTTCCGCAAAGCCTTCTGGAATGATGTTCTTCACCTTCTGGCCCACCAGTTCATGGCGCCGGTATCCAAACTGCTTCTCCGCTTGAACATTTAGCAGAACGATCTCCCCGTCCTGGTTCACCACCACCATCGCATCCGGAGCCGCCTCCAGCAGTCCGCGATACCTGCTCTCCATCTGCGCCACAAATTTTTCCGCTGCCTTGCGCACGGTAATGTCGCGGATCGCTGCCGTGACCAGGACTCCTTCCGCGCTTTCCAGTGGGCTCAGCATAATCTCGATCGGAAAATCGCTTCCATCCTTCCGTCGGCCCGTGAGCTCAATCCCGGTGCCGATCTGCTGCGCCGACGCATCTTCCACGGATCGAAGACCGTCTGCACGAAGCCGTTCTGCGAACCCCTCGGGAATGATGTTCTTCACCTGCTGTCCAATCAGCTCGTCACGGTGATATGCGAATTGTTTCTCCGCTTGAACATTTAGCAGCACGATCTCTCCGTCCTGGTTCACCACCACCATCGCATCCGGAGCCGCCTCCAACAGGCCGCGGTACTTCGCTTCCGTTTCCTTGCGCTCGCTGATGTCACGGCTGATCTCGGAAAAACCAAGCAAGGTCCCAGACAAGTTGCGTGCCGCGGTGATGACGACGTTGGCCCAAAACCGCGATCCGTCTTTACGCACGCGCCAGTGTTCTGTCTCAGACCGGCCGGCGGCCGCCGCGACCAGGAGCTCCGCTTGCGGTCTACCTTGATCGATATCGCTCTGAAGATAGAAGCGCGAGAAATTCTGCCCGATGATCTCATCGGCTTTGTAGCCTTTGATGCGTTCGGCCCCGGCATTCCAACTTGCGACCATCCCATGCGGGTCGAGCGTAAAGATGGCATAGTCCTGCACTCCATCGATGAGCAGCCGATATTTTTCTTCCTGGTCGCGGAGCGCCTCCTCCGCAATCCCCCGCTCACTGCTGTCGCGCTGGACACTCCAACCTGCAGCGGCGGCGATCAACAAGCCCAAGGCGGTGCCCAGGATCAAAACAGTTCTGGTCTGGCGCAAGTGTCGCTTCGCGTCCGCGTCGCGTAGTACCAACAATCGCAGCTCTTCGTCATGCATCTGGCGAACTACACCTTGAAACTCATCCATGACCCGCTCGCCAGTTCCACTTCGAACGCCATCCGCTGCCGCCTCCATACCCGTGGTCTGGCGCAAGCTGATGATCCTCTCCCCGAACTGGATCTTCTGGGCAGCTAGCCTTTCGAGGGTCGGAATCAGGATCTGCTGTTTGGGGTTATCCATCGTCAAGTTGCGAACGGTTGTCTCGTCCTGCTCTGTGCTTAATATGCTGGCACGGTAGGAATCGAGATAGGATTCCTTGCCAGTCAACGCAAATCCACGATAGCTCGATTCAATACTCCCTGTTGCGGAGAGCAAATTCTGGAGGTCTTCAAGAACCTCGTGCGTGTGCCGCACCAATCGGTCGCTTTCCGTGGACGTAGTCATAGCGCGGTAGGAAGTCGCGCCCAGAACGAGCAAGGCCAAAATGGCGGCTCCGAGCGCGAGTTGCACCTTGCGATTCAATGGAGAATTCGTCTTCATGTTGCGCCAGACTAGCAGCGGACGTTTTGGGGCCAGTCACAGTTCCGAATGGCCGAAACGCGGCGGCCCGAAAACTTATACCGGTTGTCTAGGAAGGGAGTTCAAGCTTATACCGGCTGGGTGCCGAATCGAACTTGGCCTGCAGGCTGGTGTCCAATAGACCACGAGTGAAGAATACTCGCGTGTCAACGGTTGAGAAGATTTAGGTACTGGGAGGATTGCGTGCGCACTACCTCGAAGGACATTGAGGCGATCCCACAGATCGGTTGGAAGTCACCATCGGCTTAGGCCACAGTGCAGAAATCTTCAGGGATGAAACTATCCAGTCTGCAACTCCCGAACGCCCTTCGCAGCCTCCATCGCTTGACTTCAAGACGGCCAGAGACGATCAGAGACGAACGCTGACGCGCGATGTACAGAAATGTGGCTTCGCACGCATGGAGTGTCCCGAATTCTCACCACAGCAAAGGGCAAAATACGTCCTGCCCCTTAGCTTGAATTAACCCTTCGCTTGCCTGCCTATGGTCTCTCTGCGGTTGACGAGTACTTCGGGACTTACAGTTTTCTTATAAACCGGTCAGGACTTTCTGATGCGCCTTTTCTTACCATTTGAACTGTTCTACGGCGAGATGTACGTGCTGGAGACGCTGCTTGCCTTGTGATGATGTGCGAGCGTACGGGCCGAGAAAGGGACAGCCGTGTCGTTCTATCTGGGGAACCTTGGTGAGGGGTTTATCGGTCACTGTAGTGTGTGTGGTCGTATCACGGAACTCGTCGAGCTTCCAGAAAGGCGACCACCG
>Ga0210384_10004425_pt1 | contig 15691 bp, 10 predicted proteins | sample IncBWH2MmetaG_FD_160574 | JGI IMG/M metagenome (GOLD analysis project Ga0210384, IMG submission 160574) | Forest soil microbial communities from Barre Woods Harvard Forest LTER site, Petersham, Massachusetts, United States - Inc-BW-H-2-M | ecosystem: Environmental > Terrestrial > Soil >...
CGCGGAATGCATGAAAACTTACCATAACACGGAGGCGGAAGAACCATGTACGGACAGCCGCCCTCGTTAGCCTGCCCTGAGCGAGCGCAGCGAGTCGAACGGGTCCGGTCGAGCGAAGCTCGACAGCTGCGGCGAGACGACGCGCATCGCGTGTTACCCTGAAATCTCAGGTTGTGAAACAAATCATCGGCTAATGCCATCGCTGGGCACACATGAGATTTATGACACTCCAAAGACCGCAATTCTCTTCTTCCATCGTGAGGCACTTTTTTCTTCTCGTCTTCGCAAGCTGCATCCTCACCGTGGCCTCCTTCGCCGAAGGCACCCACACCTGGGAGCAATCGAAATTTGAAGAGCTCACTAAGGGAACCGCCACGGGTGTCGCCATCCGCAGCTCCGGCGGCCTTGAGCTGGCGCCCGCCTTCAAGCTGCTCTACGCGACTCCCTCCACCTATATCTGGGCCGTCGGCTCCGACGACGCGGGCAATGTGTACGCTGCGGCCGGATCGCCCGCGCGCGTTTACCGCATCGCTCCCGATGGCAAAGCCTCGATCATCTTCGAGCCCCAGGAACTGCAGGTGCAGACGCTCGAAGTCGCGCCGGGCGGGGTGATCTATGCCGCCACCGCCCCGGACGGCAAGGTTTACAAAATTGAACACAACCATCAAAAGGCTGATCCAGCCCAGGCCGGAAGCAACGCCGACGCCAAGTCCGACAAAGACGCCGCCAAGCCCGGACTCGATCCTTCCTGGACTTCTTCCGTCTATTTCGCGCCGCAGACGAAATACATCTGGGACCTTGTGCTGGACAAGGCGGGCAATCTCTACGTCGCCACCGGGGACCACGGCGAAATCTACAAAGTCACGCCCAAGGGAGACCACTCGCTGTTTTTCAAAAGCGACGAAACCCACATTCGCGTGCTCGCGCTCGATCCGCAAGGCAATCTGATCGCCGGCACCGACGGTAGCGGCCTCATCTATCGCATCTCTCCCGCGGGCGAAGGCTTCGTGCTGTACAGCGCCCCCAAGAAAGAAATCACCGCCCTCGCACTCGATCGCCGGGGAAACATCTACGCGGCTGGAGTCGGAGAAAAACGGGCAGGCGGGTCCGTTTCCGTAATGGCATCGCCCGCAATCAACATAGTGGCAACTACGCCAATCGGGACGGGCCAGCCGACGCCAGGCGCTGGTCCGCAGCCCTCGACCAGTCTCATGCAAACCGGGCCGTTTCCGTTTCCTGGAAGCAGCGCTGGGGGCGGGTCCGATATTTACCGCATTGCGCCCGATGGTTCTCCCGAGCGCGTGTGGACGTCGCATGAAGACATCGTCTACACCCTCGCATTCGACGCGCACGACCGGCTGATGGCGGGGACCGGAAACCGCGGTCACATCTTCGCCATCGAAGGCGCGGACGAATTCTCGGACCTGCTCAAAGCTCCCGCAACCCAGGTGACCGGATTTGCCAAAGCTCCCGGCGGAGGTTTGTACGCGGCCAGTAGCAATCTGGGGAAGATATTTCTGCTGGGCCCCGGCCCGGAGAACGAAGCCACTTATCAAAGCGATGTATTTGACGCCAAGATATTCTCCAGCTGGGGCCGCGCCGAATTTCGCGGCGCGGGCAACGTTGACTTGCTGGCGCGCAGCGGCAACGTGGACAATCCCGACCGCAACTGGAGCCCCTGGAAAAAAGTCGATCTTGCCAAAGACGCTGAAACCGGCATTCCCGCCGCCCGCTACGCGCAATGGAAAGCCACCCTGCACACGAGCGGCACAAAACCGTCCGTCGATAGCGTAATCCTCAATTATCTGCCCAAGAACGTGGCGCCAGTCATCGAAGATGTTTCCGTGCAGGTTGGAGTTCGCTATCAGCCTCAACCCAAGCAACCGGGAACCACCGGCAGCACCGATAGCGGCTCGTCCTCAAGCCTGCGCTTCGATGCGGCTCCGACCAGCACGCACGACCGTGACGCCATCGGTGTGAAGTGGACGGCGCGCGACGATAACGACGATCAACTGGTTTATTCGGTCTACTATCGTGGCGATGGCGAGACCCGATGGCTGCTGCTAAAAGACACTCTGACTGATAAGGCCTATTCTTTCGACGCCAGCCTGCTCCCTGACGGCGGCTACGAGGTCAAAGTAGTCGCTTCCGATGCGCCGTCGCACTCCCCCGCTGAAGCTTTGACGGCTGAGAAAACCAGCCCCCGCTTTGAGGTGGACACGACCCCTCCGCGCGTTGAGAATCTGGCGGCCGCGGTCGAAGGCGCGCAGATTCACGTGCGCTTCCGCGCCCAAGATAGCTTCTCGTCGGTCAAGCACGCGGAGTACTCGGTCGACGCCGGCGACTGGAAGTACGTCGATCCCGTCGGCCAGCTGTCCGACGCGAAGAGCGAAGACTACGATTTCAAAGTTGCCATCGATCCGGCGAAAGATGCGGGGTCCGAACACGTAGTTGTCGTGCGCGTCTACGACAGGTACGACAACATGGGAGCGGCGAAGACGGTGCTGCACGGCAAGTAGGCACTATGGCGGAGTTGCCGCCGCGCTGGAAGTCGGAGGCTCCTCGCTGCGAATCTCATGCAGATCTCCCGCTCGTCGCAACTCCGGGAAAAGCCACGCCCACAAGCCGATCACCACCAGGGTTCCAACTCCTCCCAGAACCACTGCGGGCACCGTGCCGAACCATTGTGCCGTCACCCCAGATTCAAACTGCCCCAGCTCGTTCGATGCTCCGATGAAGATCATGTCGACTGCGGTCACGCGCCCGCGCATTTCATCGGGAGTGGCCAGCTGAGTGAGTGTGGCACGGATGATCACACTGACCATGTCGCTGGCGCCCAGCAGCAGCAGCGCAATCAGCGAAACCGTGAGGCTGCGCGACAAACCGAAGATAATCGTGAGGACTCCAAATCCCGAGACGGCCCACAGCAACGTGATCCCCGACCTTCCGCGCAGCGGACGATGCGCCAGCAGCACCGCCATAACCGTTGCGCCCACGGCTGGCGCCGTGCGCATCAGTCCCAATCCCAAGGGGCCGGTCCGCAGAATCTCTCGCGCATATACGGGAAGCAGCGCCACTGCTCCGCCCAGCAGCACGGCAAACAGGTCCAGCGAGATCGCGCCCAGAATGAGCTTCTTGGCCCAGATGTAGTGCAGCCCGGCAAACACGGTCTTGACCGTCATCGGTTCGCGCGGGCGCACTTTTCTCTCCGGCCGGATGCGGAAGGTCGAAATTGTCGCCGCCACAGCTACGATCGTCGCGATGGCATAAACCAGCGATGGCCCGTGCCACGCCGCGTAAACAAGTCCGCCCAGCGCCGGTCCCAGGATCGTTGCGGTCTGAAAGATGGTTGCGTTCCAGGCCACCGCGTTTGGAAAATGCTCTTCCGGCACCAACGAGGGCAGAATCGACCGGCTGGCCGTGCCGTTGAACGATCGCACTACGCCGATGAACACCAGCACTACATAGATCGCGTTCACCGACTGCACGCCACGCTGGGCGAGCGCCAGCAGCAGCGCGAAACAGATTCCGTAGCCTCCATAGCAAGCGGATAGAACATCCCTGCGTTCAAAGCGGTCCGAAGCGTGGCCGGAAATCGGAAAGAGCAGGATGCCCGGCAGAAATTGCGCGAGTCCTACGAATCCGAGATCGAGCGGACGTTTGGTGATCTCGTAAACCTGCCATCCCACGGCGACGGCCTGCATCTCAACCGCGGCCACGATCAGGAAGCGCGCGATCTGGAACAGTACAAATGCGGGATGGGTGAAGGCAGCGCGTCCGGCGCGTGCGTCGGCGGGTGCGGGCATGCCCTTCTAATGTGACATAGAAATTGGAGACGAGAAAGAGAGTGCGCAAGAAGGGAGCGAGGAAGCGCTTAGCTTTGCCCCGCGCTGGCGGGTTTCGCCGATTCCGAGAAAATCTCGACCCGATTCCGGCCGTTGTTCTTGGCTGCGTACAGACTCACGTCGGCTTCGTGCAGGAACTCGGCCACGGCACGATCCCGAATCGTCGGCGTGGCCGCCGCGACTCCCATGCTGATCGTGGTTGTGACATTCCCATGCTCGGTGCGGATCGGCTCTTTCGCCACCAGGTTGCGAATCACATCGGCCCGCCGAGCCCCGGCGTCCACGTTGCAGCCGGGCAGAATAATCAGAAATTCTTCGCCGCCATAGCGCCCCACCGCGTCGTATGGCCGCAGATCGTGCTTCAGTCTGCGCGCCACTTCTTTCAGCACTTCGTCGCCCGCGGCATGTCCCAGGGTGTCGTTCACGCGCTTGAAGTGATCGATGTCGGCCAAAACCACAGTGGTGGTCTTGCCTTCGCGCCCGCCTCGCGACAACTCGCGCTCCAGCGCCGCCAGAATCTCCGAGCGGTTGAGCAGGTTGGTCAGAAAGTCGTGGGTCGCGGCGAAGCGCAGCGATTGCTGCAGCTCCAGGATTCGTTTGCCCACCATAATCCGCTGACGCAACTCCGCCGGATCGACCGGCTTCGACAAATAATCGTCCGCGCCCGCTTCCATCGCCTGCTGCCGGTCTTTCTTCTGGCTCTTCGCCGTCAGCATGACGGTATAGACATATTTCCCCTGGCTGAGTTTGCGGATGCGGCGCAGCACGTCGATCCCGTCGAGCCCGGGCAACAGCCAGTCGAGCAGCGCGAGGTCAGGTGGCTCCGGACCTTCCAGCAGCTTGATCGCCTCCGTCCCGCTGCCTACGCTCGTGTGTTCCAGGCCCCAGTCAGCCAGGTAGGCGCCGAGCTTTCGCCGTTCGATATACGAATCCTCAACCAGCAGAATCTTCATACAAAACAGTGTCCCGCTTGGATGTTGGCAGTGTCAGCGCTGGCTCGCAAGATTACGCGCTGAAACGAAAGAACATGACCCGCTGGATTCGTCTCGAATCGAGGGCTGCTCACATGCATCGCCGTGGAAAAGCGACTCTCAGAGCGCTACCTGCTCTGCACGCAGTGACGTGGAAGAGCGGCGCTTTAGCGCCGCGCAAGAGTGAAAAGGCTCTCGGGGGCTTTAGCCCCGGCGAACCGCCTTCCCTTGCCGCGAATCGAAAACGACCACCAGCCCTAAAAGGCACCTCATTTCGGCGACCTAACGCGGCCCTGAAAGGGCCGCTCTTTCACGGTGGTGTCGGCGACATAGCGTGTCGTGATGGGATTTCGGAATCGACGAATGAAAAAACGCCGCTGCCGATGGCCTTGCCGCCCTGCATGCAGGGACGTGGAAGAGCGGCGCTTTAGCGCCGCGTAAAAGCGGAAAGCTCTCGGGGCTTTAGGCCCGGCGAATCGCGCTCACGCGATCAGCGGTGCATTCGCGATCCCCGCCGTGCCAAACACTCCGCGATACCGCTCCACCTCCCCCGGCGGCCCCAACGCCTTCGAATAGTTGTCGGAAAGCTTCACCGCAGGCCGTCCCTCGACGTTCGACACTTTGCAGATCAGGCTGATGGGATCGAACGCACCGCCGTCGTTGGGGTTGCAGCCGCGAAAGTCGTTGGTCAGCAGTGTTCCCCAACCGGCGCTGACCCGAATCCGGCGTCCCGGCGTCCATTTCGCCCGATCCCCAAAATCCGCCGCGCTGCGAAAATGCTTAGCCGCAACTCCCGTCGCCAGCGTCCCGCCGAAATACGCGTGCAATCCAAGAATCGAATCCACATCCAGCGTGTCGGATGCGATCAACAGCTTCTCCCTCGCATCCTGCCCGCGTGACTTCAGCCAATCGATATATTCATCCCCAGCCGCGTAGGGATCTTTGCTATCCACGCGCTGCCCCGTCCAGCCAGCTACCCAGTCCGGCGCGCCCTGCAGGAATTGTGTGGTGCCGAATGTGTCGGGCAGCAGCACGCGCAAGGCGCCTTCGTAGGTCTGTTGCCACAGTTCGAGCACCCGATACTGCGACGCCTTCAGCGCCACGTCATCCGGAGCCAGCGCCGCCATCACCATCGGGATTTCGTGCGCGTTGGTGCCGATCGCTTCCAGATCATGCTTGTGCGCCAGGAACGCATTCGACGTCCCGATGAAACTGGACCCCAGGTTCGCCGCCATGGCCACAACCACATATTCCTGCCACAAAAAGCTGTGCCGCCGGCGCGTGCCGAAATCCGCCACGCTGAGTTCGGGCACGCCGCGCAACCGCACGATCTTGCTCCACAATTTGGTCTTGGCGCGGGCATATAGAACATCGAGCCCGAACTCGCTCAGGGTTTTCAACTGCTCCCGTGTCTTCAGCTCGTCGAGGATGGCCAGCGCATATAGCTCCCACATCGTGGTCTCGGTCCACGATCCCGCAAACGTCAGCTGAATCTGCCCATCCCGCATCGACAGCTGATAGTCCGACAGCCGGAAGTCGTTCTCCAGCCACTCCAGAAACGCCGGCTCAAAAATTCCCCGCCGGCCATAGAACGTGTTGCCCGCCAGCCACACCAGCTCCGACTTGCGAAAGCGGAGCCCGCGCACGTGCTGCAGTTGCACCTTCAATTCTTCCACGTGGATGATGTCGGCCATCCGCACCGCCGGATGCCGATTGAACAGCGAAAACTCCACCCGCGTCCTGGGAAAATGCTTCCAGATGAACTGCAGCATCAGCAGCTTGTAAAAGTCCGTATCCAGCAGCGACCGGATCACCGGGTCGAGTTCCCAGTTGTGGTTGTGCGCGCGTTCGGCGAAGTTGACGATCATCGGTAAGAGCCGGTTGATCCCAGTGTAGAGGATGGCTTTCAGATTGGGAAAACAACCCTCGGCATCTCCTTGGAATCACGTCACTGAGTGATTGAAATCACGCAGCACTGTGTGGAATCCCACTGGTTTCGCCGACACGGCCTGCCTCTGCGCTCCTTCGCTCCAGTCTCAAGCGGAGCATATCCATAGTCCTTTCTGCAAGATAGGCTACATCGCGATAACTTTCGCTCACCCTCCGCAATTTGGTTCGGTGCGTGCCCTTACCTCAACCGGTGGAGCACGACCGCAATTCTTAGAAAGCTCCCACCCTGGGAGACAACAATGACGCGTACTCCTTATGGCTTGAACATCCTGGACAACTGCACGACTTGCGCGCATCGTGGCCAATATCTGTTCTGCAACCTCCCGCTGAGCGCCAGCCAGCACCTCAACGAGATCAAATCCACCGCCGTCTATCCCAAGGGAACCATGCTGTTCATCGAGGGGCAACAGCCGCGCGGAGTGTTCGTGCTTTGCGCCGGCAAGGTGAAGCTTTCCACCTCGTCGCGCGAGGGCAAAACCATCATCACCAAGATTTGCGAACCCGGCGACGTACTCGGCCTTAACGCCGTCATCTCCAACCGCCCCTACGAAGTCACCGCCGAAATGATGGAACCCGGCCAGGCCAACTTTATTCCCCGCGATCCTTTCCTGCAGTTTATGAAAGACGGCGACGTCTCGCAGCGCATCACGCAGCAACTCAGCCGCAACTATTTCGCCGCCTACGAAGAGGTTCGCACGCTGGGACTGGCGGCTTCGCCCTCCGAAAAATTCGCCAAGATGCTGCTCACCTGGTCGACCAATGGATCGCAAAGCGACGGCTCGGCCCAGATCAAACTCACGCTCACGCACGAAGAAATCGCCGAAGCCATCGGAACGACACGCGAAACCGTCAGCCGCCTGTTCTCCGAGTTCAAGAAGAAGCAGCTCCTGCAATTGAAGGGCGCCACGCTCGTCATCCGCAGCCGCGCGACTTTGGAGCGCATGGCCCAGTGCTGAAGGTAGGGTCTAACGAGGCAGGTGGAAGAGTGGCGCTTTAGCGCCGCGTTAGCCGCCCCAATCGATGGGGCTTCAGCCCGTGAGGTGCGTTGACGCCCCAGCCCGATGAATCCTTCGCCTTGTAAAATCTCCCCATGCCGCTCCTCCGCACGCTCGGATGGCTGGCCTGCGTCGTCTACTCCACCATCCCATCATTCTGGCTGATGGTGCACCCCCGCGCGCATCGCTGGCGCGCCAGCGAACGCTCGCCCTTCCGCGTGCTGGTTCCCGCGTGGATCACCATGTGGCTCGGCATGGGCCTGCTGACCGGCCCCTGGCGGAGTGTCACCCTCTATGCCACCGGCTGGAGCTGGCTTCCCGCCGCGCTGCTGTTCGCTGCCGGCATCTATCTCTATGCGCGCGCCGGAGCGCACTTCAGCTGGGCGCAGCTCGGAGGCCTGCCCGAAGTCCGCAGCGATCATTCCCCCGGACATCGCGCCGGCGATTTAAACGACCGCCTCATCACCACCGGCATCCGCGCGCAGGTCCGCCATCCGATTTATCTCGGACATCTCTGCGAGATGCTGGCCTGGAGCCTCGGCACAGGCCTCGTGGTCTGCTGGCTGCTGACAGCGTTCGCGATCGCCACCGGCGCGGTGATGATTCGCATGGAGGATGCGGAGTTGGAGAAGAGATTTGGGGCGGAGTATGCCGCGTATCGCCGACACGTGCCCGCGGTTCTGCCTCGCATTTGATAGGACAAACGCTCCACGCAGACGGTCGCCGAGGTCGCTTGGGAATCCTCCCGCTATAATCCGATTTGGCTGAAAGCTGATGGCTGACAGCTGATGGCTGACAGTTGAAAGCTGCTCCCCATGCGCTTCGAACTCTTCATCGCCCGCCGCTACTTGCGCGCCAAACGCCGCCAGGCATTCATCGGCATCATTACCGGCATCTCCATCGCCGGAGTCGCCGCCGGTGTCGCTTCGCTGGTCATCGCACTCGCTATCAACAACGGATTCCGCCAGGACCTGCAAGAGCGCCTGCTCGGTTCGACCTCGCACATCAGCCTGCAGCGCATCGCCGATGACGGCATCAAAGACTGGCCGCCGCTCATGGAACGGCTCGCGAAACAGCCCCACGTCGTCGCTGCCGCGCCGGCGATCTTCGAACAGGTGCTGATCTCGCGCGGTCCGCGCGCCCGAGGCGCCGTGCTCAAGGGCATGATCCCGCGCTATGAGCGCAAAGTCGGTGACCTGTTAACTACCGTTAAGGAAGGATCGGCCGACGCGCTGGAGGATACCGAAAAAAATCCCCACTTCTCCCAAAACCAGGGAGAAATGGGGCACCCACAGAAAAGTGGGGCGGACGAAGCGTCCGCCGCTCCACAAGAAGAGTCAAAAGCAGCGGACAAGCCTGTCCTGAGCGAAGCCGAAGGAAGTGTCCGCTCCACAGAGGACGAATCTCCCGACTCCCTCGCCGCCGTCCACGAGCGCGTCGCGGCCATGCCGCCGATCGTTCTCGGCCAGGACATGGCCGACAACCTCGGCGCAACCGTCGGCTCCATCGTGCTGGTCACCAGCCCTCAAGGTGAGTTGACTCCCTTCGGCATGGTCCCGAAATATAGCCGCTTCCGCGTGGTTGGAATTTTCAACTCCGGCTTCTTCGACTACGACTCCAGCTGGGCCTTCGCGCGCCTCTCGGACGCGCAGCGCCTCTTCGGCCTTGGCGACCTCGTCTCGGTGCTCGAGTTCAAGGTCGACGATCTCGATCACGCCGACGCCATCTCCCAGCAGATCGAAGACGCCGCCGGCAAAGGATTCATGGCCACCAATGCGCTCCGGCAAAACAGCGCTCTGTTCAAGGCCCTCAAGACCGAGCGCCTGGTCACGTTCATCACCATCGGCCTGATCGTCTTCGTCGCCGCGCTGAACATCCTCATCAGTCTGATCATGATGGTCATGGAGAAGACGAAAGACATCGCCGTGCTCATGTCGATGGGCACGCGCCACGCGCAGGTACGCAACGTGTTCATGGCGCAGGGAGTGCTGATCGGCGTGATCGGCACGGTAATCGGCTTGGTTCTCGGCTACGCCATCTCCTACGCTGGCGGGCACTACCACATCATTTCTTTGTCGCCGGAGGTTTATTCGATCGACTACGTTCCGTTCGCGCCGCGCCCGCTCGACGGCGTGATCGTGGCCCTGGTCGCGGTCGGAATCTCGTTCGTCGCGACCCTGTATCCTTCGTGGTCGGCAGCGCGGATACTTCCCGCCGAAGCCCTGCGCTATGAATAGCTTGTGTAGGGGCGGACGCATTCGTCCGCCCAGCGGCGCGCATAAGAACGGCTTGATCGTTCCGAGCGGTCTGAATGGCCCAACCCCTTCTTTTCCATCCCCATCGTTGTGATACGGTCTACTGTTGCAATCGCGCGCCTTGCGCGCGACCCCGGACGAGGGCGTCCGGGGCTCCACGAGCCTCGTTGGAACGAAAGAGTCTCAATTTGCATCTAACGGAACAAGAATCGATGCTGCGGGTTGAAGGCCTGAAGAAGGTCTTCCGGTCCGGCGAATCGGACCTTGTGCTCTTTGAGAACTTGTCGTTTGAGGTGAAGCGGGGAGAGATGCTCGCCATTGTGGGCGAGTCGGGAGCCGGCAAGAGTACCTTGTTGCACATCCTGAGCGCTCTTGAACGTGCTTCTGCGGGTGACGTATACTGCGCCCACTTGCGGCTGAATTCATTGTCGCAGAACGAAGCCGCCGATTTCCGCAACCGCGAAACCGGCTTCGTATGGCAGTTTCACTACCTGCTGCCCGAATTCACGGCGGCGGAAAACGTTGCCATGCCGTTGCTGCTTCGGGGGCGGACATGGCAGCAGGCGGAGCCGGAAGCTTTACTCTGGCTGCGCGAGGTCGGACTGGAGCAGCGGTCGCATCATCGCTCGGGAGAGCTTTCGGGCGGGGAGCAGCAACGCGTAGCTCTGGCCCGGGCGCTCATCACGAAGCCGAAGCTGTTGCTGGCCGATGAGCCCACGGGAGACCTCGACGGACGCACAGCGGAAGCGGTCTTTGAACTGATAGCGCGCTTGCACAGCGAGCACCAACTCACCTCCCTCATTGCTACACATAACCTTTCGTTTGCCCGCCGTTGCCACCGTGTGTTGCGGCTGCATCGCGGCTCGGTCGAAGAAATTGCGCCGGATGCGTTGCCGGCATGAAGTTGTGACAACATTAGTCAGACAATGTGCAAGAAAATGGTTGTGGCACTTTAGTCGTATGGCGCGATTGCAGGTGCCTTCGGTAACGTGATCAAAGGTTTGGGAGACGATTTCGGCACTTGGGTTCCCCGGTCCTTTGATTGCATAATGGGGCTTCCTAGTACGGGCTTCATTATGAAGAGAATTTCAGGGTTGCCGTAGGAGTAAGGTAGAAGCAGGTTCAGGGTAGGGTCGGGCGGGCGGTTCTTCTCGACCGGAAGGGTCAGGGGGAAGGGCAATATGTTTGAACGCTATACGGAGAAAGCCAGGCGCGTCATCTTCTTTGCGCGTTACGAAGCCAGCCAATTTGGATCTCCTTATATTGAAACGGAACATCTCCTTTTGGGACTTCTGCGCGAAGACAAAGCCCTGACCAATCGCTTTCTGCGCTCCCACGCCTCGGTGGAATCGATCCGCAAACAGATTGAAGGACATACCACGATCCGCGAGAAGGTTTCGACTTCGGTCGATCTTCCGTTAAGCAATGAATGCAAACGGGTTCTGGCCTATGCTGCCGAGGAAGCCGAGCGCCTTTCCCACCGTCATATTGGGACCGAGCATCTACTTTTAGGACTACTGAGAGAAGAAAAGTGCTTTGCCGCCGAGATTCTGCACGAGCGCGGCCTGCGCCTTTCGACCATCCGCGAAGAGCTGGCCCGCAGCACCCAGGAAAAAGCCCAGCCCCAGCGCCAGCGCGAGTCTTCTCTGCTCAGCGAGTTCTCCCGCGACCTGACCCAGGCCGCTATGGACAGCCAGCTCGACCCGCTGGTCGGCCGCGAGGGCGAAGTCGACCGCGTCATTCAGATTCTCTGCCGGCGCACGAAAAATAATCCCGTCCTCATCGGCGAGCCCGGCGTGGGCAAGACCGCCATCGTCGAAGGCCTGGCCCAGCGCATTGCCGACGGTGAGGTTCCGTCGTTCCTCGCCGACAAGCGCATCCTCGCTCTCGATCTTTCTCTGATCGTCGCCGGCACCAAATACCGCGGCCAGTTCGAAGAGCGCCTGAAGACCATCATGAAAGAACTGATGGAATCGCAGAACTCCATCATCTTCATCGACGAGCTGCATACGCTGGTCGGCGCCGGATCGGCTGAAGGCTCGCTCGACGCCGCCAACATCCTGAAGCCCGCGTTGTCGCGCGGCGAAATTCAGTGCATCGGCGCGACGACGCCAGGCGAATATCGCAAGTCGATCGAAAAAGACCGCTCGCTCGAGCGCCGCTTCCAGGCCGTGAAAGTTCCGCCTCCGAACGAGACCGATGCGATCAAGATTTTGTTCGGCATCAAAGACCGCTACGAGAAATTTCACGCCGTCACCTACACCGACGACGCCATCAACTTCGCGGTCTCGCACTCGAACCGCTACATTCCCGACCGATTCCTGCCCGACAAAGCCATCGACCTGGTCGACGAAGCCGGCGCCCGCGTGAAGCTGCGCCAGACTTCGCTGCCCGAAGAACTAACCGAAGTTCAGAAGCGCATCAAGTTCATCGTCCACCGTATGGAGAACGCCATCGCGAACCACGAGTTCGAGAAGGCGCGCTTCTATAGTGACGAAGAACGCAAGGAGCGCGAGAACCTGCGCGCCCTTCGCGAAAAATACCACCTCGATGAATCCTCCACCGGCGTTGTCGGTCGGGAGGACATCGAGGACGTGGTATCGCGCTGGACTGGCGTGCCGGTCACTTCCATCAAGGAAGAGGAAACCCAGAAGCTGCTGCGCATTGAAGAAGAGCTGCACAAGCGCATCATTTCGCAGGACAAGTCGATCAGCGCTCTGGCGCGCGCCATCCGCCGTTCCCGCGCCGGCCTGAAGAATCCGAACCGGCCGATCGGCTCGTTCCTGTTCCTCGGCCCCACGGGCGTCGGCAAAACCGAAGTCGCGCGCACGCTCGCGCACTTCATGTTCGGCACCGAAAAAGCTCTGGTCCGCTTCGACATGTCCGAATTCATGGAAAAGCACTCGGTCTCGAAGCTGATCGGGTCTCCTCCAGGATATGTGGGCTACGAAGAGGGCGGCCAGCTCACCGAGCGCGTGAAGCGCGCGCCGTACTCGGTCGTGTTGCTCGACGAGATCGAGAAAGCGCATCCGGATGTCTTCAACATCCTGTTGCAGGTTTTTGAAGACGGCCAGCTGACTGACGGCCTGGGCAACACGGTCGATTTCAAGAACACGATCATCATCATGACGTCGAACATCGGCGCGCGGCATCTGCAGAAGCGCGAGGGCCTGGGCTTCGCGTCTACCAAGGAAAACGACATCGCCGATAAGGTCGAAGAGCTGGTCAAGAACGAAGTCAAGCGAACTTTCAATCCCGAGTTCCTGAACCGCATCGACGAAATCATCATCTTCAACGCGCTCGGCGAAAACGATCTGATCCAGATTCTCGAGCTCATGGTCACGCAGCTCAACACGAACCTGGCGCAGAAGTCGATCACAGTCACCGTCGCCGACGACGCCAAGAAGTGGATTCTCAACCAGACCCTGACCGACCGCACCTACGGCGCGCGCCCGTTGCGCCGCGCGCTGCAGAAGTACATTGAAGACCCGCTGTCGGAGGCGCTGATCCAGGGCACCATCACCACGCGCCCCGCCTTCATCGAGGTCTTCCTCGAAGCCAATAAGCTCTTCTACCGCCCGGTCGATTCCGAAAAAGCGGAAGGCGTGCTGCTGTACGAAAACTAAGTAGGAATGTGTGGGACCGGGTCTTTAACCCGGTCGTGCCGAGCGAAGCTCGGCAGGCTTTAAAGCCGCCAGCGCAAAGCTGGCGGTTTTGTTTTCGCGGGCCGCGTACGGATGTTGGGCGCAGGCGTCGCCGTCCCGTTTTGGCAACGGGTACAATCGAACAATGCCTCCGCCGGAAGTCGTTCTCGATAGATGGGTAAGAATGCAGGCCTGCAAGCATTCCGGCTGCCGGGGATACGTCGGAAAACTGGATATCGAGAAAGCAGAACCTCCCTCAATTCGATCGTTTCTACACTTTGTGCAAGACGTAATGAACACGGCGTTGGCACTGGAGAACGCGAACGCCTCGGGCGGCGTAGAGCATCCACCTTTTCATTTCGACTATCTCGAGGTGAGCGACGGCACCAAGAACGCGCATGCTTTTCGGTATGAGGGTTTCTCCTTCATTGTTGTCACGCTTCCGCTAGTTCAATTGCTTTGGGACCTGTCGCAGTACCTCAGCGCTTCAGACGCTGTACAACAAGTGCTGGGTGTGGATCGGAATACCGTGAGGCGTGACGCTCTTCACGCTCTGCTGTTTCAGTTTCAGATCGCGTTTCTGGTCTCTCATGAGTACACGCATCACGTACATCGACATTGCGACACGAGTGCTGACACGATAGCCGGGGCGTGGACTGAGTTTACGCAGAACGTAACGACCGGGGGGCTGGACCACCAAGCTCAAGAACTCGTCGCGGACGGCTTTGCCATTTATCTTACGTTGGCTAACTTCCTTCGCGGAGGAGGACGAGAGGGTGCCCTCGAGCAACTAGAACAGCAAAGTTTGCCGAGCGTTGAAGCCGACGAGATCCTTCTTAAGTGTTTCTTCGTAGCTCTGGCGTCGCTCTTTTGCGCTCTCTGGCCGGAGGATATACCGATCACTGAGATACGACAGTTCAGGCATCCTCCCGCGCCAGTGAGAATCGAGTACGCCATCCGTGTTGCAATCATGTGGTGTAACCAGTACGGATCTGTTCCGGAGTCGTGGTTCGGAGCTGAGCGATTTCGGCAAGTATTCAGCGTAGCCTCGGGCGTCGTCACAGGAACTGCACGAAAGCAATGGGATACACACATCGCATTTCTCCGAAGCGAGGACGGTGCGAAGTACGACAAACTGTTGTTAGAGCGGTTTGAGATTGCCCGCAAGGGCAAGAGCGAAGCAAGTCGCCCCCGGACGAATGCGTCCGGGGCTACGTGATCCGCGAATCGCACATCGCAATCTTCCCATCGCGAATTGCTCTCACTAGACGGCTGCGTTCGCAATCACTTCACGGCTGCTCCTGTACAATTTTCCTGTGCCCTCCCGCGCGACATTGCGTCTGCTCGCCGTTCTCCTTCTGTCGCTGCCGATCTTCGCTCATGCCGAGTCCATTTCCCAGCTCAAGCCCACCGACTACGTCAACGATTTCGCCCACGTCCTCGATCAGACGACGATCACCCAGATCGACGACATCTGCCGGCAGGTTGAGCAAAAGGCCCACGCCCAGATCGCGCTGGTCACCGTCAACACGCTCGACGGCTCCGACATCGAAAGTTACTCGATCAATCTTGCTGAGAAATGGGGCATGGGACATAAAGCGGATCGCGGCGTCCTGATTCTCTACGCCATTCAGGATCATCGCGCCCGCATCGAAGTCGGCTACGGTCTCGAACCGATACTGCCCGACGGCAAGACAGGCGGCTTTCAGCGCGAAGCGATTCCCTTGATGCGTGCCGAACAATACAACCAGGCCCTCCTGCTGGTCACCAGCCGGGTCGCGCAAGTCATCGCCGACGACGCCGGAATTCAGCTCGATAACGCGATGCCTCGCGCCCCGACGGAAACCGTCAGCCCGCCCCACACCGGCATCTCTATCGGCGGCATCATCCTGATCGTTATCGTGATACTGGTCGTGCTGCTCACGCCGCTGCGCAGCGTTTTTTTCTGGATTCTTTTCTCGAGTATCTTCGATGGGCGAGGCAGCGGTGGTGGAGGCTTTGGCGGCTTCGGTGGCGGCGGAGGAGGCGGGA
>Ga0210384_10004428_pt1 | contig 15686 bp, 12 predicted proteins | sample IncBWH2MmetaG_FD_160574 | JGI IMG/M metagenome (GOLD analysis project Ga0210384, IMG submission 160574) | Forest soil microbial communities from Barre Woods Harvard Forest LTER site, Petersham, Massachusetts, United States - Inc-BW-H-2-M | ecosystem: Environmental > Terrestrial > Soil >...
AAGGCGGACGGCTTCAATTTCAACGTGCCGGGCAAGGATTTCCCGACCGTCGGACAGCTCGCGTCCGAATTTCCCGAAGGCTTCGTGCGCTACTACAAGCTTGACCTGGCAAAGATGCAGACGCAGTTCAAGCCCGGAATCGTCATTGACCTGAAACCCTTCCCCGGAACCTTCGCCGTAGGCGTGGACCCCAACGAACCGGATGCCAAGGCCGGGCCGCCCATTCGCGATGCGAAGGGCCGGACCAGCACGCTGCGTCCGTGGAAAAACGGCTCGAACATGGATGTGAACGAGCTGCAGGCGGGTGCGACCATGTATTTTCCGGTGTTCCAGAAGGGTGGCCTGATCTGGACCGGCGATTCGCACTGCCGGCAGGGCAACGGCGAGGTCAATTTGACCGCATTGGAATGCTCGTACAAGGAAATCGAAATCAAGCCGGTCGTTCGCAAGGACATGAAGACCGAGTGGCCTTGGGCGGAGACGAAAGCCGATTGGATCTTCATGGGCTTCGACGAAGATTTGAATCAGGCCATGAAAATCGCCGTCGACCAGACTGTCAACTGGCTGTCGAAACAAACCATCGTGCCGATGAGCCGCGAGGAAGCCTACGCGCTCACCTCAATCGTGGGCGATTGCCGCGTGTCGCAGGTCGTCGATATCCGCAAGGGCGTGCACTGCATGATTCCGAAATCGGTGTTCGTGAACTACAAGCCGGGAGCGCGCTAACAAGCCTGGAGCGCAAGCCGGGTTCGCTAAGGTTTAGCCAGCTGCACCACCATCTTTCCCGTGTTCGCACCGGTAAAGAGTCCGATCAATGCAGCGGGTGCCTGCTCAATGCCTTGCAGTATCGTAGTGCGGTATTTCAGGCGGCCCTGGCGCATCCAGCCTTTCATGTCGGCGAGGAATTGCGCGCGCTTCGATTCGAATTCGTAATAAACAAATCCTCGTATCGTTACCCGGTTGTAGATGATGTTTGAAAGCGTGGTCACCGGTTCCGAGACGGCGCCGAAATTGTTGTAGGCTGAGATCATGCCGCACACGGCGATGCGCCCCAATGCGTTCATGCGCGGCAGCGCCGCGTTCAAGTGCTCGCCGCCGACGTTTTCGAAGTACACATCGATGCCCTTGGGGGCCGCGGCCTTGAGCGAGGTGCGCAGCTCTCCCTGCTTGTAGTTGATTGCGGCATCCAATCCCAGGTCCTCCTTGAGCCAGCGGCATTTCTCCTCCGTGCCGGCGCTGCCGATGACGTAGCAGCCTTTGATTTTCGCGATTTGCGCGGCAACGCTGCCGACCGCTCCTGCGGCGGCCGAGACGAAGACGTTTTCGCCGTCTTGGAGCGCGCCGATGACGAGCAATCCGCCGTAGGCCGTGAGTCCGGTGAGCCCTAAGACACTCATGTAGGCAACCAAGGGCATGCCGTCGGCGTTGAGAACGGACAGGCCTTTGCCATCCGAGAGAAAGTATTCCCTGAAGCCCTGCATCGACTCGACGTGATCGCCTTCCTTGAAAGCGGCGTGGCGAGATTTGATCACCCGGCCGATCGTGCCGCCGATCATCGCCTCGTTCAGCGTTGTCGGTCCCGCCAGCCGCGGCCGCATGGCCGGATCGACCGACATGTAAATGTTTTCGACCAGCACCTGACCCTCGCCGGGGTCCGCTACCTCGGTCTCCACGATTCGGAATTGCGCCGATGTGGGCAGCCCCTGCGGGCGTTCAATCAAATGGACTTCTCTGCTTCGCATATTTTTTACTCCTCAGGCGGCAATGGGCCGCTTGGCCAGCGCATGTTTCCAGTGGCCGGATTTGAATCGCCAGATGAGCATGGATCCCTTGAGCATATAGTCGCCGATGATGGAGCTATACACCCAGACCACCGGCAGGTGAAACAGGGCGAAGGTCGCCGCCAACGCGCAGCGCACGCCGATCAGGCCTAGGAAGGATGTCATGAGCGGGAAGCGGGTGTCGCCGGCGCCGCGCAAGGAGCCGCCGATCGCCATGTCGACTCCCAGCAAGGGCAGCATGGCAGCCATGATGTAGGTGAATTCGGTGGTGCGCAGCACGGCGATCTCATCCGATCCGAGAAAAAAATGCGCCAAGGATGAGGCGTTGATGACGGTCAGAAGGCCGATGAGGGACATTGCCGCGACCGCCATGCTGCAGGCCCGCCAGCCGCTGCGTGCCGCTCCCTCGACATCGCCCGCTCCCAGATGCTGGCCCACCAGGGTCGCGCCCGCGATGGAAAATCCGCTCCCCACCACCATGGCCGCGTTCAGCATATTGACGCCGACGTTGTAAGCGGCGAATGCCTCGGTCCCGTAGTAATGACCGATGAGCGACATGAACAAAAAGAAGCCGAACTGCAGGACGAGCTGTTCGAGCGCGACCGGGTAGCCGATGTGCAGCAGCCGCCGGTAACGCGCCCTTTTGAAAATGTCGCCGGGATAGAATTTGATGGTCAATTTCTGGCGCATCCACAAAGACACCAGCACGGCGCCGCAGAGGATAAACGACAGCCCGGATGCAAACGGCGCGCCCGCCGCACCCATGCGTGGCGCGCCCCAATTCCCCAAAATGAAGGCGTACAGCAGCGGTAAATTCACCAGGTTGACGGCCAATCCGAACAACAGCGGAGTCCACGCGTTGCCGGCGGCGCGCAGTGCGCTCGACAGAATGATGTCGATGGCGAAGCCGATGATGAACGCCGCAAGCCAGAATATGTTGCGCGCGGCAAGCTGCGCCGCGTTCTCGTCCAATCCAAATACTTCGGCGATCTGGTGCGAGAACAGCATGCCGAAAATCATCAGCACCAGGCCGACCAGGCCGCCGAACATGAGCGACGCCGACGTGATGCGGCTGGCCTCCTCGCGTTGACCCGCGCCCCAGGAGCGCGCAACCAGGGCCGTGGTGCCCACGCCGATTGCCATGAGCAGCGCTTGCAGCGCAAAGAAGACGCGCTGCCCTGCTCCGACGGCCGCGACGGCCGGCGCACCCATGCTGCCGACGAATTTGGTCTGCACCATGGCAACCATCGAAAACATAAGATTGGCAGCGATGGAAGGCGCTGCCAGCTGCCATATCGTGGGGCGCGTGTACTTGGGCGCCGCCGATTCGTCCGGTATTGTCATCGGTCGTTCGAGTCAGATTTTCAAGACGGCAGGCTTTCTAATCCATATCGTCAGCAAGAGATAGTAAAAAATGCCGATCGCAATCCAGGCGAGACCCAGGATCTTGGCGGCGCGATCCATTTCGTACAGCACATACACGATGATCGACAAACCGATCAATGGAAAGATCAAATGCCGCAGCCAGTCGCCGCTGCGTCCGCGTATCAAATAGTGGTTGATCACCGACAGATGCAGCAGGACGAAGCCGGTGAGCGCGCCGAAGTTGACGATCAGGGTCAAGTCATCGACGCGATTGGCGAACAACAACCCCACCAGCAGCGAGATGACGGCAACCACCAGCGTGCTGACGTACGGGGTTTTATATCGAGGATGCACCCTGGCCAATATCGCCGGAAGCTTGCCGTCGCGCGCCATCGCGAAGAGAATGCGTGAGACTGCGGCCTGCGCGGCCATGGCGTTGGCAATGGCCGAGGCAATGACAATGGCAAGAATCGTAATCAGCCGCAGCCAGGTGCCGCCGGCTCGCTGCGTGATTTCGTAGAACGCGGTCTCCGGCGAGCTGAAGTGCATGCCTGCGCTCAAGTCGGTCGCGATCCAGGTTTGCAGCATGAACAACGCGCCGACCAACATCAAGGACAGCACCGTGGCGCGGCCGACGGCATTCGTGCCGGCGCGATTTTCCTCGGACAGCGTCGAGATCCCGTCGAAGCCGAGAAAAGACAGCATCGCGATCGAAGTGGCGCCGGCCACGGTCGACAAGGAGAACGCTTTCGCATTGTAAATCGGTGCGAGGGTCAGTTTGCCCGCACCCATGCCGCCGTACAGCGCGATCAGACCGACCACCACGAACAGCGCCAGCACCACCAATTCAAAGAGCAACATGTAGCGGTTCACCCGCGCCGTGAATTGAATCCCGACGAAATTCACGGCGGCATTGAATGAGATGAACAGCGCGAGCCAGAGCCAGGCGGGAACCCCCGGCAGCACAGGTCGCAATGCCACAGCGCTGAACAAGTACAGCAGCGAAGGCACCAGAATGTAATCGAGCAGAATGAGCCAGCCGGAAAAGAAACCGGCAATTTCATGCAGTCCGCGGTGCGCGTAGGTGTACACCGAGCCGGCCAGCGGAAAGGCGCGCGACATCGCGGCGTAGCTCAAAGCCGTGAAGAACATGCCGACGAGACCGACGAGATACGCCAGCGGCACCATGCCTTTCGCGTCGTTGTACACGAAGCCGAACACCGAATACGGTGCGATCGGCACCATGAAAATCAACCCAAAAATGACCAGATCCCTGGTCGTGAGCGCGCGGTGCAATTGCTCCTTGTATCCGAATTCTTCAATCGACAAGCGCGCGAGCTCCTTTTGTTGCGCAGTCTATCGCGGGACGACGGGTCGCGGTCCATGATTTGAGTCGCCCAACGGCGGGAAGATTCCGTACAATATTGAGAAACTGGTCCGGCCGATGACCCCAACCGCACATCGACATACGATTCATCATCGGCATCATGGCTGGGATCACAGCTTTGCCGCCGTGACGCGCATCGCACCGGGAGAGTCGCTGGAGTTCGAGGTGGCCGACGCGTCGGGCGGCCAACTCGTCGAGACTTCGACCGTCGCCGATCTGGGCCGGATGGACTTCGGCAAAATCAACCCCGTGACCGGCCCCGTATATATTGACGGCGCCGAGCCGGGAGACATTCTGAAGGTCACTCTGCTGTCGTTTGCCCCCTCGGGTTGGGGTTGGACCGCCAACATTCCCGGATTCGGCCTGTTGGCCGACGATTTCAACGAGCCCGCGTTGCATGTGTGGCGCTACGATGCCAAGACTCTGGCGCCGGCACTGTTCGGCCAGTGGGGCAGAGTCCCCTTGAAGCCCTTCACGGGGACCATCGGCTTGGCGCTCGCAGAGCCTGGACTCCACAGCATCGTCCCGCCGCGCCGTGTCGGCGGGAACATGGACGTCCGGGACATCGCTCAAGGCACCGAACTCTATCTACCGGTCGAAGTGCAGGGCGCCCTGTTTTCCGTGGGCGATACGCATGCGGCGCAGGGCGATGGCGAAGTGTGCGGAACGGCGATCGAGAGCCCGATGCGTGTGGCGCTGCAATTCGATCTGATCAAGCAGAGGCCTTTAAGCTTCCCGCGCTTCCGAACCACGGGTCCTGTTACGCGGCACCTGGACGCCAAAGGGTATGACGTCGCGACTGGGATCGGTCCGGATCTCATGGAGGCGGCGCGCTCTGCTGTCCGCTCCATGGTTGATTGGCTGACGCGCGAGCGCGGCATGCCCGCCATCGACGCTTACCTGCTGTGCAGCGTCTGCGGCGATCTTCGCATCAGCGAAATAGTCGATGTACCGAACTGGACCGTGTCGTTCTACTTTCCGCGCGTGGTATTCGAATGATCTCTCAACGGTCGACTTCTTCGATCACCGCCTGGCCGGAAACCCGCACGCGAATCAGCGCCCAGCACAGTCCCGCGGTCAACATGCAGGCGATGAAGAAGAGCGCGATCCAGAGCATCGGAGTATGGCTGGAGGTGTTGAGCCAGCCCCAGCTGCTGATCAGCCAGATTACGGCGGCGAAGAATGCGAGCCCCAGCGCAACCCCCAAGGTACCGAGCGATCTCCACGTGGCATGCACAAAGAATATCCACACCGCGAGCAGCACCAGACCGACTACCGCCTGGATCGGTTGCAGGTGAGGAAAATTGCCTGCGACCCAACCGACAAACGATAGTCCCGAAGGATTGTAAGTGGCCAATACCAAGGCCAGGGAAGCGAGAAAGCGCCCGAGAAACCCGCCCATGGTGAGTCGACCCATGGGACTATCGTACGCGCATCAGAACTGAAATCACACGGATGCAACCGATGAGCGCCCCGAGCAAATCATTGATCTCCGCCGCAGAAATCCGCGCTACCTATCGGATGATTGCACCTCACATTCGTCGCACTCCGGTCATTGAAGTGGACGGAGCCGATTTTGGAGCGGGTGCGCCGCTCGTGCTGAAACTCGAATTGCTGCAGCATGCCGGCTCGTTCAAGGCGCGCGGCGCATTCACCAGCCTGCTGCAGCGGCCTATTCCGACTGCCGGCGTGGTCGCTGCCTCGGGCGGAAACCACGGTGCGGCAGTGGCATTCGCGGCCATGAAGCTTAAGGTTCCCGCCAAAATATTCGTTCCCAGTATCGCATCGCCCGCCAAGATCCAGCAGATAACCGACTACGGCGCGCAACTGGTGATCAGCGGCGCGCGCTACGCCGACGCGTTGGTCGCAAGCGAAGCCTGGGTCACCGAATCGGGAGCAATGCCGATCCATGCCTTCGATCAGCGCGAGACGATGCTCGGCCAGGGCACTGTGGGCCTAGAGTTGGACGATCAAGCGCAGATCACGACGCTGCTGGTCGCGGTGGGCGGCGGCGGACTCATCGCCGGCCTCGCGGCGTGGTATGAGGGCCGGATCAAAATCGTCGCGGTCGAACCGGCGAAGGCCCCGACGCTCACGCGGGCACTTGAAGCAGGCCATCCCGTCGATGCCGAGGCGGGCGGCATTGCGGCGGAATCCCTCGCACCGCGCCGAGTTGGGGAATTGGTGTTCCCCATCATTCGGCGCTTCATTGACAAGACGGTATTGGTTTCGGACGACGCCATTCTCGATGCGCAGCGGCGGCTATGGACCGCGCTGCGCGTCGTGGCGGAGCCCGGCGGCGCCGCAGCGCTTGCGGCACTGACTTCGCGCCAGTATGTGCCTGCCCCGAGGGAACGCGTGGGTGTGTTGATTTGCGGCGGCAACACCGCCGCTGTGAATTTCAGGTCCCACTAGTAAGGAGCCTGCCGCCCAATCGGTTCGTGAGGCGCGTCAACGGCTGATATTCATTATGTTTATGCCGACCCCGTGGTGTGCGGTTGCCTGTGTGTCGGAGCGCAGCAAGACGGCAATGATTTTACTAACCAGGTCGGCAACGGTAAAATACCAGGCAGATAGAACTGGCGCCTTGCAATCGATGGAATGACCCTCAAGATCGGCTCTGGTGCCGAGAGTTTTGTGGAGGGATGGGGCGATGGGTTTTGATATTGTATTGATCGCGGTCATCGTGGGCGGAATTGCACTATCTGCCGCCTACGTGAGGGCGGAATACCTGGGTTGGCGCGAGCTCGGCGCCGCAGAGCGGCGCAGAGAAGCGGCTCAACGCGAGTTGCACGCCGCGAGTCTGTCCGAACAGCACAATGCACTGCTTCTTCCCAGCGTTGTCAAACTTCAGGGCTTCGGCGCGGGCGAAGCGGCCAACCCCGACAGTGCCGGCGGGTTTGCAACCGGGCGCCGCGCGTCCGTGCCGACCCATTCGTTGCACACCTACCCTTTCGCGGATCGGCGCAAACGCGTTAGCGATCACACCACTCACTGAAACCGAAAACCGCGGCTACTGCTGCGGGACACCGAGACTGCGAGCCAAGAAATTCGCCGTAGCCTCATCCGCTCGCACCCAGGACGCGTGCCGCAGAAAGCCGTGAATCTCGTTGGGAAGCACGAGTTCTTCAAAAGGCACGTCTCTTCGCGCGAGCCGCTGTGCGAGATCGACGGTCTGCTGAAAGCGCACGTTGCGATCGTCATCTCCCTGAATCAACAGGACGGGCGACTTCCAGCCGTCGACCGCAGAGTCGGGCGATGAGTTCCAGGCGATCTCCAGGGCTTTTTCGCGATCACCCTTCTCGAAGCGAGTCCCCTGTGTGCTGCCGAACCTATCCATGAGCCGCGACCAGTCGTGCACGCCATGCAAATCGACGCCCGCCTTGAAGATGTCTGAATTGCGGGCCAGCGCCAAGGCGGTGAGATACCCGCCGTACGAGCCGCCCCACGCGCCGATGAGCTTGCCATCGACGTTCGAGAGCGATTGCAGGAAGCGCGCTCCCGCCACGACATCCTGATATTCCGCAGCGCCCGCGAAACCCGCGTGCTCGGGATGATGAAACGCCAGGCCATAGCCGATGCCGAGACGATAGTTGACCGACAGCACGACGAAACCATGCGCCGCCAGATACTGATTCACGGCGTAGGCGTTGCTGTAGTAATCCATGTAACTCCAACCGAGCAACATTTGTCGAGGCGGGCCGCCGTGCAGGAATATCACCCCGGGTTTTCGATCGCCGGATTTCGCGGCGCCGCCGTCGAATAGCTGTCCGTGCACCAGCATTCCGTCAGCCGCTTTGAACGTCACTTGCCTGGGCGTCAAGAGTTTCGCGAGCGGGAATTCGGGGTTCGTCGCCGCGGGCAGAGATGCGCGACGCGACCCGTCGAGATTTGAAATTGCCACGGTGGGCGGTTGCTGCGGACCCGCGGCGACAAAAGCGATTCGGTCCGCCGCCGCGGCAACCGGCGTCCACTCCAGCGATTCGCCGGAGGTCAGCGCCACCGAACCCGGGCGATCCACCGGCACGCGAAACAGATGGCGGCGATCATCGTCGCCGGCCATACCACCCGTATTGGCGTCGAAAATCATGAAGCGCTGATCGCGGCTTGGGGCGACATGCTCAACCATGTAAGCGCCCGGGGTCAGCAAGACCGGTGCGCCGCCGGCCGCCGGCACGGAATACAGATGCGGCCAGTCATCCAGATACGCCATGAAAACCAGGCGATTGCCGGCTGCCCAATGCAGGTTGGCCCCGCCCGCGACATCGGGAAAAGAACCGGCAAGTGTGTTCGGGCTTTTCCACACCGCGTGCCCTGTTGCGTCGCTCGCCGAGGCAACCCAGATCGACCAAGGACGAGGCTCTCGAGTCAGAATCGGACGCGGCGGCCCGCCATCGCCGGCGCGTCGCGTGTAGGCGATTCGCGTGCCGTCGGACGACCAAATGGGCGACTCATCCTTGTTGGTGGAAGGCGTGAGAAACAACAGCGGCGTGGTCTTGGATGTGTAAATGCCGATGAAAGAGTGGTCGCCGCGATCGGACACGAATGCCAGCCGGCTTCCATCCGGCGACCAGGTCAAATCGCGATCCTTGCCGCGATCGAAAAACAGCCGCTCGGGTTTGCCGCCATCGAGCGAAGCGATGAAGACGCGATCATCTTTGATGTAGGCGATTTGACCGCGAGCCGAAATTGCCGGCGCATCTCCTTCGTCGATTCTTAGCGGCGCGCCGCCATTGGCGGGCACGGCCCATATCGCCGTGACCGGCTGCACCGGCGAGGAGCTTGGATCGGGCGACAGATTTCCTTCGGCGGGCCAGTTGGCATCATGATCGCCGCCCAGCACAAACACGAGCCGCGTGCCGTCGGGCGAAAACCTAAGCTGGGTTATTTCCTGGCCGTCGTCATCTTGATACTCGGTGACTTTGCCCGGTGTGAAGCCAGGGCCCCGCGCCAGCCAAATGTTGCGCACCCCGTCCAAATTGCACACCCAGGCAATCACGTCGCCGTGTTCGGCCGCTGCCAGTTCCGTGGCAAATGGATAATGCAGCACTTGCGCCATGGAGAACTCGGAGCGCGCGCTCGCGCGCCCGACCGCGGGCGCGAGCGCGATCACCGCAAAAAAACCTGCCAAGAACCGAATATTGACCATGTGCACAGCCTTCAAATGAGCCACTGAAAAGCGGCGAACCGCTTCGCGAATGAAATCACCGTCAAATGCTGCTGAGTCTGGGCATCAAACAGATAGGCGACGCCGCCGATGATGACGCAGTTCATCAAGAGAGCAATGGCGAGTGCGGCAAGTTTTGACGAAATCCGGGTGTTCATGATCGTCTCCTAATGGGTTTGCTGTCCAATTACGGGGATCGATTCCCCACGCATGACGAAGCAAGACGCGTGCCAGGCTCCTTAGGAGCGTTAAACCGCTATTTCTAAAGGATTTATTTTTTCAGACCGAAGATGGCGGTGGCCGCGGACACTGTCCGCGGACAATCCGGACAGCTGCCCGGGCGGACGCAAAAGCGAGGTGTTAGATCGGGCGGATCGACGGTTTCGACGCAGCCGCGGTCTTTGAGGATCGGCGGCGCCGTGCGACCAACTCGTCGGTAATCTCGATGACCGCGTGCCTGCCGGTCGCGCCGACATCTTTGCGTGCCTCCACCCGCTGGTCGGCAAATCGCTCGCGTTCCGCAAGGCTCACTCGTTTTATAGTTGGTTTGTCCCAATAGGCGGCAAGATAACTGGCGACTGCGACTGCACCGATCTCTTCGCGGAAAAATCCCAGCCGCAGCGCATGCAGGACGCGGCCTTCATCCATTCCCGCCACCGAGTACAGCCGGTACTCGCTGAAAATATCCAGATTTGGCACCGCGTCCGGATCGAAGGCGCGATCCGCGAGCGACAGTTCTATGACGAACCAACGGGACGCTTCGTTGTCCTCGAGTTCCGTTGGCGTCAGCGCGCGCATGGTTTGCGTCGACTCCAAACTCTCCAGGGGCTGGTCGAGCTTTTTGACCTCCCGCGGCGCGGGCGCCGGAGCGGTTGCGACAACGACGTGCTGCAACGAAGTCAGCTTGCTTGCCGCCGGTCTGCCCAACAACGCCCGAAACTTCGGCGAGGAGAACCTGCGCGCAGCCGAGAGCGACTGAGTAAGAACAGGCGCTCGTTTGACCGGCTCGACTGGCGCGACGCTCTTCGGCGCGGCCGGCTTGACTGGCTCAATCGGCGCGACGTTCTTCGGCGCGGCCGGCTTGACTGGCTCAATCGGCGCGGCGCTCATCGGCACCGCCGGTTTGACAGGCTCGATCGGCGCGACACTCCTGGGCACGGCCGGTTTGACTGGCTCAATCGGCGCGGCGCTCATCGGCACCGCCGGCTTCGTCGGCGGCATGCTCGCTTGCTGCGGCGGGACCGCGACCGGAGCCGCTGAAGCTACCCGCACGGTAGGCGCGGAAGCCGCGGGCGCCTTGTTTTTTGGCACCGCTTCGGTCAGTACGGGCGCCGCAACGGCGGTCGGCATCGGCGCGGCGATCTTCAACGGCGGACTCTTGGTGGGTGTCACCACCTCCGTGAGCACCGGCGCGACGCTGCCGATCGAGAACGGCGGGGCGAGCGTCAATTCAATGGGTTTCGGCGCGGACGCGACAGGCCGGGTTTGAACAGGAGCAACCGGGGCGGCTGGCCGCTTCGGAATGCTTGGCAAGGGAACATCCAACTCTGGCAATGCGGCGGCTGCAACGCGCAACGGCGTGCTCGGCGGCAACACCAGCTCGGGCGTCGGCCAAGCGATGTCGATGGAAATTTCACCGGTCTCCGCTTTCGCAACGAATGGGCTTTGTTGAACCGCTGCGCTCGGCGGCGCTGCGCTCGGCGGCGCTGCGGTCGGCGGCGCTGCCTTCGCCATCGTTGCGTTCGCCGTGGCTGCCTTTTCGGGCAGGGCTTTTTCAGGCGCAGACTTTTCCGCGGCGATCCTTTGCGAGACTGACTTTTCGATCACCAAGTCGGTTTGTTTCTGACCGGACTGCCGTTGCTCAGCCTTGGCCTGCATGTTGCCAATGACCCGCAAATCCGCGGCGTTGGCGGTGGCCGTGAGTGCGCCTGGATACGTATCGCGAACTTCCGCAAGGACGGCATCGGCCTCGTCCTCGGAAATAAATGGGCCGAGCCTCAGGCGAAAGCGCGTACGTCCATCCTCGGTCACTTGAATTTGATAGACGTATGCGTCGAGTCGGCTGCTGGTAAAGGCTTTGGTGGGTACGCTGATCGGCGCGGTCGAGGCACTGAGATTGATGACGAAGGGCCCGTCGCCGCCGAGACGCGGCGCCTCTTGCACCTGCTGAAACAGGTCCTCGATGCTGAGATGCCATATCTCGCCTGCCATTGGGGCATTTATCGGGGTTGCCATAAATCCTTTCCCAGAAACGGTACGGGTGCTCAAGATATTGACGAAGTGAGCGGAATGAAAGTGTGATCGACGTCTCTTGGCGGCGACACGAGCGCTGTTTATGTCAAGGACTGCAAGCGACATAAGCAAATCTCGCGGAATGCCGCCGCGCGAATCGGCTCTTTGCAAAGGAATAAGTTGCGTGCGCGAAATTCGGGGGCATTAAGTAAAAGTACAGGGATGAGCCTACAATGAGGCTGCTCTCGCCGCGCTTGAGGCATTTCGATGCTCGTTGCCGATCGCATCACCACTAAAGCTCTTCGCCTCCTGCTCGTTTTCATGTCCATCTTTGCCGTCGCGGCGATCGGCATCTCGCTGCATCGAATAGGCGGCAGCCTGACCCTTTCCTACTTGCCGAACGGTATCGCCGTGGCGGTTACTTATCGATTTGGCCGACGCGTCTGGCCGGCCGTCTTTCTGGCGGGGTTCGCGATCATATTCTGGAGTCACGAGCCCCTGGCTGCGTGCGTCGGGGTGGGAATCGGTCTGGCGAGCGGCGCTTGGGCTTCGGCGTGGCTGCTGGAGCGCAGCGGTTTTGACCCGGCATTTTCGCGTGCGAAAGATGTGCCGCTGTTCATCCTGGCCATCGGCGCCGGCATGGCGCCGGCGCCGATCTTCAGCCTTCTCGGATATTACCTCGCGGGAATGAAGGATTTCGCGACCGATGCGAGTCACTGGGTCCGCTGGTGGAGCAACGCCGCCGCGGGCGCGCTGCTCGTGGGCCCCATTTTGATGGCATACAACCGCAAGAGCTTCGAGCGTTTCGCCGCTCACTGGGGCGAGGGTGGCCTGTGGCTGCTCGGGCTGCTGATTTGTTGCGCCTCGATCATGCTCGCGCCATCGGACCTCGGCAGGCCCTTGATCGTGGTGTTTGCAATCATGCTCATTGTCGTCAGCGCCATGCGCTTCGGGCTGGTTCTCGCGGCCGGGGCTTCGTTCGTGATTTCGACCATGACCGCGATCAGCGCCGCCTTCAACCTTGGCGTCTTTGCGCAATTCAACCAACTGCAGGGCCTCGTCACGATCTGGTCGTTCATCGCGTCCTTGTCGGGGCTGAGCATTGTCATCACGGCGCTGCTCGGGGAGCGCGACTCCGCCGGTATCGAGGCGTTGCGCGCCGAACAGCGCTATGCGCAGATTTTCAATGGCAGCCCACAGCCCCTGTGGGTGCATGCCCGAGACAGCCTGAGATTCCTGCTGGTCAATGATGCGGCCGTGCGTCAATACGGCTGGAGTCGAGATGAGCTGTTATCCCGCAGCGTCGAGATCCTGTCTGCCGACGCAAAACTCCCGGTGCTGCCCCCGCTTCAGGATGCGATCATCACGGCGGACCTGCCTCTGGAACCCTTTGAGACTCAGCATCTCACCAAGGACGGACGCTTGCTGGAGGTCGAAGTGTGGACGCAGTCGATCGACTGCGGCGGCCAACCCGGCGAGCTGGTGTTCGCGGTCGACGTGACAGAACGGCGCGCGTTCGGCCAAGCGCTGATCGAGGCCATCGGGGGCGAACAGCGGCGCATCGCGCAGGAAATGCATGACGGCCTGGGACAGGAACTGACCGGCCTGGCCCTTTCCGTCCGCGCACTGGCGAACCGCGCGCAGAAGGAACGGGATGCGATTTCCGTGGACCTCGACCAGCTCGCGCTATTGGCGACGAGTTGCATCCAAGACGCGCACCGCATCGTGCAAGGTCTCTCGCCATTGACCAACGCGGACGGCAATTTGGATGCCGCGCTCGCTATGTTGGCACAACGCAGTTCGTTGAGCGGCACGCGGGTGCAGTTCCGCGGCCGGTACGATGCTCCGGCGGCGATCGAATTGAAGATGCGCAATCATCTGTACCGAATCGCGCAAGAAGCTATTCACAACGCTCTGAAACATTCCGGCGCGAAAAACATCGAGATCGAACTTTGGTCGCGCCCGGGCGACCTGAGACTATCCATCGTCGATGACGGTCAAGGTTTGGCCGCCGACGTCGACACGCGTTCGGGTCTCGGCATGCGAACCATGCGCTTTCGAGCGAGCGCCATCGGGGGCAGGATTTCGATCTCGCGCGGCGCCAATGGCGGCAATGCCGTTGTCTGCGACGTGCCGAACAAGCCGGCGTTCGCCGCGACCGCATGACGCATGGAACTTGCGCGGTCCTAAACCGCTACGACCACTCGAGAAGCTCCCAGCGGTAGCCGCTTTCATTGTAGGGCTGAGTTATCGTTGAATCGGTGAGATAGTAAGTCCCCTGGCTTTCGCGTGCGACCCACCTGCCCACTTCGGGTACGAACCAAATCGTTTCCCGCCTGACGGAATCTGTCCGTAAAAAATCGGTGTGCTTGAACTTGATGTAGTTGGTAAAACGAAGCGCCCTGAATTGGCCGGCGGGCACGCTGATCGTCTCCCAGACCTGCGCCTTCATCGTCTGGTCCCAAGGCAGCCCGTCCTGGTCGGCGGGCGTCTTATAGTTGGTGCTGATGTGAGTCTGCCAGCCGGGCTCCAATTGCGTCGGCCACAGGGGAATCGGCGACTCGTATACCTGGACTTGGCTCCAGTGCGGATCGACTTCCACCATGCCCCACGGATCTTGTATCTCGCTCGGGAGAGACCCCGAGGGGGTGTCTTTATGCCCCGTGTACTTTTGCAAGAGCTTGGCGCCCCATTTCGGCTTTGCGGCGCGGGTTGAGGCTTGGTAACTCGAGTCTATTTCGACGGTATGATCGACGCTCGCCACCCGATCCACTTGTTCATCGACGATCGCACGAGTGAAAACGTCATGCTTCGCATAGCGCCACGATTGACCCTGGACAGGCTGACGCACACTCTTCGCGGGCAGCGCCGTCGCATCGGCCGCCGGTCCGCGCATCGCGCACCCCACCGACAATGCCGCGGATGACAACAAGAAAAGCCTTCGTGTCACGTGAGCCATAAGTCCTTCCCCATGATCTCGCCGAACCTTCTATGAATTCCCCGATCATACGACCGCGGCGGCGCGAGATAATTCCTCGGTTAACCTTAAAGCCACCGCCGTCCGGAGGACCAGGGGTGGCTCGCACCCCTGGTCCTAGTCCCATCAATTTGCAAGTCCCCGCTTAGAACTTGTAATTGAGGCCAATCGAAACCGCCTTGGGCCTGCAGCCGCCCCAGGTCGTATTGCCCGCACTGGTGTAGTCGATGATGGGCGTGGTGGTGCCATCGTGACAATCGGTCTTGATGCCATGGCTGCCGGCACCCAAATCATAGTGCGCATTGCCGGCGTTGATGGTTTCGGCGATATCGGCATACCAGTACAGTTGCTTGTCAAAGCTGTGCTTGTACGCGAGCGTGAACATGTCCGCGTGATCGTCAAAGTTGTTGGGATTGTAGTTATGCTGCCCTGCAGGGTCGCCCGGTGTCCTTCCGGCATGTGCCCAACCCACGTTTATGTTGTCCCTTGGAGTCAGCGTCTGCGTCAACGCCAGCCAGGCGCCATTGCGCTGCCGCTCGTTCTGAAATTCCAGGGCGGCGGGGATCTTGCGCGTCATGCGTTCCCACATCGCATTCACGGTCAGGCCAAAGTCGAAGACGTACTGGCCGCCGACATGGAATGCCGCCTCATCGCCGACGTCGCCCTGGAATTCCGGGGTTGCATTGACGCAGTAGTAGGTGGCTGAACTCGGCGCCGTTGTGCAAGACCCGGTTGCGCCGTAAGCGCTCGCGACGAAATCGTACTGATTCCAATTCA
>Ga0210384_10004429_pt1 | contig 15684 bp, 16 predicted proteins | sample IncBWH2MmetaG_FD_160574 | JGI IMG/M metagenome (GOLD analysis project Ga0210384, IMG submission 160574) | Forest soil microbial communities from Barre Woods Harvard Forest LTER site, Petersham, Massachusetts, United States - Inc-BW-H-2-M | ecosystem: Environmental > Terrestrial > Soil >...
CGGCGGCCAAGGTTGCGTGGCCAGGATCAGGAAGGCGTTAGTCGAAGCCCTCAATCGCCGCGGCATCAACGGCGAAGCCGCAAGCCCTTGGTATTTCCCCACCGTCGAAGACTATTCACAGCAACTGACGCGCGGCGGATTCGTCGTGAGCTATATCGCCCTGATACCCCGCCCAACTCCGCTCCCTGGTGATGTCACCGGCTGGCTGGAAACCTTCGCCGAGAGTTTCACTTCAACCTTGTCGCCCGCCGAACGACCCTCCTATATCGCTGAAGTCCGAGAAGCCTTGCGCCCAGAACTCTGCGACGCCGAAGGCAAGTGGACCGCCGACTACGTCCGCCTCCGCTTCCGCGCCAACAAGAACCACTAACCGACCATTGTCGGCACCTTCTTGCTAAGTCCATCAAGGGAGCTAGTGCCATGAGTTCACCAGTTGTTTTGATCACCGGCGTGCTGACAGGAATCGGGCGGGCGACGGTTGGCCTCTGCCGGGGAAGGCGCGCGTGTTGTTGTGTCCGGCCGTCACGACGAAGAGGGCAAGAAACTCGTCGCCGAAATGCGGAAGTTGGGTGCCGAGGCAGAAGTGCGTAAGCTGATCGATAAAACCGTGGAGTGGTTCGGCCGCCTGGATGTGGCCGTCATCGTTCGCATCAAGGATGGCGTTCTCGTCGAGCATTGGGATGTGATCCAAGATGAGGCCACGCCCGAGTCATCCAAGAGTGGCCTTCCGATGTTCGGCGAAAAGTTCGCGACCTAAGCGAGCGGCCAATAAAAAAGCAGATACGTCGCATTGTCTTAGAGGAGGTTGAGCCGTATGAGAACGGACATTGTAGCTGGCGCAGTATTTCCCGATTACGAGCTGACCGATCATACGGGCACACGTCGCATGTCATCGTTCTCGAACCTGGCCTCGTTATATTCAAGATCTACAACGGTTACTGGTTCTTCGGCCGACCGACCATCGAAGAGCTTCGCCAAGACTTGCGTGCTGTATTGAGGAAATGCCGTCCGGACTGGGACATCACTTTGCCCGAGCTGAAAGCGGCTTGGAAATGGGGTGAACATGATCGTTTTTATCCTTACGGCAAGACCTACGGGCAGGTGTTTCGGGAGCAAGGGTAAAACGACATGGGGCTCCGCTTGCTGTCACAGATTCGTTTTTGTCAGTCATGGTATTTTCCATACCTCCCTCCCTCCGGAGCCCACCAATAACCGTTACGTAGCAAGACAAAGCGAATGGGATGTGGGCGGTTTGTTGGCTTGAACGCAATTCGGAAACTAAGAAGCTAAGACGGGGCGACTGGTAAGTTCCGAGTGGCCCGTCTGAAACTCGGACTCCCATCCCACGTTCGAGTGGATAGTCCCCTGGACTTGCTAAGCAGTAGCAGCCTTCGCTGTCTTGGCTGCCTGTTCCAGCAATCGGCAACCTATGACACTGCATGCATTTCACGTTCGCCGGCGGGGGAAGCGAGTTTGACATACAATCTCCCCGAAGTCCGAAATCAAAAGGCACCCTTCGATCCACTAAGCAGGGATTTTCATGTGTGGGTAATTCAAGTCGAAAAAGGTCTGCCAAGGAATCGTTGAATTAGACTCGAAACAGGGAGGACTGATGAATCGCGGCGAGTTTCGCGATCTTGGGCACCGAGTCGTGGACCTACTGGCCGACTATTTAGAGCACATCGAAGAGAAACCGGTATTTCCGAACGTAGATCCAAAGATGCTGACAAGGCTCTTTGCCGAGCCACTACCGCAGGATCCCAGTCCCGCAGGGAAGGTTCTGAGCGAGTTGGAGGAGAAGCTTCTTCCTTATTGCACCCATGTCGGGCACCCCGGTTATATGGGACTAATCACTCCCTCGCCGAATCCAGTCGGCATCATTGGAGACTTCATTTGTTCCGCTCTCAACCAAAACATCGGGGCCTTCACGATTGGACCTGCCGCTGTCGCAATGGAGCGTCGCACCGTGCGGTGGCTAACCGAGCTTGTCGGCTATGGGGAGAACGGTGGCGGCAACCTCACCAGTGGCGGCATGATGGCCAACTTCATCGGCCTGAAGTTGGCGCGGGATTCCGTTTCGGGGGACCGGATACAGCAAGAAGGAGTTCAGGAGCGCTGGGCCGTGTACACGTCGGAGGAACGACACGTTTCGGTGGATAAGGCCGTTGACGCGGTTGGACTGGGACGAGCAGCGCTGCGCGCGTTGCCGACCGACTCTGAATTTCGTGTACGACTGGACGCACTGGATTCAGCTATTGGCGAAGATCGTAAACGAGGCATACGTCCGATGTGCATTGTGGGCATCTTCGGCAGCACGAACACGGGGGCAATCGATCCGGTGCGCGAACTTCGGGCAGTTGCAGATCGGGAAGGAATTTGGCTTCACACCGACGCTGCCTATGGAGGTGGCATGTTGCTGTCACACACATGGCCCATGGGTGATCAGGGATTGGAGCTCGCGGACTCTGTCACGATTGATCCTCACAAGTGGTTCTACGCCCCATTAGATGCGGGAGCTATCCTGGTTAAGGATGATCGCCGATTGACGGCATCCTTTGGACTTAAACCATCGTATTTGACGGACGAATTCGATCGTACAAATGAGCGATACCAATACTACGTGCACAGCTTCGAGCAGTCGCGACGTTTTCGTGGGCTGAAGGTGTGGATGAGTTTTAAGCGCTATGGAGCAAAACAGATTGGGGAATGGATCGACAATAATGTTCGCCAGGCCAAACACCTTTATTCTTTGGTCGTGAAACATCCGGAGTTCGAACCAGCGAGTGAGCCACCTTTGTCGGCGATCTGTATTCGATTTCGTGGCGCAGATCTGGATGAGGCGCAGTCCAAGCAGCTACATGTAGAGGTGGCGAAGCGAGTGGAACAGAGCGGGAAATTCTGGTTCTCGACCACGGAACTGAAGGGAAAGATGTGGTTTCGAATTTGTATCGTAAACTTTCGGACCCGTACGGAACATATGGACCAACTACTGACAATGCTCGAATTGGAATGTCATTCGGTGTTGCAAAGCATCAGGACTGGCAAGTAACAGAAGAAGCGATCCATCAACGGTCTGCCATGCAATTACTTCTCGACCGTCGATCACCGAACAATGATCGGGTGATGTCGCGGCGGTATGGTCAGAGTTGCCCGTAACACGTCAAGTGAGCGATGCTCCCCTGACGTTAGTCGATTTTTTCACTGGCAATTACTTGTCCTGCGAAAACGTGCAGAGTCATGCGAGGGCGACACAATGACGAACGAGACCGCAACGCTCCAGCCGGGCGTTGGCAGGACACGTTCCATGGGGCTACAATGCCCGACAATATTGCCCCTCTCCGATCCTGCTTCGGAGGAGTACACCACGAGATCCCGACGTTCTCGTATTCTCTGCCTGGCTGTCTTTCTGTTTCCAGCCCTTTGCAAAGGTGAAGCCCTCAATCGCGTCACGATTCTCTACGACGCATTTGGGAAGTCCGCGGCCATGACCAAAGCTTGGGGATTCTCCGCGCTGGTCGAGTTTGCCGGTAAGCGGATACTTTTCGACACCAGCGGGAATGCTGAGATTCTTGAGCATAATGTTAAAGCGCTAGGTGTGGATCTGAGCAAGCTGGATTTCGTAGTGATATCCCACCGGCACGGGGACCACATTAGCGGCCTGAACTACCTCTTTCACGTCAATCCGACGGTGAAGATTTACACTCCCGCCGAACCGTGGGGGCCGTTCGGTTGAGCAGTGCCGAACAGTTTCTATCGCAAAGAGGAATCGCTTGCCGCGAGTATGCGTTACTTCGACGGTAATCCGCCAGACATGCTTTCAGCTAGCACACCCTGGCCGCAGGCTAACTTCATGAGAGTGGATTCAACGACGGAGATCGCGCCGGGCATTTTTCTTGTGCCGACCATCTCGCAGGTCACTGGAACGGTCGAACTTCGCGAAATCTCGATGGCGATTCGCGGCCCGCAGGGTCTCATCATTGTGGATGGATGTTCTCACGCGGGCGTGGAGAAGATTCTCGAAGCTGCGACCAAAATAGATCAGCACATCCGGGTTCTATTTGGAGGCCTCCATCTTGCAGGAGCGCCCGATCTTGACATTCAGAGAATCTCTGCGGCGTTGCGCGACCAATGGAAGCTAGATTACATCGCAATTGGTCACTGTACAGGGGAGACGACGTTCGCAGCGTTGCAAAAGACTTTTGGCGACCGTTACATTTACCCTGAACTCGTACGATCCTGGGCGAAAAACCCATGGTGACTCTTATTTTTCCGTATCCGTGTGCCAACCCGGATTGGTCCATTTCCCGCGGCGCAGCACAAAAATCTCGGTAACGCGCCCAGAGGTCAGTGATCGCTTACCGTCAACTTCAGTTTCGTACAAATATTGACTGTAGGTGATGGCAACATCGCCAAAGCGCTGAATTTCGGTGCGCGGAAATTCCAGGCGGATCAGCCTTCCGCCGTTTGCCTGAAACCGAGCGGCGGACTGAAGAATGTCTGACTGGTTCTTCCATTTTTCCTCACCGGAACTAATGACAATCGTGTCTGGTGGGACCAACGCGTCGAGAGTCTTCGTATCATTGACAAACCAAGCCCGCCAAACCTCCTTGCGCACCTTGAGGAGTTCCGTTCGGTCGTCCGGCCGTGCTGCCGAATCCGAGACAATCAGTATCGCCAGCGCACCAGCCATGGCTAGGATAATCTTCATTACGCGACGCATATTTCCTCCCAGAAAGTTATGGATAAACGATAAACCCAACCAAACACATTGCAGGACGATGTCGGGACGGAGTCAACCGTCGGGTGTCGTTGCCTGCCTCAAAATCGAGCCATCGACTGGTCCTTCCATGATTCGCAGTTCTCAGCGACGGGCACCGACGATGGGGAGGATTTGACTTCACGTTCGCGGTCGATTTGCCCGTGGCGCATAAGCCACGCACCAGCCACGCAGACTGCGCTGCCGATGATCGAGAGGGGCGCAACATACTCGCCCCGCACCAGGACCCCGAGTAGGAGCGCGACCGGAGGAATCAAGAACGCCGCGGACGATGCACGCGTGGCCCCGACTCTTCCGGCGGCCGTAGCCAGCGCAACGAAAGCGATTCCGGTCCCGAATGCTCCCAACATCAGAAGCGAGAAAAAGGGCACTAGCGTCCAGCGCGCAGCAAGTACGTCTGGCACACCGAGCGGCGCGGTCAGCACCACTGCCACAACTTGTGCGCGGAGGATCAGCGGAAGGGCTCCGTATTGCTGTTGCAGGGGACGGGCGAGATTCAGCGCGATACCGTATGAGGTCACAGCCGCCAGGATCAGCGAGACACCGACGACGCTGCTATGACCTTCATGGACCGTCGGCCAAGCGACCAGCCCTGCACCCATCAATCCGAGCGTCAGCCCCGTAATCACTCGGCGTTCGGGAACTTTACCGGCAATAGCCGTGGCAACGATGGCGGTAGCAAGTGGAACCACGGCGTTCAACATGCCAGTCAGTGCCGAAGACACTCTCTGTTCGGCGAATGGGAACATACTTAGAGGGAAGGCAAACCACAAAACACCCACCAGGGCGACGCCCGGCCATGCTGACCACTCGACTGGCTTCCGCGCGGCGGGAAACAATGCCAGAGTTGCCAACCCAATGAACAGACGGAGGAAGGTAATGCCGTTGGGCCCAATCGCCTTCAATCCTTCGGCGATAAACAGAAAGGACGCCCCCCAGATGAGTCCAGGAATTGCGACGAGCGGCCAGTCAGCGGATACGACGAACCCGCCCCAAGATGATCTGCGCCTTAGCTCGTTCATACGAAGTCCTCCTGCGAGCGCCAGCAGAAAGTGCTTATGAATTCGCACCGGATTTGTGATCCTGGTATAGCGCCAGTAGCATGGCCCCTGCGGAAGCGGAAAAGACGGAATAGTCCAGCGGGGACTTAATGCCGAATGAAATGGCCATAGCCGTGCCGAACAGGAAAAGCAGTGTTGCAGCGCCGAAGCCCACCCAGCGCGGCCAGATACCCACAACCAACCCGATGCCAAGCAACAGTTCAGTGGCAGTAGCCGCCCAAGCAAGAAACGGGATGATGAACGCAGGCATGAAAGAGTTGACCTGGGCCGTATAGTGCGTGAAGTTAGCGAAGTTTCCCCAACCACCGTACTTGCCCCAGAGGCCAAAGCGGTCGGAAACTGCGGACAAGAAGGCAGCGCCTAGGGCAATCCGGGCGTATAGAATTGCCATCCGCTCTAGAGTCAAAGTGCGCGAAGGCTTTGGCGGATGGCGAGGGATGGTTTCTGAAGCGGTCAACGATGCATTGCCCATGATCACTTACCTCCCGCGCCTTGGGCTTCCGGCACAGCAATGCTAAGCGGCGTGTCGTGGTCGCAAACGAAGTATGCGAGCAGCCTGGTGGACGTCGTGTGACTCGGGTTGGCCGAGGCCAGATGGACGCCGTTGGGAGCTTCGTAGAAGCTCTCACCGGTTTTGTAAATGGTTTCTGGTTCACCTTTAACTTGTGTCCGCAGCGTTCCTTCCAGGACGTAACCGATCACTGGGCAAGGGTGACTATGAGGCATGGACGACTCCCCAGGCGCGTAGTTGACTTCGACCACCGATACGCTGAGCTTGTCACCATTCAACCGGGGCAACTCGTGGGAAAATGCGAGTCGAGCGCGTTCGTTTTTCTTTTGAGCTGTTTGAGCCGTGGCACTTGCTGCAACCAGGTGACTGCCGGCCACGGCGCCACATAAAATTATTAGTGCTAGGCTGGCCCACAGTTGGATAACTCTCATGGTGCACTCCCTTCTTCAGATAAACTAAGCCGCAGTGGACCTATCGCAAAGGTCCACTTACAGTATTCTCGGTGTACCACTTTCATGGCGAAACGAGCGGCTACCTTCGAGCTTCTGCTTCCTCCGCGGGATTCGGGAACGCCCGCGTTCCGCTGGTTGTACACGGCCTTGCGCGCCAAAATTCTGGAGGGCCACTTGCATCCGGGGGCGCGGCTGCCCGCGACGCGTGACCTCGCCAATCAATACGGACTTTCGCGGGGCACGATTGTTAACGCCTTCGAGCAGTTAAAGTCCGAGGGCTATGTGGATGGCAACGTGGGGTCTGGTACCTATGTGAGCAAGATCCTGCCCGACGAATTGCTGCAGGTCACACGCAAGGCTGGTTCGCAACCACCACCGGGACGAAAACAGCCGCGAAACGTTTCAAATTATGGCATGCGGGTGCACCCGTTCCCGTCTCTTGCAATCCGCCCCATTCGTGCCTTCCGCGCAAACTTGCCGGCGTTGGAATTGTTTCCGACAAGGTTGTGGGAGCAGATCACGGCTCGCCGTCTGCGGCGCACCTCAATGAATTTTCTGCTCGGCTGCCCTCCGATGGGATACCAACCACTACGGGAAGCAGTGGCGGATTACCTGCGCAGTTCGCGGGGAGTGAACTGCGTCCCCGAGCAGGTAGCGATTGTTTCCGGAGTGCAGGAGGCGCTTGACCTGGTGGCACGGATGTTTGTGAATCCGGGGGACCGAGTGTGTATGGAGAATCCGGGATATCCGGGAGCCGCTCTGGTATTCGTAGCTATCGGAGCGAAAGTTTGTGCAGTACGCGTGGATGACGAAGGCATGGAACTACGGAACGCGAGCTTGCGGGGGTCGCGGCTGGTATACGTGACTCCCGGCCATCAGTTTCCGCTGGGGGTTACGATGAGCCTACCCCGGCGTTTGGAGCTACTGGAATGGGCTCGGAAATCTGACGCGCTGATCTTTGAAGATGACTATGACAGCGAGTACCGTTATTCGGGACGTCCGATTCCCGCATTACAGGGACTCGATTGTAATGGGCTCGTGCTCTTTGCCGGGAGCTTCAGCAAGGTGCTGTTCCCATCCCTTCGACTCGGCTACCTTGTCATTCCCTTGGACCTGGTGACTTACTTCGCTGCCGCGAAATCAGTCACTACACGGCATGCGCCGATGCTAGAACAGGTGGTGTTGTCCGACTTTATCAACGAAGGACACTTCGGTCGGCACCTCCGACGCATGCGGGAAGAATATGCAGAGAGACGTTCGGTCCTCCTAGAGTGCGCGCGCCACAGGCTGACCGGGCTGCTGGAGATATCAGGCGTTGAAGCTGGGTTGCAGACTGCCGGTTTTTTGTGTGGTGGGATCGATGGGGAGTCGGCCGCGAGGGCTGCGGCCGACCGAAACGTGGAAGTGGTTCCACTAAGCCGGTACAACCGAGGACGGATGGCGCGAGAAGGACTGCAGTTAGGGTTTGCCTCCGTGGACTCGCGCGAAATCCGGCGCGGCGTGCAACATCTCGCGATTGCGTTGGAAGGAGAATCAAGAGCGTCTCGGCGCTGAAGATGCCGAGATGGGCCTGTCGAAATAGCCGAAGTGTTGGGCGCACGCCATCGCGGCCCAGAACGGGGTTCGAGGAGATCGAAGAGAGAGCAGGGTGCTCCTTAGCACCTCATTTCCTCCAACCGGACTTTCCAGAAGTGATGAAGAAGGTGTGAACAAATTTTTGAACTTGACCGATTAAACCGAGCTATGGGCGAGGCTAAGCACCACCAGCGTCATGTCGTCGCTTTGCGGTGCACCGGAGGCGAAGGCGTTGGCGGCGCCCATGATGCGCGCCGTGATTTCCTGCGCGGACAGGCCGAGTGTTTCTCGCGCCGAATCAATCAGGCGCTTTTCACCCCATTCTTCAAGTGCGGGGTTCATGGCTTCACTGATTCCATCGGTGTACAGCACGACCACGTCACCGGGTAGGAGGACTATCTCAGCTTGTTCGTATTGGCATTCCGTTAAAAGGCCCACGACTGGCCCACCCTTCTCATCAAGTCGCTCCAGAAGTCCATGGTGTCCGCCGGAACTATCGTGGCCATTCGCAGCGTTATAGCGGAAAACCATCGGCGGATTGTGGCCGGCGTTGACATACGTGAATCGGCGAGAAGCAGGATCGTATTGGGCGTAAAAAAGTGTGGCGTAACGATCTTCCGCTGATGCGTCGTAAAGCATCTGATTGAGTCTGCCGATCATCTCGCCAATGTCGTTGCCGGCGCGCGCAGCTTCCGCGCGCAATGATGCTTGCAGGCTGGCCATCATCAGAGCCGCGGCGATGCCTTTCCCGGACACATCCCCAAGCGCGATGCCGAGCATGCCGTCCGGCAGCGCCAGAAAGTCGTAATAATCGCCGCCCACACCCAGTGCAGTGCGGCAGTGCCCGTAATAATCCAATCCCGCTACATACGGCAATCTTTGCGGGAAAAGGCGCTCCTGCACCTCGCGTGCGATTTCGAGTTCGCTATTCATTTTTTCGCGGCGTCCAACTTCCTCGGCGACCGCGGTGGTGAGTTGCGCATTCGCAAGAGCGAGTCCCGTTTGCGTGGCAACGGATTTCAGGAGCCGCAGATCGGTCCCGGAATAGGGCTCCTCGGATCGCTTTTCACCGAGACTCACCACTCCCAGCAGTTTGTCTTTTACAGAGAGAGGCAGAAGCAACCGCGATTCGAGCGCGACGAGGTTGAGCCTTTCTGTTTCGGGCAGCGAGGAATTCACCCACGAATCTTCGTCGTCGAAATACGCGAGAGAGGGTTCGGAATCCTTGCGGAGATGTTCGATGACCTCGGACCGATCCGACAACTCCATTTGCGGCACACCGGCATAACCGATGGCATAGGCGGGCCGGTAGAAGGCGCCTTCCTGGAGTAGGACTGCGATACGCGGAACATGCAGCGATTCGGCGATCCTGGTAGCGACGCGCTCCAGCATGGGCCGAGTCTCCACCATCGAGCGTACTTCATCGCTGAGCCCCGCTAGAATCTGCTCCGCATCGTAGGCATCGCGGAAGAAGCGACGGTCAATCCATTTGCGCAGATGATCGGCGGCACGTCGCACCATTAGAACGAGAAAGACGCCCACGGCGATCATGGACATCTTCTGTGTCCGGCTGCCGTGCGACATCGTCAGCGTAGTGGCAATGAATAAGAGAGCGACTGTCAGAATCACTTGCAAGACTCGAATTCCGCCACTGGCCAACGCATAGCGGAGTCCTTGGCGAACAACGACGCGTACGTCCAAGGCGCGCTGCACAACAATGACGTATGCCAGGGTTATGGGAAAAAGCAGGAGTAACGTGAGCGAGGCCAGCACCAGCCATTCTGGAAAGAGCTGTTCGAGTTCGCCGCCTTTGATCTGCTCAATGGCGATCAAAATAAAAGTCGGGGTCAGCGATACGATTGTGCCGGCATACAGCAGGCGTAGCCGACGTTTCGAATCCGGCGAAACGGCGGTGCTGGATTTGAAAGCGATACTGGCAAAAAAGCTGCCGATCGCAATAACACCCAGCCAGAACGGCAGGGATCCAAGGGGGCGCCAGAAAGCCGCCAACGCGGCAACATTGGCGTAGTTCTCAACTTCACCGATGCGGATAACAATGGAGACAAGCCCATCGATGATGAGGAGCGGGGCCAGAACATATTTCGCCAACCGGACCAACGCCTGAGCCCTATCGGGGGGAAACGGTTGCGGGAAATACAACCCGAAAAACAGCATGCACAGCGGCCAAGCTTGGTTCCAGGTGAAACGATAGAATTCGGCCAAATCGCGGATGCCGGGCCCCCAACTTTCGGAGTAAGCGGAGAAAAGGTTACTAAGGCCCAACAAAACACCGGTTAGCAGCCAGGCGGAGATATCTCGCGGGCGAACAAAGGCCACCCAGAATCCTAGCAATATGCTGAAAAACGGCAGAACAACCTTAAGTGTGAGGACGGCGCCGAGTGCCAGGCCTTTATCGTCTGAAGCAGGACGGAGGAAAATCGTCGCAGTTTTTAAATCCTGTGAACCCGGTGTCTGGTACACGATTCGCAGAGCATCACCAGGTTTCGCCGCGGCCATGGCTTCACCGAATACAGCGAGCCCAGTGAAGGTCCGGCCGTTTACCGCCGTGAGTACGTCTCCGTCGTGGACACCGGCGTGTCGGCCCTCCGGGCCGACAAACGCCGCTTGCGGTTCCCCGCGAACGTAGCCAGGTATGAGCGGCCATGCCGCAGCCCCGCGGTCGAGGAATCCAGGAAATGACGCAATGGTGGCACGAACTTGATAAGCGCATGCTGCGAAAAACAGCAGCCCAAGAACGACGTACTGAGCAACTGGCGGCTTCTTCTCATTCATAACGCGTAAACACTCGTCTTACTTTGCCCGATGCGATTGATGATTCGAACCGAGCAATATAGCACGCGAGGGCGCGCCGTCAGGTCGGAGGACTTTGACGCTGATGGCCCAGCAGTTTGTCCTGGTGCACGATGCAATGCGGCTGCCTGAACCTCGCTTTTCCCGCGCCGAGGCCGCATGACCATGCCAGGTGCTTCACTCGAGAACTTCGATCTCGGGGTAAAGCGGAGAGGAAATGTTGAGCCGCGAATAACTTGTCCCCTTGAGGTACAAGTCGAAAAAGCGGTGCACGCAGTAAGCCGTCACGGCAAGCTGGCGACGTCCGTCGATTCCGACAATGCCTAACGCGCGGAGCGTCCGCAGCACGATATGGCTCTTCAACAGGGCTCCGTCGTCACTGAAGAGGAAATGGCTTGCGCCACGGATCGAAATGCGTAGCCGTCCATTCGCCGGCAGACGATCATAAACCGACTGGATGTCGGCCTGGATCTGCCGGATCTCTGCGTCGGACGAAAAATCGCCCTGGCCGCTCAGGAGGAACATGAACGGCTTGTGGATGCCTGCCTGAATGACGCTGCCGTGCAGAGAACCATCCACATCGATGCCTGCCTTGCACCTGGAATCCAGGGAGCAGAATTGTGCGGCTTGCGCTCCGCCAAAGGAATGACCAAATACTCCCACCCGCGTCATGTCGAGCCGGCCCATGAACTTGCCGGTCGAGTCAGAAACGTTCACCCGCTCCAGCTGATCGAGTACGAACGCAATATCGGCGGTCCACGCAGTCAGCACTCTGTTCACACAACGAGCTTGCTGGGCTTGCGCCTGGTCCTCACAGAGTTCCGGGTTATTCTCCGGCGTCCTCCTCATTACCCGGCCGTCAGGGAAAACTACGGAATACGTGCGATAGGGGGCATCAAAGCCGACGACGACGTAACCGTGACTGGCCAGATCCTCGGCGAGTGTCGTGTAATTCCACACTTCGACGGAAGCCCCCGCTCTCATGATGACCACAGGATACGATCGCGGCTGAGGTGAGACATCGGCATCACGAATACTATGCGCATGGACCTTCGACAGATCTCGCGTCAGAAGTCTCAACAGGCCGCCACCAGGTGTGGCCGCCGCCCGCATCTGAGCGGGCACGTAGTCGACCATAGCTGCTGATGGCCCAGCCGCCGAGGGGTACCAGATCCAGACAAGGAGTTCGCGCTTGGTTCCCGGCGCGGGCGCCAGCGTGTCCAGTGTCTCATCGTCAGCCCAATCGTACAGCGCGCGACCAACCGCGAACGTTCCCGTGGGTGTCGACAATGTGACCGCGGTCCGGTGCTCCAACCAGAGCGACCCCAACAACGCCGCGACCCCGAGGACACCCAACATCGCCAATACCACTAAGCCTTTGAATATCCGGCGGGCCAGCCGCCTCTGCTTCACCCCTGCGTTCATCGGAACCTCCGCGGCTCAAGACGCAGTTGAGCCGCAAGGCAAATTACTTTATCCAGTAAAGTTCTTTCTTGTCAAGGACGCCGGCCTGGTAGGGCGGCATTGGGCAAGGACGTTGTTCGTCAAACGATCCGCCAGTCGATTGCGGAACCGACGGAGCGGGCAGGCCTCGGCGAAATATGGCTTGAGTTTTGCCAGTGTAGGGGTTGGGTCTCGCCAAGCGAACCTGACAGTTAACGGAGCGAATAAATTGATCCCGAACGGTTGAGAAGTTAACCGGGCGACTGCAGACGCAGCGGCGATGATTTGGTGTGGGGTCCGAGTATGCGCCACCAATGAAGCCCAGAGCGCCGACGTTCGACGCGACAGCAACAAGCTCCGGGGTATCGCCGCCGCCTGCCAAAAGGTGCTTGAATAATCGGGTGGGCGAGATTAAGGCATCGCGTCAAGGCAGTAGCAACGCTCATGTCATCCCTTCGCCGCTGATTTCCCTAAACGCTCGACAGCGGCGCGGACGTGCTTCTGCGTGGAAGGGCTAAACCATGACGTGGTAAAGCTGTCTTGCTCGGGCTGCAGAGCGTTTTCAAAGAGTGCAACCAAATCCGCTCGCGCATCGTGGCGTGTTGACATTGCGGCTTCGGGCAAAGCGACAACACGCTGGCACCACTCAACCGCCCGGTTAACAACAAAGTCCGGTTCGTGCAGCTCATCGACAAGGCCAAATTCAAGAGCTTTTTGTGGGGATAGTAGCGGTCCCATCACCGCCAGATACTCAGCCACGCGTGACCCCACTAGGCGCCTCAAACACGCTAAAACTACTGGCGGCAAGTGAATTCCTACCTGCACTTCGTTCAGCCCGAGTTTGTAATCTCCCGCAGCCATCACTCTCCGGTCGCAGAACATCGCAATTACCGTTCCGCCTGCTATGGCATGGCCCGTCATCGCCGCCACGATTGGAATTTGGGATGCCGCAATCGTCCGAAGGAGGCCGTATAGTTCTTGCCATGTCTTTGCGATTTCTTTGCGGTCCAAGCCGAGCAGAAACGGAAGATCGAATCCCGCCGAAAACCTTCCCGGCGAACCTGAAAGCACAATCCCTTTCATTTCCTCCTGTGTTGCCCGTTCTATTGCCGCTCGTAGCTGCCCCAGGAAATCGCCTGTGAAAGCGTTGACTGGCGGGCGATTCATTCGCAATTCCCGCACATCTCCGTGTTCAATTTGCTTGACCAACGGTTCAGCCACAGATTCAGTCATAAATTACCTCGCCAAGCGGGATCTCAATCAGACTCGCCTTTATCGAGCAGTTTCATTTTACACCCACGCCGAGCACGCCTCGGTTCCCGGGCCGCGACCGAACGGCGCATCGATCGCCCGTGGAGAATGTGTGTCTCGATCGTGATTGCTAGTTTCCCCGGAGGTGGTGCGCCTTCCAGCGAAGTGCGTTCGACACTAATCGAGTACGCAAACCGTCATCGCCGCAAATTCCGGATAGTCTGCTAACTCGCTAACTGGGATTGCGTATCGTCCGGGGAGTAAGGTCGTCGAACCATAGACGTGGACATTCCTGACTTCCGGCGATCCATATAAGGTGGTTGAAAATAACAGAGAATTGTTTTGGTTAAACTATTGGCCGAGGTTGGAGGTCTAGGATGCATCCAGAGACTCTATTTAGTGCATCCGGCAAACTGGCAATGGCCGGGTGGGCGCTGCTCGTGCTCGCTCCACGCTGGCGATGGTCCCAACGCATTGCCTCGGTGATCATTCCCTTCACACTCGCGACTGTCTATCTCGTTCTAATTGTGGTTCACTTTGCAAAATCCCCCGGTGGCTTTGGCACACTCGGACAGGTCGGGCAGCTTTTTCAGAATCCCTGGCTTTTGCTCGCGGGATGGATACACTTCTTAGCTTTCGACTTATTTCTGGGCGCGTGGCAGGCACGGCAGGCTGAGCGCCTTGGGATTTCCCATTTTTTACTTATTCCATGTTTGCTGCTCACATTTCTAGTTGGCCCCATCGGTCTGCTTGTATTTTGGGCCATTCGTTCTGTGGTAAAGCGACAATTGTTCCTTGATATGGATCGAGAGTACCGCCCGGCATCTGACCATTAGCTCCCGGATCGAACGAGATGACCACACCCGCCGCACCTCCAAGTACTCCCTTCAACAGACTAGGGAAGTTCTTCCGTGAGCTCTATCGCCGCAGTAGAGTCCTCGCCATAACCGGCTGGATTCACCTTGCGTTGCTGGCTGGCATGTTGGTGATTTCACCGTTCGACTCGCGCCTCGTTATGGGCATTAGTGTGTGGATCAAGCCCATCAAGTTTGCGATATCCATCGCCATCTACGTTTGGACCGTCGCATGGTTGCTGGAATACCTGCGCCTGCCGAGTTGGGCAAAGGGAATCATCAGTTGGGGAATCTCGATTTGCATGCTGACCGAAATGGCCTGTATTGCGGCGCAAGCAGCCAGGGGAATGACTTCGCACTACAACGTGAACACCCCATTTGATGCCGCAATCTTCGCCACCATGGGGGCTATGATCGCGAACAACACTGTTTTAGTTTTCGTGCTACTGATCCTGTTCTCTGTAGGAAGACGCGAAGTGCCGCGTCCGTATCTTTGGGGTATTCGGTCGGGGCTGGTTATTTTTCTTGCGGCCTCTGGCATTGGAGGCATGATGATCGCCCACGGATCGCATTCGGTAGCTGTCAAGGATGGAGGTCCGGGACTTCCGATCGTGAACTGGAGCACAAAAGGCGGAGACCTGCGAGCGGCGCATTTTCTGGGTCTGCACGCATTACAGGTGTTGCCGATAACTGCTTTTCTGATCAGCAAACACAGAAGTTGGACTATCGGTCTGAAAACCACTTATGTCTTTGCTCTTTCGGGAGCGTATGCCCTGCTCATTGCGCTTCTGTATTTCGAGGCCATTCATGGCTTACCACTACTGAGGATGTGATGTCTTTCGCTCCCTACATCAACCATGCCTGAGAACCCACTTGACGTTAGGCGGCAAGCCCAAATGACGGTTGTAGGCGGATGGTCGGCAACCCTGCCCTTAAGGGATTATGGAAG
>Ga0210384_10004430_pt1 | contig 15681 bp, 10 predicted proteins | sample IncBWH2MmetaG_FD_160574 | JGI IMG/M metagenome (GOLD analysis project Ga0210384, IMG submission 160574) | Forest soil microbial communities from Barre Woods Harvard Forest LTER site, Petersham, Massachusetts, United States - Inc-BW-H-2-M | ecosystem: Environmental > Terrestrial > Soil >...
TGCCAAAGCCGGCAAGCCCGGGATCCACGCGGAACCGGGTGATGCCAAACAGACGCTCCACGCGGCCGCCCAACTGGCTGGAAACGGCTTCCGAGAGCAATGCCGTGGCGCCGCTGGTACCGCCCGCCCCGGCCTGCCCAGTGGCGCCGCCGTGGATAGTGGACTCCGAACTCGTTTGACCCAGTGCCAGGAGGGTGACGATGTCGTTTCCGGGCAACGGCGGATCGGAGCGATAGGACAAACTCATCTTGCTGGCCTGGCCGGTGAAATTGAGGGTAATTTCGTATTGCTGGATGTTGGTGGTGGCTTCGAAATTGATTACCGGATCCATGCGGAATGGGTTGGCAAAGTTCAAGTCGCCGCGCGTGACCTTGTAGCGGCTGTCGTGGAAGTAGAGATCGCCCGACAAGACGTGGATGTGGCCCAGGAGAATCGGATGCTCTGCGGTGCCCCGGGCCCGCAGGCTGGATTCGGCTTCAAGATGCGCTCCAGGCCATTCGAGCCGCGTGTCGGGCGTGGAGCTGCCTTCCACATCGAGTTGCAGGTTGCGCAGGAAATTCGAGGTCGTGGTGCCACTGGCGGAGCTGGAAGTCAGCGAGCCCACCGCTTCGAGGCCTTCGTTCAGAGTGACGCGCTGCACCTGAACTTTCCCCGAAAGCAGCCCGCCATCGGGAGTGCCGGAGAGGCGCAACGATCCGCCGACAAGCCAGCTCATTCCCTCCGGATAGCGAATGCGGATGCGATCGGTCTTCGCCGTGATGTCGTAGCGAATGGGTTTCTCGGAATAGTTGGCCGTGCCCGAAAGTGAAATCTGGCCTCCGCCTGCCTCGGCGGTGACGTTGTTGAAGAAGAGCCGGTTGGCGTCGAAGACCAGGTCTCCCTTCAGATTGCTCAAGCCGGTGGGAAAGTCCGCCGAGCGCACAGAAGCGTCGTTCAATCTTACGCGACCGATGATGCGGGGCCGGTCGAGAGTTCCTTCGAACGAAGCGTTGATGTCCGCGTGACCGTGCACGTCCACATCCGTCATGTAGCCGCTGAGGAGCCGCAGGTCCACGGAGCCATTGAGCTTCATGGCCACGGTGCGGCGCCCAGTGAACTGAACGGAACCCGTCAGCTCCGCGTTCGTGTCCGTGCCTTTGACCGCCAGGCTGAGAATTTTCAAGCTGTCTTTTGTGGACGTGAGATGAATCGGCCCCTGGTTTTCGAGCTGCACGTTGCCGTAGTTGAATACCAGCCGTGAAAAATTCGCGTCGAGCGTCAGAGTTTCGGGGCGCTGCAACTCACCCTGGAACGTGATATCGCCATCCGCAGCGCCGTGCCCACTGAATTTTCCCAGGTGCAAGGCCGTGAGCAAGAATGGATCCAGGTTGATGTTGCGCACGGATATTTTGCCGTCAAGCGGCAGCGGATCCGCCAGACCCAGGGTAATTCCGCCGGTGATTGCGCCTTCGCTCATGGCGGAGTTGAGCTTCAGTTGCGCGAGTTTGCCATCGGATTGGAGATCCCCGCCGAAGCTGCCGATGACTTCCGAGCCGACATGCAAGTCGACAACACGGAAAGAACCGTCGGCAAGCGGGGCGCGTATTGGGCCGCTGGATTTCAGGCGGAACGACAGTTGGCCGTCGAGGGGAATGCCCGAGGCTTTGATCTGGCCGAAATTTGACAGCGGCAGCGATGCCCCGACCAGATCTGTGGTCAGCGACTCGTCGGCATAGCGGTAGGCAATAGAGCCGGTGACGATACCCGCGCCTCCGGCCTTTTCCGTGCCGGGGCCGAAAAAACGCAACTCGGCGTTCGAAAGGCGCACTTCGTCCGGCAGCACCGTCAGTTGGCCGCGCAGGCGGTTGAACGGAACGGTGTAGACGGTCGCATCCGCCAGATCCAGCAGACCCGATAAGGAAGGTTCGGCTCGGGTGCCGCGACCGTGGAACTGTCCGGTGAGCAAACCCTGGATCGGATACTTCTTCCCGGCGAGTTGCTCCAGCGATTCGAGAGGAACTTTTTCAAGGTTTAGTTCACTGACCCACTGGTTTTCCGGACGGAATTCCCAATCGGTCAATTGCAATTGACCGTCGATGCCGGCTTCCATCGTGCCGCGGCGAGCGTGGCCGCGAGAGATGACAAGTTCGCTGGGTGAGTAGGCCATGTCGCCGTCGAGCGAGTCGAGAGCGAAGTTGTCGTAGCGCGCGTGCTCGCCATGGAAGTGGCCCTGGAATGTCGGACCATCCGAGGGGCCGAGAATCTTTCCGTTCCACTGAAGCGCGCCATCAATAAGAATCTTCGCGGTGGCCGTGCCGGGCTTGTCGCCGGAAAGCGCGTGGATGAAATCATCCCAGGGGGCAAGCGACCCGATATCCATATGGACATCGAGGGACGTGTTTTTCGGATGAAGAATACCGGTGAAGCTGCCGCGGGAAGTGGGGGTGTCAAAATCAAACTGGCTGAGTTCCAGAGAGTTTGGAGTGTAGCGGTAGCGGAGGACGGCTTCACTAGTAACCGGAATGTGGCCGGGCATGGTTTCGTCGGGCTCGTCCCAGCGCATGCGGGCGGAAATATCGAAGTCGCGGAAGTTGTCGTGCCAGGTTTCGACCGTGTCGGCAAAAATCACGGAGTCCCAGTGAAGGCTGTCGATGGGGAAACCCGTGTGGTCGATCGCGGGCGTGACCGAGGCAAGGCGGATGCCCTCAACTCTGGTTTCACCGCGAAACTTCAAGCCGTCGTACTTCATCGTGATGCGGCCTTTGACGCTGCCGCCCAAGGCATACGCGGCGAAATCCGGCAGGACAACTCCGTCGGGTTCGAGCAAGTAGCTGGAGCGGCTGGTCAAATTTGCGGAGTGAAAATCCTCGAAGCTCAGCACAATGTTATCCGCAGCGAACTCGCCTTTCCCCTTGAAGATTCCGGAAGCGAGCGTGCCGGCGCCGCGCAGATCGATTCGGCCCAGCGGCACTTCCGGCGTGCGAAAAGCCTCACGAATGTCCAAAAGGTCGAGCCATGCGCGATAGCGATAGCTCCAGTCAGGAGATTCGAGATTTTTGGTTTCTGCCTGCAGGTCGACGTGGGAGCGCCCCACGTCAACCACGGCCTGTTCCACCGTAAATCGGTCGCGGCCTACGGAAAACTTTGCCGAAAGGTTCGCGGGCATCGGGGAATCGCGCCTTCGTGCCAGTTGAACGGAATCCCAATCCAGATTGCCGAGATAGAGCGGTTGCTCAGGCGTGCCGGCGGCCGTGACATTCAGGCGCAGATCGCCGCCTTCGACCGCGACCAGCGAGCGCAGGCTGTTGTAGAGAAACCAACCATCCTTGATTTCGACGTGGCGTACGTGCAAATCCAGCAGCGTTTGCTGCAGAGGCTGTTTGGAACGGCCCGGCTGCTTGAAGGGTGGCAGATTGTTGCTGCCGTCTTTTTCCACGCGCAGGTGAACCCTGGGTTGCACCAGGACCAGATCGTTCAAGGAAACGCGACGTCCCCAGAAGGAATCGATGCGCAAGCCGATCTTGGCCTGCTCGGCACTCAGCAAGGGTTCCGTGCCCGGCGGCTCCTTGCCGTGAATGACCAGGCCGTTGACAGTAGCGGTCAGGGAAAACCACCCGACCGAGACTGTGCGCACTTCCACGCGGCTTGCGGTCAAATTCTGCAATCGGTTCACCAGGAAGCGGCGCAGAAGAGGATTGGCGAGACCACTGCCCAGCGCGATGATGGCCAGGGCCACCCCAAGCAGGGTCCAGGTGCCGAGCACCCAGAAGAGGTGCTCGAGCCACAGAATCTTTTTGAGGCGAGATTCTTCGGTCATGGACGCTTCTCGTCGAGCATAGTCTCAACCCGGACGCGTGTGCGGCTTTCCTTGAGCCAGCGGTCGGCCTGTTCATTGATGGCCCGCTGCACCAGGGCTTCCTGAATGAAGTCCCGCGCGTTGTCCAGCGTCGGTGGAGTCTGGCCGCGCGATTCCGCTCGCGGCACTACGCGGGTTTTGTAGAAGTCTTCGATGTCTTTCTCGTCAATCTGGATCGCCGGGCGGAAGCGGCTGTCGAGGTAATTGCTGAGGTAGAGTTGCGCGCGGACGAACCGGCGAATCTCGTCGTCGGTGATGCCGCTTTGCTTTTGCCGCGCCTCAAATTCCTGGGGCGAGGAAAACGAGCGCTTCAGGCGTTCGATGCTGCGGTTCACGTCTTCTTCGGAAGGCTGAGGAAACCGGGCGACGCTGGCTTCGTTGCGAACGATCCACTGGTCGATCAGGCGGTTGAGGATCTCTTCGTCACTCTGCGCCTTGCCATCGAGAAACATCTGGTAGCGGCTGAGTTGGCGGACGTCGCTCAGCAGGATGATGTCGGTTTCGACCCTTGCGACAATCCTGTCAATCATCTCCTGAGCGCGTAACCTGCCCGGCACCGGCAGCAGGCCGACGAACATCGCGGCGGTTGTGATCCATTTGCGCATCAGAAGCTCGAACCCAGGTTGAAGAATATCTGAAACTTCTGCAGGTGCGTCCCTTGCTGGCAGAACACACGGCTGTTCTGGCAAGGAATTACGAACTCGGCAGGATTGAGCTGGTAGCCCATATCGATGCGGATGGGGCCGATGGGCGTGGCGTACCGCAGCCCGAAGCCGACGGTGTGCGACAAATAGTTCAGTTCGTTTGTGCAGTTGGCCACGCAGCGTGTCGGGTTGAACGGCCCCGGCGGCTGGCCTGGATAAGCAGGCACGAACACTGGCTTTGGCGGCGACCAGCGCAAAGTTACGCGGCTGGCGCGGCTGTAGACGTTGCCTGCGTCATAGAACAACGCACCGCCGAGCTTTGTGCCCACGATCGGCAGCTTCAACGGAAAACGTATTTCCTGGTTGAGTATTACGAGGGCCTGGCCACCCACGGGAAAACCGGTCAGCGCGTCGCGCGGCCCAGCCTGATTCAGCGCAAAACCTCGTATGGATGTGCCGCCACCGGCGAAGAGCCTTTCCGGCAGCGGGATTACCTGCGGCAACGGAGCTACAGTGGGCGCTGGAAAACTCAAGGAAACGGTGTTGCCAAACGGTTGCAGGATGCCGATGCGGAGCGAGCGGGCAAACTTCCAGTTTCTCGAAAGCGGCGTGTAGGTGGAATTCTGGACGAAATAACGGAGGAAGCTGGCGCTGGAGCCGATGGAGGTTGCCGCGGCGCTTACATCGACAGTGTTAAAGGAGCCCTTCGTGGCGTCCGCGGGATTATCGCGGTAATCGCGCACATACGTGGTGCCAAACTCGGAAACCAGCGTCGGCTGGTTGAACAGCGGCACTTCTTCGGCGGGAATATTCAGGTTGCTGACGGTGACTTTGCGGAATACATAGCGGAACAAGAGGGACGAGCGGGGAGTGACCTGGTCGGTGAGTTGAATGTTTCCTTCGTAGCGCGTTTGGCCAAACGTGTTGATGTCTTGCGTCTTTTCAACGTAGGCGTTCGCCTGGGTGCTCAATTTCGAAATGTTGAACGTATTGGGCGCGTTGTAGGCAAGCAGCGCACGGCCCTGAATGGTGCTGCCGCGAAGTTTCAGCGCTAGAGTGTCGGCGCGGCCGGTCACATTTTGTTTTGAAATTTCAAAAATGCCTCGCGGCGCAGCCTGGATTTCTCCGCCGGTGGGATCCGTGGTGCTGGCCAGGCGCTGCACTTCGAATCCGCCGCCGTAGGCGATGGTGTACCGCTTGGCTTCCTCGACCAAGACCACGACGTTCTTTTCGGGGTCGCTGCCATTGGCATTCTGCGGCTCGATGGTGACGCGATTGAAAACCCCCAGGTTGTACAACTTCTGCTGGGACTCGACGACCTCCCCTTCGCGCAGGGGCGCGCCGGGAGTCACCTTGACCTCTCGGCGAATTACCCGCTGGCGGGTGTGTTTGTACCCGGTCAGAAAAACATTCTTAACGGAGATTCGCGGGCCTTCGACGATCTTGTAGACCAGTTTCACTGGTTGCGCGCGTTCGATTGCGTATTTGCTCGCTTCTCCCGTCAGTTCTTCCGCTTTCGAGTTTTCCTTGGCGGTGGCGGCTTGGGCTTCCGGAGAGGTATCGGGCTCCGCCGTGTAGGAGAACGTAGCTTCAGGGAAGCCCTGGTTGTAATAGAGGGCCAGGACGTTGTCGCGATCGCTCGATACGTTGATGTCGGAAAAGGGCTGCCCCGGCAAGGATCCTAAAACTTCGCGAATCTCTTCCTCGGGCAAGGCCTGCACGCCCTCCACTTGCAGGCTGGAGACCAGCGTTTGTTTTCCCTCCTCGATATTGAACCGAACGATCAAGTCTCCGCCCTTTTTGTTCTTTAATTCCTCCACCTGTCCATCCACTCTTGCCGAAAGAAAACCGTTTGAGATGTACAGGTTCTTTATCGAGAGGGCGTCGGCCTCCATCAGGCGGCGGCTGAATCGCGGCCGGGTGAAGAGACTGACGGTGGAAATGGTGAGCCGGCTCTTCAGGAGGTCGGTGCTGAAGTAGCGGTTCCCTCTAAATTCGATGCGTGAGAGTTGATGCCGGGATCCCCGCTGCACCGTATAAGTAATGACTTCTTCGGAACCCTTTTTCCCGGATTTTGCGCCTTCCACGTCGCGGGCCGCCACGGCATAGTCCACTTTCGCGTCAAAGTATCCTTCACGCTCCATCCGCTCCCGAAGATTTCGCCGGCCCTCTTCCAGAAGGTCCGCATCCACCGAACCCTCCTGATAGACGGGGATCAGTTTTTTGAGATCACGGCCCGATAGTTTGGCCCCGACCAGTGCCACGCGCACCCGCGGGCCTTCCGTTACCTCAAGCGTCAGAGGAATCGTGTTGGTTGCCTCGTCCAATTCACCTCTACGGACCGAAACACGCCCGCTGAGGTGCCCCTTTTTTTCCAGGAATTTCCGGATGCGCTCGGTGCCCGATTGCACTTTGGCGATCGTCAACGGGCTTCCGGGCTTCAGCTTGAATCTGGCGAGGAGTTCTGTGTCCCCGTATTCCGTGTTGTTGATCAAATCGATCTTCTTGGCTCGGACTCGGGGCCCGGGATCCAGATTCACGATCACGTCCAGTTGGTGCGTTTCGGGAAAAGGACGCTCCTGTACGCTGATCTTGGCCCGGTAGAGCCCTTCTTCACGCAGGGCCGCGCGCAAACGCTCTACTGCGTCCTTCACATTCTGCTCGTGGTAGGTCTGCCCAAGTGAAAGCTGCATGGCCGCGACTCCGGAAGCTTCGGTGGGAGGCGGCGTAAGTCCGTTGATCAATATCTGGTTGAAATAGAGATTTTCGCGAGCGACAAAATCAAGCCGGACTCCGTCGCCTTCGGGATAAACAACAGCACGCAAGTCCGCGTAATTTCCCGTTTGATAGAGAATGCGGATGCTGGCGGCCACCTGTTCAGGTTGTAAGGGTTCGTCGACCTTTAGCGGCAACGCTTCGAGCTTGGCTTGCAGCACTTTACCGTCTTCTGAAACTACCCGCACGCTGACCAACTTTGGTTCTGCTGGTTTGCCTGCCTGGGAATCCGGATTGGTTTGGGCGTGCAGTCTTGCTCCTCCCAGCATCAAGCCCAGAAGGACAATTGTCCGCAACCTGTTGTTCCAGCGGCATTTCATGCGTTCTATAACACAGACGAAGCGTAGCACAGGCGCGTTGCCTCCCCCGGTCACTTTGGCGCTATGATGAAGAGGAAAAGAAACTGCGGTGCTGGGAATCCATTTTACGTGACTCCTTCGCTTAACGAGAAGTACTCCCGTCAGATGTTGTTCACTGGGATTGGGCCCGAAGGACAGGCGCGCCTGGCCGCTTCGAGTGCGGTGATTGTGGGCTGTGGGGCCATCGGGGCGGCGGTCGCCAATCTGCTGGTCCGCGCAGGCGTGGGGCACATTCGCATACTTGACCGGGATTTCGTGGAGCCGTCCAACCTGCAGCGGCAGATTCTTTTCGACGAGGCGGATGCCCAGGAGGCGCTGCCCAAAGCGGTTGCCGCAGAGCGCAAACTTCACGCGCTGAATTCGGAAATCCAGATTGAGGGTGTTGTAGCGGATCTGAATTCCCGGAACGCGGAGGAATTGCTGTCCGGGTTCCCGCTGATCCTTGATGGCACGGACAATTTTGAGACGCGTTTTTTGGTCAACGATTATGCAATCCAATCGGGCACTCCGTGGATTTATGCGGCGGCGGTTGCCAGCTATGGCCTGACCCTCACGATTCGGCCACAGAAGACTGCTTGTCTTGCCTGTCTGCTCGAAACCGGCGGCACCCCTGGCCTGGAAGAAACGTGCGACACGGTCGGTGTTCTGGGACCGATCGTGAATCTGATCGCGTCACTTGAGGCGGCGGAGGCTCTGAAACTGCTCTCCGGCAACGCAAGCCGATTGCATGGCCGGTTGCTTTCGTGCGACGTCTGGACGGGCCGCTTCCAATCCGTTCAACCCGAGCGGAATCCCCGTTGCCGCGCATGCGCCCTGCGCGAGTTTCCCTATCTGGAGGGCCAAGCCCAGCCGCACATCACCATGTGCGGGCGCGACTCCGTGCAAATCCATGAACGGGGACGCAGCCTGGATCTGCCGGCCCTGCAGCAGCGGCTTGCGTCCAGCATTCCGGGTGTCCGCCAGAACGGCTTCCTGCTGCGATTCCAGGTGGCCCCATACGAGATGACCATCTTCAGCGACGGTCGGGCCATCCTGAAAGGCACGAAAGACCCCGCGATCGCGCGTTCGCTTTACGCCAAATATATCGGTGCTTGAACTGCTTTAACGAAAGATGCCGCTTCGGCCGGCCGGCGTGCGCATGGAGGCCCGGTCGAGGTTTTCGCGCAGGTTCATCAGCGTCAAAAAAGTGCTTAAGACCCGGGCTTTCAGGTCATCCGTAAGGTGCAGGCCGCTGGTGGCCACGCGCGCGAGTGATTCGCCATTGGTAGTGATGAATTTCATGATATCCCGCTGTCTTTCCTGCGGGGCATTCCCCAACGCGGTTTCCCGGCGCATCTCGGCGCAGCTTGCTTCCAGGGAAAGGGTGAAATGCAGGATACAGACCTTCTGCTCCGCCAGGGCGGCGGGGACGTCGTGTTTGCATCCCGAAATGTGGCAGGTGGCACTCATGCTACCCAAAAGGGTGATTTTTGATAGGTAACATTCTTGGAGGCGAAAATCCAGCGGTCATCTTGGCCCTGCGGCGTATGAAGTAGCTGCCCCTTTTTGGGAGAACCTGCCCCTTGGACCAGTCGGTTTGTCTTTCATGACCAGATGCCGGCGGCAAAACGAAGTCCACTTCCCCTTTCTCGGGGCAACTTTTTTCCAAAAATGTTTGACATCGCCAGGCATGCGACTGTATAAATATACAGTACGCTGTATATTTGCCATGGGCGCCACAAAAACATTTCGGCACGGACAGATTCTGCGGCTCGTTTCGAGCGAACGCATCGCCAACCAGGAGGATTTGCGTCGCCGCTTGGCGAAAGAGAGGCTCCGCGTTACGCAAGCCACCCTTTCGCGCGACCTTCAGGAACTGAAACTCATCAAGACCACGGACGGCTACAAGACGGGGACCGCTTTGCCGGACGAATCGGCGAGCGTCGCTCCGCTGACGCGGGCGCTGCGGGAATTCCTGCTGGATATCCGCCCTGCGGAAAATCTGCTGGTGTTGAAGACGCCTCCCAGTGGGGCTCAACCGCTGGCTGCCGCCGTCGATGCCGCGAAGTTTCCGGAAATCGCCGGGACCATCGCGGGGGACGACACAGTCTTGATCATCACGCCCAACCGCAAGACGCGGGACTCTCTGCAGAAGAAAATCGAAGCGCACGTGAAATGAGAGATCCCCGCAACATCGCTGTTATTGGTGTCACCGGCTATACGGGTTTTGAGCTGGCGACGCTGCTGCTGCGCCATCCGGGCACCGGCAAGCCGACCTTTTATGTGCGGGAGACCAACGGGGCGCGCTGCCTTTCGGAGATGTTTCCTCAATTGCGCGGGTGGGGCGAGGCTTCCTTGAAGCCGCTCTCGGTGGAAGCCATTGCGGGCAGCAGCGCGGGTACGGCGTTTCTTGCCACGCCGCATGAGGTTTCGGCGGACCTTGCGCCGAAGCTTCTGGATGCCGGGTTACGTGTGATTGATTTGAGCGGAGCCTTTCGTTTTGCGTCCGCAGACACTTATTCGTCGTGGTACAAACGGCCCACGCCCCATGCCTCGCGTCTTGGTGAAGCGGTCTATGGCCTGCCGGAGCTTTACGCCGAGCGAATCAAAGCGGCGAACCTTATCGCCAATCCCGGTTGTTACGCCACTAGCGTGATTCTCGCGCTGCGGCCACTGCAAGAGGCTGGACTTCTGGCCGCCGGGCACACCATCGTTTGTGATTGCAAGTCGGGCGCGAGCGGTGCCGGCAAGGAGCCTCGCCGCGACCTGCAATTCGTGGAAGTGGACGGAAACTTCCGTGCTTACAACCTATTCAGCCACCGGCACACGCCGGAAATCCTGGAACACACCGGCTTGCCGGAATCGCAGCTGGTTTTCTCCACGCACCTGTTGCCCATTCCGCGCGGTATCCTATCTTCGATTTACGTGACCCTGGCGAAGCACCAAACGGCGCCGGACATCGAATCACTCTTCCGAAAGTTTTTTGCGGGCCATTCGTTGATCCGCATTCATTCCGCAGGGACGCTGCCGGAGGTGCAGCACATCATCAAAACTAATTTTTGCGATATCGGCTTCGCACTCCATGCCGATGGGAAGCGGCTTGTGGTCGTTTCCTGCCTCGACAATCTCGGGAAGGGTGCGGCCGGCCAGGCGGTGCAGAATCTGAATCTCACGCTGGGACTCGAGGAAAGGACGGGACTCGTATGAGGATCGTCGTCAAATTCGCGGGGGCATTGCTGGAAGACGCCGCGACCGTGCGGTTGCTTACCCAGCAGATCGCCGCGCTGGCCCGGCACAAGCACGAAATTCTGGTGGTCCACGGCGGCGGCCAGATTTTCACCGCTACGCTGAAGCGCCTGGGCATCGAAAGCAAGTTTGTTGGCGGCTTGCGCGTCACGGACAAGGAAACGCGGGACGCGGCAGTAATGGTCTTCGGTGGCCTCCTGAACAAGCAGCTTTCCGCCGCTATCACCGCGGAGGGCCAGCCCGCGGTCGGTATCTGCGCCGCAGACGCCGCTTGCTTTTCCGCCTCGCCGCTGGTGCACAACGATGTCGAGGGCGGCCTCGGCTACGTCGGGTATCTCACCAGCGTGAATGTTCGTTTTCTCGAATCACTCTGGCGCGCGAAATTGCTACCTGTCGCGGCCTGCCTGGGCCTTGGCACGGACAATGAGCTATACAACATCAATGCCGACCACATGGCCGCCGCTTGCGCGGAGTTCGTCGAAGCCGACCATCTGATCTACCTCACGGACGTTGCCGGCGTGCTGGACGGTGAGAAAGTCCTTTCGGCCATCTCTTGCGAAGAGATCGACCGGCTGATTCATTCGCGCGTGGTTTCGGGCGGCATGATCCTCAAGCTCGAAGCGGCGAAGCGCGCTTTGCAGTCCGGGGTTCGCGAAGTCCACATCGTTGGTGGAAATTCCGCGGCGGCAGCTCTTGCTCCCTGCCGGTTTGCAGCAGCTCCCACAAAGACCACCTCCCTCGAACTTCCCGGAACGCGGGTGTTTCGGGAGTTTTCTTCCGCTGGGCATTCGGCCAGCGCGGCAGTTTAGTCCCAGGAGAAATTGGAGAAATCGATGACTACGACGATCACGCTTCCTGTTGCCGTAACCAAGGACCTGCTGACTGGGGCCGAGTGGAGCCCCGCAGACGCACGCGAGTTGCTGCAGCGCACGGCGGAGATTAAGGCGCGGCCGGCGCGTTACGCTTCTACCCTTCGCGGCAAGCATATTGCGCTGATTTTTGAAAAGCCGTCTCTGCGCACGCGCGTGACGTTTGAAGTCGGCATCCAGAGCATGGGCGGGTTTGTGGTGTTTCTGGACCACACTCAGGCGCGGCTGGGCGAGCGCGAGTCCATTCCGGATGTCGCGCGGAACCTGCAATGCTGGGTGCAGGGCATCGTCGCGCGGGTTTACGAGCAACGGGTGCTCGAGGAAATGGCTCAGAGTATTTCCATTCCCGTGATCAACGCGCTCTCCGACAAATTTCATCCCTGCCAGGCGCTGGCGGATTTTTTCACGCTCGAAGAGAAATTCGGTGCGCTGAAAGGGTTGAAAGTCGCTTACGTCGGCGACGGCAACAACGTCTGCAATTCACTGATTTTTCTGGCTGCCCGGCTTGGGGTGAATCTCCGCATCGCCGCGCCGGCGAGTTATGCCCCGGCCCAAGACGTTCTTGCCGACGCCAAGCGGGTGGCGAAAGAGACGCGCGCGAAGATTGAACTCTTCGCCAATCCCGCGGAAGCGGTGGAAGGCGCGCAAGCGGTTTACACCGATTCGTGGACCAGCATGGGATTTGAGGTGGAAGAAAAGATGCGGCGCCAGGTCTTCAAGCCGTACCAGGTCAATCGCAAGCTCATGGAGCAAGCCGGGCCGGGCGCGCTCTTCATGCATTGCCTTCCGGCGCACCGCGGTCAGGAAGTCACTGACGAAGTGCTCGACGGGCCGACTTCCGTGGTGTTGCAACAATCGGAAAATCGCATGTACGTGCAGAAGGCCATTCTTCACGCACTGTTTACTTGATCTTGATATCGTGTTCTATCACGAAGGAGAAATCGCAGAGTGAAACCGCAAGCCTCAAAACCAAAGAAAGTTGTGCTCGCCTATTCCGGCGGCCTGGATACATCCATCATCATTCCCTGGCTGCGCGAGAATTATGGTTGCGAAGTGATCGCCATGATCGGCGATGTCGGCCAGCAGGAGGACCTGGAGGCCGCTCACAAGAAAGCCCTCGCCACGGGCGCATCCTCGGCATATATCGAAGACCTGCGCGAGGAGTTCGTTCGCGACTACATTTGGCCGACGTTGCGCGCCGGCGCCGTTTACGAACACACCTATTTGCTTGGCACTTCGATGGCGCGGCCGGTGATTGCGAAGCGCCAGGCCGAACTTGCTTTGGAGCTTGGCGCGGACGGGCTTTCGCACGGCTGCACCGGCAAGGGCAACGACCAGGTGCGGTTTGAACTGGCATACAAGGCTATCGCGCCGAATGTGCAGATCATCGCTCCGTGGCGCGAGTGGGACATCGATTCGCGCGAAGACGCCATCGCTTACGCGGAAAAGCACAAAGTTCCCGTGGAACAGAGCAAGAAAAACATTTACAGCCGTGACCGCAACATCTGGCACCTGAGTCACGAGGGCGGCGAACTGGAAGACCCCGCCAACGCGCCGAATGAGGCCATGTGGCAGTGGGTCGTTTCGCCGGAGAAGGCTCCGGACAAGGCGGAAGAGGTTGAAATCGGATTTGAAGCCGGCACGCCAGTTTCGGTGAACGGCAAGAGGCTTGGCCCGATTGAGCTGCTGAATGCGCTCAACGAAATTGCCGCGAAGCATGGCATCGGCCGCACGGATCTTGTCGAAAACCGTCTGGTGGGCATGAAGTCGCGCGGCGCATATGAAACTCCGGGTGGCACACTGCTGGTCACCGCACACCAGGAACTCGAGCGACTTACGGTTGACCGGGAGACCGCGCACTTCCAGCAGGCGTTCTCAGTACGGTATGCAGAGCTCGTCTACAACGGATTGTGGTTCTCGCCGTTACGCGAGGCGCTTGATGGTTTCTTCAACGTGGCGCAACAACGCGTCACCGGTTCGGTCGGCCTGAAGCTTTGGAAGGGCACGCTGAACGTCACCAAGCGGCTTTCGCCCTACTCGCTCTATCGCGCGGACCTTGCGAGCTTCACCATGGGCCGCTACAACCCGAAAGACGCTGAAGGTTTCATCAACCTTTTTGCCTTGCCGGTCACCGTGCGACCGAAAGCGAAAGCCGAAGGCAGCAAGTCCTGACCATTCGGAACACGGCAGCAGGCATTGGCAAAAGCCCATTACGACGAACTCATGGGCGTTTCCTGAGAAATGGAACAAGTGAAGCCTGAACGCAAAGACGATCGGCTGTGGGGAGGACGATTCGAAAACGCACCGGACGCGCGGTTCGACACCTTCCAGCGCTCCTTTGCGTTCGATCGCCGGTTGCTTCCCTATGAAATTGCCGTGGATCGTGCCTGGGCAAGGGCCTTGCAGGGGGTCGGTATCTTCACAGAAATGGAAGTCCGACAAACCCTTGCGGCTCTTGACAAAATTTCCGCGCGGGCACACTCCGATAAAACCTGGCTGGATTCCTCGACCGCGGAAGATGTCCACCAGTTTGTTGAGAATGCGCTCGTAGAAGAACTCGGGCCGCTCGGCTGGAAACTGCACACCGGCCGCAGCCGCAACGAACTGGTCGCGACCGATTTTCGCCTGTTCGTGATTGATGCAGCTGCAGAAATTCGCAAGGCATTGCTGGCTCTGATCCATGGCGTCTTGCTGCAGGCCAAGGCGAACCTGAAGGTGCCCATGGCGGGCATGACGCATATGCAGCATGCCCAGCCCATATTGCTTTCCCATTTCCTGATGGCTCATGCGGAGGCGTTTTCGCGCGACGTGAATCGTTTGCAATCGGCCGTCGCGAGTGCGGACGCTTGCCCGATGGGATCAGGAGCATTGGCCGGTTGCTCTTTCCCGATTGATCGCGCGGCCTTAGCAAAGGAGCTAGGCTTCTCCCGCATCACGGCGAACAGCCTCGACGCCGTTAGCGACCGTGACTTTGCGCTCGATTATCTTTTTGCGCTGGCGGGCATCGCCACGCATCTTTCGCGCCTCGCGGAAGACTTTGTGCTGTTCGCCTCGCAGGAATTTTCCTACGTCATCCTGCCCGACGAATATTCCACCGGCAGCAGCCTTATGCCCCAGAAGAAAAATCCTGATGCGTGGGAGCTTTTGCGAGGCAAGAGCGGGCGGATCACCGCGGCGCTTTTCAGTCTGTTCACCACGCTCAAGGGATTGCCATCGAGCTACCAGCGCGACTTGCAGGAAGACAAAGAGGCGCTCTTCGCCGCTCACGACCAGATGGAAGACATGGTCTGGGTCGCGCAGGGCGCGCTAGTCGCCACCAAGTTTCGCGTCGACAGGCTCTGCGCCGCAGCATCGAATCCCGCTCTTTTTGCGACCGATGCGGCCGATTACCTCGTTCACCGCGGGGTGCCTTTTCGCCAGGCGCACGATCTTGTCGGCAAAGTGCTGCGCGAAGCCGACAAGCAGTGCAAACCCTGGACGCAGCTTTCACTCGAAGATGTCCGGAAAATCTCGCCCCTTTTCGAACAAGATTTCCTGCAAGGGCCTTCCGTCGAGAGCGCCATCGCCTCCAAAGTTGTTCCCGGGGGCACGGCGGAAGAATCCGTTCGCGTGGCGATCGCGCAACTGGAACTAAAACTCAAACAACTGGAGAACAAGCCATGAGCCTCACCTCGAGCATTTTCACTTTGCAATCCGCATCATATCGCACGGAGGATCGGAGGTCCCTTCCGTGAGCACCGTTCCCGGTTGGCGGATCCTGATTCCATGAAGCACGCCCTCTCCGAAGCCGCTCTCCCGCTGGGATTCCGCTTTTCGGCCACGGCTTGTGGTCTGAAGAAAACCGGGGCGCTGGACCTTGCCCTGCTATCGAGTGACGTTCCCGCCTCCGCCGCCGCGGTGTTCACGAAAAACCTGGTTGTCGCCGCGCCCGTGGTTGTGTCCAAGGCAAATCTGCTTGCTTCAAAAGGCCGCAT
>Ga0210384_10004431_pt1 | contig 15681 bp, 11 predicted proteins | sample IncBWH2MmetaG_FD_160574 | JGI IMG/M metagenome (GOLD analysis project Ga0210384, IMG submission 160574) | Forest soil microbial communities from Barre Woods Harvard Forest LTER site, Petersham, Massachusetts, United States - Inc-BW-H-2-M | ecosystem: Environmental > Terrestrial > Soil >...
TAGCGATCGTCTGCTGGAAGCTGCTGAATTTTACACTCTGGGTTTCGACAATATTTATTTTATATCAGCTATGAGCGGAAGCGGTACAGGAGAGTTGCTGGATGCAATTACGGAACTTATTCCGAAAACAGAAAATGAAGAAGAATTAGGATCTCCCTTCCCAAAATTTGCTATCATAGGTCAACCGAATGTGGGAAAGTCTTCCTTACTCAATGCACTCGTGGGAAGTGAAAGAACCATTGTAAGCGAAATCGCAGGTACCACCCGAGATAGTATTCATACCCATTATAATCTATTTCATAAGGAATTTGTCCTGATTGATACTGCTGGAATACGCAGAAAGACAAAAGTACATGAGGACCTTGAATTTTATTCCGTTATCCGCGCCATTAAAGCTATGGATGAAGCCGATGTATGTCTGTTGCTTCTGGATGCAGAAAAAGGTCTGACTGCCCAGGATCTTAATATCTTCAGTCTTGCAGTTAAAAAAGGGAAGGGGCTTGTTATTGTCGTAAATAAATGGGACTTAGTGGATAAGGAAACCAATACTTCCAGGGATTATGAGACCAAGCTCAAAGAAAGGTTTGCTCCTTTTACGGACCTCCCTATTATCTTTATTTCTGCCAAAGAAAAGACCCGCATTTTTAAAGTAATTGAAACAGCTTTGGAAGTTTTTGAAAACCGAATTAGGAAAATCCCGACTTCAAAACTCAACGACGTGATGTTAAAAGCAGTTGAAAACTATCACGCACCTGTAGTTCGGGGTAATGCGATTAAAATAAAATATATTTCCCAATTGCCAACACCTGTGCCATCATTTGCTTTTTTCAGTAATTACCCTGACGATATCAAGCAGCCTTACAGAAATTATCTTGAAAACCAGATGCGAAAAAGCTTTCCTTTAGAAGGTGTACCCATACGAATCTATTTCCGTAAGAAATAAAATCAGTTCTTAAAATAGCTGAATGCCTTGAATTATTGATGAAAATTCATACCTTCGCCGCCAACAAAAATAACCTCAATGAAAAAATTCCTGACTGTTCTTGTTATTGCTGCGGCAATGACGTCCTGCAATGGAAGCGGTGATGCCGCTGCCAAAACTGATTCTGCTGTTACAACAGCATCAGACACCGCAAAAAAGTTAGTAGATTCTACTGCAGCTAAAGTTGATTCAACTGTTAAAGCAGTAGCAGATACAGCAAAAGCTAAAATTGGCGCAATTACAGATAGTGCTAAAAAAGCTGTGAAGAAATAATTAATTTATCTGAATTAAGTCCCTCCTGCTAAAAGCAGGGGGATTTTTTTTGCTTTACTTACCACTATGTGGTATTGACTTCGGGGTCTAACTCAGCTAATTTACGTGATGTCTTCAAAGAAACATCACTATATTAAAATGATTAGCCGGTTCATTATTTTTACACTACTTTTTCCGGCGGTGCTTAAAGCAGGAACCAAAGCATGGACAGGTTATGCCGGGGATGCAAATTGGTCTAATCCACTGAACTGGACTGGCCAGAGTTTACCCAGTTCTTCAGACGATGTAATACTTGATAACAGCGACATCCCGCTATCCTTTCTCGTTATACTGCCTGATAAGGCCGTTGTTATCAGGACCCTTGTAATTAGTCCCTCGCCAGGTCGAAATATCGAACTTATTTTGCCTGCAACGAATATTACCCCCAACGCATTTACAGTTACTGGTCCAGGTTATGGTATAGAATTACATGCCGGCGCCATCTTTAGAAATGCCTCAGGAATTTCATCAGGTGAATCCCTGCAGATTGCGGATTCTATGATTATTTATGATGGAGGCCGGTATATTCACCAGACAAGGTCATCCCACGCAAACAATATTTTAAAATTTCTATCTAATGCTCCAGGTACAGAACAGGGAATTTTTGATTTTGACGTACCCAGAGCATCTTATACTATTTCTGTGAGTAACAGAATTTATGGTTGTCTCGAATTGCACGCAGCAGCCTATGGTGCTGCGGTAAATTACACTTGCACTGGGGCTAACCCGTTGTTAATACGAGGAAATCTGCATATTGGTGCCAACGTTAATATGAGTATGGATTTAAGTGGTGCAAATGGAAATATCCAGGTAGAAGGAGATTTTATTCAGGAAGGCGGCCGGCTGAACCTGGCGAGCGGAAACGGTGATAACACTGTTCTGCATATAAAAGGGGATCTCTATCAATCACCAGATGCAACCATCACTGAAACTTCCAATGGGAATCCGTGGTTAGAATTGAATGGCAAACGAATGCAGGAAATTACCATATCAGGCCTATTACTGAATCAGGTTGGTTTCCGGATAAATAATACCGCAGGAACTATACTCCGGTTTCCACTAATGCTCCCCTGGAGACTGGACCTTAGACAAGGGAAAATAGTGAGTTCGGTAAATGCTATGCTAGTACTGGATACTGGTTGTAATATTATAATAGACAGTTCCCGGCTTACGGATTCTTATGTTGAGGGGCCGCTTCGTAAATTGGGTTTGAATTTACAGGATCACTTTTTGTTTCCGGTTGGGAAGGATAAAAATCTTCGCTGGCTTGAATTAAAATTTCCAAGAGGAAATTATACCGTTGAATATTTTCATCAAGATCCTGCTTCCATTGGAACCGAATTAGGAAGCGGGCTGGATCATATTTCAAAACTTGAATATTGGAAGGTTTTAAGCGACGGGGCAATAAATGATAAGGCAAAAATTGAATTATCCTTTAGCTCAACACAAAGTGGTGGTGTTACTGATCCAGAACATTTGAACGTGGCTAAATTTCAATCAGGACATTGGGAAGATGCAGGCCATGAAACAAGCACAGGAAATTTTATTCAGGGCTCAGTAATTAGTGGGGATATTGATTTTGTAGCCAATGAATATACTTTGGCAAGTACGCAAAATCTTGAAAACCCGTTGCCCCTGACCACTATAAGCATGAATGTAAGAGAAATATTAAAAAAACCAGTATTCAGCTGGACAATTGAAAGCTCTGAAGTACCGGATCATTTTGATTTATACGAAGAAACAAGTGGCCAGTCTGTCCTTATCGCAAATATCATGGCGATAAATCTGCAAAAGAAATATAGTTGGACATGTAATAATTTCCTCATTAGGGGAAATCATTATTTCAGAATCAGGATGGTAGATATTCACGGAAATGAATATGCAGGGAATATAGTTCTTTTCAAAATGGAAGCCAGGGATATCCGACTGAATTGGCTTGGTTCAGATAACCCTTCGGGTTACAACCAATTACTGATCCAAACTGACAAGGCGGATGAATTGAAATATGAAATTATTTCTTTCCAAGGTCAAATCATTAAAAGTGGATTTATGAAGCTGGAGGAAGGGAACAATTTTCTGACAACGGGGCCAAAATTAATTGCAAAAGGAATTTATATTTTTCACGCTATGGATTCTTGTGGTACTCATTATACTTTATTATTTAAAAAAGAATGATTGGTCAGTTAAGTTTCCATTTTTGTATAAGGTCTTGAACGTTTGACTTGTATTCCCGTAAAGTCATATCCTGATTTTTAATAAAACTGTTGTCATCAAGTTTTCCGAGAACCTGATTCATCTCGGCCTGGTTTTCATAGACCATTTTACGGAATGGATTTAAATAGTCTTTTTCTCTTGAACTGAATATTCCTTTTGTAATCCATTCTGCAGTTTTTACTGATTGAAATAGAAGATCCTTGAATTCTGTTGGTTTAATTTTTTTAAAGGAAATGCCATGCACCTGCCAGAGAATATCTAAGGCATGATGCAATTTATCGGTTTGATAATTCTTTCCCTCTATTAAATAGAACTGATGGATATCATTCCAGTTGTCAATCCGGTTCTGACGAATGTCGGAAAGCATCTTATCAAGAGCGGATTTTTTTATGAATTGTCCACCGACGTTTATCCAGGTCTCTGGCATTTTATTTTCGGGTAGAGATTCTTGTAAAGCAACCAGGTTATCGTACTTGCCAGATTTTAGATGAACCAGGATTTGTTCGAGTGCATAATGAATAATTAGTTCCATGTAAATCGAATACCCCTTAATAAGTTTAAGTATACGTACTTTACGCGAACTGTTTTCAAAACCTTCGGCTAAGAATGTTATAGAGTTAAGAGATTCATCTTTGTTTTCTAATAATTGTTTACCCTGCATTTTTAATGCAGCATCGTCTGAATAAAGATTCAAAGAACCGGCTTCTTTTTCTATTATATTTGAAACCTGATTAACATGTCTTAACCAGCATCTGGCCACGATTAGTTGAAGATTCTCTATAGCTGACGCGAGCTCCTGTACACTATCAGGTGCCAGATAATCATATTCAAGCAACTGAATTTTCTCAAGTCTTTTATCACGGTCAGCGTATTTCCATGCATTTCTTGCAAGTGCATACATATTATGAATGAACCAGTAAGCTGGCATAATCACTAATTCGTCTTTTGATGTATCATTACTTACAAGGGAAAAAGGGAGAGGGATATCCAATTCAGCGGGATAATCTCCTTTTGCCATAATTATAAATGAAGCAAATCGCGAATTGTGTTTTACACTTACACAGAGTCCCGGCCAGAAACCGCGACCTGCGATCAGTTCCCCGTCAGCACCTCTTGAATTATGATTGGAACCAATAGTTGCGCCCGCAGCCATATTGGTTTGGCCCTTTAACAGTGAAGCGCATAAAAAAGAATTATTATGATGCTGTTCATGCGCTGGAAAAATAAGGGAGTTCAATACTTCACAGCAGGAAATGGTAGAATTGTTTCCGAGATATGAATTAATGAGCCGGGCTCCATATTTCAATTGGGAATTGGAAGCGAGAATAAAACGAACCGCCTTCACTCCGTAGAAGATCCGGCAACCGTGTCCGATGATTCCATTCACGAGTTCACAACCTTCACCTATCTGCGTAATCGATTCAGCGGAAGAGTTAATTGTCAGGTTTTTGAGTTTATTTGCACCCTTCAGGTAGGCATCGGTTCCAATCTTAACATCTTTAACAATTTTACAATTTTTAATTACGGTACGATCGCCGATCGTTCCATAAAATCCACGCCGGCTGTCAAATTTCTTATTGCTGAATGAACGAAGTTTTTCTTGCAGAATCAGGTCATCGCGGTGTCTGCTGAATAACCAGGCATCTCCCGGTAGCATGCCATCGAATGGAATAATACTGCGGCCACCGTTTTCATTGCATACTTCCAATGCGATTCGGATTGATTCAGGTTCGCCTTCTTTCAAAATCCCGTTCCCGAATTTAGCATGGTCTGTAGTTTCTATTTCGTTTACATTGATGATGATTACATCGTTACCGATAATATAGTGCGATAAATAACTCACATTATCTATGACCACATTATTTCCAATATCGCAACTTATAATGGTGCTGTTATAAAATCCTACTGGTCTACGAAGATTATGAAATTCGAGGTAATAAGGCTCAAGTATCCCGATCCGGACCAATCCAAAAAAATTGCAATGATGTATAAGTTCTGGGAGGAAATTGCCGGAGACCATAACAAGATTCCAGTCGTCAGAATTATTTCCATTTTTTTTCAACTCCTCCACTTCGTCCAGTTTAAGGTGCCGGTATGAGGTAGAAGGTTTATTTTGTTCGTTCCGCAAATAGTATTCATCCTTTCCTTCAGGCAAGTATTCAGAAGGAATAAAATCATATCCGAGATTGCGAAGCGGTGTTTTTGTAATCTGATTCATGCATTTTATTCTACAGTTACGCTTTTGGCTAGGTTACGGGGCTTATCGACGTCAAATCCTTTAGCCATTCCCATGTAGCAGGCAAATAGCTGTAATGGTATTACTGAAAGAAGAGGAGAAATCAGCTCATCGGTTAATGGTATAGTCATTATATCGTCTGCCATTTTTATAATCACTTCATCGCCTTCACTTATAACCGCAATGACTTTTCCTTTCCTGGCTTTAATTTCCTGGATATTACTTACGAGCTTCTCATGATAAAAACTCTTAGGCGCGGCAAAAATCACGGGTAAATTTTCATCTACCAGTGCGATCGGTCCGTGTTTCATTTCTGCAGCAGGATAACCTTCAGCATGGATGTATGAAATCTCTTTTAATTTGAGAGCACCTTCCAGAGCCACCGGAAAGTTATTTCCACGACCCAGATATAGTGCATCTTTAACATCTTTATATTTCAATGCCAGCTTACGGATATGTTCAGATGTCCGTAATAATTCTTTAACTTTCTCAGGAATGGCATGTAATTCTGCAAGTAGTTGAATATACCTGTCTTCAGTTATGGTTTGTTTTTCGAAAGCAATTTTCAATGCGATCATGACCAGGACTACCATTTGTGCAGTGAATGCCTTTGTGCTGGCAACACCTATTTCCGGTCCTGCATGAGTATAAGCGCCAGCATGCGAAATACGGGCGATAGAAGAGCCAACTACATTTACTACGCCAAAAATAAAAGCGCCCTGTTCTTTTGCCTTCTCAATGGCGACAATAGTATCTGCTGTTTCTCCACTTTGTGAAATAGCAAAAATAACGTCACCATAATGAATCACAGGATTGCGGTACCTGAATTCTGAAGCATATTCAACTTCTACGGGTATCCTGCAAATTTCTTCAATTATATATTCAGCGACTATACCCGCATGCCAGCTGGTACCGCAGGCTACAATTATAATTCTTCTTGCACTGGAAAGTTTTTCAAGATTGTTTTGAACACCGGCCATTGTGATGGTTCCTTTTGTTACATCCAGGCGTCCCCTAAGGCAATCGAAAATGGTTTCAGGCTGCTCAAATATTTCCTTGAGCATAAAATGTTCGTATCCTCCTTTTTCAATGGCTGTCAGTTCAAGATCAAGTTTCTGAACAAATGGTGTTATCTTTTCATTCCCCAGGTTTTTTAAAATCAATTCGTCGCATTTAATAATCGCCAGTTCATAGTCATTTACATAAACAACTTCTTTAGTATATTCAATGATGGGAGAGGCATCGGAGGCTAAAAAATGTTCTCCTTACCAATGCCAATTACCAAAGGACTACCTTTCCTAGCCGCTATTATTGTATCCGGATGATCACGGTCCAGCAGTACAATCACATAAGCGCCAGTTACCCGCTTAAGTGCAATCCGTAATGATTCTTCGAGACTACACTGATTATTCTCTTGTATGTCTTCAATAAAATTGAGCAATACTTCGGTATCCGTATCACTTTTAAAACCATATCCCTTTTTTGTCAGTTCTGTTTTAAGTTGGGTATAATTTTCAATTATCCCGTTGTGGATCATTGCAAGTTTCCCGCTTGCAGAAAGATGGGGATGGGCGTTTCGATCGCTGGGTTCACCATGTGTGGCCCAGCGCGTATGTCCGATACCAGCGTGCGCGTGCAGATCTTTCCCTATAATACTTTCTTCCAATGCGGCTACACGTCCCTGTTTTTTATATACCCGTAGATCCTTGTCCAGCAATGCAACACCGGCACTATCGTATCCCCTGTATTCAAGTCTTTTCAGTCCCTTCAATATCACGGGGTATGCTTCTCTCGGACCGATATATGCAACAATTCCACACATAATGAACTTTTAATAATTATTTTTTTAGATGTTTTTGCAGATTTGACGGTTTACAATAAAATATTCATCATAAAAATCGAAGCCACAGTAAAGTATATAATTAGGCCAGTTACGTCTACTAAAGTTGCCACAAAGGGGGCAGAGGATGAAGCGGGATCAGCACCCAGTTTTTTTAATATGATCGGAAGCATACTTCCTGCAAGGGTACCCCAAAGTACTACACCAACCAGGGAGAAACTAACTGATAAACCGATAGCATCCCAGTGGTAACCATATATATCCTTAAAAACGCCACGAACCATCAGTAAATGCCAAACAAAAATCCGTATAAATCCAATCAGACCAAGTATTGCACCCAACATAAAGCCAGAAAGAATTTCTCTGCTCATTACCCGCCACCAGTCTTTAATAGTCACTTCTCCAAGGGCCATGGCCTGAATTATAAGAGTAGATGCCTGGGAGCCACTATTGCCGCCGCTGGACATAATTAATGGGATGAAATTGGTCAGGATAAGCCATTTCGCCAGTTCGTCATTATAATAGGCCATTGCTGTAGCAGTAAGCATCTCACTCAAAAAAAGTATGATCAGCCAACCAACCCTTTTCCTAATCAACTGAAAAAATGGTGTTTCCAAATATGGATGATCAAGAGCCTCGGTTCCTCCGATTTTCTGAATATCTTCCGTAAATTCTTCTGTAGCTACCCATAATACATCATCGATGGTTACGATTCCGAGGAGTAGTTTATTATTATCCAGCACCGGGAGGGCCATACGGTTATTCATTTTAAATGCCTGATTGGCGGTTTCCTGATCATCATTAACATTGAGATAAATAAATCTGTTGTCAATAACATCTTCAACTTTTTTGTCCGGATCTGCAAGAATAATTTCACGAATTTTTATATCATCAATGAATATACCCCTCTCATCTACCACATAAATGACATCTATGGTTTCACTGTCTTTGCCAACGTCGCGGATATGTCTGATAACCTGCCGGATGGTCCAGTCTTTTTGAACAGCGATATAATCAGGGGTCATTAATCGCCCCACGCTACTTTCAGGATAACCCAGGAGGGACAATGTGATCTTACGTTCTTCAGGATCAAGCATTTTTATCAACTCTTTCACCACTTCACTTGGCAGGTCTTCCAGAAAGGAAGTTCGGTCGTCTGCGGGAAGACCGTTGAGCAATTCAGCCGTTTTAGATGGGGAGAGTTCCTGGATAATGCGTTTCTGTATCGCGAAATCCAGGATTTTAAATGTACTTATAGCACGGTGAATACTCAGATTACCGAGAATTTCACCTTCATGTTCCGGGAATTCATAGATAAGTTCCGCCACATCACTAATATTCTGATTATCCAGAAACTTGTGTAATGATTCCAGATCGTTTGATTGGAGAACCTACAGAAACTGATATTTAATCGGGGTATTTTCGATTTCGACGGTCATTCGTCAAATTTACAGCGAAGCCTTGATAAATTGCGTTTGAAACTGACTCCTTTGCGGGATCCTTTCAGTTTCTTTTACATTATGATTTTATCATGTTTATTTATTGCTGATTCACCTGGCCGTGGGAGGGGAGTTTTTACAAATGAAAACCTTATGGCCGGAAAACTTATAGAAATTTCGCCAGTCATAGTTATGAATAGTGAGGAAAGAAAACTCCTTGACCAAACCCTCCTTCATAACTATATATTCTTATGGGGTAAGGACGAAACAGAATGCTGTGTGGGGTTGGGTTATTTGTCTATCTATAATCACGATTTTCATTCAAATGCCGAATATGAAATGGTTTTTGAATTATCAGTCATCCGTATAAGAATTGTACGTGATATAAAAAAAGGAGAAGAAATTTTTATTAATTATAATGGATCGTGGAACGATACTAAATCCTTATGGTTCGATCCGGTTCCGGACCTTAAATAATTATTATTTTTTTGTTCTGTTTAAAACCGGAGAATACCGGAAAGATAAAAGGAAACCATAACTGTTAAGTTTCAGATTATCCATACCCATGTTTTTGAGGGGTAGTTTCAAGAAGGGTTCTGCCTGAAATGAAAATCCCTTTCCAATTTCGGATTCAAGGCCGAACGAAATATTAGCAACTTTGAACCAGTAATTTACCTGTTCATTATCTTCTATTTCATATGCCAATGGTCTCATACCGTTATGTAAGAAATATATATAGGTTTGTTTCATTATGAAATAGGAGGAGAAGCCTGCATTAACAAAGAATTTTGTTTTTTCATTTTTTGCAAAATCATAACGTAATGTCAACGGTAGTTCCCACATACTGGCTGAACCATTTATATAATCAATGGGCGGGGGGGCTGCTGAGGTAATGACATTTCCAGTACCCAGCGGACCGCGGGCGTAAGTTATTCTGCCAGAGCCACGTCCTGGTGCCCAATAAAATTTATTTGTATATAAAATACCGGAATTTACCGATAGTTTATTTGTGAGGTAGTAGCCAACCGTGAGTCCGATATTATTTCCAAGCTGGTCATTTGAAATTCCTCCGGCATCCGTATAATCCGGTCCGAATGTCAAACCAAAATTCAGAGAACGGTTTATACGAAGAGCTCTATATGATATGGGCGCCTTAGAATGAGTGAGATTGTTTAAAAGTGAATCATTCCCAGTCACTTTACCCAGAACAGCGCCGGAAGAAACAATGTCGGGTAAACTGAGATGATATCTGATTCTTTGAAGGTTGGTTTTAATACTTACGTCGTTGGATATAGTTGAAGTGTTAGTATCATTTGAACTTTCTATTGAATTTTTATTATTCACAGTTGTGCTGTTTGCGGCATTTCTTACGTCTGATCCATTGGATGCAATATACCCAGATGCTGCAAAACCTCCGAGATTCCTGTGTTTTGGTGCCGAACTTTTATCATCCGTTTTTCTTTTGTATCCTGCAATATTCGGATTTTGATTTTTATTATTTGCAGATTTTGCTGCAGAAACATCATTAATGGTACTTGAATTTTCCTCAACTACAGAACCAGGAATTACTCCTGCATCAGCTGAAGTGTTTGTTTGTTTTGATAAGTCTTTATTTTTTTTGCCGGACGCATCTAAAACATGAACAGAAGAAACACTATCTAAATGAATTGTATTTCCAATTGCCTGTTTATTATCTACTGAAGATGGGAAGTTCTGAACTATCGACTGACTCTTTCGTGTAGAATGTTGGCTATAATAAATTGTTTTAATTGCGAAAAAAGAAACACATGTAATCAAAACAATAGCCGTTACCCAAATATAAGGATTGAGCCGGCCGAAGCGAAAGCCATCAGGCGGGCGCTCGGGAATCTGCTCTATAAGCTTTTGCTCGAGCCTCGTCCAGGATAATGAAGAATGATCGGGTTCGTAAAAATCCGCTGCTTCCCTGCTTAGCTTGTCAATATCTTTATCAGATAGGTTCGACATATGTTTTCACATCAGCTTTTTTTGTCAAAATTTTTCTTAGATTCTCTCTGGCCTTTGATAAATTCGATTTGGATGCGCCAACAGAAATTCCTAAATGTTTCCCAATTTCCTCATGTGACATCCCCTCGATTACAAATAAATTAAACACTGTTCTATAAGCGGGTGATAATAAACGTATTGCTTCAATGATCTCTTTATACGACAGTTTATCGATCCCGGTTTCCCCTTGATCCGCTATTTTTTCTGATTCTTCAGAAAGCACTTGTCCTCGGAGATAAGCGGAATTTTTGCGGTAATAGTCAATACATGTATTAACAAGGATCCTTTTAAACCATCCTTTCAGGGCCATGGAAGTTTCAAGATGACGGTTCTCGTCAAACTGATGGATATTTTTGAAAAATTTTGTGAAACCTTCATTAACGATTTCTTCAACCTGGTATTGATTATGTTGATAACGATAGCAAATTTTCATGGCATACCCCTTCAGGAATTCATACAATTCCTTCTGACTGGCCCTGTCATTCTGCCTGCAGCCAGCTATTAATGCGCTAATTTGATGGTTACCGTTTATCAATGGTTTTAAGGCCTTTTCCTAAGGTGAAGTTAATAGCGCAACCACTTCATCTTTATTAATTTACGTAAATCTTATGTTAAAGGTTGCCCCCTAATAATTTTAGTTCGCCTGCTATAAATATCTGAAGCTGAATGTTTTGCCGGGTTACCAACATGCCAATGATTTTAGCTTCTTTTAGAGATCCAATTGATTGAATTCCCTGCGTCCATTCCCTGTTTAAAAACTGATTAATCATTGTTTTATTTGAATTTAAAAGCGCTTCGATATCCAGGTAAGATTTACCCTGAATTGTTTTGCGGATCTTATTTCTAAACAGGCTTCTCCCAATTTTCAAAGCCAAATCTTCGCCTTCAAGGGAATATTGAATATCGGCCAAATCCAATGTTTGTTTTGCTGTATCAAGTACTGGTGTTCCCCGCAGGTAAATACTCCCATGGTTACTTCCCGCAAAATCAATTCGCAGTTCCATCTGTTGATTTCCAATGCCATGTACGATTGCATCTTTTACAACAATTGTTCTACCCTTCACCTCAAATACTTTATTATGGAGGCTGTCGCGTAAAATATTTGTGAGAAAATTGTAATCATAATTCAAGTTCAGGTAGAGACGGATACCGTTTCGGTTTTCAGTTTGTAATAAGGCTGGTAGAAAGGTTGGTTCCTGAATATGGTTTACCGGGTCAGAACTGAATTGTGGTCTGCAGGAAATTCCCATTGAAATTGAAAAACTGTCTTTTAAATAATTCATCTGTCCGATACGGACCGCGGATGGATTGAGCAAAAAGTAACCATATTTACCAATAACAATCTTCCTGTAGCTACTGTCTTTCAGCTGCGTTATAAATTTTTCAAAATTTAATCCCGCAATGGTTTGATCCATTTCTAATGAAAAACTTGCGAGCGAAGAACGAATGCTATCCATTACCAGTCGAGTGATATCGTTGGAAAAAACTGAAACAGAACATTTGTCAACGGGTTGAATCTGGTTGATTATTGTGGTTGTACGTACTTGGTAGTTCGGAAGAAATTGCAAATTGGTACTGAGGGCCATATTCACTTTACGCAGTGGTTGTGGAAGAAATCCACAATTTCCTGATATCCAGGGAGTCACTGGTATACCCGCCGTACATAGACATTTACTTCCACTTACCTGGTAATTCCCACCGAATCGAATATTAATCAGATTATTGGCACAGGAAATTGAAAGGCTTGTCCTGACAAAACGATATTTATAACGGAAGTCACAGGAAGGATGCAAGAAATCAGGCCATGCGCCTGAAGTGAATTCTGATGGAACGAGTTTCTCGGCTTTTGCAAGGATCGGCGCGGCTGCTATTTTAATTGGGATATCCAATTCTGAAATAGGGAGTTCAGGCAGTATTTGTTGTTCTTCTGTAGAAGAGCCAAGCTTTTTTGCTGAAGAACATGACAGTAAAAACATCAGCACAGGCAGGTAGACCAGGTGTTTCATTGGATTTGTATTCAAATTGAAAACGAATATAATATTCCATATGGGATGCTGGAAGTTTTTTGAGCCCTAATTAATAAGAACCCGCACTAAAGCAAGCTTAATAGGCTGAATGTGCTTAAATTTTCCTTGGTTACAATGTGAACTACAAGAAATTATTTGCTATTCATGTGGGGTAGATGTAATAAGTATTTGGTCTGACCGGCAAACGTATTGATATAGAGCAGTTGCCCCGCTAATTCTTTGCATGTAGAATTTGCCCTATTTAGGATGATAATTAAGGCAGAGAAAAACAGAAAATTTTCTTTCTGCCCGTCCATTTTTTTCGATCAAAATGGGATCAAGGGGTATGATCCGGTCGAAATAAGAATAATAGGATGATGGAACTGTTTTGTTTTCACTTTTCAGGCCTGTAAAGTGAGGATTTGAATTTATGTATATCGCGTCCTTTCCTTTTAATTTATTTAGATCCGTTCCGACAAAATCAAATTGCAATGCTCTTTCTCCAACGATATTTTTCGAAAATACTGTTTCATTCAAATAGAAATTGAGAATGGCCGAGGTTTTGTAATCGTCAGATGAAAAGATAAATGCATCCGGATATTTTTTCCGCATGGTTTCCACTTTGCTGGAAAATTCTGACCAGCCAAACCAGGTGTCATCGGATCGGATTGGAATGATATAGTAAATGATTTCGACGGCCAGCAACAGGTGGAAGACAAGAGAAAAAATTAATTGGTAACGTATCCATTTTTTATTCCAGAATCTTGATACCCAAATAATACCTGTGATATAGGCTGGCATCATCCAGTTTAGCTTCACCCAATAAAAAAAGGAAATAAAAAAAAACCCAAGAAATAGCGGAATAAAAAATGATAAAAGAAATATTTGATCTTTAGGTATTTGGGCGAACCGGATTCCATATTTTCTGCTGAAACGATAAATAAAATATACAAGTGAAAAAAACAGGAAGGGTAGCAGGATGGCAGACTGATGACCGATTACGCCGGCAAAGCCCGCGAAATCAATATGAAGCCCCTCCTTTACGCGTCCTTCAGATTGAAATTTAAAAGAAGCAAATCCATTCTGGACATTCCAAATAACTACAGGAAGAATGGTAATCGCGAAACAAATCAGATAAAAGATAAACCACCCGGAAATTATCAGTCTTCTAAAAGGTTTTGCGACAAGTAAAAATCCGATTAGCCCTATAATGAGAAAGATAGCGGTGTATTTTGAATCGAAACTGAGACCGGTAAAAATTCCTGCCCAGATCCAGTAAGCATTTTTTCTTTTGAAAATGGCTCCATACAGAAAATTTAAACTGATCGTCCAGCAAAACATCAGGGGTACATCGGGTGTGGAAATCAGAGAAAGTATGCTTATCATTATCGTGGAAAGAAGGAGGGCAGTAGCCATGCGCGCTTTGTTTTCGCTCAGGAATTTCTTTGCCAGCTTGTAAAAAGCGATAATAGTCAGCAGTGTTACGAAACTATCTGCCAGTTTTAAAACGTAAACTTTTTTTCCAAAAAGGCTCGTAAAAAACCGGAGCAGATAACCTATCATCGGAGGATGATCATAATAAGATAGATCCAGGTGTTGAGCGTAGAAATCATAATAGGCATCCTGAGGCATAATGCCCATGATGTTAACAAATATGATACGGATCCCGATGAGAAGGATGCATAAAATGAATATTGATTTCAGTCCGGACCCGAAATAGGACCTTTTATTGAAATCATGAGCATTAGGCATGATCATTTGGCAAATTCAGCCCTGATTACATTTAATGCGCCACCTGCCTTGAACCATTCAATTTGGGATTCGTTATAAGTATGGTTCGCAAGAATTTCTTCCGCCTCATCGTGCAGGTGATGCAGCATCAGGGTCAGAGGCTGACCAGGTGTGAAATGGGTCAGCCCGTCAATGTCAATAACATCATCTTCCAAAATTTTATCGTAGTCAGCCTTATCGGCAAAAGTCAGAGCAAGCATTCCCTGCTTTTTGAGATTGGTTTCATGAATGCGTGCAAAAGACCGGACAAGTATGGCACGAACACCCAGGTGGCGTGGTTCCATAGCTGCATGTTCACGGGAAGAGCCCTCTCCGTAATTCTCATCTCCAACTACAATACTACCTATACCGGCGGCCTTATATGCACGTGCGGTAGCTGGCACAGGTCCGTATTCGCCTGTAAGTTGATTTTTTACTGAATCGGTTTTTTCGTTAAAATAATTCACGGCGCCGATCAGCATATTATTTGAAATGTTATCGAGGTGACCACGGAATTTCAACCATGGTCCTGCCATAGAAATATGATCAGTGGTACATTTGCCCTTTGCCTTAATGAGTAAACGTAATCCTTTAAGATCAACACCTTCCCAGGGTTTAAACGGTTCAAGTAATTGGAGTCTTTGCGAATCGGATTTTACAATCACTTTCAGTTTGCTTCCGTCTTCTGCAGGTGGCATATAACCTGGGTCATCAACAGAAAATCCCCGGGGTGGAAGTTCGAAGCCGGAAGGTTCATCCAGTTTCACGTATTCTCCTTTTTTATTTTTCAATGTATCTTTTAAGGGATTGAAAGAAAGGTGACCGGCAATGGCGAATGCAGTTACTATTTCTGGAGA
>Ga0210384_10004432_pt1 | contig 15679 bp, 11 predicted proteins | sample IncBWH2MmetaG_FD_160574 | JGI IMG/M metagenome (GOLD analysis project Ga0210384, IMG submission 160574) | Forest soil microbial communities from Barre Woods Harvard Forest LTER site, Petersham, Massachusetts, United States - Inc-BW-H-2-M | ecosystem: Environmental > Terrestrial > Soil >...
ACCCTCTACGTGACGCCGGTGATCTACCTCTACCTCGAGCGGTTCCAGGAGCAGGTGCTGGACCGCATCCCGTTCTTCCGTTCCGGGCGCGCCGGCGGCGGAGGGGTGCCGGCTGGCGCGGGCGGCGGACTGCCGGCCGTCGCCGGCGGCGCCGGCTTCACCGCCTTCCCTGGCGCGGCTCTGGAGAGCAAGCCATGAATATGAAGAAAGCCATGAACAAGAAGGTGATTCTCACCCTCGCCGCCCTTGCCGTCGCCGGCGCGCTCCTCGCGGGCTGCGCCGTGGGCCCGAACTACCGCCGGCCGGCGGTGAGCGTCCCCGAGCAGCTGCGGGGACAGGCGGCCCCGGCCGACGCGGCGTCGCTCGCCGACCAGGCCTGGTGGCAGGTCTTCCAGGACGACTCCCTGAAGGCCCTGATCGCCGAGGCGCTGCGCAGCGGCTACGACCTCCGGCTCGCCGCCTGGCGGGTCGAGGAGGCGCGGGCGAATGCTCGCATCGCCTCGGCTTCGTACCTGCCGCAAGTGCAAGTGCAGGCCGATTGGACGCGGAGCCGGCAGTCCTCCTTCGCCGGCGGCGCCGGCGTCGCCGCGCCGCCCCAGAACCTCTACGACGTCAACGCCGGCCTGAGCTGGGAGATCGACCTCTGGGGACGCATCCGGCGCACCAACGAGGCGGCGCTGGCGCAGGCGCTGGCCAGCGAGGAAGCGCGCCGGGGAGTGCTGCTCTCCCTGGTGTCCGACGTCGCCACCGGCTACTTCCAGCTGCGGGAGCTCGACGAGCAGCTGGCGGTGGCGAAGCGGACGGCCGGGGCGTTCCAGGGCAGCTACGAGCTGTTCGACCGGCGCCTCAAGGCAGGCGCCGCCTCGGCGCTGGACACCTCCAGCGCCGAGGTGTCGCTCGCCTCGGCGTCGGCCGCCGTCCCGGATCTCGAGCGGCAGATCGAGGCGCAGGAGAACCGGTTGTGCCTGCTGCTCGGGCGCAGCCCGGGGCCCATTGCGCGCGGCGCGGCGCTCGGCGAACAGGCCCTGCCGCCGGCGGTGCCGGCGGGACTGCCGGCGGACCTGCTGCGGCGCCGGCCCGACCTGCGCCAGGCCGAGCAGCAGCTGGTCGCGGCCAACGCCAACGTCGGCGTCGCGGTCGCCGACTTCTATCCCACCGTCAGCCTGACCGGCGCCTTCGGCGGCGTCGCGCCCGAGCTCGCGGGCCTGTTCGGGGCAGGGAGGGCCTGGTCGCTGGGCGGCGGCCTGCTCAGCCCGGTGCTGCAAGGGCGGCGCCTCGAAGCCCAGCACCGCGTCGCCGTGGCGCAGTGGGAGGAGGCGAAGGTGCAATACGAGCGGAGCGTCAACAACGCTTTCGCCGAGGTGGCGACGGCGCTGGTCGCCTACCAGAAGCTCGCCGGCGTCGAGAGCGAGCAGGTGCGGGCGGTGACGGTCAACCGCGAGGCGGTCCGGCTCTCGAATCAACGCTACCTCGCCGGCCGCTCCGACTATCTCGAGGTCCTGCAAGCCGAGCAGCAGCAATTCGCGGCGGAGAACGCGGTGGCGCAGACCCGTTTCAACCGGCTGGCCAGCCTCGTCCAGCTCTACAAGGCCCTGGGCGGCGGCTGGCAGCTGTCGGACCAGGACTGGGCGGGGCAGGGACCGGGCGCGGCGCCGGCCGCGACCGAGGCTCAGAAAGCTTCGGTGTCGGCCGCGCTGGCGAGGTGGCCGGCAGGGTTCTGGTAGAGCCTCTGGGCGCCGGTCTGGGTGTCGGTGACCCTGATGATGTACGCGACGTCGGAGAGGGCGCCGTAGAAGAACCAGAAGTGACCGTTGACGGCGCGGCCGTCCAGGAGCTTGACCAGGAGCTCGGCATTGCCCTGGTCGAAGAACCAGAAGTAGCCGGTGCCATCGCCCAGCGGCACGGCCGTCCCGGAGCCTGCGCCTGCGGGCAGGCTCCATCCCACCTCGACCCTGAAGCGGCCGCTCTCGAGGCAGAGACTGGCGGAACCGGGCGCGCAGGCGGCAGCGGCGGCTGCCGGCGTCGCCAGGCGCGCGGCGGTTGCGGACCCGAGCGGCGCGGCGGGCGCGCGTTGTCCGCCGGCGGCGCTCGCCGAGGCCGCGCCACGGGCGCCCGGCGCGGATTTGCGCGCGGCGAAGGCGGAGGTGTCGGCGACGCTCGCCATCTCGCCTGGCGGGTTGTGGTACTGCTTCGCGGCTCCGGTCGCGGTGTCGGTGACGTCGAGGAAGTACTCGACGTCGGAAAGCGCCCCGTAGAAGACCCAGAAATACCCATTGACGACCGTGCCGTCGAGGACCTTGACCATGAGCTCGGGGCTGCCGGCGCCGAAGAACCAGAAGTAGCCGGTATCGTCCGAGAGCGGAGCCGAGACGCCGCTGCCGCTGGTGCCGCTCCCGGGGATGCGCCAGGTCAGGGTGGCCTGGAACCTTCCCCCTTGGAGGCAGAGCGTGCCGTCCGGGCAGGAGGGGCTCGCCGGACAGATGTCGGCCGGCACCGACACGCTCACCGTGTTCGAGTCGGTGCTGCCCTGGAAGTTGCTGGCGCGCACGAAGAACGAGTAGGTCTGGCCGGCGGTGAGGCCCGCGATCAGGAAGCTGTTGTCCGGCGGCGCCAAGCCCGAGGAAGCAGGCGCGCCGTCCTGGAAGACCTGGTAGCTGGACACCGTGCTGGAGGCCGTCCAGGTGAGATCCACCGCGGGCGACGGTTGCGGCTGGCCTCCGCACAGCGCGCTGGCCGAGAGGCTGAAGGCGCCGGGAGGCGGCACCGGCTGGTGACAGAAGTCGGCGGGCACTGCGGCCGTGGCGGTATTGGAATCCGTGCTGCCCGCACTGTTGCTGGCGCGCACGAAATAGGCATAGGTCTGGCCGGCGACGATGCTGGTGTCGGCAAGCGAGGTCTGGCTGGTGGGCGGACCATAGGGCGCACCGTCGCGGAACAGCTGGTAGCTGGTGGCGAAGGCCGCGGACCAGCTGACCTCGATCACCGGCACGACCGGCGGCGAGTCAATGGGGGTGCAGGTCCCCGACGCGCGCAGCGAGACGTTGACGGGAGGCCCGCCAGTAGCGGGAGCGGCTTCGAAGTCCATGTCGTCGAAGCTGACGGCTACCAGGTTTGCGAAGTCGGGCGAGCACAGCTCAGCGGCGACGATGGCGCTCACCGCATGGTCAGGCGCTACCGCCAGCGTCACGTTGCTCGAGGTCCAGGTGCCGATGGCGCTCACCAGCGGCGTCAGGATCGGCGACCAGGAGTTGACGGGAGTCGCGCAGTTTCCGGCCGAGGACCAGACGACCGCGATCTCGGCGGCAAGGATCAGGGGACTTCCCCCCGGACCGGGCTGTCCCTCGGGGATGAAGATCTTGCCGCCGAAGTTGTACGCCGTGCCTGGGGTCACGGTCACGCACTGGCTCAGCACCTCTGGGCAAAGGGTTGAGAGAGAGCTGATCGGCGGGTAGATCTTGACCGCCGCGGACCCCGAGGCCGGGTTGCCATCCGCGTCACGGGTGCCGTCCCAAGCGGTGCCGCCTTGAGGGGTAGCCCACCCCGAGAGGTCCTGGTCGAAGCCCGGGTTGGTCAGCAGGTTCTGCGCCGAGAGCGGCCGCTGCGCTCCCCACAGACCGGCAGCGGCCAGCAGCAGCACGGTGGCCGTGCGCCGCCGCCATCCGGCAGTCGCCGCCGCGACCGCCAGGAGCCACTCAGCCGGGCGCCCTCGATCCTCCATGACCCAGCTCCTTCTGCTTCGAGGGAAACAATTCCCCGAAGTGACCATATCACACGTCATGCGCGCCGGCCGCCGCCCGGCACCGGCGACAACGTTCAGGGAGCGCAGGGATCGATCGGAATGGGATCGGTGGTCAGGGCCGCGGCCGGCAGCAGGTAGACCTGGCGATGGGTCGGGGGGACCGCCAGGAGCGAGGAAAGGAAGGTGGCGTCGAACTGGCTGGGCTGCCGCCGGGCGTCGTCGAGCAAGAATTCCCAGGCGGTGCCGGGTCCGGGGCGCAGATGCGTGTTGCCGTCGAAGCGCAGGAGCGCGGGATCGCCCGGCGCCGCGGCGGAGAAGCGGATGCTGGTGCCCCCCGGGGCGATGCGTACGCGGCTCTCGAGCAGGAAGACCTCGGGCGCAGGCTGGCGCAGGCGTTCGACGGCCCGCAGCACCAGCCGGCCGATGGCCCGATGCGCGTCGTGGCAGGTCGTGCCGTGCCGCGGATCGAAGGTGATGATGGTCTGCGGCGCCACATCGTCGATCGCGCCGGCAAGCCGGTCGAGCAGCTGGTCCTCGCCGCCTGCCGCGTCCGCCCATGCCTGCCGCACGGCGGCGGGATCGGGGCCGAAGACGTCGGGCAAGGATCCCTGCAGCACCCGCGCGCGGCGGAAGAGCCGGGCCGCGGCCCGCATCTCCGCGGTGCGCACGGCGGCAAGGTCGGGATGGCAGCCGCCGGGCAAGCGGCAGGCGCCGTTCTCGCCACGCGTGGCGACCACCAGCGCGCAGCGGTGTCTGCCCTCGCCGCAGAGCTCGCCCAGCAGCGGCGCCAGCAATACCTCGTCGTCGGGATGGGCGCCGACCCACAGCACCGTGCCCGGCGGGATGGCCGCCAGCGCATCGCCGCCTGGCGCCGCGAGGTCGCCCCGCGCCGAGGCCGCGACCGTCGAGGCCGCGAGCGCCAGCGACGTGGCAACCAGGAGGATGTGGAAGCTGCGGACTGTCGTCACTCTGCCTACTCTACGCGTCGGCTCGCCGGACCGTCCAGATCCGGCTCCTTCTGGCCAAAGTCGTTGGCATCATAGACACGCGATGGCCAGGGCCTCGCCTGAGCGCTGGTAGAGCGCTGGTAGAGCGCTGGACCTGGCTCAAGGACGGGGCGTCCGCAGCGAGGGCGGAGCGTCCAGAGAGAGTGTGAAGGCGCCGGCGTCGATCGTCCCCACCAGGAGCTGCCGGCCACTCAGCGCGAGGGTCACCACAGGGCTGGGTGGCAGGCGATCATCGAGGAAGGTCCAGGGCGCTCCCCCGACGCTGCGCGCCACGCCTTTCACCCAACCCACGTAGAGGACCGCGGGATCCGCGGTATCGACGGCGAGAGGATGGTGACTGACACTGGGTGGGGAGGCCCCGGCGCTCAGCGGGCCACCCACCCGCTTCCAGGTCCCGCCTCCGTCACGGCTGCGAAAGACGCTGCCTCCGGCCTCCTCCGACAGCGCATAGAGAACCTGCGGCGCGCTCGGAGCAAGCGCAAGATGAGTGAGGCGGTGGACCTCCTCCCCATGATCAGACACCGGCAGGGTGATCCAGGTCGCCCCGCCATCGACGCTCTTGAGCAGGCTGCCGTTCGCCACGTAGAGAGTGGCGGGGTCGGTCGTCGGATCGAGCGCCAGCTCTCCGGCACCCATGATCCCCCCGAGAGGCGTCCAGGTCGCGCCGGCGTCGGTCGACTTGAAGACTCCTCCCCCCGGCGAGGCGGGGGAGCCAGGGGCGGCAGCAACAAGGGTTGTCGAATCGTGGGGATCGACCACCAGGTCGGCGACCGGGGACGCGATCGGGAAATCGAGATCGTCCCAGGTCACACCGCCATCGGTGCTCTTGAAGAGCACCCCGTCGACGGGATCGATGGCGCCTGCATAGATCGTTCGAGGATCTCGCGGGTCGAGCGTGAGCGCTTCGGCGGGAAGAAACGGGGGTTGGAAGATCGCCCCGCCGGCGGATTCCCAATCGTGCAACCCGCGATCGAAGCGAAGGAGAACGTTGTTGGCGATGGCGAGGAGCGCTCCATCGGGAGCGGCGGCGAGAGCGATGACCGCGGTCTCGCCGAAACCGTACCCGCCGCTCGACCAGGTGATGCCGCCGTCCTGGCTGCAAAAGACCCTGGCCAGATCTGCGACCAGCAGTTGCTCGGGATGACGTGGACTCTGGGTGATGCCTTCGACGATCAGGTTGGGCGGCAATCCCTGCGTCAGCGGGAACCAATGTCGCCCGCCATCGCCGGTCTTGACGAGCCGCGACAACCGCAACCCGCGAGCCACTTCACTGCCGAAATAGGCGGTCTGGCCATCCAGCGCGTCGGCGAGCAGAGTCGTGGTCAATCCGTAGGCGCCGGTGTAGAGCACGTCCGACCAGTGGGCACCACGGTCGCGGCTCTCCTCGACAGTGCCGGTATGCACCGACCACACGACGGCCGGATCGCCCGGACTGATGACGATGCTGCGCGGGCCGCCCCGCTCGACCCGCGCCCAGCTCCTGCCGTCGTCGTTGCTCAGATAGAGGCCGTCGCCCTGGTGGGCGCCCTGGAGGCCGAGGTAGATCCGCCGCGGACTCAAAGGATCGACCGCGACCGACAGCGCGTCGTAGTAGAGGAGCGAGCTCGCCAAGCGCTCCCAGGTCGCACCGTGATCGCGGGTCCGGAACAGTCCGCCCTCTCCCGCCACGAAAAAGCTTTCGGAATCGGCCGCATCGAACGCCAGCGCAGGGTGCGGTTGGCCGGAGCAGCCGGGGCAGGAGATCCGGAAGGATGGCGGAAGGCCCACGGGCGCCCAGCTCATCGCGCCGTCCCTCGATTCCCACAGGCCTGGCCGCATGGAATTGGGCGGATCCTGCGGTAGCTGCGAGAGGCCGAGCGCAAAGAGGTTCCCGCTTGGCGCGAACACGAGCTTCACGATCTTGGCGCCTTCCGGCATGCCGTTGCAGGCCGGCCGCCAGAAGAGGCCCCAGTCCTCGCTGCGAGCCACTCCGCAGGGCGCGTCGAAGACCAGCAACGCGGCATAGGCCACGTTGGCGGTCACCGGGTCGGCCACGACCCCCGCGAGCTCGTGGAAGTCGATGTCGAGCCCGAGGGATACCCAGCCGGTCTCGGGAGAGGCCGGGAGGGCGCTGGCGGCGGCGAGGGCAAGACTGCCCGCGGCGATCACCAGCAGCCGTCTGGTTCCTGACTTTCGCAGCCTCGAATCCATGTGGCGACTCGCGAACATAGAATGTCTATGCCTAGCAGCTTACGCCTTCGCCGGAGATTCTGCAATCCGGAGGGGCGGAGGGGCGGAGGCCGGTGGTAGAGCGCGGCGGAGCGGCCGCGAGGCGGCAGTCACCGCCCGGCTGGCCGCGCTCCTTCGCCGTCAGCGTCGAGCCAGCGGATGGCGCGCTCCAAGACCTCGTCGCGGCCCTCGCGGATGCCCTGGATGGTCGGCGCGACCTCGACATCGGGCGTCAGGCCGACACGCTGCAGTTGCCGGCCGTCGGCATGGCGGACGTCGTGACCGGAGAAGCGGATGGACAAGCCGCCCGGAACGGTCAGGAAGGTCACGTCCCCGTTGGCGCCGGCGGTTTGCGAGCCGATGAAGCGGGTACCGTTCGCGGTCTCGAAGAACAAGCCGGTGTGCTCGGTCTGGCTGACCGTCCGCTCGTCGATCAGCATCACCGTCGGAGCGCCGTACTTGAAGCCCGCCGTCACGGGCAGGCGCTGGCTGAAGTAAGTTCCCGAGCCGGATTGATCGTTGGCCGCCGACACCTCGGGCTGGCGGAACTGCGCCGCTACCCTGGCGCTCCCGGCGCCGAGGCGCGGCGCGATCAGCCAGGCCGTCCCGTTGGGATACCCGCGGCCGTCGAAGATGATGGCGCGCGTTCCCTTGAGCTGTTCGAACATGCCAGCCACCTGCTTCCCGGTCAGGCGGGTGAGATCGACATAACCCAGGTTGCCGGGCAAGACGCGCACGCTCTCGCCGCTCGCGGTGGACCAGAAGGGATTGTTGTACAGCAGCTTCGAATGGCCCAGATCGAGCCCGGCCCGGGAACGCCGGAGCTTGACCTGCTTGGCGCCTTGGCGCCCGCCCAGCGTCAGCTCGGCGGTGGAACCCTCGGGCCCGGCCAGCAGCACACGGGCGACCTTGACCGAGAGCCCGGCGGGCGTCGAAGCAGGCAGGTAGCGGCTCAAACGCTCGATGCGGGCCGCCGCCGGTTCGCCGTCGACCGCTTCCACGACGTCCCCCATCTCCAGGCCCAATGCCTTCACGTCCGGGGCGTCGCCGATCGCCGTCACCACATAGGATCCCTCCACCCTGCGCAGCGCGACCGGCACGCCCGCGTCGCCGAAGAAGCGGTCAACCTCACCGCCGGTCACCTGGGAGTGCCCATCGGGGACGTGAGTCATCATCTCGGCCACCGCCAGCGCATAGGGGCGCGCCCCCGCGGCGCTCTCCATCCTGAGCAGGAACTCCGGCAGCACGGCGTCCCAGTCGCCGATCAGCTCAAGGTAAGCGTAGAAGTCATGGATCACGTTCCAGATGCGTGCCACCGCCAGCACGCGGTGGCCCAGGTCCGGCGCGGTCATCGCCTCGTAGGCCTTGTCGGGACGCCAGACGCCCTGCGGCAGCGGCTCGAGCCTCGGCCCTCCGACTCCGGCTGCGCCGGTGGGTGGAGCCGATCCAGCGGCCAGTCCGATCGCCGCCGCCAGCGCCGGGTCCTGGTCGGGGGTCGCCGCGGCGCCGTCCTCCGGCCGCGGGGCTGGCGCCGCCGGCGGCACCTCAAGGTCCGCATGGAGCCCGGACCAAGCCGGCTCCGGCACCAGCTCGCTCAGGCGCACGGCCGCCGACAACCCCTCGCCCAGATCGACCCTGACCTGCTGCACAACCGACTCCTCGCTCCATCCGCCCTTGCTCCCCTCGAAGACGATGAAGCCGTCGCCGCTGCGCTGCAGGGCCAGCGCGAGCGGCGGCAGCGAGGTGTCGCCGTTCACCACGAACACCACCCGCTTGGGGCTCGCCCCAGGAAGCGGCGCGATGTCGTCGGCGAACGCAGTCTCGAAGAAAGAGGAATAGCCGCCGGAGGTCCCTTCCGGGCCCTGCGTGTGATAGCCGGCGTGACGCACGGTGCGCTGCGCCGGAGGATGGGTGCGGCGGCTGACGAGGACCCCGGCAAGCGGTTCCAGCAAGACGAAGGAGGCGACGTCCGCGGCGTCCGGCTGCCGCAGGTCGAAGACCAGCCCCTTGGCCTTAGCGATCTGCGGACCAAGGCGGCGGCCCTGCTCTCTCATCTCCACGTACGCGGACCAGCCGGTGGAGGGCCCGAGGTCGACCACGGCCAACCCCTCCTGAACCCAGCGGAGCTGCGGCCATTTCGGCGTCGGAGCCGCCGGGGCTGCCGGAGCCCCAGGAGCTGCCGGAGCCGCTGGAGGCGCCGCTGCCTGCCCATCGGCGGCGTCGTGTCTTGATGAGTCGACCAGATGAGTCACCGGATCGCCCATCGCGTCAAGGAGCGTCCGGACTGCCGCGGCATATTCCTGCCGGCTCTTCGCGGTCAACACACGCGGCGCTGCCGCCACCAGCGCCTCGTCCCAGTCGATGTCCTTGTACGCCAGGTAGGGGTGGTGGAAACGAACCGTGCCCCACAGACGGACCACTCGCGCCAGCCGCTCGATCCTCTCAGGATAGGTCGCCGGAGCCGCGACGGCCGCCGCAGGAGCGCCGGCAGCGGAATAGGGAGCGATGGCGCCGAAGACCACCAACCCCAGGGCGGGCGCAAGATTCGACAACTGCCAGGCACGACTTGGCATCGGTTGTTCTCCTCCTGGCATGGCGCCGTGAACCGCGTCTGGAGAAGCTTACTTCAGAGCGAAGAGGAAGGCAGGCGCAGTTCGCCGCGCAGCGTCGGGGAGCGCGTTGACGCGTCTACGGCAAGACGGTACCTTAGCCTCCGAATGAAGACCACCGTCTCCACTAAGGGCCAGATCGTCCTCCCGGCTGAACTCCGTCAGCAAGACCAGATCGAGCCCGGCCAGGAGTTCGAGATCGAGCGCGTCGGCCGCGGAGAGTACCTGCTCAGACGCCTCTCTCCGCCTTCCGATCGGAGTCTCCTCGACTGGCTCCTCGCCTGTCCCGAGAAGGGCTTCTTCGTACCCATCGAGCCCGAGCCCACAGGCACCCTATGACTTAGCCTGGTCGACGCCAAGGTCTCAGGAGACCCCTTCTCGCATCTCAGGCGTGACGGCTGCAGGGGCATACCGAATACGGTATAATTGGGCGTGGCTCGTTCGCCGGCTCCCAAGGAAAGGCCTCTCCACTGGGTTGGCTCGTCGAAGAAGGATCTGCTGGCCTTTCCGGGCCAGGTCGTGGACGACCTCGGGTACGCGCTGAACGTGGTTCAGCATGGTGGTATCCCGCCCTCAGCCAGGAGCTGGAAGGGTGAAGGACCGGGAGTCTTCGAGCTGGTCGAGGAGTATCGTGGCGACGCCTTCCGGGCTGTCTACACGGTGCGCTTTGAGAAGGCGGTATACGTCCTGCACTGCTTCCAGAAGAAGTCGACTACGGGCGTGCGGACGGCCAGACAGGACATCAACCTGATTCACGCGCTCTGAGAACGGCTCAAACAGACTACGAGGTGCGGTATGGGCAAGAACAGGACTGAGACGGTCGACGCTGGGAGCGGCGACGTGCTGGTGGATCTCGGCTTCGCAGACGCCAGCGAGCGGAAGCTGCGCGCCGAGCTCGCGATGCAGCTCAACGAGTTGATCGCCGCCCGTCGCTTGACCCAGACGGGTGCGGCACAGTTGTTCGGCATTCCGCAGCCGCACGTCTCCGACCTCAAGCACTACAAGCTGGGTCGGTTCTCCTCCGAGCGGCTGCTGCGTTTCGTCACGCTCTTGGATCGCGACGTCGAGATCGTCATTCGGCCGAAGGCCAAAGGACGCGCGTCGGGGGTGGTGTCCGTCTCGCTCACCTGAGTCGTCGGCCGACGGCCAACGCCGGTAGTGGGGTACCTTGGTACCCACTACCCCAACGCTCGATGGCTTGACGAAAAAGCGCTCATTTTGTTATTATTCTGTGACGAGAAAGAGGTAAGAAGCGATGAAAGCAGCATTTGCCATTGAGGCGGGGCGCTTTCGAGAGCAGGTTGGATTGACAGCGGAGCAGATCGCGCGCGCTACCGGCGCTGCGCCGAGCACGGTTCGGGGATGGATCGGCCAGAGGTCGGGGTCCAGTGGCCGGCGCGCGAAGCGGATCGCGGAACTGTCGGCAATCATTGACCGGCTCATGCATGTGATGCCGAAGGCGTACATCCCGGTGTGGCTCAGAAAGCCGAACGAGGCGCTGAACGAGAAGAAGCCGCTCGATCTGCTTGCTGTGGGGGACTACCGGCGGCTCGCCAGGGTTGTTTCCGGCATCGAGGATCCCGGCGCCGTCTAAAGGGTCAAGGAGGGCTATCGCTTCTCGATGTGGACCTGATTGTCACTCAGAGGAGAGAGGCGCGGCTTCAGAACCGGTACGGGTCGAAAATAAGCCGATGTGCCCATCACTTCGGGTCCACCTCTTCGAGATAGAACTCCTCTGCCATGAATGGGCAGTAGCTTTCGTTCTCGTTTGTATGGACGGTGTCGCCTGGCTCTCCAACGACGGTCAAGAGGGGGCTTTCGTGTTCCCGCAAGAACACTTGATAGGGCTGACGTGTTAAACCAAGGCGAACGGCTTCTTGAAGCGGCGGCGGCAGGGTAGATAGAAACATAGAATATACGGTGACAGTACAGTCGAATGTCAGCATGTGCTCGGTCGTCATGCCGTCCGCGCTCTCTTGGCTATAGGATCCGGTGATGCTGTAGAGATCGTCGGCGACTCGACTTATCGATTGTGCGCAAAAAGAGGTGAAAATCTGGTAACACTTACGATTGTCTTCATCTCGGTCCAAGCCGGCCCGGCGAAGAGCCAATCCGAAGTCGGGTCGGAAACCTGGGGGTAGGCCATGAGGCCACGCGGCTCTCGTCCCGAGCAGCGCGAGCACCTCATGCCACCTCTCGCGTTGCACAGGCTGTAGAGCGGGACGCGTACATCCTTGTGGATAGCATAACTGTAGGCTTGTTCAACGTTCTTGCCAGAGTCAATAACTTCGTTAGGTCCCTTAGCATCGAGGATCCATGCGTTCTCGCCGTCCCGCTGCAGAAGATAGTCTGGAATTATCGATATGGTTTTTCGAGCGGTCCCAATGTGAACGAACGGATGGAGAAGTGGCTTACTGCGGATGATGCGGTGCGGCGGCGAGGCGGAGTAGCCAAGAGCTGAAAGGAGAGGAACGATCAGTTCCTCTCGAACAGAGTCCTCTCGGAAGCTCGAGTCCTCAAGGAGTCCGAAGTCGAAGCTCTGTAGTTCTTGTGGCGGGGGCACCTGCTTCGACTTCCCTTAAAGTACAATGTGTCAGCGGATCTCAAACCCAAAGTGATCGGCGAGCGACTTGAGCTCGCTCGCAACATTGGACCAAAACCCAATCTACACCCTTCAGTGCCGGCTCTGAGCCTCCTGAATCACTGGCAAGAAGTCTGCGTCGCCAGCGACCAAGGCGATGAACCTGGGGAGGCTTAGTAAAGAGCGCTAGCTTCGTGATATCGAGCCCCATATTGATGGTCAACATCTTTAGCAAGCAAAGTAGAGATCTAGTGCAGGAATCTTTTGTCTCGCGTCCACTTTAACTTGGGATTGCCATGTCTGTGAGTCCGCGCCTTGTCTTATGTATCCCGAAGGGCGACGTGGCTGACGATTATGCCACCTGCCCGGCGCCTAGTCTGCCTACGGCTCTTTGAAAAGGAGCTGATCATTAGGTTCCAACTTCGCGAGCTCATCCTTGAGCACGAGGACTAATTCCTCACCAATGCTCCGAATCTCCACTTTCTTGGTCACAAATAGATCCGCGAGTGGTGGACTGGGATTGTTCGTATCGAGCAGTCCCTTCTTGAGGACGCAGAATCCAAGGCCGTTGAATTTTTGTAGCCGAGAGGCCGTATTGATGCATGGGCCTACAAAGTCAATGCCCGGGCCTAGGGAGCACACTTGGCCGAACGCCATGCCACATCTAAGACGTGGCGGTATCTTCGCGTACCGCTTTCTGATTCGTGGCACAAAAACACGTGAATAGCCATAATGACACACAGAGTAAATACTCGAAATAATGTTCCACAAATCTCCCTGTATTTCCGAGCGGGAGTCCAGCTTCGATGCGGAGGCACAGGATGCTCGCGTAGTCTTAGCACTGATATCAAATAGAAGCAGCATCCCGTCGCCTGTATACTTTCCGAAAAAGGGCAACGGGCCGTAAAGGCGCTTTAGGCTTCGAGTACCGCCCGAACCATCAAGAGTCCGATCGGGCGGGTCCTCTAGCAGGGCGGTCTTCAGGGCAGTAATAAGCCAATTCAGGAAGTCGGTAACAAAAGCCGGCACAAAGAGCTGTGGATTCGCTTGCTCCGAGAATACCGTAAATCCCTCGAGATCGAAGCACGCGACTAGGACATCGCGAACCCTGCTCTCGGCATCAAGGCTCCGAAGGCCAAATGCCGCAGGGCCGAACGCATCGAACACAGCCGCATCGATAACCAGATCGGCCAAAGGGTCGTTCGGATCTAATGCGGCTAACCTCTGAAACTTTAGCTTCATTTGCCCCTGTACACCTTCACCTTGGAGGCCTACGATCTCTCCTTCGCGCGGCGCGGGCGCGGTTGTAAGTATACTCTATTCTAGAGTCCAGTTCAAGACGGTGGTACTCGACCTTGACGCCATTCGCCAGGGGCCTCAATGGCTCCCTTGATGGGTGGTTCGGCGGCCCACGCTACGCCGTCGGCGCCGACCTTATTCTCGAGCCTCCCCGTCCCAGCCGGCTGGCAGGTGGCTTGATCGGCGCATGCAGCACTAGGGAGGTGGAAGTAGGGCGGGATCGCGCTGGTTTCGAGCCGTTAAGATGCCAAGTGGAACTCATCCTGGATAGCCCAGCGACAGCCCAGGCTAGAAATGCCAATCCTGGCTCCCCGCGTTACTGGACCTTTTGATCTTCAGTCTCGCCCCGCCTGGGTAGCCAGGCGCTCGGCCAGGCGGCTGAACCGCTTGAGGACTCGGCGGTTGGCTACTGCGGTGGCCAGCGCCCTGGTCTCGCCGACGAGGACGGCCAGGCGCTTGGCTCTGGTGATGCCGGTGTAGAGGAGGTTGCGCTGGAGCATGACGTAGTGCTGGGTGTGGAGGGGGATGACGACGCAGGGGTATTCGCTGCCCTGGGCCTTGTGGATGGAGCAGGCGTAGGCCAGGGCGAGCTCGTCGATCGCGGCGAGCTCGTAGGCGACTTCCCGGCCGTCGAAGGCTACGTGCAGGCGCTGCTCTTCCTCGTCGATGTGAGTGATGCGGCCGATGTCGCCGTTCCAGACCTCCAGGTCGTAGTTGTTGCGGACCTGCATGACTTTGTCGCCGGCGCGGAGGGTGTGGCCGCCGCGGGTGAGGCTCTGGCCGTAGGGGTTGAGGGTCTCGCGCAGGACGGCGTTGAGGTTGGCGGAGCCCAGGAGGCCGCGCTTCATCGGGGTCAGGACCTGGATCTGCTCCAAGGGATCCAGGCCGAAGCGGGCCGGGATGCGGCGGGTCACCAGCTGGACGAGGGTGCGCAGGGCCTCCTCGGGGTCGCGGCGCTCGACGAAGAAGAAGTCGCCCTCCTTGTCGAGCGATTCGAGCACCGGCATCTGGCCGCTCTGGACGCGGTGGGCGTTGACCACGATGAGGCTGCGCTCGGCCTGGCGGAAGATGGTCTGCAACCGCACCACCTCGACCGCGGTCGAGCGGATGAGGTCCGCGAGCACCTGGCCGGGACCCACCGAGGGCAGCTGGTCGACGTCGCCCACCAGCACCAGGCGGCCGTCGTCGGGCACCGCCCGCAGGAGGTGGTGGGCTAGCACGGTGTCGATCATCGACGCCTCGTCGACGATCAGCAGGTCGCAGGCCAGCGGCCGTTCGTGGCTGCGGTCGAAGGCCCGGCTCTTGGGATTGAACTCGAGCAGGCGGTGGATGGTGCTGGCGCCGCTGCCGGTCGCCTCGGCCAGGCGCTTGGCCGCGCGGCCGGTGGGGGCGGCGAGGAGCACGCGCTGTCCCTTGCGCGTCAGGATCTTGACCAGGCCGCGCACCAACGTCGTCTTGCCGGTGCCGGGGCCGCCGGTGATCACCAGCAGCTTGCGGGTGAGGCCGGCGCGGATCGCCTGGCGCTGCTCGCGCGCCAGGACCAGGCGCTCGCCCTTCTCGAACCAGGCGAGGGCGCGCTCGAGATCAATCTCCAGCGGCAGCGGCGCCTGCGCCAGCAGCGACCGCACCCGCGCCGCCACGCCGGTCTCGGCGGCGTGCAGCGGCTTGAGGTAGACGGGGGCCTCCTCGATCTCCTCCACCTCCACGAGGCCGGCGCCCGCGAGCGCCGTGACCGCCTGGTCGACCAGCGGCGGACCCGCCCCCAGCAGGCGGTCCGCCTCCTCGACCAGGCGGGCGCGCGGCAGGTAAAGGTGGCCGCGGTCGGCGGCTTCGCCCAGGACGTGCAGGGCGCCGGCCTCGAGGCGCTGCGGGGCGAGCTTGGAAATGCCCAGCGAGGCGGCGATGCGGTCGGCGGTCGCGAAGCCGATGCCGTGGACGTCGACCGCCAGCCGGTAGGGGTTGTCGCGCACCCAGCGCACCGCGGCGCCGCCGTAGATCTTGTAGATCTTGATCGCGTAGGTGGTCGAGACGCCGTGCGACTGCAGGAAGATCATCACCTCCTTGATGTCGCGCTGCTCGTCCCAGGCCCGCTTGATGTCGGCGCTGCGCTTCGGGCCGATCCCCTCGACGTCCCGCAGCCGCTGCGGCTGGTTCTCGATCACCTCCAGGGTCTCGAGGCCGAAGGCCGCCACCAGGCGGCGGGCCATGACCCTGCCGATGCCGCGGATCAGGCCGG
>Ga0210384_10004433_pt1 | contig 15677 bp, 14 predicted proteins | sample IncBWH2MmetaG_FD_160574 | JGI IMG/M metagenome (GOLD analysis project Ga0210384, IMG submission 160574) | Forest soil microbial communities from Barre Woods Harvard Forest LTER site, Petersham, Massachusetts, United States - Inc-BW-H-2-M | ecosystem: Environmental > Terrestrial > Soil >...
GCGATCTTGAAACATGAAGCCAAGTCCGGGTACGACAATGCCGCTGCCCATCCCGCGATAGTTACTTTGAATGAGCGAGACCATGTTGCCTTCGTCATCCGCCGCGCACATGTAAATCGTGTCGCCCTGGTCGAGCGCGGGATTTCCGGCTTCGACTTTTTTGTTCGCATGTTGCGGATCGATCAACTTACGCCGTTCGGCGGCGTACTCTTTTGAGAGCAAACCTTTTAACGGAATTTTCGAGAATGCGGGATCGGCATAAAATTTCGCGCGATCAGCCCACACGATTTTCTTCGCCTCGATCAACGTGTGCAGCGTGTCCGGCGAATTGCGGCCCATCGACTTCAGATCGAAGCCTTCGACAATGTTCAGGATTTGCAGCGTGGCGATGCCTTGTCCGTTAGGCGGAAGTTCGAACACGTCGTAGCCACGATAGTTGGTCGAGACCGGCTCAACCCACGTGCTCGCGTGTTTTTCAAAATCGGCTTTGCGCAGAAAGCCGCCGTTCTGCTGCATAAAACTGTCGATCTTGTCCGCGATCTCGCCTTTGTAGAAAGCATCGCGACCTTTCTCGCCAATCAACCGAAGCGTTTTCGCCAGCGCCGGATTTTTGAAAATGTCGCCTTTCGCTGGTGTCCGGCCTTTACCATCCAGCGTGTAAGTTTCAAAGAATGCGCCGGGCAATCCTTTATAGATCCGCGGACCGAACGCCCAATAATACGCGATCAATTCCGTAACCGGAAAACCTTCTTCGGCGTAATGAATCGCCGGCGCGAGATCGTCGCTCAATTTCAGTTTGCCGAACTTTTTGTTCAGCTCGCTCCACGCATCGACCGTGCCCGGCACGCTGATCGGTAACATTCCAATCGGCGGAATTGTTTTGCGATCGAGTTTATCGAGCTCCGCCTTCATTTGGTCGTAGCTCAAGCCGAGTGGCGAGCGTCCGCTGCCATTGATTCCGTAAAGTTTGTTTTCTTTGGCGCTGTAAACGATCGCGAACAGATCGCCGCCCACCCCGTTCGAAACCGGTTCCATCAATCCAAGCGTCGCGTTCGCCGCGATCGCGGCATCCACCGCGCTCCCGCCCTTTTTCAAAATATCGAGTCCGACTTGCGAGGCCGCGGGAACGCTCGTGCAAACCATTCCGTGTCGGCCGAGCACTTCCGACCGCGTGGCAAAATTCTTTCCCGTGATCCGATCGATCTGGGCGTTTGCGCTAAGGCCAACAATTAACCACGCGAAGACAGACAATGACATTCGGCGCATCCGCCAAGATAGCGCGCGAATTTGCGTCGACAAAACCTAACGAGAGGGATTAAAAGAAGCTCATGAATCAGAATCACAAACGAGGTTTCATCGCGTTTTTGGCTGCGTTCGTCTTTATCTTTTTCTTCGGCTTCGTCTGGCACGGCCTACTCATGAAGAGCGCCTACATGGCGACCGCGTCGCATTGGCGGCCGGAGGACAATATGCACGCTCATTTCTGGGTGCTCATTCTCGGCCACGCCGTGGTCGCATTCGCGTTCACTGGTTTGTACGTGAGCAAGGTCGGGGTGAACTGCGCCGGCACGGGTTTCGGTTACGGTTTGGTCATCGGAATTCTGACCTGCGGGATCAACGTCATCCGATACGCGGTGGAACCGCTCAGTCACCAGGTCATCCTGATGTGGTTCGCCGGAGATTTAATTTGTTTCTCACTGATGGGCGCGATCGTCGGCGCAATTTATAAACCATTACCGAGCGCTTAACACTTACTGCTTTCCTGGTTTCCTGAGCGATAATCTGCGCGGTGGATTCCATCTCCGTTTTCTTTCTCGCTCAAGGCGAACAATCTGCCGATTCCGTAATGGCGCGGCTGACTGCGTTCGTTGGCGCCGCCAAGGAAACACTCGATCTCGCCGTTTACGACATGCGGTTGAGCGATCCGCTGAAAAACACACTTGCTTCCGTTTTGCGTGAACGCGCCGAGGCCGGTGTGCAGATTCGTTTTTGTTACGACGGCGACAAACCGCCGCAGCCAAATGTCGCCGCCGGCCAAGACCCAGCGCCAGCCGGAACCGGCGCATTCGTCCAGTCGTTAGGCTATCCCTGGCGACGCATTGCCGGATTGAAACTGATGCACAGCAAGTTCGTCCTGCGCGATCGGCAGTCGATCTGGACCGGCTCGACCAACATGACGGACGACGCGTTTACGTTGATGGAGAACAATATTCTCGCGATCGATTCGCCGGCCTTAGCAAATTATTACGCGGAGGATTTCGAACAGATCTGGGAAAAAGAAAACTTCGATAACACCGGCGAGATCAAGACCGTTCCCGTGCCGCTCACGTTTTCCAATCAACCGGCCGAAGCGCGCGTCATGTTTTCTCCGGGGTGCGGACTTGCGATCGATACTGAAATCGCCGAGCGCGTGCGCGCGGCGCAACGTCGCGTACGTATCTGCAGTTTATTGATCAATTCTGGCACGCTCATCTCCGAGCTTGGCAATTTGTTGCGCGCGGGCCGGGTTGCGGTCGACGGAATTTACGATCGCACCCAAATGGAAGAGGTCTACGTGCAATGGCAGGCGGTGCCGTCAAATCGTTGGAAGATCCCGGCGCTACACGACATCATCGCGCGCGCCGGCCTGGTCGGAAAAAACTCCACGCCTTACACGCCGACCAGCCACCACGATTTCATGCACAACAAAGTTCTGGTGATCGACGACGCCGTGATCACCGGGTCTTATAACTTCTCGCGCAGCGCTCAACTCAACGCCGAAAATATTCTCTTCATCGAAAGCGCACCGCTCGCCGAAGCCTATAGCGCTTACATCGATCATCTGAAATCCAAATACGCGACCTGAGATTTGCCGCGCTCTTTGCCTAAAAAAAATTCGAGTTGTAATCGGGTGCTCCGCAGGGATAAAGTGCGTCTCCGTTTATGAAATCGACTCTTGTTTCCATCTTTTTTGTCGCAGCTGTTTGCAGCACCGTTTTCGTTTCATCCGTTGCCGCCGGTGGGCGCGATCGCGAAGGGAGCACGTCGATTAACGGAACCCAGGTAAATTCAAGCACTGGCCGCTCGAGTCTGGGCGAACCCGTTTTCTTGATCCCGTCGACAGGTGGAAATCATCCCGATCGTAAGCTTGGTGGATCGACGTCCTCAACTAATCAGTCTACCCCGGGCAAATTCGTTCCTGCCAGTGGTGCGGATCGCAGAGAGCATATGTTTTTTATTCCGCCTCCGGGTGGGCCGCCGAAAGTAGCTCAGTTACCACAGGTGAGCGGTACTGGAAACATTGCCGGAGCTAACCTCGCTGACCATCCGTTTCAAGGAAGCCTTCTCAATATCGGCCTGAATTCGCGACCGACGCCGAAGATTTCGAAACCGACACCAGACGCGCCGGTCGTGTTGTCGACCACCAGCGATTTCCTTCCGTCCATTGTTCCCGTTGGCCCTGGCCCACAAGGTCCGCCGACGTTGGACAGAATTTCAACGGCCTCGACGCTTCCGATGTTTAGAGGCGCGTCGTCTTCCGGATCGCCCGGCGGCGGCTAACCCCTGCGCTGTCGGCTGAAGAAAAAAGCGGGATCATTTCTGATCCCGCTGTAAAAGCTGACGAAAGATAGCGTTAAGTTTAGTTGTTTTTAGGTGACTCCCGAGCTTTGACCATTATTTAGCAGTAGCTGTGCCCAATACTATAAGTACTATATATATAGTACAGCGTAGCTGGGTCCGATTCGCCCGATTCCTGATATCTGACCTCTCTGGCTCGCCGTAGTCCCGCGACGGCGGGACGAAGGCGGCTGATTTCCGACGTCCGACATCTGGTATCTGGAAATCCGCCCCGGGGGTCGCTATTTCCAGGATATCTGCTATAGTTCGTGATGTCTAAAGCATCTACTTTCTTTGCGCGTCGCGCACCCGACAACATAACCGAAGAGCTGGTGGCCGTGCTTTCGTCCAGGGCCTCGTTTGAATTCAAGCCCTTGTTCGAAGTTATCCTGCTCCATCTCCGGGAGCGAAACCTTGCCAGTGGCGGCGAAGAGATGCTGCGTTTGCGCGTTTACGAAAAGCTTCAGGGCCTGGTCAGCCAGGGCGCGGTCAACCGAACGATCAACGGGACCACGAAAAAATATAAAGGCGTGGCGCCGCGGATGACCACGCTCAAAGCCGAGATGAAAGTCTTGCGCGGCGAGTGGAATCAGAAACTTCGCGCCAAAGCCGCTGCGGCCGCAGCAAGATAGATCGTCGCAAGCCCGAGCGGCGAAGTGGGCTGATCTCTGATCCGACGAGGGACGGATTCGCCGTGGCGAACCGCCGACTTCGGCGGTTGCAACGCCTGTGCTTTGCTATTTGATAATTTTACGATAATCTGGTGAGATGTCATCCCCGCTTGTTCGATCGGTCCCGAGACTCGTGTTGTTAGGCTGCTTTTTTGCCCTAACGACGTCTTTATCTTTCGCTCAGGAGTTTTATGTCGGGTTCACCAATGGAAAGATTTTGGTGGTTGGGGCGGACAACCCAGTTGGAGTAGGCCATTCAAAGCAATTCGGAACCGCGACTCATCCGGAAGGAATGGCGGCCGACGCGAACGGCAATCTTTACGTATCCGATAGCTCCGACAATGTCATCTACAAGTTTACCAGTAACGGAGTACGTTCGACGTTTGTTTCGGGTCTAAACGCGGTCAGCGATATCGCGCTCGATTCGTTAGGTAACATTTATGCCGCCGACACGAACAACAACCGGATTGTCGCATACACTCCCACTGGTCAGTCGTTAGGCGTCTATGGCACAGGCGCAACCGACGCCGAGGCGCTCACTTTCGATCAGAACGATGTCCTGTTTGTCGCGTCCCAGTCGGGGAATAGCATCCTGAAATATGCGACAGGCGGCGGCGCTCCTACGGTTTTTGCCACCACTACGTCTCCGGTCACACTCACTTTCGATTCGAACTTCAACCAGCTTTACGTCGGTAGCGGTGGCAGTGGCGTCACGGTGTTTAATCGATCCGGAGTCGGGACGCCTTATTCCCCAGCGACCGGGTCGACGGCCGACATGACCTTCGATTTGGACGGAAATTTCTACGTCTTGGATGGCAACATCGAAAGATTCGCGCCCGACGGGACGAAAACGACTTTCGCGACCCTCAATGGCGGCGGCAGCCCGAACGGATTTGTCTTCGTTCCGCCGACGGGCCGGCAGGTCGCTGGCATCGGAACGATTGCCACCGCATCGGGCACAGGACGGTTCCAGTTCAACGTAGTGGAACAAACGAATGGCAGGATAACGGGACAGTTTAGCTATAAAGATAGCGCGGCCGGAATCAATCTAACGACCAACAGCTTTTCGAATTTCAATATCATTGGTGAAGAAGCCGGCTTGCGCGGCACGGCCAAAATTCATAACGCGCCCGTCACCTTCAACGTGACCGCACTCGATCTCGACGGAACCAACGCAACGGATCAGTTTTCCATTCGCCTGAGCACGGGATATTCGGCGAGCGGCAACCTAACGAGCGGCAGAGTGTACGTGGTGAACGGCGACGAGTGATGAAAGAAAGTGACGAGCGAAATTTCTGACCTCCGACATCTGATCGCTGACTTCCGATCTCCTTGGCTCGCCTTCTTCTCAGATCCAGCGGCGCACTTCGCGTTTCAATTCCAGATAAGGTTCGCCGAATTTTGCGGTGAGATATCTCTCTTCCCGCAGGATGACTCCGTAATGCAGGATCAATGCGAACGGAACGACGAACAACAGAGTAAACCAATCGTTCAGAAAAAAACCGAGCGCGACCTGAAGCAAACAAAGTGCGAGATACATCGGGTTCCGCGTGAAACGATACGGCCCGCCACGCACAATCGTTAACGCAGGCTTGGCCGGATCAACATTTGTGCCTGCCTTTTTCATCGTAACCACGGCCGACAATGCGAGCGTCGGCGCGAGAATCACGAGAGCAATTCCGCACACCAGACTGGCGTGGTAATTCATGATCGGCAGCCCGACCAAAAAGAAGTGCACCAACACGCTGATCACCGCGTTCACCAGCCAAATTAACGGAGGGAACGCGAGCACACCCGGATTATCAGCGTTTTCGTCACTCATATCGTCAATATAAGCTAAGCCGCGTGACGCAGTTTTACGCGGCGTAAATCCTCGTCGCATGTCACCGCCAGGTTTCGACTACACCGCTACATTTTCCCGGGAATGGAATGAGCGCGTCCCAGCAGCGGGAAGTTAGTTCAGCAACTCCGCGCGCGAGGATTGCATAGTGTGCTAGGCATCAATGACTTACAACTTCGTCTTGGCCCAGGCACGACGAATGCAAAGTGAGTTCACATGCGTATCGCATTTATTCTACTTGTTGCGGCTGCGTGCATCTCGCGCGCTGACGAAAACGCTGCTGGTCGATGGGAAGGAACGTTACAAATTCCGGGGCGCCCGTTGACTGTCATCGTCGATTTGGCGGCAGAGATGAGCGGCGACGGCTGGCAGGGTTCCATCATCATTCCGGGATTAGGAATCGGCGGCGCACCACTAAGTGATATCGCGTTGAACGGCGGCGACATCGTTTTCTCGATAAAAACCGCGCTGGCCGACAAACAAACCGGGCCGGCCAAATTTAATGCGCACTTCGCCGGCGATGGAAAATTAGCGGGCGATTTCCAACAAGCGGGAAACACCGCGCCATTTACCCTGGAGAAAACCGGGCCGCCGCAGATAGAAACTCCGCCACACAGCACTGCGATCACAAAGGAGATCGAGGGTGAATGGAAAGGCGAGTACCAGCTTTACGGTTATCCGCGCAAAATCACGCTCAAGCTCAAGAACGGCGGACCGGAAGGCGCCACCGCGGAGTTCGTCATTGTCGGTCGCAAAGAAAATAAATTGCCGGTCGATCGCGTGATGCAGCAAGGACAATTCGTGACGGTCGATTCGCATGAGACCGGGGTGACTTTCGAAGGACGGGCGCGCAAGGACGAAATCGAGGGAACGGTTTTACAGGGGCCGCTGGAAATTCCGGTCACTCTCCACCGCAGTAACTGAGGAGCCTTATGAAAATATCGACGATTGTTTTACCGTTTCTATTTCTTTGCCTAACGAGCGCGGCAGAAGCACAATCGATGTTCCGCGGTAACGCCGCTCATACTGGAGTCTACCCGGGCGCCGGGCCGCGCGAGTTTCACCGGGTGAAATGGAAATTTCCTACCGGAGCGCGCGTTGTCGGCTCACCGGTGATACAAGACAAGATCATCTATTTCGGAAGCGACGACGGGAGTATTTATGCGGTCGACGCGGAGAGCGGGCGGCAGATTTGGAAAACCACGACGCGTGGCCCGGTGCCGTGCACTCCCGCGGTCGACCACGGCACGGTTTACGTCGGCAGTTACGACGGAAAATTCTACGCACTGGATGCGCAAAGCGGTGCGGTGAAATGGAAATTCGCGACCGAAGGAGAGCGTCGTTTCGAAGCCAAAGGCGTGCATGGTATGCAGCCGAAAAACCAGACCATTGCCGATCCGTTCGATGTTTTTCTCTCCAGCCCGGCGGTGGTGGACGGCGCGGTTTATTTCGGCAGCGGCGACGGAAATCTTTATTCGCTGGACGCGAACTCCGGTGATCTGCGTTGGAAATTCAAGACCGGCGACGTCGTGCATGCATCTCCTGCTGTCGTGAATGGCGTCGCGTATGTCGGCAGTTGGGACAGTTATTTTTATGCAGTTGATGTGAAGAACGGAAAAGAGAAATGGCGTTTCCACGCCGGGGAGGACGCGCTCCTTCACAATCAGGTTGGCTTCCAATCTTCGCCCGCGGTCGTTGACGGCGTTGTTTATACCGGCTGCCGCGACGCGCAGCTTTATGCGCTCGACGCCGCCACTGGCAAACAAAAGTGGAAATTCGATAACGCGCTAAGCTGGGTCATTACTTCTCCGGCGGTAGCCGACGGGAAGGTCTATTTTGCGACATCCGATTCCAGTCTTTATCACGTGGTGGAAGCGGCGACCAGCAAGCCGGTCCTGAAAGAGGAGGACGAAGCCTACATGTTTTCGTCGCCTGCGGTCACCAATGATGTCGTCTTCATCGGCGTCCTGAACGGCACCCTGGAAGCACGCGACCGCAACTCTGGAAAATTGCTTTGGGAATATCAGATCGAAACCTCCAAGCGAAACGCGAACTGGATCTTGACCGCGGACCGAAGATTCAACGTGCCGCTCATTTTTTTCGATACCTGGCGAGAAGGGCCGCTGGTCTCGGTGGACCGGCAATTCGCCATCGGCGCCATTTTTTCCTCGCCGCTTGTGGCCAACAGCACCGTCTATTTCGGCAGCACCGACGGTTTTGTCTATGCGTTGGAGTGACGATTTTTTGAATCCAAACGCGACACTAGCCGCGTCTCACTCTTAAATAGATACATCATGGAAACGTCACTTCCTTCACCGCCGGTGGGCGGAACCGCCCCGATCGTCTCGTCTCATGTCCGCACTTGGAACATTCTGTGTCACGCCAGCGCGTTGTTCGGCGTTTTTCTTCATTTCCCCGGACACCTGCTCGGACCGCTGATTGTCTGGCTGGCCAAACGCGGCGACTCGTCCGAGATCGATGCGCACGGCAAAGAATCGCTCAACTTCCAAATCTCGATGCTCATCTACAACGTCATCGCCGCGGTCTTTTGCCTTGTTTTGGTCGGCTTCGTTTTTCTGGCGATCCTTTGGGTGCTGAACGCCGTCTTCGTTATCATCGCCGCGATTCAAGCGAGCGACGGGAAGTTTTATCGTTATCCAATGACGATTCGCTTCATCGAGTAAAATCGAACGGCTCGTTCGTTTCTTATTCTCAAATTCTGACTTCGCTTTGGCGATGGCGATTTTCTCGCGTGTCTATGACACTCGCACGAACGCGAAACCCCCATCGCGAATCACGATATTAAAAAAGGCTCCGATGGACTCGGCTGCAATGAGTCGCCGGTAAGTTTCAGCAGGCACACCTGCGTATTGATAAACGCCCCCTTTCCGGAACTCGACTTCCAAAGTGCAGATAGCCGGATCGTAGCCGATCGAAGCTAATTGTCGTGACGCAACTGCCGTACGATTCATCGCAAGGTTAATTATCTCCACCCCGTCGGATTTTTGGAAGCGTTGGCGCCTTTGCGATTCGATCTGTCGCTGCGGCAATTCTCCAAAAAGTACCGTTAATCTTAGCGACGCCTGGCCCCGCCCGAGTCGTCCGCACAACGCGCACCGAAATCGAATCGCCAGGTTCGGGTTCTGGAATTCTAAGCGCGCGGGCAATAGCTGTATGCGATTTGTATTGTCCCAGTATAAGGATACCCTCGCGCTGTAGGGCTGTACGAGCACCGCCATTAGCACGTACTCTTTTCATGTAGTCATCTTGCTGTGCCATGGTAGCTATCGCACCTCTGCCTACAATCCGACCAAGAGCCAACCGAAAGAGCTGGTTTACGCGCTTTTGTCCTGAACGCAGATTGAGGATGGCGTCCACGACCGCCTGATCAAGTTGAAGTAGAACATTTGCTGGCATCGGAATATTCCTGAGTAGCCACACGACAGCTTCTCGTCCTACGGAATTTAGTTTTGCTTTTGCGTCACGATTTGGCGCGCCCAGTCGCTCCGGTTTAATTCGGACGAGCCCCGCGCTAAATGTTGGGCTGGCGTTATCAAGGGCTGACAACACCAAGCACAGGTGGTTGACCGCTTCTGGAGGTATCATCCAACCCCAGAGTTCTTGCGAATACTTGCAATCGACATCAATGCCTGCAATTGCGTAATCCAGGGCCTGGCCATCTTGAAACTCGAACTCTCGCTGAAGGTTGATTTCAATCAGAGTGCCGCAGTGAGTCTTTTCGGTTTTGAATAACTGATCCCACCGATAACGGCCCGTTCGCTGGCCATCATAAAGCTGATCGAAAGTCTCACGGATAACTGATCCGATCCGAGACCCGTCCGAGTCCCTGGAGCGAAGCTCGGCCGCGACCGCTGCCAACTCCGGGTCGCCCGCGACTGCGGAACTCACGGCATTCTTCTCCCCTTTGTAACTCGATGCCCAAGCTGTGACTGCTCAATCAGCCGGGGTAGAGTAACCTTGAGTGCTCTTGCAATCCTGGCGGCGACATCAAGCGTTGGGTTGCGCACGCCACGTTCGACCATACTAATGTACGTTGGATGTAGTCCGGCTGCTTCAGCTAGAGTCTCTTGCGATAAACCAGCGGATATCCGCCGATTGCGAACTACAGCACCGAAATTTTTGGAGATGCTATCGGGCACTCATGGAGCTTCCGCTAGGATGGGTAAGCCGCGCCATAGACTATAGTCTCTGCCTAGATGCAGGGCGTTTAGCTATTTAGACTTTCCGCGCCCCTACGCGGTAGCGCGGGTCTTCTTTACGGGTCGCGCTTTCCATCGGGGCGGAGCTTCCAACAAACGTAGCGACTTAGTCGCCGCAGTCTGAGATCTCAGTCCACGCAACGCGGCGAAAATCGAGAGGCCAACCGCCTTCGCGACAAGCGGAGGAAATGCGTTTCCCACTTGCCGATACGCCGCGGTTTTGCGGCCACTGATTTGCCAATCATCAGGAAAACTTTGCAGCCGAGCGACCATCCGCACAGTTAAGCGCGGGAGGCCATCAATTGGAAAATCAGGCGCCGGAGCGGTGTCGGCAATCACAAGACCGTCAACACCGAGCTTTTTCCATTGTTCACGCGCGCGCGTTGGCCCCAAGTCTGGTCCGCCGTGTTTTTTTGAACCACCAACAACCGTTGGAGCGATGCTGTTTGCGCGAGCCACCCATTTAAGCGCGCCGGGCCAACCATTTTCTGCCATCAAGTCTTGGAGGATCGTTCCGACAGTCGCGCCAGGGATCGTCGGCAGCGGCCATTCGAAATTGCTGAAGTATTTTGGCTTTAGCCCTACGAGAACAAATCGCGGTCGAAGCTGCGGCACGCCGAAATCCGACGCATTGAGCAGCTGCCACTCGGTCTTGTACCCGAGCCGGTCGAGTTTTCTGAAAAAATTCGCGCGGTAGTCGGAAAATTTCGATGACGCAAATCCAGCAACATTTTCGAGCATGATCGCTCCGGGGTTTGCTTCTTCAATGACCCGCAACGCTTCCGGGAACAAATCGCGTTCATCACAAGCTCCGAGTTGCTTGCCTGCGATCGAGAAAGGCGGACACGGAACACCAGCTGCGACCAAGTCAACACCGCGGAATTCGGACCCAGAAATTTCTTCAATACCCGAATGGCGCACTCGCCAATCCGGCCGATTCGTCCGCAGCGTTTCGCATGCGTGCAAGTCGTTGTCGATGGCGCCGACGCATTCGAAGCCTGCCATTTCCAGACCAAGCGCTTGACCGCCGCCGCCGGTGCAAAGCTCTAAGACTGTTAGGGGGAACGGCAGTGTTTCTTGTGACATGCGATGCGCCAATTTTGTACTAGTAAACGTTCAACTGTCGATTTTCGAATTCAATGTTCGTTGTAATCGCTTGTTTAGTTGCGCCGCTTTCTGCGTTTCGCACTCCCAGATTACTATTGGCGTCCAGCCGATTCGCCGTAACCGTCGACGATTTGTTCGATCGCGTTCAACATTCGCCGAAAGCTTCGGTCGCCAGTAGTTCGCGTTTGTTTTCGGCTTCGAGCAGTCAATGCAGCCGGTGTGCTGATGCCAAAAACACCCATGCACGAAAATGGCGATACGATACTTCGGCAGAACAATGTCCGGTTTACCAGGCAGGTCGTGTCGATGCAGACGAAATCGATATCCAAGTTTGCTTAGTGTTTGCCGTACCGCGAGTTCTGGATTCGTATCACGGGATCTGATCCGCGACATGTTCCAACTACGCCGTTGCACCGAAAGCTTATCGGCCATTCAAACCATTACCAAAGAGATGCGTGTTATCCAAACACCTGCTGCCGGGGACAAATTTAATCTGGCAATGGTGATCGTTGGAGCTTCTTGCATCATGAGCGGCTTGACGTTAGCGGAAGCAGAGAGCAAAGCGGCAAGCGGTAAGGGCAGCGCAGCTTGACATCGAGCGCGGCGAAGAGCCAAATGACTCTTAGATGAACTTTCTAAAGCGGCGATTTTCAGCTGCGCCAGAAGGGACGGCTGTCCTCTTCTTTATTCAAATTTTCGCGACACTCGGGTTCGCTGTTCTTTATTCGACACTGGTTCTCTACGCGACGAAGCATCTCCAGCTCCCGGTGAAACTGGCGACGGCGTTGATGGGCGTGTTCGGCGCGTTCAACTACGGCTTGCATCTGTTCGGCGGTTATCTCGGCGGGCGTTTCCTCTCGAACCGGAATCTTTTCGTCGGCGGCATGGCGCTGCAGGTGATCGGTTGCGGATGCATTGCGGTCGGCACGGCCGCGTTGTTCTACATTGGTCTCGCTTTCTTTCTCACCGGCAGCGGTCTGAACGTTACCTGCATCAACATGATGTTGACGCAGCGGTTTACCCCGGAGGATCCGCGCCGCGAAGGAGCGTTCCTCTGGAATTACGCCGGCATGAATGTCGGATTCTTCGTCGGGTTCTACGTTGCCGGTCATTTCCAGGAGACGGAGAGCTACGCGAGTCTTTTTATTTTTGCGACGCTCGGCAACTTCGTCGCCATCGTCCTCGCCTTGTTCAACTGGAAAACGCTGACCGACCGCAACACGCTGCTGCTCGAGAAAACGCCGAAGCAGTTCCGGCTGCGCCAGCTCGCCGGTATTGCCATTCTCATCGGCCTCGTCCCCGTCGTGTGGTTCATGCTCCAGCGGCCTGGTGGGACCGAGATTATCCTCAAAGCGATCTGCGCTGTAGTCGCGCTGACGTTGATTTATCTGACGGTCCGCCACCCGGATCGCCGGGAGAGACGGAACATGACGGCCTACCTGATTCTGACTGTCGGCTCGCTCATGTTCTGGTCGCTCTACCAGATGGCGCCGAGCGGCCTGATGTTGTTCGCCGTGCACAACGTTGATCGAATAATGTCGGTACCGTTTTTTGGCCCAAAAGAAATTCAACCGCAGTGGATTCAGAACATCAACACCGTCTGCATCGTGATCGGCGGACCGATCCTCGCGTCGTTCTTTATCAAGATGCGCGCGCGCGGGTGGAGGATCGACATCCCGCAACAGTTTGCGACGTCGCTGCTTTTGATGGCGCTGGGCTTTCTCATTCTCCCGTTAGGCATCAAGCTGGCCGGCGTGAATGGCATGAGCGCGTTCGTGTGGTTGTTCATGAGTTATGTGCTGCAGAGCGTCGGTGAGTTGCTCCTCATGCCGGTCGGCTACGCGATGATCGGCAAGCTCGCGCCGAAGCAGTATCAGGGGATAATGATGGGCAGTTGGATGCTCGTGACCGGCCTCGCGTCGCTTTTCGCGGGTGACTTCTCAGGTATGATTCCCGAGCCGACAGGAAGCACGGCGGTCACGACTAATCCAGGGTATGCGAAACTTTTCGCGGAGCTCGGCGTTGGCTGCCTTGTGGTCGGCGTCGCGCTGGTCGTGTTGATTCCGTTCCTGCGCAAGCTGATCACCGACAAGGCGGAGGTAGCTCCAGCGGCGGAAATGACGACGACCGTCGTCCCTGTGGTTCCGGTTGTGTGAAGAAAGTGTGAAGTAGAAAGGCTAAAGTAGAAAACGCAGCCGGCACGACTGCCACCACGGAACGCCGGACTAAATCTTTTTGCGACGGCGCAGCGCGGTCGGTAGCCCGAGGACGAGACCGACTCCGCAGACGCTGAGGATCGGGAGGAGAGCAGACATCTCGGGAACCGGGACTGAGACCCGACCGACGTTATCTACTACTGTACCAACATTCGGGCCACCGCTGCGGACGGCTTCGGCCGCGAAGTCGGAGGAACGCAATTGGTTGGCGCGCACCACTACAACCGAGAAGTTACCGAGAGCGGCGCCGCCGCTGATGGGCGTGGTGCCGGTATAGGTCCAAGTCAGGTTGGCGAGGGCGGGATTATCGGTGGGCGTGACGAGCGAAGGCGTGGCGCCGACTAGCGACGAGGAAAAGGTCCAGCCGGCCGGCTGCATATTGCTCAAGGGAAGAAAATTACCGAAATCGTAAATGGTGAAGAAGCTTCCCGTAGTGACGCTTTGATCAACTGTGACGTTCGCGGTGTAGTTCCAGGTAAATAATGGCCCCCCGGAACTATTTCCCAGAAATGCCGGCGCCGCCGGATTCAAGGTAGGGATAATGTCTCCATACGTGGCCGCTACCATTACGCCGATCAGAATAAGACCCAGAACTGATTTTCGCATAAACCAGCGTGGGAATATTCGAGCCGCAAAGTCAACGGAAATGTCTCTTCTGGGGCCGCGCTTCGCGCATCGTTATCCGTTATCGGCTAATTGTTAATCGGATTCAGCGACCGTCACTTCATGCGGTCGAATGTCGTCACGAAGAAAGTAGGAAGTAGAAAACGTTGCAGAGGCCTCACTTCACTGGTCACAAGCGCTCTGTCCAGCGCCGATCGTGTCGAGCGCCGTGGAGAACGGCGTGGACGTAGAGCGTTTCACCGACAACTGAGAAGAAGATTCGGTACGGAAAACGGTTCGTAAGCACGCGGCGAACGTTTCCGTCGGAGCTCACCGAGCACGGCAGCGTGTGCTTTGTACCAAACTGCGGCTTCAATCACATCTTCCACCGCCCGCGGGCGGAAGATGACGTTCATCGCGAATTCAACCGTCGCGAAACTTCTGCCTTGAGTTGGTCGGCAGGCAATCCCGAATTGGGATTGCGACGGAAATCCGCGAGCCGTTCTTCGAGAATCGCTTTCTCTTCAGACGTAAGGTCCGCGTCTTCAGTTTCGATCGCACGCCTTACCACTTCCTCTCGTTCGGCGAAAGATAGCTTCGGAATTTCGGCGAGGATTTCAGTCAGGCTCATCGCAAAATCGATCTCACTTCATTCGGTCGAATGTCTTCTGCAAAAGCTGCAAATCGGAAGCGTTGCCGGTTTTTTCGCGGCTGTTTTCAATCCACTTTTTCTCTAAGGCGTTTTTGGTCGGACGATCGGATTGAAAGAACACGCCGAACACGCCGGGGAATGGGAGTTGCGCTAATTTATAGGCGGCGAGTTCGTCGGTGACGTCGTGCCGGAGTTCGTCCTCCGGTGTGTTGTCCCATTTCTTTTCCTCAATCAACGAGAAGGCGCCGCCTTTGCGCGGATCGGCCGGATCGAACACGTCGGGATAAAATTCGACGCACTCAGATAAACATTCGATCACGCTGAAACCCTGGTGATCGAACGAGCGCTCGATCATTTCCATCATGTGTTTGACCTGAGTGGCGTGAGTGCGCGCGATGAAGGTGGCCCCAGCCGAGATCAATTGTTTCATCGGGTTGACCGGCATGTCGATCGCGCCGGTTGGGTCGGTCTTGGATTTGAATCCGATCGGAGACGTAGGCGAGGTCTGTTTCTTCGTTAGGCCATAAACGAAGTTGTCCATGATGAAATACGTCAGGTTGATGTTCTTGCGCGCGCCATGATTGAGATGGTTGCCGCCAATCGAGAAACCGTCGCCATCGCCGCCGAACAAAAAGACATGGAGATCGGGCCGGGCCAGACTGATGCCGCTGGCTAATGGAACGGCGCGGCCGTGAATGAAATGTGCGCCGTGGCCGTTCACGAAATAAGGAAAGCGCGATGAACAACCGATCCCGGCGAGGGTGACGATCT
>Ga0210384_10004434_pt1 | contig 15676 bp, 22 predicted proteins | sample IncBWH2MmetaG_FD_160574 | JGI IMG/M metagenome (GOLD analysis project Ga0210384, IMG submission 160574) | Forest soil microbial communities from Barre Woods Harvard Forest LTER site, Petersham, Massachusetts, United States - Inc-BW-H-2-M | ecosystem: Environmental > Terrestrial > Soil >...
GCGAGCGAAGGCTTGGGCCGCACGGCTCGCATGCACGTCACCGAGGAGTCACACTGCGGCATAGTACCGATGAATCATTCGAACAAAGACGGTATCCGCTCGGGCCGACGCCGCCCACACCCGAGGCACTGGCAGACGCTTGTGGGGCTGGTTGGTGTTCGGGAGGAGGCTAGCAAGGTTGGATATGCTCCTCCAGCACGACCATCACATCAAAAATGTTTGGCTTAGATGTAACCGCTCTAACGACTGCAACTACAATTCCTTCCTTGCCGCCCCTTACCCCGAGGCTGTCACCTTTCTTGTAGGTATCTGGTGTACGCGAGAAGCTTTCTCCCACTGCACGGATGGAGTTGTTTGGCCCTTTAACAAAATATCCATATCTAAACCAGCCCGGCGTGGTCCTGCGCTTCTGGACCGGCGGTTTCGGAGGTTGCCGAGGCGCTGCATTATCTTCTTGGGCGTTTCGAGTGCGTGCTCCAATTGATAAACATCATCGGCCAGCACTTGGAGTGCCTTTACGTTACCGGTGAGCGGAGCGCTAATCGGCTCGTTGGGCGCCGCCGAAGGTTTGCGATATTTCTTCAGGAGCTCGTTGCGTTCGCCGCGCCATTTGAGAATGACGTGTCGCTCAACTTGTGGCTTGCGCATTTGCTCGTCGTACCATTCTTCACCGAGTGCCCAAAACAACAGGTTCAATTGGAAATCGTAGAATGTTTCTTCTAGTGGGCGGAAATGAATCATGTTCCTGACGGCACGTATCTTCTGCCCTTGGACAATGGCCTGCATTTGGGGTCGGCTCACCATCCTCGCTGGCGCTGGCGGGTTCATCATCTCCGCCGCTTTTTGCAGCACATTGCGCCCTGCTGTCGTTTCAAAGAAGTCCGTGGTTTGAGACTATTTCTTCAGGGGGTCACCGCAGCACTTCTTGTATTTCTTGCCAGACCCGCACGGGCAACGTGAATTGCGCGGTATTTTCAAAGTGATCTAGCCATTTCTGTCGTCCACAACAACTTCATGAGCAAACCGTAAACTGGCTGAGCTAGTCGCAACATCGTGTCGCGGTCAAGGAGGACCGCGAACGATGTCACGTAGGGCTTCGCGCAAACGCACGCATCCTAGCCGAGAGCGGTTCTTCGTTTACCTGACTTGGATTAAGCAAAATCGGCCGTTCTGAGCAGCCTGACCTCCGAACGGTATCTCGGTTGCAAACAGCGGATTCAATGTGCCGTCAACGACAAGATCGGAATAGAACCACCGGGCTGAGCGAGCGTTCATTTTCCGCTTTGCCGACCACACAACCAATATGGCGGCATGAGCACGGACCAGATATGAGGGAACATCAAGAGGTGGGCAGGCGCACTCCTGCTGCAAGCTGGGAATCCGCCCAAGCAATCCCGTTGGTGCTGGTGTTAGAATCTGAGCATTGTGTCGCAATTCGTGATTGAACGCGAGATACCCGGTGCTGGATCGTTGTCAGAAACCCAGATTCGAGACATATCGCTGCGTTCCCTGCAAACGCTGAAGGAGATGGGGCCACAGATTCAGTGGCTTCACAGCTACGTCACTGAGGATAAGGTTTACTGCGTCTATCTGGCGCCGGACGAGGACAGCGTTCGTGAGCACGCCCGCAGGACCGGCATTCCGGCCGACCGTGTCTCCGCAGTACGCCGTCTCATCGACCCCACGAACCTGAAATAGCGGAATCCGGCTCCTCCACAGAATCTTTGATCGCTTCTTCCAAGCTCATCGCAGACCCTTCTGTCCACGCACGCTTCCCCTCTGCTTCCGTGAGCGACTTCCAAGCGGGGAGTAGCGTCTGTTCGAGCTTGGATTGGTCCGCTTGGTGCAGCGGAGCGCTGATCAACTGGCGTAAATGAGCCGCTGCTGCAGCCAGCTTCAGTGCACGTTCGGCGTGTCCTTGAGCCAGAGCCAAACAGGCGGACCCTTCCAGTGCGCGTGCCGTGCCACGCCGGTGTCCCAACCCGGCAAAGATTTCCAGGGCCTCGCGGAATGCGGTGCGCGCAGCCAAGTGGTCTCCCTGCTCACAGTCGATGTAGGCCAGATCTGTCAGGGAGCGCGCGGAACCCCACGGGTCTTCCACTTCCCGGAAGGCTGAAAGCGCACGTTGATACAGTTCTCGAGCGGCGGCCATGTCGTCCTGCGCGCGCGCCACGTCGCCCTGCTGGTTGATCGACCAGGCGGCACCGGTGCGATCACCAAGTTGCTCGAAAATGTCTGCAGCCTCACGCAGCGCCCATCGAGCCCGTGGATAGTCGCCGCGAACCTTGACCACATTGGCAAGGTTGTGAAGACAGCGCGCGATGGCCAACCGGTCCGAGAGCATACGCCAGCAGGCGAGGCTTCGCTCAAAATTACTCTGCGCCGCCGAGTAGTCTCCCCGATCTCGCGCCGATACCGCCAGGGCATTCAAAGACGCGGCAATGCCGGACTGATCGCCCAATTCTTCGTAAAGACAAAGGCTCTCCTCGAGAACGCTCTCGGCGGCCGGGTAATCGCCCTGAGCCGTCGCTAAGGCTCCGAGAAAAAGTGACACCCTGGCCCGCTCGTTGCAGCGATCAGAACCCGCTAGGCGCAGAACCGTTTCTAGCCGCGCCCGGCCCTCAGTAAGGTGTTCCCTCATGTCCCAGAATCTAAACAGTGCCACACAAAGGCGCAGCCCCCAATCCAGGTCCAGGGTCTGAAACAGCCAGTCGAGGGCGGAACGGAAATTATCGATCTCAACGTCGCACTGCGCCAGCCAGCGCGCCCGGTCGGCCGGGCTCAGTTCCGGGTTTCCTTCCTCCGCCAGAACGAGACAGTACGCCGCATGCGCCCGCCGCACGGCAGATTCCTCACCGCTCTCCGTGAGACGTTCGAGGGCATATTCACGAATCGTTTCCAACATCGCGAAACGCGGGTCGGGTTCGGCTTGGTCCACGCGCTGAATCAAATTCTTGTCCACCAGGCACGACAGCTCTTCGAAAAGACCGGTACCGAGGTCGCGACTTGTGTTGCAGACGGCTTCCGCCGCCTCCAATGTGCATCCACCAACAAACACGGAAAGCCGCCGAAACAGTTTCCGCTCGGTCTCAGTTAAGAGGTCGTGACCCCAATCAAGAGTCTTGCGCAGCGTCTGTTGCCGTTGGGGAAGGTCGAGGGCGCCACCAGTGAGCAGTTGCAGGCGGCTTCGCAGCCGATCCAGGATGGCGCTGGGCGGCAGTACCTTGGTTCGTGCCGCCGCCAGTTCAATCGCCAACGGCAGGCCATCCAGCCGCGAACAGATTTCTTGGATTGTCGCTGTGTTTTCCGCGCTAAGCGAAAAATTGGGCCGGACGGCTGACGCGCGCTGCTTAAACAACTCAACTGCGGATTCCTGGGCCAGCGGACTTACGGGGAATTCCTGTTCGCCGTACACACGCAAGCACGACCGGCTGGTGACCAAGATTTTGAGAGACGGGCAGGCTTCCAATATTTCGGCCACGACGGTCGCAGCCGGGAGCACCTGTTCGAAGTTGTCCAGCAGCAGCAAGAATGGTCCCGAGTTCTGCACCTGATCGCCGATAAGTTGTGGGATCGTTCGGTGGGCGACTTGCTGGAGTTCGAGCGCGTCCGCCAGAGCCGTTGCCACCAAGCCGGGATCCGTGATCGTTGCCAAACTCACAAACTGAACACCCGCCGTGAACTGGTCTGCAATCGCAGCAGCTACAGCGACCGCCAGGCGCGTCTTTCCTGCGCCCCCCGGACCAGTGAGGCTCAACAGCCGAACGTCACCCCGGAGCAGCAATTCGCTAGCCTCTGCGACTTGCTGCTCGCGTCCGATGAGCGAAGTACGCGGAGCTGGCAGACCGTGACGCTTCCTGGCACTCTTCGCTTTGGCAACCTCCGCCCTAACAACCTTGGGCGACGACATCTCAAGACCATCAGATAAGTCTAAGGGATCAACTATAGGGAAGAGGTCTGGTTTGGTCAGGCGTTGGATCACCTCAGCAGTGAACAGGTACCCGCGGCGCGGCACAGTCTTGAGCAACTGCTGACTGCGATCATCCAATGCGCGACGCAACTCGAGAGTGCACTGCACCAGCGAATCGTCAGTAACGAAGGCATCAGGCCACACGGCTTGCATCATTTCCTGCTTGCCGATCAGCCGCCCCGGGTGTTCCACCAGGTACTTGAGGGCTTCGTAGACCTTAGGCCGAAGCTTGATCTCCGCCCCGCCCTTGAGCACACATCCCCTTACAACATCCAGCGTGAACTCGCCGAATTGATAGTTCAGGGAGCTCGTCTCCAAGGGCGCTCCCGTCTCATTTAAAGCTAGCTTATGCATCCTGATTTTGGTTTTTTTTTGGCGTTGTTTCGTTACTTCCCATCCTGACGCTTGTTACTTTGCACTTGCAAGACGATGCTCGACACTCCGTCACCTGATTCTCGATCGTCCCCCCATGGTGACGACGAGCTGCTCTAGAGCGGATTCTATCAAAATGCGCTCCCGCCAGAGCGATCAGCAATAGCCACGCGGAAGATGGGCGTCGATTTTACAAAAAGGAGACAAGTCCAACTTGAATACAGAGCAGATTCCTACCCTTCACACGAAAGTGAGCCAGTTCGCTAGGCAGTTAAAGTATTCCGTGATTGCTTTCGCTCTCGTGAATGTTTGTTTCTTGCGTGCAGTAGCGCAAGACGTCCACTCGGACCCGACGACAACGCAAAACCAACTGACACAGGACCAGCAGAGCGCACTTCTCAGAAGTGTTCGGGAAGCGACCGAACGCTTCAAAGATGTGAAGGTGGCCGAGAACGAGGGGTATCGCCTTGAATTCGGCTGCGTGAGCGGTGACGACTTCGGAGCAATGGGCCTCCACTATGTGAATGACACGCTGGTGGGCAACGGTATCGTGAACGTCAATCATCCCCAGATCGTGCTGTACGAGGCGATGCCAGATGGAAGCCTGAAACTGACCGGCGCCGACTATCTGGTCCTCGCCGACCAGTGGGATGATAAGCATCCGGGCGTGACGCCGCAGCTCATGGGGCAGATTTTTCATTACTTCGAGGCCCCCAATCGCTTTGGACTGCCGGCGTTCTACACGCTGCATGTCTGGGCGTGGAAAGAGAACCCCAAGGGAGCATTCGTAAACTGGCACCCTCACGTTTCCTGCCAGTCATTCGTCGGCCAAACCACTCCTTAGTCGGGGCGATAGTCGGACTGTGAACGGCGGCCTTTCGATCCCCCTGCGGATCGAACGGGCTGCGCGCAACAGCACCCACGAGAGCGGATCAGCATCGGTAGCTTCCGCTATCGGGAGTGCAGCACAAAACGGGCTCGGCTCCGGGCAACGGCCACCGCGACCAACATCAAGAAGGAGCAAGTTATGACGAAACGAATCGGAAGTCTCATTGGGGTGGGCCTGCTGCTGGCGGCGGTCTCGGCCTCTGCTCAAAGCACGAAAGCAGTACGGGTCAACGTACCGTTCCCGTTCGTGACAGCAGGAAAGATTTGGCCAGCCGCCGACTACAGCGTGCAAATCAGGACGGAAAACAGCACCCTCACCCTGAGTTCACCCGGCATTTCCTCGGCATTAATACGGACCACCACCGAGGAACGGCCGGGAGAAGGGCGAACCTACCTCCGATTCCAACGTTCCGGAGATCGCTGGTTCCTGCAGGAGGTCACACTGGCCGGTACGGCACATGTTCTCCCCACCGGCGAATTGGACAAAGGACGAGTCAAGGAGCGTTTGTCGGTGGAGGCTCAGCCATCGATTGAACCATGATTCCCAGTCCTTTGCGCAGGACGAACCTGGAGATTGTCCGTCTCAGAGGAGAGGGGCTTGTTTGATTGGGAACCATCGCTTGCCGGACTGAAGAAGTCCGGTCACAACAGCAAGAGAGGATGAGCACTGATTTTAGAAAAGGAGACAAATCAAAATGAGCACAGCGACACAGGCACCGGCTATTGATATGAATAAGCTGAACGCATTTATCGGACAATTCGTGACTGATCTTGGCGCCGCAGTTCATGCCGGCATGGTCGTCATTGGGGAGAAGTTGGGGCTTTACAAAGCTCTTGCTGCCGGTCCGTTGAGTTCCGCTCAACTTGCCGCCAAGACGAAGACCGATGAGCGCTATTTACGAGAGTGGCTGGCTTCACAAGCGGCAGGCGGTTACATCACCTACGACGAAGCGAGCGGCAAGTTCAGCCTGAGTGAAGAACAAGCGTTCACGCTGGCAACGGAAGACAGTCCCGCATATCTGCCCGGAGCATTCGAACTGGCTTTGGGCTCGCTGGCGGCGGTCCCACGAATCGCGGAATCCTTCCGAACTGGCAATGGCATGGGTTGGCACGAGCACGTCGACGGCGTCTTCCACGGCTGCGAAAAATTCTTTCGTCCTGGCTATGCCGCGAATCTGGTTAGTTCGTGGATTCCCGCGCTGAGCGACGTCAAACAGAAACTCGAAGCGGGAGCGCGAGTGGCCGACGTGGGTTGCGGACAGGGGGCTTCCACCATCTTGATGGCGAAGGCATTCCCCAAGTCTCGATTCTTCGGATTCGACTACCACGACAAGTCGATTGAGGCAGCACGCGAGTCTGCCAGGCGTGCTGGGGTTGCCGATCGCGTCACCTTCGTAGTGGCCAAGGCGAAGGAGTTTCCCGGCAGAGATTACGACTTCGTGGCTGTCTTCGATTGCTTGCACGACATGGGCGACCCGATTGGGGCGGCTGCGCACGTCCGCCAGTCCCTGGCCAAGGATGGCACGTGGATGATCGTTGAACCCTTCGCCAATGACCAGTTGAGGGACAATCTGAATCCGGTAGGCCGGGTCTATTACTCTTTCTCGACCCTGCTGTGTACGCCCTGCTCACGGTCGCAGGAAGTGGGATTGTGCCTGGGCGCCCAGGCCGGCGAGAGCCGCATTCGAGAGGTTGTGACCTCGGCCGGCTTCAACCGTTTCCGCCGGGCTACGGAAACACCCTTCAACATTGTTTATGAGGCTCGGCCGTAGCTGAGTCGGGCTGAACGTGAGCGTGACGGCATCGATAAGGAAATCGCGCCGTCACGCTCGCATTCATCACCGGCTCTGGCGAGCCATCGAGCGCGGTACAATGCGCGGATACTGAACTCAGCAGGAGACTCAAATGAATCCAACTCCGAACGCAGCCATTTCCGAAGAGCGCTCAAGCGGCAATGGCGGCTCGCGGGACGCGACCAACGCGAGTGCATCAGCACCGCATCCAGGTGCGCCCGTACTCACCGAAGAGATGCTCGCGCGTTTTGCTTCGCGCGCCGCCTCTTACGACCGCGAAAACCGTTTCTTTGAAGAGGATTTCGAGGAACTCCGGGCGGCGAAGTATCTGTTGTTGCCTCTGCCGCAGGAATTCGGCGGCGCGGGCATGACCCTTGCCGAAGTGTGCCGCGAGCAACGCCGGTTGGCGTACCACGCACCTGCAACTGCCCTCGCCGTCAACATGCACCTTTATTGGCTCGGCGTTGCAGCCGACCTTTGGCGCCGCGGAGATGTCTCACTGGAATGGCTCCTGCGTGAGGCGGCCGCTGGCGAGATCTTCGCCGCCGGCCATGCGGAAAGCGGCAATGATGTGCCGGTCCTGCTCTCGACCACGAAGGCAGAACCTGTTGCCGGCGGATACCGGTTCACGGGCCGGAAGCACTTTGGCAGCCTCACGCCAGTCTGGACCCGGTTTGGCTTGCATGGGATCGACACGAGCAACCCGAACCAACCCCAGATCGTTCACGCATTCATGTCGCGCGATACCGCCGGATACAACATCAAGCAGACCTGGGATGTGCTCGGGATGCGCGCGACCCGCAGCGATGACACTGTGCTGGAGAACGCATTTGTTCCGGATCGCTACGTCGCCCGGGTCGTGCCAGCTGGCGCCGCGGGAATCGACCCTTTCGTACTCTCAGTCTTTGCCTGGGCGCTGATGGGCTTTGGCAACGTTTATTACGGATTAGCCAAACGTGCGATGGACCAGAGTGTTACCTCTGTGAAGAGCAAAGGCTCACAAGCGCTCTCCCGTTCGTTGGCGTATCACCCCGAGATTCAACACGCCATCGCGGACATGGTCATCGAACTTGAATCCATCGGACCACATCTGGAGACGATCGCCGAGGACTGGTCGAATGGCGTGGATCACGGCGCCAATTGGCCCTCGAAAATCTTTGCGGCCAAATACCGTGCAGTCGAGGGTTCCTGGCGCGTCGTGGATCTGGGGCTGGACGTGACCGGCGGCAATGGGATCTTTCGCTCGGCGGGTTACGAGCGATTGGTCCGCGATGCGCGTTTGGGCCGAATCCATCCCGCCAATTCCTTCCTCACTCATGAGGTGGTGGCGAAGACCGTTCTGGGTATCAGTCTGGATGAACAACCCCGCTGGGGCTAACGAACTATCCCTTTAGGCAGTGGTCATGGGTGGGGGCCCGTTCCAGAAGTCGGCTTTTGAGAAGTCTGCCGCTGACACTTGCTGAGATTCCTCCCGAGCGACGAGCTAACCGGCAGTAATCATTCTGGACGAAGGAACGAAGACTAGCCGCGTCAGAGTCACGCTGGCTCGCGGATTCAACCTGTCAACCATGCGTTTCCTCTGACACATACGGCGTTTGTGTCTTTCTCTCTCTTGGCGAGACGGCTCAAGTTAATCTGCAATCGTTGCATAAATGCGAGAACGAGTAGCGCGGTGGGACTTGAATTCGAGACGCGAAGAGCTCGTGCGACTGAGGTACTTCACTGCGCCGGCCCCTCGGCCAGCACCGGCTGTTGGCAGGATCGGGCCGCTTTCAGCAACTCCGCGAACTCCGGAGTTTCTCGCAGCTTGTCGAGCAAAGGATCGTGCTCCAAGGCCGAATACGAGCAATAGTTCTGCTCGATCGCCAGGGCGGAGCATGTGTACCGCCGCATCCTTCTTACCCGCGTAGGCCAACAACGAACCCTGGTAATAGGAGTTTTCCTGATCATCCCCGACCGCCAGCGATGTCGTATCTTCCTGTGCAATGCGGTCCAGTTCCGGCTGCGCGCGTACCCCTAGAACGGCTTCCGCCAGGTCGCGATGGTAGCGCGGAGTGGCCGGAACTTTCTTCAACACATCACGAGCTTCTTTTGCCTTTCCCTCCTCGATCAGGATGGAAACGGTCACCCAGTTTGCCCATTCAGACCCGGGATCCAGTTGCATGTACTCCCGCGCCCGCTCCGGCTGTCCCATGTACAGAAATGTCCAGGCACACGAACGAAACAGGTAATTCCCCGGGTCATTCCAGTCTGATTCGCCTTCCCATCTTTTTCATCAGTTCCGGGTCCAACAAATGTCTCAGGGTTTCCTGATGAAGCGCACAGTGGCGCAAAGCATAGTCCCAATGCTTAAGGTATTCCAAATAGCCAAGAAAGGATTTATGGGGCCAGTCTTGCGAACGTTCAATCGTGTCGCCTGGTTGGTCGTCCCATGTGAAACGAATTACGGTCCAATCAAGAAATGGCTGATCCAGGTCGTTGCCAGTAACCCTGAACCGGGAATCGCCGATCACGATAATGCCGCCGCCAACCTTGACGATGTCGTTCATCGTGTAAATGTTTAGAATCTCTGTAAATCGGTTCCAGTCAACGGTACTCGGAACCGACAGGAGATCAAGAATGACTGTGTCGAAGTCACGGAGGTTGGCAATTTCATCAAGATGATCCCACGGGTAGGACGACACCTTGACTTCCGCGGATTGAAGGTTATAACCGCGGGCGCCTATCAGAGCAATCTTCCGCTGCCGCGTCATCTTGAATAACGTGGATTCACACTGTAAGGATACCAATACTTCTGCAGCGCGGCGGTTAAGTTCTGGGGTCCAAAATCAAGTCTTTTCAGAAGGCTCCGATGGGTTGACCGTCGATCTAGAAAATCAATGGTTTGGATGAGCGGCCGTCAGGGAGTTTTTGGAAGGTTCGAACCGACGGCCGTTGCTCCCCCCCAAAGCTCGTGTACCCGTGGTGACTGAAGTAAGTTTCGGGTTCGGCAGGGGGGCTACTCCCTCATAGAGGAGTATCATTTGGCGGTGGCTCGCAAGCGCGGAAATCCGAATTGGGGACGACCAGTTCAGCCGAGACCCGGTCTCGCCACTGAGTTCGAACAGCAAGTTCAACGATTGGGACTCACGAAGGAAACCTATGCGGATTCTGGTCCCCTACGATACTGGTGCGAGTGTAACTGCAATTCACGCTATGTGCCGGAATGGTTGCTGGGTGCATGGGGGATCGATGTGGAGGCGACTTTGAGCGAAACGCCGGCGCCAGCCCGAAAGTGGCAACCGCGGGGAGCGGCCAGAAGATCAATCGCTTAAGCATTTCCGGGCCCGGATTCTTGCCTGTGCTCTCCATTCGTAAGTCCGGCTGGTTCTGGTTGGCTAGGGTGTCACACCTGAAGGTACCCATCTCCTGAAAACCGGCTGCCTTCTCTCGGGTCTGGCCCTTCTTTATCGCTAGCGTGCGTCCCATGTTGATCACGCCGCCCGATTCAGTTCGTTGCACTTCTGACAGAAGCATTTGAACTCTGGTTTCTCGGGGAATGCTATGTGAATGCAGTTCAGGCAGACAAACCAACCTCCCGGGCGAGGCAACATCGGGCGGAAGTCTTCCCCTAGAACGCAATACGGGCAGCGAACGATCTGGTCAGCCATCTTGAGCCCCTTGCTCAGCACGGTCATGGCACTCTCAAACCGGTGTTGAGGCGCTTGGCTTCTTCGGGATGGTCGTGAATCCCGTGTCCATCGGCCACTTTACCTCGTTGAGTTCTTCGCAGAATGGACACGTGACGCTCTGCGGCGCTTCCTTCGCACTGCTGTAGGGGCCGGAAACGGTGAATGTCTTCCTGCACTTCATGCAAGTGATGATTTTCTCCATACGTACCTCACTACGTAGCTACAGAGAAGCGCTTTTGGGAGCCCTGTTCTTGTGAGCAGCGTTCCGCCTCTTTCGCCTTCCCGATTAGAGTGGCCCCTTGACTCAGCAACGAAAAGGGGCGGATACTTTAGGCAGCCAAATCCACAAACTGTCCACCCGCTTCACTGACAGGCTCCCTTCGGTCCATTGTGTCCGTGAGCTCAAGGCCCTGACAGCTTTTCCTCATGCAGGAGAAAACATCATGCCCCCCAATGATGATTGCCTTGAAGATGATTCATTCGAGCGAGCCCTCTGGGAGTACCGCGAGAAAACATGGAACCCGGCTGAATTTGCCGACCTGCCAACCAATGTGCAGCGCGACATCGTCGAAAGAGCGTGCCAAATCCAAGCGGCCAACGACCGGCTGGACGAATTGATCCAAGCTGCTTAGCGCACCGCCCGGTTACTGGCTACAAAAGGCCCGGTTTCCCTCCTTGGGAGATCGGGTCTTTTTTGGGTCTTCTTTGGGATTGTTTGTGAACCCCGTGTCCGTGACCCACATCGGAGCCCAAGCTGAAAACTCACTGGCGCCGGCACACCACGCATTGCTCTTTGTGCTGTGAGTAATCCACGCCGGCTTTCGCCAATTCTCTCTGAAGTCGATCCATTTCTTTTCGATGTTCTGGTGCTGGCGCCACACCCTTAAGAGACCTTGAGTACCGTCCCACTGCTTCTGTGGCCGCAGCTTCCTTCTCGTGTAGCTTCTTTCCGGTTTCACAGTCCATGGTTTCACTCCATCAATCACAGGAGCAAATGCGGGTCGTCAGGCAGCGCGGTTCCAGGCTCCGGCGCTGGTGTAGCGCTCCGCAATGACGTGCCCTTGATCATCGACCAGAACAAGGGGCTTTTGTCCCCGGCCGGCGTCACCCTTTTCTTCCCGGACGGCAACGTCCCTGCCACATTTCCTGCAGTAGGCTAGTCCGTTTTTTATCTTGATTTCTGCCATAAAGCCTCCAGGCTCGGTCTGTTTTATGACGGCGTTGTTTCCTTCCTCGCTTCGGCCTTCAGTTTTCGCGCCTTGCGAGCGGCCGTTGTGGCCTTAATCGAGCTCTTACGGTGCCGAAGACTCGAAGGCCCAAAATGCACTGCGTTGAAATGGGTTAGGTTGACCCTCAACCGGTCCATCACCTTCACGACATGGCGAAACTCGAGCCAGGCCAACTTGTTCAATTTGTCGGTTTTTAGGATGCTGTGCAGGTATCGGCCTTGCCGGTCCATTTCCTGAACGATCGAGGAGTGGTCTCTCATGGTTGCGCCTTCTTCTTGCGTTCCGCGGCTTTCCTGCTACGGGCCTTAGCGGCCGCTTTGGACGCCTTTAGCGCACTCTCCTTGCGCTGCTTTGCCGTTAACTTTTTGGCGCGCGCCAGGCCACCCTGCCTGGCGAACTCAGACCGCAGTCTCTTGATTACTTCCTCGTCCATGGGTGCAAATAATACGCCCTGCAAGCACGGTGAGCAATTGATTTACGAAATACCACTTGACACCGTGCAAGCACGGTGATAGCGTGCGGATGGTTGGATGGCACAACAGATGGCCGAGCGAAAATTCGGTGTGCGAAAAGCAAAGCCACGGAAATCGAAGCCAAGCTAGCAAACGAAACTTGTGTGGAAGGGGCCGAGCAAAGACAATGAAAGCTGTGTCAACGATGCCGGAGCAGATGAGAACAAGTGTTCACCCACTTCGCGTGGTGATTGCAGATGACCACGTCATGGTTCGAGATGGCCTCCGGCGCCTGCTGCAAGATGCCGGTTTGAATGTGGTTGGTCAAGCCTGCGATGGTATGGAAGCAGTGGCGCTCACCCGCCAACTCGAGCCGGACATTCTCTTGCTTGATCTATCCATGCCTAAGCATCCAGGATTGGAGGCATTACGCGAGCTGAAGAAAGACGGAGCGAGTCGCGTACGCGTACTCTTGCTGACAGCTGCGGCGGAAAATTCTGAGATCGTCGAGGCTCTCCAACTAGGTGCCTGTGGTTTAGTTCTCAAGGCTTCTGCGACCGAGGTGCTGTTAACAGCTATTCAGACAGTAATGGCAGGAGGGTGTTGGGTGGGTCTCAAACGCGTTCCCAACCTGCTCCAATACCTACAATCGCAGATGCAGACGGCGAAGCACGAGGCTTCTCTAAAGACGTACAGCCTCACTCTGAGGGAACTGGAGATCGTTTCAGGGGTGGTGGCGGCAATGAGCAACAAGGAGATTGCTGGCTACTTCAAAATCGCCGAGGATACGGTCAAGCATCACATGACGAACATTTTCGACAAACTGGGCGTCTCGACCCGCCTAGAACTGGCACTTTTTGCGGTGAATCATCACCTGCCCTTGATCACCATACACTGACCACACGATCAGAGCGTGCTCACCTTATGGCTCAGGCGGTCTTGCGCTTCTCTTGCGCCGAGGATTCTCCTGAGGCGGCCTTCGGATGCTCACTCTTATGAAATGAGAGACACGAAGGGCAGAACGTCTCCGCGCACAGGGAGCACCGTTCGGCGTGGGCGGAGCAGAGCGACGTGCCGCAGTCGGAACACTTGCCTTCAGCGGAGCGCCCACACGTCGCTCCGAGCGCATCGTCCAGGCTCCTGGCCTCGACTACTCCACAGTAGCTCATTGCCCCTCCGAGTGCCCTTACTTAACGAATCACACGCTTCCGGCTGGACTACGTCCAACACCAGATTGCCACTAGTGCAGCAACTGCGAGCAGAATGAGAGCCACTCTGTATCCGACGAAAGGAGAGAGCGTTGATCGCCTGTTAAGCTCCCGACGATTCTTATGCCCGAGATCGCAAGCCGCTAATTCTTCCAATCGTTCGGCTGTGCGGGACTCGCGGTCCGCGTTATAGGTAAGCCAAAGAAAGGTCATCAATGCGAGGCCAATGACTGCGATCGAGACAAAGATCTTCTGAAGGCGCTGTAGCGTAGTCCCGAGGACAAGAGGACTACCAGCGATGGCGACGAGAATTGCACTACTCCAGGTAAAAATGCTCCCCTGTTTGGTTCGCCTGTATTCCAATTCAGACTGGAGCACCTTAATTGTGTGATCGTTGGAATGGGGGGGAGTCGCCATCATTTGACCTCGGAGGTCAGGCCTTCTTCTCTCTCCTCCATTTTGCCCACCGCGCTCGCTGCGCAGCACGGATGCGGGCAAGCGCGGCAGCCGACAGCGTTCTCTTTCGTCTGGCGATGGAGACGACCTTCCCCTTAGCTTTCGCCCAGCGAGCCCGTTGCGCAGCAGCGATCCGCGCACGACCTGCGGCGGAAATAGTTCTTCCTCTCCGGGTGTTGCTCGCGCCGGTCAGCGCTGAGAGCGCGTTGCTGAGACGTCCGAGCTGAGACGCGAGACGGGTGCGTTCCTGCTCTAGCTGATTGAGGACGGAGTTCAGATTTGCCATGGGAAGGGATTGTACTAAAGAGGGACCGCGCGAGGATCAAGAATCGTTACTGCTCAACAGAACAACGGGTGTGAGAAGCTAGCTTTTCCAGAAGTTATGCAGACGTCTCAAGTCGAAGATCATGGCAAATGACGAACATGTCGCCAAGCTCAGGGAGGGAGTAGCAGTTTGGAATGAGTGGAGGAGGGCAAATCCTGAGGTAATCCCTGACCTATTCGCCATGGACTTCCGGCGGGGAAACTTCGGTGACGTGATTCTCCATGACGCAGACCTCCGCGATGCAAGGCTAGCACATGCCGATCTCAGAAGGGCGAATCTCTTCAATGCGAACTTGCACAAGGCGGCCCTGGAGTGGACCAAACTCACAGGTGCTGACCTCGTCGCAGCGAACCTAACCGCCGCCGATCTTCGCCGCGCCGACCTCACCCAAGCGAGGCTTACCGGTGCGAACCTCGCCTCAGCGGACCTCAACGGCACAGATTTCAGCGAGGCTCATGTCGGTGGAACAGTTTTTGCAAACACCGACCTAAGCGTTGCCAGAGGACTTGAAACAGTGCATCATGGTGGACCTTCAACGATAGGTATCGAGGTCATCTACCGATCACAAGGCAAAATCCCGGAAGCCTTCCTTCGCGGCGCGGGCGTTCCCGACAACTTCCTTACCTACATGAGGTCTCTCGCGGCGAATCCCATTGAGTTCTATTCCTGTTTCATCAGCTACTCCACCAAGGATCAGGACTTCGCTGAACGTTTGCACGCTGACCTTCAGAGTAAAGGGGTGCGATGCTGGTTTGCACCGGACGACATTCAGGGAGGGAAGAAAACACACGAGCAGATTCGATCAGGCAATACGCATGCACGAGCGACTCCTCTTGAATCGCAAAAGCGCGAAGGCGAGAAGTTCAGGAAGGAAAACAGGTGTTGTTCCCTGTTAGCTTGGTTCCATTTAGCGTCATTCGTGGATGGGAGTGTTTCGACGCCGACACTGGAAAAGATTCGGCGCGCGAGATTCGCGAGTACTTCATACCGGACTTCAGCAGCTGGAAGGACCACGATTCCTATCAGAGAGGATTCGACCGGCTACTTCGCGACCTAAAGGCTCAAGATGGCGGGCAAGGCACGAGGAATCTTTGAATCAGCCGACGCAAGCCCTGTCCCAAGAACCGGGTCGAAGAACACGTGGAGAAGGCAGTGGTGGAGAATCGCCTTGGAGAAGCCGGCCTTCGGCCAGGTCCGCGTCGCCAACGAGCATCTTCGAAATCGTTTACCGTCGCCTCGTGCCACGCTTAGGACACAACAAAACCATCGGAGCGATCGCCCATCGTCTCTGTCAGCTGATCTGGATAATTTT
>Ga0210384_10004436_pt1 | contig 15673 bp, 15 predicted proteins | sample IncBWH2MmetaG_FD_160574 | JGI IMG/M metagenome (GOLD analysis project Ga0210384, IMG submission 160574) | Forest soil microbial communities from Barre Woods Harvard Forest LTER site, Petersham, Massachusetts, United States - Inc-BW-H-2-M | ecosystem: Environmental > Terrestrial > Soil >...
TATCGGAAGCGACCCCGATGCTGCTCGCCGCGCTCAGCTCCTACGAGTCCCAGGTACTACCCAAGCACGTCTACGAGGGCAAGGACTTCACGACCCACCCCGCGCTGAACGCGCCGATCGGCACCGGACCCTTCGTGTTCAAGGAGTGGAAGAAGGGCGACTACGTGCGGCTCGAGCGCAACCCGAACTACTGGGACAAGGGCAAGCCCTATCTCGACGCCATCGTGGTGCGGGTGATTCCCGACGCGGCCGCGCGGGCCGCCGCGATCGAGAAGGGGGAGGTGCAGCTGGGCGTCTTCAACCCGGTGCCGCTCTCCGACGTCAAGCGCCTCACCGCCCTCCCCAACGTGAAGGCGGAGACCCGGGGCTACGAGTACTTCGCGCCGATGTACATGATGGAGATCAACCTGCGCGACGAGCATCTCAAGGACAAGCGCGTGCGTCACGCCATCCTGCACGCGCTGGACCGCAAGTTCATCGCGGAGAACGTGTGGTTCGGCTTCGCCAAGCCGGCCACCGGGCCCATCGCCTCGTCCTCACCCTTCTACACCACCCAGGGCGTGCCCCAGTACCCCTACGACGTGGCGCGGGCCAACACCATCCTCGACGAGGCCGGCCTCAAGCGCGGCGCCGGCAACACGCGCTTCAAGACGTCGCTCACCTTCGCGCCGGTGCAGCCGGAGATCCCGCGCACCGCCGAGTACATCAAGCAGGCCCTCGGGAAGATCGGCATCGACGTGGAGCTTCGGAACCTCGACATCGCCACCTTCATCCGGCAGGTCTACAACTGGGAGTTCGACCTCACCCAGAACTACCTCTACCTGCTGCCCGACCCGACCCTCGGAGTGCAGCGTCTCTACATCAGCGGCAACATCAAGAAGGGCACGCCCTTCGCCAACGCGGCCGGCTACGAGAACAAGGACGTCGATACCGTCTTCGCGGCCGCCCAGACCGAGAACGACTCGGCCAAGCGCAAGGAGCTCTTCGTCCGCGCCCAGCGGCTGATCCAGGAGGACCTGCCCGCGCTCAACCTCCTCGAGCTGTCGTTCGTCACCCTCTACAACACCAAGCTCGTGAACCACACGATGGGGGCCGACGGACCCTACGGCAGCTTCAAGGACACGTATCTGCAGCCCTAGGCGTCCATCGATCGCGGCGCGCTCATGATGCTGGCCCGGCCGGGCGTGGCGCGATTCCTGGCGCGACGCCTCGCCCAGGTCGTGCCGACCGTGCTGCTCATCATCGTCGTCAACTTCCTCGTCCTGCATCTCACTCCCGGCGACATCGTCGACGTGCTGGCCGGGGAAGCGGGCGCGGCGACCCCGGAGTACGTGGCCACCCTGCGCGAGCGGTTCGGCCTCGACCGCCCTCTCTCTGTCCAGCTCGCGAGCTACGTCTGGGGCGTGGTCAACCTCGATCTGGGCTTCTCCTTCCGCCACAACATGACGGTCGCGCACCTGATGCTGGACCGGCTCCCCGCCACCCTCATCCTGATGGGCACCAGCCTGACGCTGGCGGTGACACTCGGGGTGGTCTTCGGAGTGACCGCGGCCCGGCACGTCAACCGTCCCGCCGACGGGGCGATCGCGGTCCTGGTCCTGCTCTCCTACGCGACCCCGACGTTCTGGATCGGCCTGATGCTGATCGTGCTCTTCTCGGTCAAGCTCGGCTGGCTCCCGACCGGCGGCATGATGACGATCGGCGCGGATCTCTCCGGCCCGCGCCGGGTGCTCGACGTGGCGCAGCACCTGGTGCTGCCCGCGGCCTCCCTCGCGCTCTTCTACGCGGCCATCTACACGCGTCTCATGCGGGCTTCCATGCTCGAGGTCTCCGGCCAGGACTACGTGCGCACCGCCCGGGCCAAGGGGATCAGCGAGGCGCGCGTCGCGTACGGGCACGCGCTGCGGAACGCGCTGCTCCCGCTCGTCACCGTGGTCGGCGTCCAGGTCGGCTCGCTGCTCGGCGGGTCGGTGCTCGTCGAGAGCGTCTTCGCCTGGCCGGGGCTCGGCCGCCTCGCCTTCGAGGCGATCCAGCAGCGCGACTACAACCTGCTGCTCGGCATTCTCCTGATGAGCTCGCTGCTCGTGATCGCGATCAACCTCGCGGTCGATCTCCTCTACGCGATGCTGGATCCGCGCATCGAGCTCCGATGATCCGAGCCTCCCGGCTTCGCCGCTTCGCCCATGGCTTCTTCCGTCGCTGGACCGCGCCCCTCGGCCTCGCGATCTTCCTGTTCGTGCTCGGCATGGCGCTGAGCGCTCCCTACGTCTTCCGGGAGGACCCCTTCGCCATGGTGACCCGTCCACTCCAGTGGCCGGGCGAGAACCGCGACTACCTCCTCGGATCGGACATGCTCGGCCGCGACATCCTGGCCGGCATCTTCCACGGCGCCCGCATCTCCCTCGTCATCGGCGGAGCCGCCACCGCGGCGGCGCTGGGAGTGGGCGTGCTGATCGGCTCGCTGGCCGGCTACTATGGGGGCCTGCTCGACGACGCGCTGATGCGGGGCACCGAGGCCTTCCAGACCATCCCGCCCTTCGTGTTCGTGATCGTGGTGGTGGTGATCGCCCGGCCCTCGATCGCCTCGATCGTCCTGGCCATCGCGCTGGTCTCGTGGCCCGGGGTGGCGCGGCTCGTGCGCGGCGAGTTCATGGCGCTGCGCCACCGCGAGTTCGTGCAGGGCTGCCGCGCGGTCGGCATGGGCGACATGCGGATCATCTTCCGCCAGATCCTGCCCAACGCGCTCGCTCCCATCATCGTGACCGCCTCGATCATGGTGGCCACCGCCATCCTCACCGAGTCGGCGCTCGCCTTCCTGGGCCTGGGCGACGCCAACGTGATGAGCTGGGGCTCGATGATCGGCGCCGGCCGCGAGATGCTGCGGACCGAGTGGTACTTGACCGCCATCCCGGGCTTCGCCATTCTCCTCACGGTGCTGGCCCTCAACCTGATCGGCGAAGGCCTCAACGACGCGCTCAACCCGAAGCTGCGGGACCTGTGACCAGGAGGAAGACGATGACGACGACGGTGTGCATCAGGAACGCGGACTGGGTGGTGGCGTGGGATGCGTCGAGCCGGCGACACGCCTATCTCGAGCACGGAGACGTCGCGTTCAGCGGCAATAGCATCGTCTTCGTGGGCCGGAGCTACCCGGGCGCGGCCGACGAGACCATCGACGGCCGCGGTCTCATGGTGATGCCGGGCCTCGTCGACGTCCACTCGCACCCGGCCCTGGAAGCGAGCTATCGCGGCATCCGCGAGGAGCACGGCGTGCCCGAGATGTACATGTCGGGCCTCTTCGAGCGCGCGGGCGCCTACTGGCCGGACGACCCGGGCAAGCTCGCCTGCGCGGAGGCGGCCTACTGCGAGCTGCTCCTCTCCGGCGTGACCACCCTCGTGGACATCTCGGGCGAGTACCCGGGCTGGGTCGACCTGATCGCCCGCAGCGGCCTGCGCGGGGTGCTCGCGCCCAGCTACGCGTCGTCGCGATGGCTGGTGCGGCGGCCCCACCTGCTCGAGTACGAGTGGAACGAGGCGGCCGGGCGCGAGAAGTTCGAGGCGGCCCTCCGCCTCTGCGACGAGGTCGCCAAGCATCCGAGCGGGCGCCTGTCCGGCATGGTCTCGCCCGCGCAGATCGACACCTGCACCGAGGACCTGCTGCGCGACAGCGTGGCCGCCGCGCGCGACCGCCGGATCCCGTTCACCGTCCACTGCGCCCAGGCCGCCGCCGAGTTCCACGAGATGGTGCGGCGCCACGGGATCACCCCCATCCAGTGGGTGGAGCAGATCGGCCTCGCCGGCCCCGGCACCATCCTGGGCCACGCTCTCTTCGCCGACGAGCACTCGTGGCTGCACTGGTGGTCGCGGCGGGACATCGCGCTCATGGCCGACACCGGCACCTCGGTGGCGCACTGCCCGACCCCGTTCGCCCGCTACGGCCACACCCTGGAGAGCTTCGGCAAGTACCGGGCGCGCGGCGTGAACATGGGCATCGGCACCGACACCGTGCCCCAGAACATGATCGAGGAGATGCGGTGGGCCACCGTCCTGGCGCGGATCGCCGCCGAGGACATCCGTGCCAACGAGATGGCCGACGTCTTCCACGCGGCCACCGTGGGCGGCGCCACCGGCCTCCTGCGCGACGACATCGGTCGCCTCGCGCCCGGAGCCAAGGCCGATCTGGTCCTGGTCGATCTACACAATTCATGGATGATGCCGGTGCGCGATCCCCTTCGCTCGCTCATCTTCCACGCCGCCGACCGGGCGGTGCGCGACGTCTACGTGGACGGCGAGAAGGTGGTAGGCAACGGGCGCGTCCTGACGCTCGACCAGGCCGGTGCCCTCGAGCGGCTGACCGCGGCGCAGCGACGCATGGAGGCGAGCGTGCCCGCGCGCGACGCCCGTGGCCGCCGCTCGGTGGAGATCACGCCCCTCAGCCTGCCGCCGCTGCCGTGAGCGACACGCGCCGCGCCCTGCTGGACCGGATCGAGGCCGACCGCGAGCGCCTCGTCCACTTCCTGCAGGACTTCACCCGCATCGACACCGCCAACCCGCCCGGCGACACCCGCGCGGGTGCGGCCTTCATCGGTGCGTTCCTCGACGCGGCCCGCCTGCCCTATCGCCGTGTCGCTCCGCAGGAAACCATGCCGAACCTGGTGGCCACCACGCGCTTCCCCCACCCCGGCCGGCACCTGGTGCTCAACGGCCACATCGACGTCTTCCCGAGTGGCGATCGCGGGCGCTGGACGCGCGATCCGCTCTCCGGCGAGATCGGGGCCGGACGCCTGCACGGCCTCGGCACCGTGGACATGAAGTGCGGCAGCTCCGCGTCGGTCTTCACCTACCTCTACCTGAGCGGGCTCGCGGACGAGCTGCACGGCCGGCTGACCCTCACCCTGGTCTCCGACGAGGAGACCGGCGGCCGCTGGGGCAGCGGCTACCTCGTGGAGCACCATCCCGACGAGGTGCTGGGCGACTGCGTGCTCAACGGCGAGCCGAGCAGCCCGCACACGCTGCGCTTCGGCGAGAAGGCCATGTTCTGGATGAAGTTCTCCATCCGCACGCCGGGAGGCCACAGCGCGTACCCGCACGTGAGCCCGAGCGCCAACCGGATCGCCGCCGCGCTCATCCGTGATCTCGAGACCCTGGAGGCGATCGCGCCGACACCGCCCGAGCAGGTCGCCCGGGCCCTCGCCCGGCCCGACGTCCGCGCGGGCGCGGAGCGGGGCCTCGGGGCCGGCGCCAGCGAGATCCTCCAGACGGTGACGCTCAACGTGGGCGTGATGCGGGGCGGCGTCAAGGTCAACATGCTCCCGGCCTCGTGCGAGATCGAGGCGGACGCCCGCCTGCCGGTCGGCGTCGACCGTGCGGACGTTCGCGCCGCGGTCGACCGCATCGTCGCCCGGTATCCCGAGGTGACCTGGGACGAGGGCGCGAGCCAGCGCGTCAACGCCACCTGGTCGGACCCCGAGCACGAGATGGTCGTGCACATCCAGGACAACGTCCAGGCGCTGCTCGGCTTCCGCCCGCCCGCGATCATCTCGCTGGGCGGCACCGACTGCCGCTTCTGGCGCGCGGCCGGCACGCCGGCGTACGTGTACGGGTGCTCGCCGTCCGGCATGGGAGCCCCCGACGAGTCGGTCGCGATCGACGAGTTCCTGCACGTGGTGAGGACGCACACCCTGTCCGCCTTCGACTACCTGAGCCGGACCTAACCGGAGCCAAGAGGGAGGCAGCCATGAAGTTCGGCATCCACATCGGTCACATGGGCGGCCCGATCGGCGAGATGCGCAAGCTGTGGAAGTTCGCCGACGCCAGGGGCTTCGACTGGTTCTCGGTCTCCGACCATTTCCAGGAGTCGCCGCCGCGCGGCGGGGACATGGACTGCCACGAGGCGATCGCGACCCTGACCGCGGCCGCGATGGACACCGCGCGGGTCCGCCTCGGCAGTGGCGTCTACTGCGTGGCGTACCGCAACCCCGGGCTGCTCGCGAAGTCCCTCACCACCATCGATCATCTCTCCAACGGCCGGGTGGACTGCGGGCTCGGCGCCGGCTGGCACGATGTCGAGGCCAAGGCCTTCGGCTACGCGTTTCCGTCGATCGGGCCGCGCGAGGACATGCTCGAGGAGTACGCTCAGATCATGCGGATGCTCCTCGATCCCGAGCGGCGGCGCGTGAGCTTCGAGGGCCAGCACTTCCGCATGGCCGACGCCCCCAACAATCCCAAGCCGCTCCAGCCCCGGATCCCGATCTGGATCGGGGGGCGCGGCGAGAAGCGCACGCTCCGGGCCGCCGCCCGCTTCGCGGACGGCTGGAACGGGGCCTACCTCGGCCCGGACGACTGGAAGCACAAGAGCCAGGTGCTCGACCAGTGGTGCGAGAAGGAAGGGCGCGATCCGAAGACGATCATGCGCACCGTGAACCTGGGCTTCTACCTCGGGGCCGACGCGCGGGGCGCCGCGCGCGCCGACGAGATCTTCCGCGGCCACTGGGGCGGCAGCCCCGACCGCGCCGACCGCACCGGCTACCTGCGCGGCACGGTCGAGGACGCGCACGCGATGGTGGACGAGTTCCGGGCCCTCGGCTGCACGCGCCTCTGCATCGCCTTCCGCGAAGGCCCCTACGACTGGGACGCGCTCGAGGCGTTCGCCACCCTGATCGTGCGCCCGCACTGAGGAGGACTCATGCTCAAGCCAGGAGACAAGGCTCCAGACTTCGCCGGCCGCGACCACGCGGGCAATCCCGTCAAGCTCTCGGACTTCGAGGGCAAGACGGTCGTGCTGTGGTTCTATCCCAAGGCCGACACCCCCGGCTGAACCGCCGAAGGTTGCGGGTTCCGCGACCTGAAGGCCGACTACGAGCGCAAGGGCGCCGTCATCCTCGGCGTGTCGTTCGACACGCCGGCCGAGAACCGCGCATTCGCCGAGAAGTTCCACTTCAACTTCCCGCTGATCTGCGACACCGACCGGACCATCGGCACCGCCTACGGGGCCAACGCCGGTCCCGGCAAGGGTGCCCAGCGGGTCGGCGTGGTGATCGGCGCGGACGGCAAGATCAAGGAGTGGCACGCGCGCGTCGACGCCCGCGCCTGGCCGGCCGAGGTGCTCAAGACGCTCTAGCGCCGCCGGGCCACGAGCCGGTGACGCTAGAATTCGAGCCGGTAGAGCCGGACCCACAGGTCCGGCTCGACGCCCCCCTCCTTCTTGAGATTGAAGGAGTCGCCCCCGTCGGGTCCGGGCACCGGAGTCGTCCGCCACAGGGACGGTATCCGGGCGAGCTGTTGACGGAACTCCTCGGTGGCCCAGATTTGCCCGGGGCCCACGTGGGGCTCGACGCGCGTGGCGGAGAGAATGGCTTCTCCGCCGCCGATGATCGTCGCCCCGTCGCTCATCCGCTCGTGCAGCTGCACGTCGCCGTAGTGCAGCGCGATCCGGAGTTGCGGCTGCCCGGGCGCTCGATAGACGTCGTCGATGAGGCGGCGGGCGGTCTCGGCCAGGGCGGCGGGATCCTCGTGGGCGATCAGCACCGCGTCGCCGGCACCGGCCTCCACGCAGACCGCCCCCTGAGCGTTGCGCCTGAGCGCTTCCTCCAGGGCCTTCCGGACCGGCCCGTCCGTTCCCGCCCGCATCAGGAGCCCGAACCCGCGGATGTCACCCTTCAAGACGCAGAGCGTCCGCACGGTGGCGGTGCGGTCCCCGCCCGCGATCTCGGTCCACCGCCGGCCGTAACCGATGATGGTCGTCCGCTCGATCCGCTCGAGATACACGGGATTCATCCGGCCGATCACGTCGGACAGGGCGGGGTGCACGAAGTAGTCCGTCGCCCGCGGGAGCACACTGTCCTCGCCGAGTGAGCCCTCGCCCGGACGCAAGAATCGCTGCACCCATTCCCCGCGCACCCAGTCGTGGTGAACGTGACCCAGCAGGCCGACCCGGAAGAGGGCGCAGAAGACGTGCCGCTCTTCGAACCCGCCGCCGCTCGCATTGTGCGCCTCGAAGAGGACCTCCACCTGGTCGCGGGTCATCACGTGCCCGGGGAGTCGGCGAAGGAACCGGTCGAGATCCAGGTCGCCCAGGTAGGGCGCGATCTCGGCCAGATACTCGTAGGCGATCTCGGTCGCGGCCTGATTCACGACTTCCTTGAGCCGGGGCTCGTGCCTCCGCTCCTCGGGCCGGAGCGCGGCCAGCCGCTCACCGATGGTCATGAGGTCACGCGGTCGAAGCAGCGTATGCCGGCACAGGTACTGGAAGGCGTCTTCCTCTTCACGGGTATACGTGTGCAGGACCGTGGTCCGCCCCAGGAACGCCTCGATCGGATCCGTCCGCAGCCGATCGGGGTACACCATCCGATCCCGCTTCTCGAGCCCGATGTTGTTGACGAAGATCTCCCGGAGGCTCTCGGTCGAGTACACGATGTCCACCGCGCTGCCGCGATATTGCTGGGACATGACGGTGGCCTGCGGCAGGCGGGCGTACGCCTCCTTCCGCACCGCGGCGAAGACCTTCAGGTGGTGATTGACGCGCCGGAGCTGGTAGGCGACCTCGACCAACCCGAGCTGGGCGAAGTACCACACGTTGGGCGACAGCTCACCGGTGACGCTCGGGCTGGCCTTGACGCCCTCGATGTGCTTGTTGAAATACTCGTCGACCCCGTCCACGAAGATCGCGAGCGGGGACGTGATCGCCCGCAGGAGCGGCACCAGCCGGCCGTCGGTGTCGGTCGAGCAGCGCTGGAGATCGCTCGGGGTGAAGTCGAGGAGCCGGACGAAATGATCGACGACGCTCCGCAGGTGCTCGTCGCCGATCAAGCCCGCCAGCTTCGGGCTCACCTTCAGGCCACCCGTCTGGCCGAGGTGCTTCAGGGTCGCGACCGCGATCGCGGTCAGCCAGACCTTGGACCACGGCAGCGGGGAGGCCGCGAAGAAGGCGATGGCCTCACTCCCGAAGATCTTGTCGCCGATCGGCTTGTCGAGAAGCGTTCCGGTCGGCAGGCACACCGCCCGTCCGTCCCGCTGGTAGAGAATCCTCTTGGCCTTGAGCAAGAGGGTCTTCCCGAATCCCTTCGTGCCGATGACGACGAACTTGTCGTCTCGGTCCGGGGTCAGGAAGCTGTCGATCTCCGGCGTCCGGTGCAGGAACGACTCGTCGAAGTCCTCCGCGACTCGGATGTCGTCGGCGTCCACCGTCCAGGCGCGCATACGCCCGCCACGCCCCTAGCGCAGGACGGTGCCGCGGCGCTCGCAGCGGAGGAACCGGCCGCGGCCCGGCTGGGCCAGGAGCTTGCCCTCGTCCACCACCGTCTCGCCACGCGAGAGCACGACCTCGGGCCACCCGCGTACCGGCATGCCCTCGTACGGCGTGTAGTCGCAGTTGTGGTGCAGCAGGTCGTTGGTGATCACCACCTCGCGGTCCCTGTTCCAGATCGCGAGGTCCGCGTCGCTGCCGACCGCGATGGTGCCCTTCCGCGGGTAGAGCCCGTAGAGCTTGGCCGCGTTGGTGGAGGCCAGCGCCACGAAGGTCGGCAGGTCGATGCGCCCCTTGCCGACGCCCTCCGAGAAGAGCAGCGGCAGCCGTGTCTCCACCCCGGGGAGGCCGTTGGGGATCTTCGCGAAGGCGGCCGCGGTGCCGTGACGCTTCTTGCCCGCGGGGTCGTCGAAGCGAAACGCGGCGTGGTCCGAGGAGACCACCTGGAAGACCCCGCTCGCCAGGCCGTGCCAGACCGCCCGCTGGCTCGCCGCGTCCCGCGGCGGCGGGCTGCAGACGTACTTGGCCCCCTCGAAGTCCGGCCGATCGAGGTGATCGGCGGTGAGCACGAGATATTGCGGGCACGTCTCGGCGAAGATGCGGAGCCCCCGCCCCCGGGCCCACCGGATCTGCTCCACCGCGTCGGCACCGGCCACGTGCACGAGCAGGATCGGGACGTCCACGATCTCGGACATGGTGATGGCCCGGTGCGTGCCTTCGCGCTCCACCGCGGCGGGACGCGAGAGCGCGTGGAAGTAGGGCGCGGTCTGACCCGACTTCTCGAGCTCCGCGGTGAGCCAGGCGATGCAGTCCGAGTTCTCGGCGTGCACCATCACCATCGCCCCTTCCCGCCGGGCGAGGGCCAGCACCGAGATGATCTGGCGATCGTCGAGCTTCAGGGTCTCGTAGGTCATGTAGATCTTGAACGAGGTGTAGCCCTCCCGGATCAGGGCGGGCAGCTCCTCGCGGAGGACGCGCTCGGTGGGATCCGAAAGGATCACGTGGAACGCGTAGTCGATGACCGGCTTGCCGCCCGCGCGGCGGTGGTAGTCCTCGATCGCGGCCCGGACGCTCTGGCCCTGCAGCTGGCACGCGAAGGGCACGACGGTGGTCGTGCCGCCGTGAGCGGCCGACACCGTGCCGGAAAGGAAGTCGTCGGCCAGCGTGACGTTGTCCCGCATCGGCTGGTCGAAATGACAGTGGGTGTCGATGCCGCCGGGCAGCACGTAGCGACCGCCCGCGTCGAGATCGCGGCGCGCCGGGCCGAGATTGCGCCCCAGGGCGGTGATGACCCCGTCGCTGATCCCGATCTCGGCCTCGAAGATATCGGCCGCGGTTCCCACCACCGCGTTGCGAATGACCGTGTCGAACTCCGCCATGCCGGCCTCCTCTCGCCGAGGCTCCGGGCGACGGAGCCCTCCGCGAGGACCGCACTCTATCACGGCCGCGATGGCGCGGTCAGTCCGGGTGGCAGCACGCTCCGTGCGGCATCGAGCGAGGAACGTCGAGGCCGGGATTGCGGTCGAAGAAGCCGGACGGCTTGAGCATGAAACCGATCGTCACCACCGGCATCACCGGCCAGTCCTCCGGGCGGACCACGTGGTGCGCCCCGAAGGTGTACCAGACGACCAGATCGGTGTTCTCGAGCGGGGCATCGTCCTTCACGTAGCTCGGCAGGCCCGCCCCGCCCGGGTGCTGGTTCGGGTACTCGCCCGCCGCGTAGCGCTCCCGCGGATCGTGGCGGGTGACCCAGAGATGCCTGGTCATGAAGCCCGCGCGCTTGGTGACGGAGGCCTCCGGTCCCGCGAACGGCAGCACGTTCTCGCCCGGCATCAGCTTGTAGGCGACGTGCTCGCCCATGCGGTTCCGGGCCGAGGGGTTGACGATCTTCCAGAAGCGGCCGGCGAGCGGATCGATGATCCGCTGGGCACGGGCCTCCGACGCCAGCAGGGTCGCCTCGGCGTGGAACGCGTTGTGGTACGGGTTCTCGGGCCCGGGCGGGTCCGCGACGGTGTCGACCTCGTAGACCGAGTTGTCGGGGCCGTCCACCATCATGTCCAAGCGGGCATTGAAAAAGTGTTGGTGGATGGGCCCGTAGACGCCGGGCGCGACCATCTCGCCCCACCGGGGCTTCTCGCCGGGCCGCTCGGCGCCGTTCGAGATGACGCCGGTCAGCTTGACCTCGAGCTGGATGGTGCCGTCCTGGTAGAAGTACCAGTAGAAGCCGTACTCGTAGTTACCCACCGTGGAGATGGACGACACGACCAGGCGGCGCGAGCGGCGCACCTCGGTGGTCCCCAGACGCCAGTCCACGTGCTTCCACAGGATGCCCGCGTCCTCCTCGTGCAGGCAAATGGCGTTCGGCAGCGTGACCGCGCGGCCCCGTCCGTCGTTGACCACCGCGTCGAGGTAGCGGATCTCGCCCAGGCAGTCGCAGCCGTTCTGGAGCGTGTTGGCCAGCGTGCCGATCCCGTACTCACCGACGTCGAAGGCGTTGCGGTGAAAGTAGGTCGGGCGCGGATCGCCGTACGGCACCACCATGTCCGCGACCGAGGCCCGGTAGAGGATCGGGCGCTCCCGCCCCTGATCCTCGTAGGAGACCGTGTGGATCACGAGACCCTCGCGGGGCGTGAACCCGATCCGCATCCGCCACTTCTGCCAGCGCAGCTCGTGACCGGCCAGCTCGAAGCTCGGGCCCTCGGGCTGTCGGATCTCCACCGGCTTGAGGCCCGACCGCTCCCCCGCCGCCTCGGGCGAGTAGTTGCCGTCCTCCGGGGGTAGCGGGACCACGCCCCCGTCCTCGACCGCGACCACCTTCATCTCGTTCAGGTCGACGACCGTGAGCAGGTTGGCGACCGGCCGGGCGTAGCCGTTGTCCTGCGCGTGCCGCCGCACCCACGTGAGCGCGCGGACGAGCCGGCGCCCCTCGTCCGCGGGAAAACCGAAGTTGCCCGCCGACCACGAGTCCACCATGGCGAGGCTCAGGTCGGTGACCCCGCGCCGGCGCATGGCCTCCTGCCAGCGCGGGTCGGCGCGCACCGCCGCCTCGCATTCGACGAACTCGTCGAGGACGATGGCGGGCTGCGCCCCGGGGACGTGCTCCCACGACAGCACGCGCCCCTGCGACAGCGAGACGACCGCCTCGTACGTCTTCCCGGCCGCGCCGTCGATCAGCACCACGAAGGCGGCCCGCTCCACCGCCTCGCCCGGCCGGTGCGCGAGCACCACCTTCTTGGCGGGCTCGTGCAGCATGATGAAGATGACCCGGATCCGAGCCCCGAGCGTTCGCTCCGCGCGGACGATCTCCCACGCGCGCTCGACCTCGGCCGCGCTCAGGGGATCCAGCGGATGGAGAAGCGGCGTGGTCTCGGTCGTGGTCGGCGCCATGGAGGAGTCTCCCTTTTCCTGCCGGGCCGATCGCCGGCGCTACCGCGGCGGCAGCTCCCGGATCGGCCGTACCTCGATCGAGTGGTTGCCCACCCGCACCAGCGGGTGGGCGAGCGCGATCGCGACCGCCTCGTCGAGACTCGCCACCTCCACGACGGTGTAGCCGCCCAGCTGCTCCTTGGTCTCCGCGAATGGGCCGTCCGTGGCCGTCGGTTTGCCGCCGGTCATCCTGATCGTGACCGCGCTATTGGTCGGCAGCAGCGGGTCGCCGGCCAGGTGGATCCCGCGCTTGCGCAGGGCCTCACTGAGGTCGATGGCCTGGCCGCGAATCGCGAGCCGCTCCGGTTCGGGCCGCGCCTCCCACTCCTTCTCGTTCCGGTACATCAGCAACAGGTAGCGCATCTCCCGATGTCCTCTACCCCCCGGCGGCCAGGCTCGGACTCGGCATCGCGGCCGGGACCCGGCCGGGAGGGCGGAACGTGATGGCGATGGCCACGGCTCCGAGACCGATGCCGCACGAGCCGATGAACAGCCAGAAGTAGCTGCCGAACGTGTCGTAGAGCCAGCCGCCGGCCCACGGCCCGAGCGCCATCCCCAGGGTGGAGACCAGCGCGACGGCGCCGAAGGCAGTTCCCATGATCCGGGCCCCGAAGTACTCGCGGACCAGGATCGCGTAGAGCGGCATCACCCCACCGTACGCGAAGCCGAACACCACGGCCAGCCCGTAGAAGCTGCCGAGGTCGCGGGTAAAGATGTAGAGGCTCACCGCCACCGCCTGGGCGACGAGCCCCACGATCAGGGTGCGCTTCGCGCCGACGCGGTCGGCCACCAGCCCGCAGATGATCTTGCCCGCGAGCGAGGACAGTCCGGCGACGCTCAGCACGGTGACCGCGGCCATCGCGGGCACGCCGCGATCGATCGCGTGCGTCACCATGTGGAAGATCGGGCCCGAATGCGCCGCGCAGCACGCGAAGTGGGTGAGCGCGATGGCCGCGAACTGCGGCGTGCGCAGCGCCTGCGCGGCGGTCAGCTCGAGGCCGCCGGCCCCGGCCAGGGACCCCGCGCCGGCGGACGCCGGTCCGCTCGGGGGCTCGCGCACGAGCAGCGCAGCGGGAATGATCAGGAGCCACGCGAGATTGCCGATCACCAGCATCGCGAGGCGCCAATCGTAGCTGGTGATGAGGAAGCGCGCGAGCGGCCCGACGGTGGAGGCGCCGAGGCCGGTCCCGGCCGAGACGAGCGCGACGGCGAGACTTCGATGCTGCGTGAACCAGCGGGTGGTCGTCGCGGTGAGCGGCGCGTAAAAGGCGCCCGAGGCCAGCCCGACCAGCAGGCCGAACAGGATCTGGAACTGGCCCAGCGTGCTCGCCTGGCTCGCGCTCACCAGCCCCACGCCCAGCAAGCCGCCGCCGATGAGCAGGACCGTACGGGTGCCGAGCCGGTCGGAGAGCGCGCCCCAGAGGAACGAGCCGGCCCCCATGCAGAGCCAGGTGAGGAGCGCCGCGGTCGAGATCCCGGTTCGCGACCAGCCCATCGCCTCCGACATGGGCCGGAGGAATATGCTGAGCGAGAGCATCGCCCCGAACCCGACGCAGGTGACGAGGATGCCGACGCCGACGATGGTCCAGCCGTAGAAGAGCTTCATCGCGCGCATTGCGAGCACCCTATCACGGACGGCGCTGCAGGAGCTGGATCAGGTTGCCTTCCGGATCCCGGAGCGTCGCGATCGAGACAGTGTCGTAGTCGGTCGGCGGCTCGACGAACTCGACCCCAGCCGCCTTCAATCGCTTCCAGTCGGCCACGAGATCGTCGGTCGTCAGGCCGAGCATGTGCCGGGCCGGGTCGGGGTTGCGACCACGGACGTCGCTATGCGTGCCCAGGCCGATCGAGGGCCCGCCGGCCTCGCCCAGGACCACGAAGCGCGGGGACTGGATGACCACCTTGAGGCCCAGCACGTCCCGGTAGAACGGCAGCAGATTGTTCAGATCCGCGCTCCAGATCGACGCGGCACTCAAACCCTTGATCATCTCGATCCTCCTGGGGAGTGGGCCCCCGGTCTCGAGGGTCGCCTGCTCCTTCGTACCATAGTCGCGCGAGGCGGCTCGGGATCGACAGATCCCGAGAACACCGGCATGCTGGACGAGGGTCGAGGGTCGCCGTCGATTTCGGGGCCTTCCGGACGACTATCGGGTGTCCCCATCCGAGCCGCGCCGAGGAGGGCCTATGAGGTACCTGTGTCTGGTCTATCTGGTCGAGAACGAGATGGCCACCATGTCCGAGAGTGAGTCGGACGCCTGCACCGACGAGAGCTTAGCGTACGATGAGGCCCTCCGGAGGAGCGGGCAGCTCATCCTGGCCCATGCCCTCGAGCGCGTCGAGACCGCGACGACGGTGCGAGTCCGGCAGGGGAAGCTCTTCACGACCGACGGCCCGTTCGCCGAGACCAAGGAGCAGCTGGGCGGATTCATCCTGATCGAGGCCCGGGACCTGAACGACGCCATCCAGGCCGCCTCGCGGATCCCGCTGGCGCGGCGGGGGAGCATCGAGGTGCGACCGATCAAGGAGCTCAAACCATCCGTGAGGAGGACTCGATGAAATTCATGTTCGTGATCTACCACGACGAGCAAACCCTGGACGCCCTGCCCGCGGGGGAGATGCAAACCCTCGTGGACTCGGCCCTCGACTACACCGAGGAGATCCGGCGAAGCGGCCACTACGTTGTCTCTAATGCGCTGCAGCGCGCGCGGACCGCCCGGATTCTCCGGGTCCGGGGCTCCAAGGTCTCCACCACCGACGGCCCCTTCGCCGAGACCAAGGAGCAGCTCGGCGGGTTCTTCCTGGTCGAGGCCAAGGACATGGACGAGGCGTGCCTCCTGGCCGCGCGGTTCCCGCCGGCGCGGCTGGGGACCATCGAGGTGCGGCCGGTCCGGGAGCTGCAGCACTCCTAGCCGCGCACGCGGCGCGCCATGAGCGAGGACCCGATCGACCGCGCGCGCGAGATGGTGGACGCCGTCTATCGGCAGGACTCGCGCCGCGTCCTCG
>Ga0210384_10004439_pt1 | contig 15668 bp, 13 predicted proteins | sample IncBWH2MmetaG_FD_160574 | JGI IMG/M metagenome (GOLD analysis project Ga0210384, IMG submission 160574) | Forest soil microbial communities from Barre Woods Harvard Forest LTER site, Petersham, Massachusetts, United States - Inc-BW-H-2-M | ecosystem: Environmental > Terrestrial > Soil >...
CAGCTCGAAGATGGCGGCTGGAACTGCGAGGCATGGCCCTTGTTGTCGCCGAAACGCCCTCCCAGCCGGCGCTCTTCGTTCCACACCACCCTCTGCGTGCTCGAAGGACTGCTCGATTACGAACGAACAGGGCGCAAATCACCGGCTGTCACGAAGGCTCGCAAGCGCGCCGAAAATTATCTCCTCGATCGCCGCATGTTCCTCTCGCTTCGCACCGGCAAAGTCATCGACAAGCGCTGGTTACGATTCTCGTTCCCGACGTTTTGGCACTACGACGTCTTGCGCGGACTCGAGTATCTGCGAAATGCAGGAATCAAGCCCGACCGTCGCGTCCTTGAAGCCATCAAAGTCGTGATCGAGCGCCGTCACCAGAACGGGCGCTGGCCGCTGAACCTCCTTCATCCCGAACAGATTCCATTGCAGATGGAGAGCGATGTCGGCAGCGCAAGCCGCTGGAACACACTGCGCGCTCTCCGCGTCCTGCGTTGGTACAACAACTCAACGCGTTAGTTTTGAGTTGGAAGGAAAACATGTCGTAACTGTAAAGTTAATGGTGTCAGGAGCGTTGGCCGCGAACCGCAGTGGATCAACTCGCCGCCGCTTCGCCGGCTACTGGCGGATAATTTATCCGGGAAGTGCGTTGATCCGCCGCATGTGGCTGCGGGCCGTCGCCCGCAGAGCTGTATCGCGATAGAGGTAAACCGTATCTCTGGCTGAACCCTCACAAAGAGCTCACATGAGCTCGACCAACAACCCCGGGAGAGCTGCCGGATTCCTGTGCCTGCTCCTGTTAGCGGCCCCTCTCCGCCTCATCTATATTCCCAGCAAACTGTTCGTGCATGGCAACGCGACCGCGACGGCCAACAACATGGCCGCGCACGAGACGCTCTTCCGATTAGGCATCGCCGGTGACCTGTTCACCGGGACCATGGTGGTCTTTGTCGCGCTAGCCTTTTACCGGTTGTTTAACCAAGTTTTGGTCCGTTTGCTTCCATTAGGGCACGGTTGGTTGGCTCGGGCATAGGAGCGATCCGTAAGGAGAAAACGGAATTGAAGCAAAATGGCAAGTCTATGTGGCAAGGAGATAGTTGGCTGGGAGACCTGGACTCGAACCAGGATAGCCAGATTCAGAGTCTGGAGTCCTACCAATTGGACGATCTCCCAGCCGATGGGAGGACAAAAAGAAACCGCGGCAGGATCCCGAGGCTCGGGACCGCCACGATTCTTCTTATCTAATTTAATCGGGATTCGCTGGGGCGTCAACCGCGAGCGGAAGTAGCTGGAGTCGAATCCGCTTCTCCCGATGATGCCCCGGGCACCATTTGGCCTTTGTGCATGGTGAACTCCTGGCCGCCCCAGGTGATGCGGTTGGAAGCGAAGCTCGCGAGCCAGACGGCCGAATAAAGCGCGTCGCGCAGCGGTACGAGCCAGAGTTTGCGGCGAAGCACCTCATCGCCGACTCCCCAGACGCCGACGGTCCAAGCCATGACGTGCCGCAACACAAGGTAGGCCAGCAAGTAGCCGGCGGCGATCCACTTCGTCGGGGCTACAAGCGCCGCCAACAATGACCACGGAAGGCCGAGCGTGAAGATCAGCCCGAGATAAGAGAGCGGGCGGCAGAGACGCACAGTCCTAGCCCAGCGCAGCTGATGCTCCCAGAAGCTCTTGGCGGAGTGCGCGGGGTACATGGTCCAAACGGACTCACGCGAAAGAAGAACGCGTGCGCCGGCATTGGCGATGCGCAGACCCAGCTCGTAATCGTCCGCAAGCATGCCTGCAATCGACTCAAAACCTCCGATTTTGGCGAGCCAGCGCTTGGTGGTGACGATGGAAGCGCCGAGAGCAAAATTGATGCCCTCGGTCAACTCTGCCATCAGCACGCCCGCGAAAAAATCACTGGATGCGCCGATGGCTTCGAGCTCCGCGCCAAGGTTTTTCTCGGCGATGCCACGATAGAAAGAGGTCACCGCACCCGTGCTTTCGTCGACGAAGGGAGCGACGACTTCGCGCAAATAGCTTGGACCGACGCGAACATCCCCATCCGTGAGGACAAGGATTTCGTGCTGCGCTTCACGGGAGAGCCGCGCGAGCTTGTTGACCTTGCGATTCGCTCCCAAATTTTCCGCGCCAACAAACAAATGAATCTGGCGGGCGGGAAATTCGGCGATCAGGCGGTGGATGAGCGGAACGGCCGGATCTGAGGCGTCATTCACGGCAAAGAGAATTTCGTAGTCGGGGTAATCCTGGCGGCAGAAGCTCGAATAATTTTCATAAGCGCCAAAATCCGCGTCGCGGACCGGTTTCAGCAAGCTCACGCCCGGAGTGTAGTTTCGCAACTTGCGCTTGCGCGCCCGGCGAAAGAAGCGCCAGGCAGCAAATGTAGCCGCGATGTAATAAGCGAGTGGCGCCGCCGCCAACAGAAGCACCGCATCGCGCCATCCTGAATGAAAAATCGTCACGCCGAGATTCTCTTCCTGTTCCTGAGATTTCCTGGATAGATCAGTTGAGCGCTACTTGACTAGCTTGCCACAAAGCGAAAGCGTGCGGTATTTCCCAGCAAGGAATTGGCGCAGGATGCGCACGGTGACGGAGAGGTCCCGAGTTTCCTTCGACACTACTCAGCTTGGCGCGGAATCGAGAAACTGAACGAGGCCGGGGCGCGGCCAGCCCACGTTTCCTAGTGCGCCCCTTCCCTGCTCACTTCGGGGATTAGCAAGCCCTTCCTGACGCGATAGACAGAGCCGCGCCACACGATCTTATTGGAGAAAAACCCTCCAACCCAGACCGCAAAACTGATCGCATCGCGCAACGGAACCAGCCACAGTTTTCCCGCTAGCTCAGAATCGCCGAGGCCCCAGACGGCCGTAGTCCAAACCACTCCGAGACGCAAAATCAAGTAGGCGACGGCGTAAGCAATGGCGACGCTTCCCCATCCCGAAGCAGTGGCCAACGCCACGGCCAGAAGAGTCCAGGGCAACCCATGGGTCAGCAACATTCCGACATACCCCACGGGACGCACGTTCCGAAGGCCGATGGACCATCGCAGTTCATGCTTCAAGAATTCACCAAAGCTTTCGTCGGGAAGGACCATCTCTACAGGCTTTCGCATTAGCTCGACCCGGTAGCCCAACTCCGAGATGCGGTTGCCCAGCTCGAAGTCATCCGAGTGATGATTCACCATCGACTCAAAGCCGCCGATTTCGGACAGAACTTTCTTCGTGGTCGCCATCGTCCATCCAAAGGCAAACCGCATCTTGCCTTCGAGTTTGCGGGCAACCAAAGCTGCTGGCGCCGAGTCGGTGTACATTCCGAGGTCGTCCAACGCCGAGACGAGGCCCCTTCCTGAGATGCCGCGGTAGAGCGCGGTAACCACTCCCACTCGGGGATCCGAGAATGGCGCCACCACATTGCGGAGATAGTCAGGTTCCACGCGCACGTCGCTATCGCTCATAACGATAAGCTCGTGCTTGGCTTCCTGAACCAACTGGCAAAGGTTATTCACTTTGTTGTTGGCCCCCAGGTTCGCCACAGCGGTAACGAGCCGTATAGAGCACATTGGGAAGGACTGCTGAAGTTTTTGGATGACCGGGATCACCGGGTCATCGCGATCGGCCACGGCGAAGACAATTTCGTACTTCGGATAATCCAAACGGCAAAAGCTCGAGAAGTTCTCGTAGGCTTCGCGGTCCACGTTGCGGACTGGCTTGACGATGCTCACCGGAGGCACGAAGGAACGATTGACAGGCGGCAGTCTGCGAAGCCCCTGGAGATACTCAAGGACGCAATAAAACGACAAAAGGTAGTAGGCCAATGGAGCGAGGGCCAAAATGAGAATAGCCAAGCTAATTATTGAGAGCACGGACTGCCTCTTCGAGCAATCTTATTAGAACCTTAGTGGCCAAATCCCGGGACTCCGTCACGAATCGCAGGAATCATCGAAACCGTGAGAGGTGCGCCCCGTTCGATGACCATGACTTAGAACCTCTACGCACGATTACTGCACGTTGCCTTGATTATACTGATGCTTATTGCGAGTGGAAGGATGTTTTGCGCAGATGGTCATGGTCTGCCAACGGTTTATGTAGTCAACGAACTTGACCTGCGAGCGTCAGCGTTTGCCGAGCCAGACGAGCGTGACGCCGATGCAAACGATAAGCACTCCGGCCCAGCGGCGGGGAGTCACGCGTTCCCCCAGAAAAAGTTTCCCCCCGAGCGCCCCGGCCGCATAGTTCAGCGCGGTGACCGGGACGACGAAGCTGACGTTTTCGACCGACAGCACTGCCAGTAGGGAGAAAAAAGCCAGCGCCATCATGGAAATCCCGATCCACATCCAGGGCAACTTCATTGCGCGCGAGATAACGCTGACGACCGCAAGCGGACGAAAATCTTTTACTTCTCCGACGTGTTTCATGGCACGCGTGACACAAATCTCTCCGCCCGTTCCGCTAACGACAACGAGAAATAAAAGCAGAGCTTCCCGCATGTTCAGTGCACCTCGGTAGTGCGCGGGGGAGTGTTCCCGACGACGAAAACGCCGAGACAGATGACGACAATGCCAGCCCAGTGCAGACGCGAAATCCTCTCGCCCAGGTAGAAGTAACCCAAAAGCGCGACAACAAGTAGCGCGACCGAAGACGCTGGCTGAACGTAACTGAAATCGGCCCACGAAAGAATCAGCATGTAGGCAACGAAAAATGTTAGCAGAGAAGCGACGCCGAGCCAGATGTAACCCGACATGAAAACACGCGAGGCGACGTGAAGCAGTTCGGAAGGCGCCCAGGTTGCCACCGTGCCGACATTTTTCATTCCCTTGCCAAGCATCACATTTCCCAGCGGGGCGAACACGATCATGATCAAAAGCATGCAGTATGTCTTGAAGTGCAGGCCGGCCCTAGAAGTCATGCAACGCGCGTGCCCGACGTGAGAATAAACGGCCGATGGAATCGGAAAGAAAACAAGGAATGGCACTCCTCGGATTATGCGATCGCGATTGGTACCGAAAAGTAGTTACCACCCGAAGCTCAGATTCAATCACAGCTTCTCCTCCTTATTATGACATGGTTTTTGGAGGCGTCCCAAAGGCGGCTCTTTGGCTCCACTTTGGCTCCCTAGTCTTCCTTGGCTCCCGGCCCACTCCCGGAGCCGCGATTCGAACCAAACCGCCAAATGAGCTCGATAGGCCGCTTTTGGCAGAGGGAAATTCGCGACTATTTGCTATTCTTTTGAAGCTAGCAGTACACTCCGCAAATATTCTGAAAGGACCGGCAACTGAAAAAGGAATTATGGCCGCCCTGAACCGATTGCCTAGCACTCCGCTCGCCGGACGTGGAATCGTAAACACCGGCCAACGTGTCGTCCCGGGACCGCCAAGAGAAATGCGCTTGCTCTTTCCCACGCGGGGGCCTGAATGACGGCAGCTATTCTCGTTTACGTTTTCCTGGGCGTGGCGGCCATTCCTTTTATCTATTACTTCCTTGCGCTTTACAGTTCGTGGCGATTTTTCCGGCAAACCAGAAGACCGAAGCAGCCTTCGGATTACACGCCCCCGGTTAGCAATCTAAAGCCGATCCGCGGCCTAGACGCCGAGGCCTACGAAAATTTCGCAAGTTACTGCAAACAGGACTATCCCGACTACGAACTGCTTTTTGCCATCGGCGACGGTGACGAGGCAGTCCTGGACGTCATCGAAAAGCTGAAGCGCGATTTTCCCCACCGGCGCATTCGAGTAGTCCACGTCTCCGGCCATACCGCGCCCAACGACAAAGTAGTGAAACTGGCCAGGCTGGTGACCGAAGCACAAAACGAAGTTCTGGTCATAAACGACAGTGACGTGCGCGTCCGGCCGGACTATCTGCGTTCGGTGGTCGCGCCTCTTAGCGATTCCAAAGTGGGTGCAGTCACGTGCCTGTATGTGTCCACGCAAGAACACACGCTGCTTCAGAAGCTTCAGTCTATCGGCATGATTTGCGACTTCTATCCCGGCATTTTGGTAGCGCGGCAACTGGACGGTGTGAAGTTCGCGTTCGGACAGACGATTGTGACTACAAGAAAGCATCTCGCGGGATTCGGCGGCTACACCGCGATCGAAAACCGCCCTGCGGATGATCTGCTGGTCGGACGTCTTGTTGCTGAACAAGGTTTTGAAGTGGCGCTCTTGCCGTACGCCGTGGAGACGGTCGCTGATTTTCGATCCTTGCGCGAATTTTTCTTTAAGCGCCTGCGCTGGATGACGGTAATGCGCCACATGCGCCCATGGGGGCACGTTGGACTAATTTTTACGCAAGGATTGGCGTGGTCTGTGGCAGCGCTGGTGGTTCATCCCACTCCGCAAGTGGCGCTGTTTTATCTCGGCGGATACGTGTGCGTGCGCGTTGCAATGACCTGGTTGATCGGTGTTTGGGGGATGAAGCAAAAGCGTATCTGGAAAAAGATGGCGCTCGTGCCGCTGTGGGATGCGTGGGCCTTGCTGATCTGGCTGCTCAGTTTCGGCCGCAGAAGCATTCGCTGGCGCGACATTGACTATCGTATTCGCGAAGGCTTGCTGGTTCCAGTAGCTCCGCCTGCTCCGCAAAAGTGAGCGCGCGCGTGAGGCCCGCTCCTGCTTCACGCTTCAACCGTTTGATGAACTGTTTTTTTTCGCGCGAAAGAAAAGCCGAAAGAGGACTATGGGAGCGAAGCTCGCGGTAGTCGGAGCCGGCATATACGGCGCGACGGCGGCCATCCGTCTGGCCGAACAGGGACACCAGGTCCATCTCTTCGACCCGCTGGGCGTGCTGCGCGCAGCATCCGCGATCAACCAGTACCGCGTTCATGCCGGCTACCACTATCCCCGCAGCGCAGAGACCATCCGCGAGATAGCCGAGGCGCGCGCGGAATTCACGCAGACTTTCGCGGGCGCCATCGTTCGCAACAGCCGTCATTTCTACGCGATTCCCAAGGAGCACTCTCGCACTCCGCCGAACTTGTACGAGCGCGTGATGAGCGAGCATGGGCTCCCGCTTCGGCAATGCCGGCCGGAGTGGATGGATTTCGATTTCATCGACCGATGCTACGAAGTCGAGGAAAACATCTATGATCCGGATTTGTTGAGGGGGCTACTCGAAGCTCGCCTGAAAGCGCAAGGGATTGGCCTGCGGCAACGGCAATTCACCCCGGCGATGCGGCCCGACTACGAGTTCGTGGTGTGGGCTACTTACGGCTTGGGCCCCAGCCGCGGGCTTTTTAGAGCCGCCAAATACCAAGTCGCGGAAAAAATGCTGATCGAACTCCCCTCCAAATTGCGGGGCATCGCGCTGGTGGTCGTGGACGGACCGTTCACCGCCTTCGATCCCTATGGCAGCTCTTCGCGTTCTCTCTTCGGCTCAGCGAAGAATACAAATCATTGGACCACAACAAACGCCGGCGAGCCGATTCCCGAGCCTTACGCCGGGATCCTCAATAAGCCTGATTTTGCGCCCGTGCACTTCACGCGATTTGAGACCATGCGCGCGGATTGCTGCCGGAGCGTTCCGGCAGCGAAGGACGCGGTTTACGTCGGTTCGCGTTTCACGATCCGCGTGGTGGAAGACAATCCGGAGCTGGACCGCAGAATCCTCCATGTTCGCGAGGGCGCACCGGGCGAAATTCACATTTTCTCTGGCAAGGTGGTTAGCGCGGTGAAGGCGGCTCGTCTCGTTTGCGAAATGGTTGCGGGGAAAAGTCATGCTTGACGGACCTTCCTACGTGATTCTCGGCCGGGGACGCTGGGCCGCCAGGATGCAGAACATCCTCGTAACCGAGAATCGCCGCGTCTCCAGCATCCCAGAGACGCGGCAGACTTCCGGCGAAAGCGACGCCGCATATAGGTTGCGTCTTGGGGAAGCCATGCGCGCCAGCGACGCACAGATCGCGTGGCTCTCGGTGCTACCGGGTCCTCATATTCCCATCATGATCGAAGCCGCGCTGGACGCCGGGCTCCACATGGTAGTGGAAAAACCGTGGCAAGGCTCGCAACGCGAGACCGCATCAATTGTCGCGAGGGCCAAGTCACTCCACCGCCTCATCGCAGTACACTTCGAGTATTGCCTTCTGGAAGAAGTGGAGAGGTGGCGCAGAGATTTTCACCCGGGAACAGGGCTCCGTTTCGGAGGCCATTTCTTTTTAAGCAGGCCCGATCATACGGGGATGCCCGCGATGGACAATCTAGGCTCTCATCTGCTCGCGATACGGGCGTGTGGAGTGCCCCAGTCCGGGGTGCAAGAGATTCGCTGCGGCTACGAACAGCCAGATGAGCGTTGTGTTTGGCTGGAGAGACGAAACACCCGCGTGGCATTCATCGATCTTCTGGCTCACAACGAACCGATCGTTCAACGCTTTATCGCCAAAGTGGAAGCCTCGCTCGACGCAGCAGAGTTCCCTCTTAGTCTGGAATTTGCGTTGCGCGTTTCAAATGACACCCAGGCTCTGCGTTGAGAGCCGGTACCAAGGGGCAATGGAAATGCTACCGATGCGAATGTTTCTTAGTTTTCTCCACGGGCTCGCTGACGGTTTGGACTCGAGATGCTCCCAAAGAGTTCCTCGCGGTCTTGCTCATCTGCAAGCGCCGGTCATTGCGCGGCTCGCGCCAGTTTACTTGGGGCAGCATGAGCGAGCCGTCCGCCCGCTCGCGGTACTTGACCGCGATGTTCATCAGCGAGTCCAGCAAGGAATCGGAAAGCAGATGCGGCTTCAAACCCAGATCGATCAGCTTGGAGTGCTTGGCGTTGTAGTAATGCTCCTCGGCTTCAACGCGCGGATCCTGCAGGTGGTCGACCTCAACGTTTAGGCCGAGCTTTTTGCCCGCAGCCACCGTCATCTTCGCAAGGTCACGCACGGAGAACTGCTCGGTGAACTGGTTATAGACTCGGCACTCTCCGCGAGCTGCCGGATTCTCACAGGCGATCTCGATGCAGCGCACCGTGTCGCGAATATCCAAGAATCCCCGCGTCTGGCCGCCACGGCCGTAAACCGTCAGCGGCTGCCCGATTGCCGCTTGAATGCAGAAGCGGTTCAGCACCGTGCCAAATACATCGTCATAGTCGAAACGGTTGATGAGCGCCTCGTCCATGGACGTCTCGTCAGTCATCGTGCCATACACCACACCCTGGTTGAGGTCCGTCGCGCGCAACCCCCAAATCTTGCAGCTGAACATGATGTTGTGGCTGTCGTGCACTTTCGAGAGGTGATAGAAGGAGCCTGGCTGCTTCGGAAACGGCAGGATGTCTTTCCGCCCGTTGTGCTCAATGGTGATGTAGCCCTCTTCGATGTCGATGTTCGGCGTGCCGTACTCCCCCATCGTTCCGAGCTTGACCAAGTGACAGTCGGGCCGGTACTCGCGCAGCGCAAACAGCAGATTCAGCGTGCCCACCACGTTGTTGACCTGGGTAAAGACGGCGTGGCTGCGATCGATCATTGAGTAGGGAGCGGAGCGCTGCTCGGCGAAGTGCACAACCGCGTCAGGCTCGAACGCGCGCAGCGTCGAAGCTAGAAACTCGTAGTCGCAAACATCCCCGTAGAAAGACTCGATGGTCTTGCCGCTCACCGCCTGCCAAACGCGCAGACGGTCAGAGAGCGGGCGAATGGGAGTCAGAGTCTGAGCATTGAGTTCGTGGTCCCACAAACGGCGGACAAAATTGTCAACGATGGCGACAGAATGCCCTTGCTTCGATAAATACAAAGCGGTTGCCCATCCACAATAGCCGTCGCCTCCAAGCACAGCAATCTTCATCGTTCCTCCTTAGGAAGTCCCCCTGGGTCGAATTGGTCGCGTGGCGCGGCGCATTTCTCCTGCGCCAGCCTGAGCTGGATAACTAGGCTACCTGGAAGCGCCCGACTGCATTCTCCGCCGTCTATGTCTCGATACAGTATACGTGATTTGAGCCGAAATACGTCCTCTCGTCGTTCTAAAATCTATGATGAATTACCGCTTCAGTTAGATGCAGCAAACTCTCCTTTTTCTGCAATCAAGCCTAGGCCGGGGCAAACCGCCAAACAAGAAGTTGGCCAAAAGGCCATCTCGCAGCGGAAAACGGTGCGACCAAAGATGATATATAGCTCCCGCAAGGAGCGGGACCGCTAGGTAGAGATACCTGTTTTTTCCTGTATCCAAGAGGCCGGTGCCGGCGAGGGCCCAGCCTGAATTCGCCATTTCTTCATCCACAGGAAAAGCAGCAGCAGACCCCACAAGTGGTAGCCGATGTTTACTCGGCGCTCCAGGTGCAGGCGCACCAACTCCTGGATCCTGCCCGGACTGAAGAGCGCTTTGTTCTCTACAAGCCCTTCTTGCAGGGCATCGAGGAGAAGGTCGCGCAACGGACCGCGGAGCCATTCGTGCGCCGGAATGTCGAAGCCAACCTTCTTCCGCCGCAGGATCATCTCGGGGAGCCTGCTGTTCATCAATTGCTTGAGAACTATTTTCTGACGCGAGCCCTGCACCTTCAAAGAGGGCGCCAAAGTCGCGGCAAATTCCACGATGCGATGATCCAGAAACGGCGGCCGCACTTCCAGCGAATGCGCCATGCTCATGCGGTCGACTTTATTCAAAATGTCGTCTGGCAGAAAATATTTTTGGTCCCACCAAAGATAGGGAGACACTCCGTCATGCGTCGCCGGTGAATTGCGTAGCTCGCCAAGAACATGATCAAGAGAATCTGGCAGGGGAACCGAGGAAAGAGAGCGTACGTCGGCCCCGGAAAAAGTTCCGTTCCAATAAACGTGCGCCTGTTCCGGAGGCATCAGACTTCCCTCCAGGAACCGCTTGGCCATATACTCGCGGCTGATCTTGTCATCTGACACCGGCCAAAGCCGAGCCAGCCCAAGGCCCGCGCGAAGCGACCACTTTGGCAACCGCCGCATCGGCTGCGCCAGCTGATTGGCTCGATAGGTCAGGTAGCCGCCGAAAAGTTCGTCGGCGCCTTCCCCGCTCAGCGCGACGGTCACCTCCGTCCGGCTCATCTTCGAGAGGAACCAAACCGGCAAAGCTCCGGCATCCGAACTGGGCTCGTCGGAGTAGTAAGCAAACTCCTCGATTGCGCCGCGCAGATCAGCCCCGGGATTCAGATCGAATTCCTGATGATCCGTGCCGTACTGCTTCGCGGCGCTCCGGACGTACACCGTTTCGTCAAAACTTCTTCCCAGAAAAGAGACGGAGAGCGTCTTTATTGGCCTCGACGAAGCAGTCGCGGCATAGTGCAAGACCGTCGAAGAATCGATGCCGCCGCTCAACCACAGCCCAAGAGGCACGTCCGAAAGCAAATGCTCGCGAACGGATTGCTGCAAAAGCGAGTCGAGTTCCTCGCACGCGGAGTCGAGCGAGCGTTCGCGAATCGGTCCCGCCGGCAAATTCCAATAGGACTCGACGCGCACTTTTCCCTCGAGCCATTCGAGCCACTGTCCCGGAGGCAGCTTCTCGATTCCCTCCACCAGGGTCCACGGGCAAGGAATATAGTTGAGCGAGAGATAGCCATCGAGACCCGCGAGACTCAAGCGCCGCTCGAATTCAGGATGAATGAAAATGGCTTTAAGTTCAGAACCGAAGAAGAGATCTTCTCCGCGCCGCGCGACGTAAAGCGGCTTGATACCCATGCGGTCGCGCGCCAGAACCAGCCGACGCGACGATTTGCTCCACAACGCGATCGCGAACATGCCCCGCAAACGCGAAAAACATTCCGTGTCCCATTCGACAAATGCGTGCAGCACTGTCTCAGTATCGGAATGTGAGTGAAACCGGTGCCCCAGCTTCTCGAGTTCGCTGCGCACCTCGAGATGATTGTAAACTTCCCCGTTGAAGACAATCGTGGTGTCGCCATCATCGGTAACGATGGGCTGGTCTCCGCCCTCGAGATCAATGATTTTCAGGCGCGTCGCGCCCATCGAAACAACGCTGGAGCGAAACACTCCGCTCTGGTCAGGCCCGCGATGTGCGAGAGTCGCAGTGGCGCGTTCAATGCGCTCAGGTTCGGGCGCCCAGTTTTTATGTGTAAAGCCGACTATCCCGCACAAATTCGAGCACCTTTCGCCCGCCGGCGAAATCACCCGGCCGGCGGCTCATCTCAGAGAACCGCACCCTGGCAGGATACATCCCTTATCCCAACGCAACCAGCGCTACTCCCGCGCACACCAGCACGACACCCGTCCAGCGCGCAGCGCTCACCTCTTCGCCCAAAATATATTTCGCCCCAAACGTTCCGACCACGTAGCTCAGAGCCGACGCGGGAATCACGAAGCTGATCGGCTCCCACGAAAGCAGCAGTAACAGTGCATAAAAGGATAGCGCCATCAACGGCACGCCTGCCCAAAACCAGCCGTTGCGCAAAGCTTTGGCGAGAAATCGCAAAAGCTCCTTGGGCCGCAAGCGTTCCGGTTCGCCCGTCACCTTCATCCCGCGCGTGATGGCAATCTCTCCGCCAGTGCTCCCAAATATGAGGAAGGCGAGAAACACGACGACGTGCATCATGCCAGGGCCTCTCGGGTCACCGCGGTGGTGCGCGGCTTCGTTTGCCCAACGAGCAGCACCCCCACGCAAATCAAAGCCACGCCAACCCACCGCCGAGGCGAAACCGCTTCGTGCAGAAACACCACCGCAAAAAAGGTGAGCAAGGCATAGCCAAACGCCCCCGCAGGCATCACGTAACTGTAGTCCGCCCAGCTCAAAACCGTCATATAGCTGAGCATGAATCCGCAAAGAAAAAATATCCCGACCCACAACGTTCCGCTGGTCACCGTCATCCTGAACGCGTGCGCAAGCCCCGGCCGAGACAGCTCCACGGCCCCAATCCGCAGCATGGCGCGTTTCAGCATCAGGTCACCGGCGTTGGCGCAGACCACCATCGCGCACACCATGACCAGAGTCTTTATCCGCAGCCTTCCCGCTGTTGCCATTTTGTCTAAAGTTTTAATCGTTCCCGGACGCCGAAGGCGTCTCCGGCACGGAAATCATGGGCTTCGGTGCGTCGCCGCCCTGCCGTACCCACTTCAAACGTTCGGCGCGCAGCTTCAGAAAGCTGGTAGCTTCCTCATAGAGCCGCTTGCGCTCGTGCCCGTCCCACAAGGCTTCCTTTACGATGCGCCACGCCACACGTGGCCGGAAGTAGTACTCATCATAAAAACGGTTCACGCCGTCCATCATCTCGGCCTTCGAAAGATGCGGATACTCGATGTGCGGCAGCTGGTGTCCGCCGGAATCCGCGAGCGCTTCCACCTTCAGGAAGCCTTCCTTGGCCATCGAATCATACAGCTCGGTCCCAGGCATGGCATGGGCCAGCGAAACTTGTATGGTCTCGCAATCCAGTTCCTTGGCGAAATCAATCGTCTTGTTGATGGTCTCTTTCGTCTCGCCCGGCAATCCGATAATAAAATCGCCGTGCACCTTGATTCCCACCTTTTTGGTGTTCTTCATGAACTCGCGCGCCATCTCTACAGTCGCGCCTTTTTTGATATTTTTTAAAATCTGCGGATCGCCAGATTCGAATCCAACGATGAATAGCCGCGCTCCGCCATCGGCCATGGCCTTCAACTCTTCATACTTGCTATGGCACCGCGCCGTGCAAGACCACTGGAATTTCAGCGGCTTGAATTTTTGGCTTAGCTCGATGGCTCGGTCTTTTCGAATATTGAAGGTATCGTCGTCGAAGAAAATCTCTTTCATCTGCGGGAAATACCCGAGCGTGTTTTTCACTTCCTGGACGACGTTGTCCACGGACCTGGTCCGCCAGGCGTGACCCGAAACCGTCTGCGGCCACATGCAGAACGTGCATAGCGCCGGGCATCCTCGCGTCGTATAGAAGGACACGAACGGATGCAGCAAAAACGGCACGTTGTATTTTTCAATCGTCAAATCACGCTTATAGGTGTCCGTCGCAAACGGCAAGGCATCCAATTCCGCGGTGTGCAACTGAGGCCGCGCCGCGTTATGGACGACCTTGCCTTCCTTGCGGTAGCTCACGCCCATGATCTGCTCGATTGGTTTCCCGTGTGCGTACTCCGCGACGGAGTGATCAAATTCTCCGCGCGTTACAAAATCTATGTCCTCGCTGGCCATCAGCGTCTCGTCAGGCTTGATGTGCCCGTGCGGACCGACGAACGCAATTTTCAGTCCAGGATTGCTTTCCTTGATTTTCCGGATCAGCTTCACGTCGCTCGCGAACCCGACGGTGGACGTGTACAACACCAGAAATTCGTAGTCCTTCGAGATCTCGATGGTTTGCTGCCAGTTCACCTTGTGTGGCGAAGCGTCTAGCAAGCGGCTTCCGGGAATTAGCCCAGCGGGATAGGACAGCCACACCGGGTACCAGTACGATTCAATCTCGCGCGTCGCGGGCCACCGCGAGCTAGCTCCGCCATCAAAATTCTCAAAACTAGGCGGGTTCATCAACAGCGTTTTCATGACATCCGGCATTCTTCACCCTCAGTTTCTTCGAATTCAGCCTCGAAGCTGCAAGATTACCCGTTTTGCGCCTGGACTGCATCTAGGGCCGCGCCAGCGGCTCGCCCAGAACTACGCTCATACTCTAGATAACAGTTTACCTGACTTGGTTGCATATGCTCAATTGTTTCTGCCAACTGGCCCTTTTCTGCATCGAAACCTAACTATCGTAGGAAGCCGCTATTCCCGCGTTCGCTCGTTCGCCGTTTTGCAGGGAATTGCGCGGTGGATAACGAGGCGCATCGCAAGTTGCATCAAGTTCTACATTTCCATTCGCCGCAAACAAGGCCCTAACAGGCACCACTCGCCTGTAGCCAGCCGAACGCCTCAGCCGCATCAACACGCTGCCCGGTGCCCGCACATAGACTTTAAAGATTCCTAGCGGGCGGCCCGCGACGTTCCTTCCGTGCCAAGCACTTCCGCTGTTGCCGCCGATAGCTCGTCCCAGATTCGCGGGATCCACTCGAGATGTTCCGGTTTCATCAGCACGGAGCGCAAGCAAGTCATCGTTTCGCGATCGCGCTCGATCGCGCCCAGATTCGCGCCCCAAAAGACTATCGGCATCTCCGCCACCGCTAGATGCAAATTCCGCTTCGCAGCAGCATCGAAGATCCTGCGGGAAAGTGTGGATACCTCGCTGACACTCTTTGCACGCGGAGCAAAGATCACGATGTCCAGCTCCGGCCGAAACGCCGCGGCGAATCGCTCATCCTTCTCGATCTTTTCGTAAAAAATCAGCGCCGCCGCCCGGCCGCGTTCCAATCCGCGCGCGAATTCCCCGCCCCGCGCCAGCGGCAAAAGCTTTTGCGTCGTCCACAGCGCAGCCGCCGCGGCACCCGGCCGGGAGCACTCCAAACTGATCTCGCCCAAGTGCAGCTCCGCGGAACTGAAATACGTGTACGGAGAATCGTGTTTGTAAAACCGGCCCGCAGACGGATCGCGAAACAACACGCAGCCGCAACCGTATGGTTGCAATCCATGCTTGTGAGGATCGATGACGATCGAGTCCGCCTCCCCGATCCGCGCAAAGCTCTGCGTGGCTTCCTCTCCTAAATTCCCCGCCAGTCGAAAATAGCCGCCGTATGCAGCGTCCGCGTGAATCCGAAAACCGTGGTTCGCGCGCAACGCGAGAATCTCCGGCAGTGGATCGACGGACCCGGTTGCCGTTGTGCCCATCGTTACGACTACCGTACCCACGTCCCCGCCCGCCACGCACGTTGCCAAGGCG
>Ga0210384_10004441_pt1 | contig 15651 bp, 11 predicted proteins | sample IncBWH2MmetaG_FD_160574 | JGI IMG/M metagenome (GOLD analysis project Ga0210384, IMG submission 160574) | Forest soil microbial communities from Barre Woods Harvard Forest LTER site, Petersham, Massachusetts, United States - Inc-BW-H-2-M | ecosystem: Environmental > Terrestrial > Soil >...
GATCAGTAAGCCGGCGGCGTCAGCGGGTTCCACGTCGCGGCGAACGGTTCCGTGGGCCTGGCCCTCACGCAAAACGGAGGCAACGGCCTCCCGCCAGGCATCGAAGATTATCGCCAGCCGCTTCCGGAATCCCGCGTCAAGAGGAGACATTTCCTGCGCCAGATTGTTCAGCTGGCAGCCGCCCCGTACATCCGCGGGCCGAACGGGTATACCTTGAACAGCGCCGATCAAAGCGTCGATAGGGTCCTTGCCGCTCTGTAGAGGGCGCACCCACTTGCCGCGGACGTCGGGGGCGATGACCTCATCGACGACGGCGTGTCCCAAGACTTCCTTGCTGTCGAAGTGGTAGTAGAGTGCGCCCTTGGTGACCCCAGCTACGTCCAGAATGGTGTCCAGGCTGGCACTCTGGAAACCCGATCTGTAGATCTCGCGGGATGCCGCCTGTAGCAAGCGCTCTCGCGTGCGCTCAGAATCGCGCAGCCTAGTCGCTCTACGTTTCGAACTCTCGCGTGCTGCCAACATACCAACCAGTATGTATGTTAAATCACCTGAAACTCAATCGCAAGTGAGCCGCCTGACTTTTTGGCTGCTGACGTTCTCGAATTTCATAACCTCTCGCCCGTGTGTATGAAAAGCTGGAGAAACGGCCGCTCTAGCTGTTTTGGGATCGTTCCAGGATTTTGTTAGTCCGCCACTCGTTTTCGAACCGTGAAGTGTCGGGCCTGTAGTCTCACGTAATCGTTGTGAACGTGGAACACCACATGCTCCCTCAGTTCTGACTCAGCAGGAGTTTGTGAAGTTGTGAGTCAATTCTGCTCTCAATTGCACATGAACTGTCAGAGCCCGAGTGAGACCTGGCGTAATTCGCCAGGCATCTCGGCACCACGACTTTACCGGAGGAGAAGAGGAAAATATGAGCACGCAAAGGCGGTTGAGGAATTTCTGGATACTGTGGGTTACGACGATGGTTCTGGCTTGCTTCAGCAATGCGGTCGCGCAAGCGAGCTACAAAGTTAAAGATTTGGGCACTAACAACAGTAAAGACAACTTCAGCATGGCCATGGGCCTCAATAATCACGGTTGGGCGGAGAACATGGATGGGTCCGTGAACCCTCCGATAAATAATCTGTTTACGTCAGTTTCAAGGGGCCGCGCGGTGATAAACATCGACGGACTCAACATCGACCTCGGCACGCTTGGAAAATCCGACGGCAACAGTTGGATCAACTGGGGTGGGATCAACGACCGCGGGGAAGCCGTCGGTATGTCCGAAACATCTGTTCCAGATCCGGATGGCGAAGACGTTTGCGGTTTCGGCACAAAACTTACCTGTAGTCCGTTTCTTTGGCGAAACGGCCACATGAGCGCTCTCCCGACGGTGGGCGGGAATAACGGGCAGGCCAGCGCCATCAATAACCGCGGACAAATCGCAGGATATGCGGAAACGCCTGTCGTTGACTCTGGGTGCCCTCCTTATAAGACTACATTGGGGGTATTGTGGAACAAAGGCAAAGCCCAGCCTCTTCCTACGGTGGGTAGCGATCCAGACGGGGTCGCGTTCGGCATCAACAACCGGGGCCAAGCCGTAGGCTACTCGGGAAGTTGCACCACAGCGTTTCACGCCGTAATGTGGGAAAATGGCACTGCCGTCGTGCTTCCTGACCTCGGATATCTACGTTCCAATATCGCCTTCGCCATTAACAACCTGGGCCAAATTGCTGGGAAAGTCCGCAGCGCTGATGGCACAACCTACGTAGCCGCTCTTTGGCAGCCGGACGGCACGCTCACAAACCTCGGCATTCTGCCGGGAGATTACGCCGCCTTCGCCACCGGCATCAACAACCGGGGGCAAGTGGTGGGAAACAACTTTGACTCCAGCTTCAACTGGTCCCACGGCTTCATTTGGCAGAACGGCGTGATGACCGACCTTAACACGCTATTTCCCGCAAATTCCAACCTCTTCGTAATCTCAGCTAGCAATATCAATGAGCGCGGACAAATCTCGGGTATGGCAACGGTACTCACCGGGCCCCATGCGGGCGACATCCACGCCTATCTTGCAACCCCTGTGGACGAAGACCTAGGCAAGTCGGTTGCAGACGTCGTACGTACGCATCCGAAAATCACTTTGCCCGCGAATGTTGGTAAGCAGCCTTCGCTGAGATCCGGACACTGCCGATTCGAGCAATAAGGGGCATTTTCGAAGCTTCCGCACCATGCATTTCAGCCATTCTGCGCGAAGGCGCTAGGCCGGAGATTGTGCGGGACAACATGGGTCACGCGAATGTTGACGTGACCCAGAATGTTTACGGCAAGAGCTGGTGGGAAGAGCGAGTGGATGCGGTCGCCCAAGCTGTCGAAGCCGCAACCAATGCTGCTCAAAATGCCCGCAACGTTTGTCAGCCAGTGACAGGCGGTCGCCGGAGGGGTGAGCGCGGCCGCCAGTTTCCCTCGAAGGAGCTCCCCGACACATCCATGGCTTCCCGTGTTCGCCATTGCGTTGAGTGTCCCAAATGCTTGACTCGATATTTGCCTGGCTTCAGCCCGTACCGTAACGGGTCGTACTTGATGCCGCTGGCTCAAGGATTCGCAGATGAATGGACGCTGTACTGCGCCTGCGGGAGGCCACCCATTTCCAGTCGATGGAGTTGGAGCGACCTGAAGCTTTATGCGGTCTCGAATCAGGCACACGATCGCGGTTATGGTCCACCCGAGGAGATTGTGTCTGTAGACAAGAGGTCGCGTTTTTCGGGTTAAGATTGGCCGGGACGGAGATTGCTTGTCTGAAGCAATTGAGTTCAGTATTTTCTTGGCTCCAGATTTGTCGGCATCGAGGAGATCATGAATCCAACGTCTGCGTTGTCCTCACTGCAGAATTCCAACCCTGTCCTCGCCAATATTCAAAACGGCGGCGAAGGTTGCGACACAAAATCAGATCGCCATCGATTCGAAAATGCCGCGAGGCCAACTCAAACCGGCGAACGCTGAAAAAAGATGTTTCACGCTCGACGAGATTGAGGCAATGGTTTCGCTTCCATGATATTTGTTTCCCCAACGCCATCAGGCAAGCAGATAAAGCGCGAAGCTCTGGAGAAACTCAACCGCCGCGCCAACGAGATGCCTGCTGAAAAAGCAGGTGATCGAATTGGCACGGTCAGCGTGCAGTGAGGCCAGAAATCATTGTTCGGAGTGGTCATAAAGTTGGATAGTGCTTTAGAATCAATTGTGCTGATCATGTCGGGGCGTAGCGCAGCCTGGTAGCGCACCTGCCTTGGGCGCAGGGGGTCCGCGGTTCAAATCCGCGCGCCCCGACCAATAAAAATTGAGTCTTGCTTTCAATAACTTGCAAGCATACCCATTCGACACTTTTGAACCGGCCCGATGCGTAGTTGGTGCAATCGCCCTGTTCTCCAAAGCTAATTTTCTTCAGCATTCAGACAATGCTGCTTCATTTTCGTGAGTCTTGGAAGGAAGAAAGGCTTGCGTCGCCTCTTTTTCCTCCTGGGGCTTGTCCTTGGCCGATTCGGGGATGATGACAAAAGCTCGCTTCAACTGCCGATCAGGCGCGAGGACTTTCCGCAGTTGATAGATCGTGGTCTCTTATCGCGAGAGTCTTCTATTGCCCATTTGGCGACGGGAACTCCACAGACCGCGATCAAAACATCTCCCCGCCGACTTGATCCCCTTTTTAAGGTTGCTGCTTACCTTCGGCTCTTTGCTGACTTTCTCCTTCAGTCGGGACTTCGCAGGAAGCCGTGCTCCTTGCTGTGGGCGTAAGTGAACCATCCCGTGATGGCCCCGGCGGCGTTGATGCTTGTGGGAAAGGTGCGGGTAGAGCGAGGAGGGTCGAAGGTGGTTATCTTGCCGTCGCGATCCCTCACGAAACCATGCGCCCCGCAGCCGAGGTAGTCTCCCGTGATCACTCCCGCGGCGTTGATGCTATTGGGAAACGTGCTACCCCCAGCACACGGAGCATTGAAGGGGGTGATCTCTCCGTCGCTCTCCCGCAGGAAGCCATGCGCCGCCCCAAAGTCGTCTCTATAGAAAGACCCGATGGTTTCCCCCGCAGGGTTGATCGCCGATGGCATGGTGCTCAACACATTACCGCAAGAAGAACATGCCGGCAGGTCAAACGCGGTATACGTCCCATCCCGTGAGCGCACGAACCCGTGCTGAGGATACGGCGGTTCGTCCCAGTCGTTGTAGTATCCAGTAATCTCTCCGCTCGGGCTCATGCCTGTGACGATGGTTCCTCCATTCGAGTCGAGAGCGTCGAAGCTTGTGATGGCGCCGTCTGGATCTCGCAGAAAGCCGTGCGACACATGGTTGGCGTCAGAATAAATTCCCGAGATTTCTCCCCCGGGGTTAATGCTTATGGGTTCGGTGTCCACTGAGCCGACAGGATCGAAGCTGGTCAAGGCGCCGTCGGGAGAACGCACGAAGCCGTGCGCCACCAAATTCCCGTCAAAGTAAAATCCCGTGATCACTCCCGCAGCGTTGATGCTTGCGCCGGCGGTAGTAGGCGCCCCCGGAAATTCGAAGGTCGTGAAGGTGCCGTCGCGGGAGCGCAGGAAGCCGTGAAAAATATTGCCGTCAAAGTAATATCCCGTGATCGCACCCGATCGGTTCATGCTGTTAGGAATGGTCGAAATCGAGCCCGGAGGGTCAAACTTGGTGAAGGCAGACTTTTGCGCACTCGCAGACAGCCTCAGCCCCAGCGTGCAGAGGGCCAGAAGAGAGAGGGCGAGCCTTGCATTCTGTCGACTCATGGGGACCATTGGGGCAGCGAAAAGCGGATGCGTGGTCATTGGTTCAGCTCCTCTGCAAAACCCTCGGAGCATACTAAGTATGACGAGGAAGCTCCGTGCTGGCTTTATTTGTTGTGGTCGGGCCTGCGGAGGTTGGACGAACGATTTGGCGATCAAGCGGAAGACTGTTCAAAAGTGACAGTCTTCAAGGGTGCGATAGCTCCTCGACTGATGTTGGCGAAAAATCGCCTCACTAACTACCGGTGCGTCTCAATTTGAATCTGTCGGACTGGGGGACCGCAGAAAAGTTCGAAAATCGTCCTCCAGGGCCTGCCCATCAAATCGACGCCGTTCAGCTGGCCAGCACTCTAAATCTGTTTCATCGCAGGTTCCGACCGGTTCGGACCCCTCAGCGATATAATGTGGCGATTTCGCAGGCTTGATCTCAGCCGTATCGGAGGCTCATTTGCCCTTGTCCCTCGAGACTCGCGAGGTCGGACGCGTTACCATCGTCCGCTGCAACGGACGGATTGTTGCAGGCGGCGAGAGCGAGTCGCTGCGCGTGCACATCGACCGCTTATTGCTGGACCGCCGCTCGATCATCCTGCACATGGGCGAGGTCGGATTCATCGACAGCAGCGGCCTGGGCACGATGGTTCGCAGCCTGACCAGCATCCGCCGGGCGCACGGGGACCTGAAGCTCTGCAATGTGACGGAACAGGTGCGCAAAGTTCTGGAGATGTCGCGCCTGACGCAGGTGTTCGACACTCACGAATCCGAGGAGAAGGCGGTCGCCGCCTTTTATCGCCCCGGAGCCCCCGCCGAAACGCCCGTTCCCATCGGCCGCAGCATTCTGTGCGTCGATTACAACCGCGACGTGCTCGCCTACTTGCGCGAACTGGTGCGCCGCGCTGGATACGACGTTCAGTCCACCAGCCACCCGGGCGATGCTTTGATCCTGATGCGGGTCACGAGATTTGACCTCCTGCTGGTGGGCCCCGATCTGACCACGTCCCCGGCCACCTGGCAAACCTTCCAGGTCGCGTGCACGAGGCTCCCGGTGATCGAACTGGGCAGCGACTTTTCCACCAGCGATGCCGGTGAAGCGGGCGCTGCATTGCTGGAAAAGATCGAGGCTCGCCTTAACCCCAAGACCGCGTAAACGCGCTCTGGCCGCCACAACCGTCCAACGCTTTTGAACCGACCTGTCAGGTAGCTGGTTTTACATTCAGCTAGCTGGCGACACTAGCATTAAAGTCGACCGGCATGGACTTGACTGGCGCGCGATGCAAGCGGGAAAGCGCAGTTGAGAAGTCACAGTGGTGACAGCCATCGTTGGTTCCGGAGAGAAAGTGGCGAACGATAAGGTCAGACAGTTGGAGATTCTGGTTGATGGCAAGCGTTTCGAGGATGAGTGGAACAAGCCCGTCACTCTCGTTGCTTCCACTCTGCCACCAGATACACGTGATGTAAGGATTGTGGTGTTGGATTCGACGAACGGGCACATCGGTACCGCGGATATCCCGCGGCAGGCATTGACGCTTCGCTAGGGGCCAACGCTTGTTCTCCGATGTCGCCAACCGGCTGAATTTAGTCCTCAAAACCCAAGTTCATCGGCTCGTCTTGCTTCGACTCCGCGACTCCATTCGTGGTCAGAACATTGGGGCCAACGATCTCGAACTTCGCCTCGCTGAGCCAGACCGTGCCTGTTCCGCTCAATAGGACACCGAAGAATATTCCGGTCGCATTTAGCGGTACGTCTAGCACAACATCGTATTGTTTCCAGTCTGTTGTCCCTTTGATCGATCTGTCTTGCATGTTGTCGAAGGCAAGTTGTTTGGACTCCTTGTCCACGCGCATCCACAAACCCGCCCAATCTTGTGCGCGATCTGTTTTTACGAAGGCGCTGAAGCGAACTCTTTTCCCCAAATAATGGTCGGCGCGGAAGTCCTGCATGAGAGTGCCGAAGCCTTCTACGCTTGAAACTTTGGCCTTCAGATAGGCACTTGGATGACCGTTGTATGTTGCCACTGTGTCGATGCCGGATTCGTACTCTGTGGGCTTGCTGCCGGCAACGAACCACCCCTTCGGGGCTGCCGCTTGCAATGCCAGGGAACATGCTGCTAGAAGAACCAGAATTCTCAACCCAGTGGTTAACGTCGGGCGTCCTTTGTAAGACATGTTTCCTCCTATGCCACTGTTGCAACATGTTACCCCAGAAAATCTGCAGCACCCCAGCGGGGCGGCCGTGTTTGGCGGAAATCCCCAACCCGGTCAAACTCAGTGCTGTGGACCGCGGCCGTTCAAACGCAACTTTTGGTCAGTACGCGCTGTCAGTTACCGCGGATGAAGGTTCGCCGGATGTGAGTCCTTATTCGACGCTTTTCTGGCCGGCAAGCAGACCTTGACTGCGAACGAGATGGCGGGTTACAACCTGTTCCGAGGAAAGGGAAACTGCATTCGTGCCACGTCGACGGTCGGCAAGCTCGGTTTGACGCCAACGAAAGAAGACCAGATTGTCGCCTTCCTGAAGACACTGACCGACGGCTTTACAACATCCTACCCAGACTCCAACAGGTTTACGGGAAGTTGCCCTTAAATGTTGGCAGTTTTCTCCTCCGGCTTGTCCACTTTGCAAGCAAGTGGAAAGAGCCGGAGGAGAGATGGCACTCGGGGTCACGCCCCGGCGGCGGTGCGCTTTTTGCTAGTGTGAAACATCCGCGGGGCAGCACATGAGCAGACTACTTCTGTTTGTGATCGCAGTTTCAGTCAGCATCCTGATCTTCTCGGTCCAAACTGCTTCCGAGCAACGTCCGGCTGGGATGAAAGCCGCTCGCATGCGGATCATCAAAGGACCTGCACTGGAATCGGCGAAAGAGAATTCCGCCGTTATCAGATGGACGACCAATACAGGCGGCAGCCCTTGGAGGAAGGAGCCACACTATAAACCAGTTCACCACACATCAACACCCGTAAGAGGCGAGGCGCCCAGCGATCCCGCTTACTGCATCAGCCGCCAGGCCCCATACGCCCACACCACTGGCACCGCGAACAGCATGGCATCGATGCGATCGAGCATGCCGCCGTGGCCGGGAAGGATCGTGCCGGAATCCTTTACTCCCGCGCCGCGCTTTATTAGGGACTCGACCAGATCGCCTAACTGCGCCGCGATGTTCACTGCCGCCGACAGCAGAATGATGGGCCACAGTGGCGGCTGTTCCAAACCCCACATGCCGTCGGGTCGTTCGATCAAGCCGGCGCGTAGCAGAGCGGAACTGATTGCGGACGCGTACTGAATCCACAGCGTGCCGACGATCACGCTGGCTACGATTGACGCAGCCGCGCCTTCCCAGGTCTTCTTCGGGCTGATGTGCGGCGACATGCGATGCCGCCCGAGCGACTTTCCCACGAAGTACGCGAAAATGTCTCCCGCCCATACGGCGAGCAGCGTGTAGATGGTCCAGATCGCGCCCGCCGGCTGCTGCCGGATTCCGACGAGCAGCGCCATCGGGATGGCGATATACGCGAAGGCAAACACCGCAGCCGCAGCCGCCGGATAGCCGCTGGTCAAGTTGTCGTGCTTCATTCTCGTGCTCATGGTCACGCTCAGAAATACGAAAGGTGCGAGCGCCGCTGCCAGGGTGACTCCGTAGACCAGGGCAGTAGTCTCAACCAGCGGCGTGAGATTGCTGGACGCGACGATCACAAATACAAAGAAGATCGCGACGAAGACATAGGTTGCCAGGGTCAGTGGCTGGACTCCGTAGGACGTCACCAGTTTCAGGAACTCGGCGATGGCGAGGCCGGCGACTGCTGCGGCCACCAGGGCCAGCAGGTAAGGCGGCGCCTTCAGCACCAATAACAGAACCAGGGGGATTAAGACGACTGCGGTCGCGACGCGCTTGATCATTGGAATAGGAATAGATTTACGCTTCGTCTATAGCGAATCGAGAGGTGTGACCACGGGCAGCCGGTCGAGCGGCGGCCGTCCTGGACGGGCGAGGGCGCCGGTCTCTCCACCAACGGAGTAGAGGAGAACTGAATCCGGCAGATCAACGCTTTGCCTCGGCATGGGCCCGTAGCGACTTATGCTGCGGAGGATGCCTATCCTGACCCAGGCCGCCGTAGCGGCGATCGCGCTTCTGATATTCTTCAATCCCCTCGAGCAGTTGAACGCCGCGGAAGTCGGGCCATAGTGTCGGCGTTACATAGATCTCCGCATAGGCAAGTTGCCAGAGCAGGAAGTTACTTAGCCGCATCTCGCCGCTGGTGCGAATTACTAAGTCCGGATCGGGCAGACCGCGGGTGTAGAGGTGGTCACTAATTAACTGCTCGTTGACTGCCATGTGATCGAGGCCGCCATTGCGGGCCGCAGTCTCGGCCAGGGAGCGAAACGCATCGATGATCTCGCTGCGCGCGCTATAATTCAGCGCCAGCGTCAGAAGCATCCCGGTATTCTTCGATGTGGCGTCGCTTGCTTCGGCCATCTCGCGCTGCACTGAATCGGGTAATTCATGCTGGCGCCCGATGTATTTCAGTCGGATATTATTTTCGTTGAGAATCTTGATTTCCGCTTTAAGATAGCGGCACAAAAGGCGCATCAGGAAATCGACTTCCGTCTTCGGACGCTTCTTCCAGTTTTCCTCGGAGAAGGCATAGAGCGTCAACGCCGGAATTCCGATGCGCGCCGCGGTTTCGACCGTCGAACGTACGGCGGCGACACCGGCGCGATGTCCGGCGACGCGCGGCATGTGCCGGCGCCGGGCCCAGCGCCCGTTTCCGTCCATGATGATGGCGATATGTTGGGGGAGACGCGCTGGATCAAGCCGCAGGTAAATGTCAGTTTCCTTGCGGTCCATCCCAGCCGGAACCGTGTGTCGCAAGTGGAACTCTCCGAGTCGAAGCTAACACACGAAATCCAGTGTGTGCAATGTGATAGGAGGGTTCATCGGCAGTAATTGGCTTCTACTGTGCCTCTTCGGGAAAGATGGGCAGAATCAGTCGCTCGGTATGGCGGATGACCATCAAAGCACATCGCGTGCCCACCTGAGCATCGGTTAGCAATCGATGGAGGTCGTCCACGCCGGCCACGGGTTTGTCGTCGAGCGCCACGATCATGTCGCCCTCGCGCAAGCCTGCCGTCCGCGCCGGGCTAGGGTCTTCAATGCCGACCACGACCACGCCGGTTTCCCGCGCCAGAGAATAAAAGCGCACCACCCGGCGATGAATGGGAACCGTCTGCGCCGAGACTCCTATGTAACTGCGCCGGATTCGTCCGTCGCGCAACAGGCGGCTGGCAACGAATTTTGCGGTATTGATCCCGATGGCGAAACAGATTCCCTGTGCCGGCAGAATCGTCGCCGTGTTGACTCCGATGACCTGGCCGCGCGAGTCGACGAGCGGGCCGCCGGAATTTCCGGGGTTCAAGGCGGCGTCGGTTTGAATGACATCCTCAATCAGGCGGCCTGAGTACGAGCGCAGCGATCGTCCGAGGGCGCTGATCACGCCCGCTGTCACCGTGGACTGAAATCCGTAGGGATTGCCGATGGCGATGGCCATCTGGCCGGGGTGCAGTTGTTGCGAATCTCCCAGAGGGACGGACTGCAAGCCGGACACATCGATTCTGATGACGGCCAGGTCGGTCGCTGGATCATCGCCGATCGTGTGAGCCGGAGCGCGGCGGCCGTCCGCGAGCGTAACCTCGATTCGCGTCGCGTCGTGCACGACGTGGCTGTTGGTGAGAATCAATCCATCGGGCGTGAATACGAAGCCGGAGCCGCCTCCACGGCGCTCGCGTGGCTCCTCGGACCGACGCCGGCCGGACTGGGGCGCCGCAACGTGGTGCACTTCAACATTGACCACCGAAGAACTCACTTTTTCAACCGCGGCGGTGACGGCCCGCGAGTAGGAGTCGAGCAGGCCCGCATCCGCGGATTCGACAGGTGCGGGGCGAACCGGTTCCTCGGGCAAACTTTCCGGCAAATTTGCGCCCAGCGGTTGGTGCGAAGAGACGGGTTCTATGAAAAAATTTTCGAGGTTCATGCTGCATAGATGAAGCTAGAGGCAACTTGGATTCTGCGACGAATCACGCGGTAAAGAAATCACGCAGGGACAGCCGTCCTCGGTTGTCCGGGGACCGTCACGCTGCCGAGCTGCGCTCGGCTGGACAGCCGAGGGCGGCTGTCCCTACGTGAGGTGGCGTCATGAGCAGGATCTCGGCTGGCACGCAGGATGCTCATCCCGCGGATGCAATTTCGCGCTTGACAGTGCCCACCTACGTGGTTAACCTTCCCGAATTCTAGTAATGTTGCTGGCTTCCTAGTCGGTACCAGGAGGGTGATCCCATGATTGGAAGGCACAGAATGTCGTCTACGGCCGGTGGTCGTGGCAGCAAGCGATCTGTTCTGCGGCAACCCGTATTCGCGGCGCTGGTCTTGACGTGCTTCACCTGGTGCTTGTGCGGAATGGCCGCGGGGCAGGCCGCGACATCGCTGCGCGGCACGATCACCGATCCCAGCGGCAGCACGGTGTCCGGGGCCAAGGTCGTCCTGGCGAACAGCGAATCCAAGACCGAAAGAACGGCAACGACCGTGGAACAGGGTGCGTATCAATTCCAGTTCGTTCCTCCGGGGACCTACTCGCTGACGGTCACGGCGACCGGGTTTCGACCCTACAAACTTGACGCCGTGCAGTTACTGGTGAACACGCCCGCTACCATAAATGCCCAACTCAAGGTGGGAGCGGCCGGCGAGGTGGTCGAGGTCACTTCCGAAACTCCGGCCTTGAACCTGGTCGATGCGTCCCTCGGCAATTCCTTCGACGAAACCCGGGTGCAGGATATTCCTCTGGAGGGCCGGAATGTTCCCGACCTGCTGAGCCTGCAAGCCGGAGTTGCGTACACCGGCAATCGCAACGACATCGATAGGGATCAGGACACGAGGAACGGGTCGGTGAACGGAGCCCGAAGCGATCAGAGCAATGTCACACTCGACAACGTGGACGTGAACGATCAGTCCAATGGATATGCCTTTACATCGGTGCTCCCCGTGACCCAGGATTCGGTTCAGGAATTCCGCGTAACCACGACGAATTATGGGGCGGACCAGGGGCAGGGTTCCGGCGCACAAGTCGCGCTGGTGACCAGGAGCGGGACCAACACGTATCACGGAGCGCTCTATGAAGACATGCGGAATACAATCACGAGCGCCAATGACTATCTCGTCAAGCAATCCCAACTGAATATAGGGTTGCCTAACAAGCCTCTGAAGCTCAACCGCAATATTTTTGGCGCTGCGGTCGGGGGGCCGCTTCAGAAAGACCGGTTGTTCTTCTTTGCCAACTATGAGGGCACCCGCAGGCGGGAGGAGCAACCCGCCACACGAGTGATTCCTACGCCGCAGCTCTGCCAGGGCATCTTTCGATATGCCGACGTGAACGGCGGGATCACAACGTTTAATTCCACAGATCTGTTAAATCTCGATCCCAAGCACATCGGGATTGATCCGGCGATGCTCGACCTGACCAATCACACCGGTTATCTCGACCGGACATTCTGCACTGGTCAGACACCGACCAACGATCTTGCGGCGGGCGACGGTTTGAATTATGCCGGCTATGTTTTCCGCGCACGCACCAAGCTTGATAACGACGTGTTTATTGCTCGTCTCGATTACCACCTCACCGCGGACGGCAAGCACAGCCTGTTTTGGCGGGGAAATCTGAATGGTTTGCGAAATCCCGGGGCCCCCTTTCTGCCGGGTACGTACCAGACACTGCCTGGCGAGTTAAATCCGAGTGCTCCCATGGAAACCATTGCCGACCACAGCAAAGGCTTTGCCTTGGGATACACCGCCGTTCTCAACTCCACCATGGTCAACTCCTTTCACTGGGGATTTACGCGGCAAAGCTTTGGGGTTATCGGCAACACCAACCAGCAGTGGAACGAGTTCCTGGGATTGGATCAGGGGATCACGTTCAGTCACAATTTCCAGTTGCCGCTGCACAATTTTGTGGACGATTTCTCGTGGACCAAGGGAACGCACTCGTTTCAGTTTGGAACCTCAATAAAAATCGCTCGGAACCCGCGTACCAGCTTCTTGCACTCCAATAATCTGGCCCTTGGGACAACGAACTGGACCTCTCCCATAGGTTTTGCAGGCACCTCCAGCACGCTCGATCCAACCAACATCGGTGCACCGGAGCCTGTGACCGCAACCCAGTACGATCGTCCGTTGTTGTCCTTGTACGGGATGATCTCGGACGTGGTCGCGAATTACAACCTGGATCGCAGCGGCCACGTGGTGCCGGGAGTCTCCTGTCCTGGCGGAACTTGTGGCGCCCCGGTTAACCGGCGCTATGGCCTCGATTCGTACGAGTTTTACGGCCAGGACGCCTGGCGCATCAAACCGAACCTCACGCTGACTTACGGATTGCGCTGGTCGTTCTTTCCGGCACCCTGGGAGACCAACGGTTTCCAAGCATCGACCCCATTCGGACTGGGAACGCAGTTCGCGCAGAACGTGAGGAACATGAACCAGGGGATTGGCTATGACGCAATGCCGTTGATCAGCTTCATCCCGAGTGGTCCGGCAAACAACGGCCCGGGGTTCTATCCCCTGGAAAAGACGGACTGGTCTCCGCGAATCTCAATCGCTTACTCGCCGCGATTCGAATCCGGGCTCTTCAAGAAAATCTTTGGCGACAACGATAAGACCGTCATCCGCGCCGGCGCCAGCCGCGTTTACGACCGCGCGGGATTCGCGCTCATCAACAGCTTCGATCAGATCGGCGCCGCCGGTTTTTCCACCACTCTCCAGAACGCTTGCTGCACGTTTGGTGTGACGAGCGCTGAAGACCTGCCTCGAATCACGGGCATCAACGCGATTCCGCCCAACAATATCAACGGAGTTCCGTTCCTGCAGCCGCCGCCGCCGGCGACCTTTCCACAACCACAAGTAATCCCGTTCAACTCGGAGGCCAACCTGTGGGGCAATGACAACACGCTGAAGACGCCGCATGCCTATACTGCAGATTTTTCCATCGGACGCGAACTGCCCCACCGGTTCTCACTGCAGGTATCGTATGTAGGCCGTTTCGGGCGCGACCTGCTCACGCAGCGCGATCTGACTCAGCCACTGAATATTAAGGACCCGATTTCGGGAATCGACTACTACACGGCGGCATCGGCTTTGTCCATGAAGGCAAGGCAGTTTGCGCTGGCCAACAACGGTGGCCAGCCAACCAACTACTACCAGGCTGTCATCATGCCCGCGCAGATTAGCAACCTCAAGGCGTCGGACCTCGGTCCCACGGCCCAGTACTGGATCGACATGCTGCCTAAACTGCCCGCGGGCGCAACTCATTATACGGACACGTTTGGAACCGGCTTCGTCCCCTCGAACAATCCCACCGACAGTCTGATTCAGGAAGTATTTAATCTCTATTACAACCCGGGTCTGTCGGTGATCGGCGACGAGATCGTTGGACTGGCGGATGTTGACGTGTATGAGGGACTGGGAGATGACCAGGGCCACTACTACACGTTCTGCGCCAAGCCCGGCTGTACCGCCTCGGGAGCAGGAACCATTGGTGTACCCTTTGGCGGAGGGATTGGAAATTACCTGAACAATCAGGCCTTTTCCACGTACGGATGGAGTTCGATGGGCAATTCCAGCTACCACGCGCTGCAAATGAACGTGAGGAAGCAGGTGAGCCACGGATTCCAGTTTGACCTCAACTACACCTGGTCGAAGTCCATCGACATCACATCGGCGGCGTCGCGTGTCGGATTCTCGGTGTATGGCTACCAGAACATAGGCCTGGTGGGAACGCGCCTGGCCAATGCGTTTTCTCCGAATCTTGCCCGTGCCGTCTCCGACTTTGATACGACCCACCAGTTCAACCTCAACTGGATTGCGGAACTGCCCGTCGGCAGGGGTCGGGCGCTGGCTGGCAACGCCAACCAAGTGTTGGACGCGTTCATCGGGGGCTGGCAGACCTCCGGAGTGGCACGATGGACCAGCGGATTCCCGTTCAGCATTGACGGTGGCCAACGCTGGCCGACAGACTGGTTTCTGACCGGGATCGCGCAGATGACGGCGAAACCCCAGACCGGCACCTACAAGAGAGCCGGCCGCGTCGATCTCTTTGCGGATCCCAAGGCAGCACAGCAGGACTTCACATTGCCCCTCCCTGGCGGGGTCGGCTCGCGCAACGTGCTGCGTGGGAACGGTTACGCCGATTGGGACATGAGTCTATACAAGAGCTGGAAGATGCCCTATCGGGAAACGCACAGCGTGCAATTCCGGTGGGATGTGTTTAACGTGCCGAACCTCACGCGCTTCAATGCTCAGTCGGTGGGATCGTCGGCGCTGCTGACGTCGCTGGCGCAGCAGTCGACGAATTTCGGAGCCTACACGAGCCTGTTGACGCAGCCGCGCGTCATGCAATTTGCGCTGCGGTATGAGTTCTGAGAGCGAAGGGCTCATCGATCGAGATCTCGACGAATCGCATCTGCGGCCTGAGGCCCCTTGCGAAAGCCGGCTAGCCTGGTTAAGCGCGGCTCACACCGTATGCATTGAGCACATCGCGCAGCGTCACGATGCCTTCCAACTTGTGCACATCGGCCCGGTTCACAACCGGCAGGAGTTCGATCTGGTTCGCGCCCATGCGTTCGAGCGCCAAATCAAGCCCCTGGTCCGGGTGGACGTGCGGGAAAACCACCGCATCGAGGAGGTCGCCGAGCTTCTTATCCTCGTTCTTGTCCGTGTCCTCCCCGAGTGCGCGCTCCAGCCTGTCAAGGCTGATCACGCCAACTACACCTCGCTGATCGGTCACCAGCCAGGTTCGGACTTCGCTTGAGCAAACTCGTTCCATCGCTTCCCGCACCGTGATCTCGGCGGGC
>Ga0210384_10004442_pt1 | contig 15649 bp, 13 predicted proteins | sample IncBWH2MmetaG_FD_160574 | JGI IMG/M metagenome (GOLD analysis project Ga0210384, IMG submission 160574) | Forest soil microbial communities from Barre Woods Harvard Forest LTER site, Petersham, Massachusetts, United States - Inc-BW-H-2-M | ecosystem: Environmental > Terrestrial > Soil >...
CTCGATGGAGCCAATCGCCTACGATCGCTCCGTGGGTATAGCGATTGAGCTGCCGAAGAGTCTCAGTCTGCGCGTTACGCAACACCAGGTTGATTATTTGGGGCGGTACGCAACCAATCTGGGTCCAGCCGACCTTCGGACGAACGGCCCTTACGGGCTCTACACAACCGTTGGCGTGCGCTGGTCTTTTGGCGGCTACGGGCACGCGAGCACGCCCTATTGAAGCTGCACTTTTCCGGGTTGCTGTTTCGCGTGGCCGCGCGCAGCGAGGAACGTCAGCCCTGGCCTTCTTCCTCCTGGCCCAAGGCCTCGAGCTGCGCGTGCCAGTCCAGCTCGCGCACCTGTTGCGGATTCTCACGCCAGTCAGGAACCACCTTGACGAACAGTCCCAGATAGATCTTTTTGTCCAGCAGCACTTCGAGTTCCTTGCGCGCTTCGGTGCCGATTTTCTTGAGCATCTCGCCCTTATGGCCGATGAGAATTTTTTTCTGCGAATCTCGCTCGACGTTCATGGTCACTTCAATGCGAAGCAAGGTGGGTGAGTCTTCAAATTTGTCAACTTTCACCGCCAGCGCGTAAGGCACCTCGTGATACATCGACTGGATCGCTTTTTCGCGCACAATCTCCGCCGCCAGGAAACGCTCCGGCTGGTCCGTCACCTGGTCTTCTGGAAAGTAAGGCTCGCCCTCGGGGAGCAACAGGAAGATTTCGGTCAGCAAGTCCCGGCAGCCGTAGCCCTTCAATGCGGAGATTGGGACGATGGCCGCAAATTCGAAGGCCTTATGAAACGCCTCGATAAGGGGCAACAGCTTCTGTTTCGGAAGGCCGTCTACTTTGTTCAGCGCCAGAATGGTTTTCCCGCGAAACCTCTTGGCCCGCTCCAGCAGCAAATCGTCCGCGTGAGGCAGGGCCCGGCTGGCGTCTACCATGAGCAGAAGTACGTCGATGCCTTCGAGCGCGGCGGCGACTTCGTGCATCATTTGCCGACCCAGCGCGGAATCCGCGGAATGCAACCCCGGTGTATCAATAAAAACAATTTGGCCCGCGGGCTGCGTCACGATCCCTTGAATCCGGTTGCGCGTCGTCTGTGGCTTCGAAGTGACAATCGCCACCTTCTGCCCAACCAGGCGGTTCAACAGTGTCGATTTCCCCGCGTTTGGACGCCCCACGATGGCCACGAACCCCGACCGATATTTTTCCTTCGGCCCACTCTGCGCTTCCGCGCCTGTGCTCTTCCCTGCCGTCTGGGCGACCTCTCGGCTCGCAGCGTAGTGTTTTTTCTTTGGCATTCCGCTACTTCACCACCGGTAATTCCAGCGTGCTGTGGTGTTCCGCATCATGAACCAAAGTGACGTGCGCTATCTTGGCATCCTTCGCGGTTTCCAGCGCGACGACACCTCCACTGTTGTAATTTTTTTCGATGCTGGGCGTATTGGGGCAGTGCACAAACAGCCGCAAGCGGCTTCCTTTGGCGATGCGCCTCGAGAAAAATGTAAAATTGTCGAAGAGGTATTCTTCGGCTTTTCCCGGGGTGACGAGTTTTTCCTGCCGCAGTGACTCACGATAACGCGCACGCACGGTCGCTCCGGTCAAAAATACAGACTCACCGCCAGGCAAAATCTCGAACACCTCCGCTCCGAGATCGGTATCCGGAACGTCCATCGCCAGCCACAGACGCAATTTCAGGAAACCGCTCACTTCCGTCGCCTCGCCAAAGGGTTCGCTGTGATAGATCGCACCATTCCCGTAGGTGTTCACCACGGCCCGCTGGGAGGTCAAAGCCGAGGCATCGTCATCCGGTTCTGCGTCCCCCGGCCGCGTGTCGAGCGGATCGTAGGTCCAGCGATCCGCGTTTGCGCCCGCTGCGGGCTTGTCCAGGAGCGCCCCGGACTGAAACACGCTCTCCGCGTGTCCATTGGAACCCAGATAAAGGGTTCGCTTTTGGTTCGAAATACTCTCCAAATTGTCCGCGTACTTCCAATCCTCGGCGCCGGCCCCCACAACGTAGTATGCCACGCGCTTTTTCAAGAACTCCGGCTTTTCGCCGTTCTTCATCACCCAGTCGTACCACTCCGTGTGCAGCTTGTTCAGATCCAAAACGCTGGCTTCGCCGAATTTCAGCCCAGCAACCTCTCGCCGGGGAGTTCTTGTTCCCGCATGATCCCATGGACCGATGATCAGAAAATGATTTTGCTTCGCTTCTGGGGTCCCGTACTCCATGTGGCGCTTATAATACGCGAAGGCCCCGGGCTGATCGCCATCGTAGTGGCCGGTGATCGTCAGAATCGGAAACGGAATGCGCTTATACTGTTCCGGGCTGGGCACCATTGCGTCGTAGTACGCGTCAGGAACGGGATGCTGGAGCCACTTTTGAAACACGGCGGACGGATTCCCCGCCAAGCGATCGTATTCCTTAAACGCCAGATGTCCATCGTAGTATTCGCGGGCCTTTGCTCCCCAAAACGCCGCCGCTCCGAAAAGGTTCGCATTGCTGGTCACTCCGCTCGTAAACGTGAGCCACTGTTCGACGTACGGCCCGAATATGTTGTATTGAAAAGGGAAATCCACTCCGGGATGCGCCGCGGCGGCGGGAACGATGGTGGCCAGATGCGGCGGAAATTCCTTAAGTGTCGTCCATTGATCAAATCCTGCATACGAGCCGCCCCACATCGTTACTTTTCCGTTGCAATACGATTGCTTCGCGAGCCATTCGACGACGTCGAAGCCGTCTTTCGCTTCATTCACAAACGGTTCGAACGATCCGCCGGAATTGCCGCGCCCGCGCACGTCCACCAGCGCGTACACATATCCATGCTCGGCAAAATACATGGCCCGTTCCAGGTAGCTGTCGCCGATGTACGGCGTGAACGTGAAAATCACGGGCAGGGGCTCGTTCTGTGCGTGTGGCTGAAAGACCGTCGCATTTAGCGACACGCCGTCGCGCGCCGGTATCTTCACTCCCCAGCGCATATCGGGGATTGCCGGAGTTGGCGCTCCGCTCTCTTGCGCCATGGTTCGCGGGCCCGCGGTCGACATGCACAACGCAGCGAAGAAAATGAACCGACGCGCAATCTTTTCGCCTCTCATGCAACCGCCTCCCCCCCGCGGCACCGGCCGTTCCATTCGAGCGCAGGCCTTCCAGCGCACGCATCCAAGCACACGCATGGTATCGCGTCAGCGAAGGAATTCCTACCCGGCGAAACAAATGTTTCTGCGAAAAATATGCTGCTGACTCACGAGGATGCTTTCGCAGGCGCTGCCGCCACGCGCTTCCGAATCCTGAGCCGCAGCACTTTTCTTTGGTTCGCTTCCAGCACTTCGAAGCGGTACCCTTCCAGATCAACTTTGTCCCCGGGGGCGGGGACCTTACCCGATACATGACTCAACAGTCCGGCGATCGTGGTAACCGTCTCATCCGCGTCTTTGCCGAAGTTTACGCCCAATAATTCCTCGACGTCGCGAATAGCCATACTGCCACGCATCACCAAGCCACCGTCTGCTTCGCGCACCACGTCCGGCGCGGGCGCTTTTCCGCCGTTCCATCTTTCGCCCACGATTTCTTCCACGAGATCTTCCACCGTAGCGATTCCAGCCACCGAACCGTGCTCGTCGATAATCACCGCAAGCGGCTGGCCTTTCTGCCGCATTTCCCGCAGCAGTTCCGATCCCGCCTTCGTTTCCGGCATGAAGAGCACCGGCCGCACCAGATCTCGCACCTTGCGCTTCGGCAAATCCTGATCGGCGATGTGCAGCAGATCCTGCGCATGCACCACCCCGAAAATATCGTCCAGTGATTTTTCGTACACCGGCATCTTCGAGAATTTTTTCTCGACAAACTTGGCGTGCAACTCCTCGAGCGTGGCGTCTGCTGCGATGGCCACGATGTCCGGCCGCGGCGTCATCACCTCGCGCACACGTTTGTCGCTGAATTCCACGACTTGCTCGATAAGGTCTGCCTGGTCCGCCGCGATAATTCCTTCTTCCTCCGCCGCATCCACCAGAGCCTCGATCCTTTCTTCCGTCCGCTGTTCCTGGGTCATCTCCGGCTCCTGCTCCGAGATCCGCGCCAGCGACTCCGCGCCTTCCAGGAACACGCGCACCGGCCAGGCGAGCCACATCGCCGCGCGGATCAGCGGCAGTAACGGCCGCAGCCATCGCCCCGTGGTGCGGTAGAGCAGCATGTCCGGGACAAAGTGCATGGCGATAACGACTTCGAGCGTAAGAAACACGCAAAATTCGATCAGCGATTCCCACGTCCCGGATACGAAGTAGACTACGCCGCGCGTTGTTTCCAGCACCAGGAAGGCCAGCCAGAAATGCCCCAGAATGCGGAATGTTCGCCCGCCGCTGCGGCGCTTGATGCGCAGCTTGGGCTCGATTTCCGCTTCGAAAATTTCCAGATGCTCGTGGACGCGCCCGGTATTCATGCGCCCGAGCTCGCGATAGATCAGCGCAAGGTAGGAAAAAATGGGCAGGCCAAAGGCGAGAAGAACTACGCCCAGAGCGTAAACCCATCTATACGTGTTCATGACAGTCCGAATCTCCGCCGCATTTTCCGCTCAATGCGATCCATCTGGCCGCGGTCGGTTTCGTGGTCATAGCCCAGCAAATGCAACACACCGTGCAGAATCAGCACGCGCAACTCATTTTCGAGACGTCGCCCATTCTTTCTCGCGTAACGTCTCGCGGTCTCCGGCGCAATAGCGATGTCCCCCAAATATCCCTCCGCCGGCCGCGATTCCTGCTTGGTCCGGCTCTCCTCCGGGCCCGCGATGTTCTCTGCGCCCCCTTTTTCAGTCTTTTTTCTTCGGCTCCGAGAAGTCCAGCGCGTTTTTTCCGCCGGAAACGACAGCACATCCGTCGGCCCTTTTTTCTTTCGAAAGGCCTCGTTCATCTGCGCGATCTCTCTATCGCTTACGAAACAAACCGTGACCTGCGAATCGCGGATATCCAGCTCGTTCGCTGCGCGGCGCAAGAATGATTCGAGAGGCCGCCGCGCGACGCGGACCGCACGCTGGCGGTTCAGAATCATGCTCGCTGATTTTCTCTATTCTGATCTTTCCCTGTTGCTTCGGCAGCGGTTCCCGCCTTGCTGTTCGCCGCGCCAGCTCCTGAATTCGCGCCGCGCTGCGGATGCGCCATGTCGTAGTCCTCATAAGCGCGAATGATCTGCTGCACCAGATTGTGCCGCACCACATCTTTCTCGCCGAACTGGATCACGCCAATCCCTTCGATCTTTCCGCACACTTCGAGCGCCTCGATCAATCCGGATTTCTTTCCCTGCGGCAAATCAATCTGCGTGGTGTCTCCGGTGATGACCGCCTTCGAATTAAATCCCAGCCGCGTCAAAAACATTTTCATCTGCTCGCTGGTGGTATTCTGAGCCTCGTCCAGAATCACGAACGAATCGTTCAGCGTGCGCCCGCGCATAAATGCCAGCGGCGCAACCTCAATAATTCCCTTTTCGAGAAACCTCTCCAGCTTGTCCGCATCCAGCATATCGTACAGCGCGTCGTACAGCGGCCGCATGTAAGGATCGATCTTCTGCTGCAAAGTTCCGGGCAAGAAGCCCAACCGCTCACCAGCTTCCACCGCGGGCCGCGCCAGAATAATGCGATTCACCTGCTTGGTCAGCAGCGCGCTCACCGCCATGGCCACGGCGATGTAGGTCTTCCCCGTTCCGCCGGGCCCGATGCCAAACATCATGTCGTGCTTCTCGATCTCTTCCATGTAACGCTTCTGACTGGCGTTCTTGGGGGTGACCTGCTTCTTCCCGAACGAACGCGTGCGCACCGGCTCAAACATCCCCCGCGGCGATTCATGCGGCTCTTCCGTAGCCACGCGCATGAGCGACTTCACTTCCGTGCTCGAAAGCGATCGCCCGTGCCGCGTCAAGTGATTGTATTCCTCGACGATTCTCACGGCTTGATCGACGCTCTCCTGCTCGCCTTCGATGGTCAGCCGCGTGTCGTGCAAGTGCGTGCGCACGTGCAGCGAATCCTCCAGCAAGCGCACATTCTCATCGAGCGTGCCGAAGAACGGTTCAATTTTTCCGGATATGTGAACGGTACGCCGCATCCAGGTGGAAGGTCTGCCTGTTACAGAAGCCGGGTGGCCGATGGGATTCTCCTCGCTATCGGTGACCGCGCTCGAGTCAACGCAGGAAGAAACTTCCTACACCCTAACCCTTCCCCGCGTCATGGTCAAGTTACGCGCTGGTTACCCATCTTGATGCTCCCGGGCCTCTCTGGCAATGGTTTTCAGCATCTAATCCGACGTACCCAACTATCCAGGCGTTCTGGTCGTTACCCCGCTCGTAACCTGTACTCTGGTACCAACGCGCTATGGCACTAGACCGTCCGTAACGCGAAGATGCTAATCGACGCTGATATAGAACGCTCGCTGAAACGCAAGTCACTGAGGGGTGAATATAACAACATGAGAAACAAACTCTTGATTCTGAGCGCTTTCGCAGGTTTGGCAGTCACTCTGCCCGCTTGGGCGGCAGAGAACTCCAGTGTTGCCGCCGCGCCTGGCGCATTTCGCGGCACAGTCATCTGCCACGGTCTTAAAAATGTTCCCGTAACCGCTGACGCTGAGCAAGCTCTCCCGATGCAACTGGTCGCCCGCCTAAACTGTGGCGATGAAGTCGCCGTTCTCTCCGACTCCGAAGGCTATACCTTCAATATCCGTACCGCTGACGGCAAGTATGGCTATGTCGCGCGAATGTACCTCTCGGAAGGTTCCGCGAACGGGCCGAAGGAAGTTCGCGCGGCCGAAGCTGTCGTGGAAGCTGTTTCTGATAACGGCATCGCCCGCTGGCAGTCTGGCGCTCCAGGCAGCGACCAATTCTTGAGCGTGAGCGACGGCTCGCTGGTCGAGTCACTCCGTGCAAATGGAATCACCGTGCAGGTTTCTCTTCAGGACACCGGATGGAAGCTGCGTGCCAATGTCGCGATCGCCAACGAAAGCGATGCACCCGTTCACTTCGACCCCTCCGGCTTCACGCTCGACGAGTTGCAGCCCCGGCTCCGCGCGCTCGCTTATCAGAACCCCGGAAAACTCGCCAAGGCGCTGACGCACCAGGTTTATTGGACCAACGCGAGCGCCACTGCGCCAATGTCTGCAACCTACATGGACGCCGTCTACAAGACTTCGGCGGCCGCCCCCGCCACGCGGAACCATCTGGACGAAGCCGCACAACAAGTGCAATCGTCTGCGATCCAACCAGGGACCCTCGCGCCGAAAGGGAAATCCTCCGGCGTAGTGTGGTTCGAGCGCGACAAAAACCCGCAGCAACTCAACCTGAGGATCTTCGTCGGAGATCAAATCTTCGAATTCCCACTTTCCTTCCCTCAACGCTAAACAACAGAGAGGCAACACCGCGCCCAGCGCACGTTCGCCCAGCGTGTGCTACAAAGCGCAAGCGCCACCCCGGCCCCGGCACTCCGTCGTCCCTCGGAGTCCGGGGCTTCTTCCTGCCGCCTCTCGGCCGAGTCTTTCTAACAGCCGGAATCCATCCCGCCATTTCGCCGTCGTTGACTCGCCAAAATCGTACGAGTATCTTCCCTCCGTAGGAAAAACCCATCGCCGGAGGGACAAGAATGCGCGCGATATCGCGGAGGAAATTCTTCGGATTCGGACTTGGAGCAGCAGCCGCAGCGGGAGTAGCTCCGCTCAGCCTGGCCCCGCCCGCACATGCAGCCTCGACCGACCGAGTCACCCAGCCCGACAGGGCCAGTGGTTTTTTTGGATCCATCGACAAGGCGCTCGACTTCCAGAACACCATGATGGACGCTTACGCCACCGGGAACACGGTGCGCTTGACGCAGAGCTACGCCGACCAGTCCGGCCTCGAATCAACAGCCTTCACCTATGACAACGCCGTCTCCATCCACGCGTACCTGCTGGATACAAGCCGCGACTCTCTCGCCCGCGCCGAGGTTCTGGGTCAGGGCCTTATCCACGCCCAAGCAAGCAATTTCCCCTTCAGCGACGGCCGCTTTGCGCAAGCCTATTTCGTCAATCAACCCTCAGCGAGCGGCGCCTTCATTACTCCCGCAGCCTTTCCTTTCTTTTTCTACACCAGCGCGGTTGGCGACCAGTCGTGGGCAGGCATGGCGCTAGCCCAGCTCTATCGCCGCACCCGTAATATCCGCTATCTCAGCGCGGCTCTCGACGTCGCAAACTGGATCGTCACCAACACCTTCAACACGCTCGGACCTGGCGGCTACTCGTTCGGCACCAACATTAACCCGTCCAACCAGTCTGTGCCCTCCACCAATGGCAAGTCCACCGAACACAACATCGACACCTACGCGTTCTTTACCATACTCGATCAGCTCACGCACCACGGTGCGGCCAATAATGGCACGCCCTGGAAAGCCCTCGCTGCGCACGCCCTCCGCTTTGTAATCGCGATGTACAACACCTCGGGGGGCTACTTCTACACCGGCACGCTCGGTGATCAGACCACGATTAATCCCTCGCCGATTCCCGAGGATTGTCAGACTTGGTCCTATCTCGCCCTGCTCGACAATCGCTTCAAGCACACCATCGACTGGGCCATCGCCAATCTGGAAAGCACCGATACCGCTGCGTCTCCGGACAGCAGACTCACCGGCGGCGAATCCTTCACCGGCATGGTCTTCGACACGGCCAGCCTGAGCCCAACAATCCCCGGATCCGACCCAAATGCCGTCTGGCTCGAAGGAACCTCGCATACCATCGCCGCGCTCATCGCGCGCTCCATTGCCGGCGCAGACAGCCTGCATGACCGCGTCCGGGACTTGCAAACCGCAGTAAAGTTTGTGGATACCTGCGAGACCGCGCAAGCCCAATTGGGCGAAGGACAAACCGTCAACGGCGCAGCCATTCCGCTCGGCCACGGTCTGGTGGCGTCGACCAGCGTCATGGACACCGGCTTCGGCTTCACCTACGGCCCCTCAAAACATATCGGCGCCACCGGCTGGTACCTCATCGCCGCCCGTGGCGGCAACCCCTTCCAGCTAGGCGACCTTACCTTTGGCCTGTAGGGGAATACCGTCCGTGGTGGGGTGCACCCGGCAACCACCCGCAAGGGTTTGTGCTAACCACCGACTTGCGGAAAACCTAAATTCTTTAGCATCAATACTTTCTAAAAAAGCCCGGGGCAGGGGGGCCGTTATACGCCACCAGGTATGCAACGAGTTTCTCCCACGAGCCAACCCGCTGCGGCGCCTGGCATACCCGTCCTTCCGTTCCTTGCGTTCAACTTGCGTTCAACGCGTTTGACAAAGCCTGGTGCCTCGTTTAACGTTAAATGTTTGAGCGCTACCCAAAAGGAGCAATAGATGGCCCAGGGACAGGCTACCAAAATCAAGAAGAAGAAAAAGTCGGTTTTAAAGCGTGCGGCGCAGTCTCGTCAACGCGCCGATGTGAATCGCGCTAACCGTACCCGGGTCCGCACTCTGATGAGGCGCTTGCGCACCGCGATCACCGCAGCCGACGCCACCGCCGCGGGCAACCTTCTCCACCCGACAATGTCTGCGATCGATCAGGCCATCACCAAGGGCGTGCTGCACGAAAACACCGGCAACCGCTACAAATCGCGTCTCACCCTCGCCTTCAACGGTCTCACAGAAAAAGCCGCCAAGTAGCGCTCGACTGAGCGTGACTCTGTTCTAGATCTGAAAGGGCGGGCGTCAGCCCGCCTTTTTGCGTTCTCATTCGTTCCCGGTTCCGGAAGTACCCTATTCCGCTTCATTTCACTCTTCTCTTACGCGGGTGCAACCTCCCAGTAATGCGCACGGTTCACGCTCAGCACGCCCATTCGGGCGCTTAGCTTAACCATCTGAAAGAGGAGAATGCATGTCATTTAGGAAGACAGTCTCAAAATGTGCTCACAGTCTTCGCGTAGCTTTGGTTGGCATAACTGTATTCCAATTCAGCCTGGGAGGACCGCTGGTCGGCTCGCTCCAGGCGCACGATCATGATACGGGGAGCACTGACAGCCCCGTCAAACACGTTATCGTGCTCATCGGCGAAAACCGCACGTTTGATCACCTGTTCGCGACCTATGTGCCCAAGCACGGCGAGACGGTCAGCAACTTGCTCTCCAAGGGAATCATCAAGGCCGACGGCACGCCCGGACCCCATTTCAAGAAAGCCCAGCAATTCCAGGCCGTCGCGCCTTTTAAGACGGATTACTACATCAGCCTCGATAACGACGACAAGGCTCCTTACACCACGCTGCCCGCGCCGACACTGAATTTTTCGCCCAGCCCCTCCGCCGGAGAGCCGTTCTCTTTCGGCCTGGCCCCGGCTCTTCTGGGTGCAATCGAGCCGTCGCTGGAAGCTGCTGATCTGCCCTTGCTGCAGACCGGCTCGTCCGGACAGGCGAATACGGTTGTCCTCACTCCTGTCCCCGATTCCGACACACGCGTCGCAAATTTCAACAACCTGCTGAACGGACCATTCCCGCTTAAGGGAGCAAATCTCCCCTACGATTCCTACACAGGCGACACTACGCACCGGCTGTTCGAGATGTGGCAACAGTCGGACTGCAACATCAGGAATGCGACTCGCCAGAATCCTTCCGGCTGCCTGAGCGATCTCTACCCGTTCGTCATCACGAACTACACGAACCAGATCGACAGCGTCTTCGACAATCCTCCGGCGATCGACGACAACGGCGGCGGCAATTCGATGGCTTTCTACAACATGCAGGCCGGCGATGTACCGGTTCTGAAGAGGCTCGCCGATGAATTCTCGATGAGCGACAACTTTCATCAGTCGTTCATGGGCGGCACCGGCGCCAACCACGTGATGCTGGGCAGCGGCGACGCGATCTTCTGGACCGACAGCAAGGGTAATCCCAGCGTTCCGCCAGCCGCCGTCCTCGCGAATCCCAACCCGGTACCAGGCTCGGATGACGTCTACACGGTTGACCTTCTTTTCAACGGAAACTTCACCAACTGCGCAGATTCATCCCAGCCTGGAATCGATCCGATTCGCGACTATCTTGCCTCGCTTCCCTATCATCCGAATCCGAACTGCGAGAAGGGCCACTTTTACATGGTGAACAACGACAGTCCAGGCTTCTTGCCTGACGGCACGGTGGACACCGAGGGGATCAAGGGCGGCGGCTCCATTCCGCCGAGCAATCTCCGCACCATCGGCGAAGCGCTGAACGAAAAGGGCATCTCCTGGGCGTACTACGGCGGCGCGTACACCGCAGCGGTAAATCGGCAGCACGATCCGAAGAGCACGGATCCGACGGTCCAGGTTGGACAAACGTACTGCAACATCTGCAACTTCGAGTCGTATACCAACGCAATTATGGGCAATCCGGCTCAGCGCGCGGCACACATTAAGGACGCCATCGACTTCTTCAGCGCCGTGGACAATGGCACATTGCCGGCGGTCTCCTTCCTAAAGCCGGATGGTTTGCTCGACGGCCATCCAGCGTCTTCAAAGGAAGACCTCTTTGAAGGCATGGTCAAGAAAGTGGTTGACCATCTCACCGCCAACAAGGAACTGTTTGCATCCACCGTTTTGTTCATCACCATGGACGAGGGCGGAGGCTACTACGACTCCGGCTATATTCAACCGCTGGACTTCTTCGGCGACGGTCCGCGCATCCCTTTGATCGCCGTCTCACCGTTCAGCCGCGGGGGCCACATTAGCCACACCTACACCGACCACGTTTCGATCCTGAAGTTCATCGAGCGCAATTGGGATCTGAAACCTCTAACGGGCCGCAGCCGCGACAACCTACCCAATCCGAGAAGCGATTGGGACAACCCGTACGTTCCCGAAAACAGCCCTGCTATTGGCGATCTATTCGATCTCTTCGATTTTGATCAACACGATGGCGGCCACTAAACGCTGGCAAGCAAACAAGTAAATCTGTCAAATGAAGCAAACAGGGACGGCCTCTCGGCTGTCCCTTTGCTTTTTCCGCTGTGCTCCATGGGATTCAGTTCCGGGTCTTTATCCCGGCTGCCGGGCTTGACTTGGCGGTTGCCGATAGCTCGGTTACCAAGAATTCCATGACCGCCCGCTCATCCTCCGCCCGGCCTTTGAGGCGGTCGTCTGCTTTTTGCAGCGCGCGCAGGCCAGCCAGCAATTGCGCCCTGGGAATTTTGCGGGATGCCTGGAGCGCAAACTCGGCCTGCTCGGGGCGCATTCCCAGCGCGCGCGACGCTTGCCATCCGTTGGTTACCCCTTTCAGTTCGCTGGCTTCAACGAGCTTCCGGTACATCCAGGCCATGGCGCCGACCATCGGCAACGGCTCCTCTCCGTCGCGCAGCAAGCGATCGAGAAACTCAAGAGCCTTCGCGGAGTTCCTCGCCGCCAGCAGGTCCGCCAGTTCCCACACGGTCGTCGTCTTTTCGGAAATCACCATGGAGGTGACGTCATTCCTGGTGATGAACCTTTTCTCACCCGCGAAAGTGGCCAGCTTTTCAATCTCCGTTTTCAGGCGCATCAAATCTGCCGCCACAAATTCCGCCAGGTCCTCTGCTGCGCCCGGCTCAAAGGTCACGCCCTTTGCCTTCCCAATGGTCCGCGCAAACGCCACAGCCGCCGCTTGCCTCCCTGCTGCGTTCTCAGCAAGCCCGCAAGCCACCACCAGCGTTTTCTCGACCAGCATCTTCCCCAGCTTCATCCGCTGGTCCAGACTGGTCGCTTCCACCACCAGCACGGTGAACGGCGCAGGATTATCAAGGTACGCGGCGAGCTGGGTCACGGCCTCTTCCCGGTTTTTCTCTCCAAGCTTTTCAATGGCTTCCGCCTCTTCCAGGAAAACCACTTGCTGCGCCGAAAGCATGGCCATGGTTTGCGACTGATCGAGCGCCGCCTGCGTCTCACCGCGGCCGGCCGAATACCGCGAAACGGCCCACGTCCGGGCAGCCTCCGGCACAAACTTCTCAATCAATCGCGCACGGCATTCGTCGCGCAAATACGGCTCTTCGCCAAGCAGCAACAGCGCGGGAATCGCCTTCCCGCTCGCCAAGCGCGCCAACAACTGTTCCGGAGAAACCTGCGCCATCACCCGCTCCTCGAGAGGCCGGGTTTAGCCCGGCCAATTCACGCTGGATCTCGCGCTCTTCCGCCCTATCCAGACGGGGAGAGCCGAGCGTTAGTAATTTTCCCTGACCGCCGCCACCAAATGCGCCGCAAAATCCTGCGCCAGCCGGTCCAGCGCGGGGTCCTGCTCCTCAAAAAAACTTTTCAAATCCGTCGAAATTTCATACTCGTTGCGAAACACAAAATTGTCGGTGTGATAGAGCACCTTCTGGGTCGTGCTTTCCGTAAACGTCACTTCGCACTTCACAGTCACCAGCATCGTCGTGGCGCGGCCCGTGGTGGTATCAAACAGCAGTGGCACCGCCTCCAAACTCAAAACCTTGCCCCGCAAAACCGCGTCGCCCTCTTCCGGATTCGACACCACCCGGTACGACGTCTTTGCCAGGAACTCGTGCACCGTCGCAGCCGTCAGCTTTTGTTCGAGCCGATAGCTGTTCGTCTTGTTCTCCAGCGCCGGAACGGCGATGACGTGAATGGTTTTCGGCAGCGCCGCGCTGTGCCCAGCCAGGTGATATCCGCAACCGGCAACGGCGAGAACCGCCGCCATCGCCGCTCCCAGCCATCGGATCCCGCTCATGGCAGCATCTCCGCCAGCTTTACGGCGTTCGCCGCAGGCATCCGAATGTTATCCGCAGCTCCCCAAAACCACCACGCCCCCGGCCGCGCGGGGTCCTCCTCTGGCTTTGCCAGGTGCGCCACTTTTTCTCCCGCCACGCTCACGTTGCTCGGTCCGGCTCCTTCATCTGCGGGAATCACAAATCCCGCATCCGCGCAGGCCGCCACGACCTGCTCGACGCCTGTGCCAGCCGCCAGCTCGGCACACGCCGAAAATGCCGTTCCATAAAACACCGGAGCATGAATCAGCTGCAACGCCGGCATAGCCAATTTCTTCCCCAGGCACGCCTTCGTCTCCACGCGCAGGCGCTCCCGGACAACGCTCAGCTGGTGCTTGCTGCCGGGTCCAAACCGGTCCAAAAGATTGAACGCCACTTGTGTGTCAAACACGGGCTGCCCCATCCCCTGAAACGACAACAGTTGGCCGGTCTGGCTTTCCAACTCTTCGATGCCCGCGCGCCCGGCTTCTGAAACCGACTGGAAGCAGATCACTTCGAGCCGCGATGCACCAATCTTCGCGAGACTTAACGCCAGGGAAGCAGTCACCGTCCCCGCCGCGGAAGGAATCGCGTAGACCGGTGCATCGATCGGAAACTTTCTCCCCTGCAACGCATCCAGCTTCGGAAACCAGCTTACCGTGCTCTCCTCAACTGCAGCCGTTCCCGATAAGTCAATGACCCTCGCCTTGGCAGCCCGCGCCGCCCCCAGGTTTCTAAGAGTGAACTCCGCCGAGCCAGTGAAAAAGATTTTTGCCGCGCGATCAAAGGTTCCCTCTTCCACGGGGCTGATCACCGCCGGCTCGCCGCCGGCTTCGGTTAAGGTGCCCACAGCCATCTCTTCATCCACCAGCCGAAACTCGGTCCCGGCAAACCGGCTCTCTTCGAGCAACGAACGCAGCTCGGCTCCCAACAGCGACGAAGCACCCGCGATCACGATGGGGTTGGATTCCCGGCCAAGCGATGGCATGAATCACACGGTCCGGGACACGAGGCGATGCCGGAAGAAACGCACGATGTGCAGGACCACGCCGGCCGCGGCATACGTGCAAGCGAAGATTACCAGAGCATATTCGGAGAATCTCCACACAACGCCCACGAGCAGGCAGACCAGAACAACCGTCAGAGAGGGTTGCTTACGCGTCCACGGAATATCCTTGAAACTGTAATAGCGAATCGTGCTGGTCATCAGCGCGCCCAGGATACCCGCCAATGCAAACCACGCCACCGACCAGCGCCAATCGTGCAGGGGGAATTTGAATCCATGCACGAGCGCGGCGATCACTCCCGCCGCCGCCGGCGTAGGCATACCCACAAAATTCTTCGATCCTCCCGGCGCCATGCCCTGCACGTTGAACCGCGCCAGCCGCCAAGCGCAGCAGAGCAGAAACGACAGGCAAAAAACCCAGCCCAATTGGGCGATCAGCTCGACTCGCTGGGATCCCTGGTCGGGCAAACTGCGCACGCCCCAGGCATAGGCCATCACCGCAGGAGCAATTCCGAAACTGACGACATCGGCCAGCGAATCAAACTGCACGCCAAATTCCGTGTTCGTCCCCGTCAGGCGCGCCACGCGCCCGTCGAGCGAATCGAACAAAATCGCCAGCCCAATGGCCCTCGCCGCGTGGTCGAAGTCTTCCGAGCCGCCGGCAATCGACGCCACGACGGCGTAGTATCCGCACAGCAGGTTCGCCCCAGTGAACAAGCTCGGGAGCAGGAAAATGCCCCGCCTAAATCGCGGATTGCGAATGCGGCGGCCTGCAAAGGGCATCTGCTGCTGTTCGATAGGGCCCATGACTTTAGTTTTGCTTCCCAACCGCAGATACGTGTGCTTCCGCATCCGAGATTTGCTGATCGCTTACATTGACGCTCGGGATCCTGGCCGGCCATCGTGCGAGCACGCTCGAACCGCCCTTCACATTCGCTCCCAATTTAACGAGTATTTCGGCCTCTTTCGGGACCCAAAC
>Ga0210384_10004443_pt1 | contig 15648 bp, 10 predicted proteins | sample IncBWH2MmetaG_FD_160574 | JGI IMG/M metagenome (GOLD analysis project Ga0210384, IMG submission 160574) | Forest soil microbial communities from Barre Woods Harvard Forest LTER site, Petersham, Massachusetts, United States - Inc-BW-H-2-M | ecosystem: Environmental > Terrestrial > Soil >...
AATACGTTCAAGCGCGGGGCATTCGCTTTGCCTACCGCCGCTTCGGCAAAGCCGGTAGCGTGCCGCTGGTTTTCAACCAGCACTTCACCGGCACGATGGACCACTGGGACCCGCTGGTAACGGATGGCTTGGCTCGCGACCGTGAGGTGATTCTGTTCGACAACGCAGGCATTTCCAACAGCTCGGGCGAGGTGCCGACCACGTTCGAGGAGATGGGTGCTAACGCCATTGCCTTTATCAAGGCACTGGGACTGGAGCAAGTTGATGTGCTCGGCTTCTCGATCGGCGGCTTCGTCGCCCAGGAGATCACGCTGCAGGCCCCCGATCTGGTCCGGCGCCTGGCGCTGGTCGGCACCGGCCCGCGCGGCGGCCAGAGCATGGCCACCCTCACGCCGGAGGCACAGCAGATCTTCGGCGCTACCTACAAGCAGCCGGAGGAGATCTGGCTGAAGGTCCACTTTACCGACTCGGAAGCCAGTCAAGCCGCCGGCCGTGAATTCCTCAAGCGCTTCCTGCGCCGCACTGAAAACCGCGATCCCGCGGTGAACGAGAAAGTGGCGCCCGCCCAGATCGAAGCCATCGGCAAGTGGGGTGTGCAGCGTGAGGGTTCCTTTGAGTACCTGAAGTCGATCCTGCAACCGACGCTGGTCGTCAACGGCGACAACGACGTGATCATCTATTCCATTAACTCCTGGATTCTGCAGCAGAACATCCCCAACGCTCAGTTGATCATCTACCCGGACGCCAGCCACGGTTCGCAGTACCAGTACCCGGAGCGATTCGTCCGGCACGTCTCGATGTTCCTGTCCGAGTAAGACGCTTCAGCGCACTCCGTTTCCGCATCCACCCAGCAATCAGAGGATAGGATCATGAGAGAACTCTCTGGAAAAACCGCTCTCGTTACCGGTGCCTCGCGCGGCATCGGCCGCGCCAGCGCCCTGGCCCTGGCTCAGGCCGGCGCCCAAGTGCTGGTCCACTACGGCAACGGCGAGAAGGAGGCTGACGCCGTTGTCGCCGAGATCCGCAAGACGGGCGGACGCGCCGAGAAGGTCGGCGCCGACCTGCGGCAAGCGGACGGTCCGCACAGGCTAGCCAAGCAGGTGCGCGCCATCATCGGCGAGCGGCTCGACATACTGGTTGTGAACGCCGGCATCTCCAAGGCCGCGAGCATTGAGGACACCCAGATCGAGGACTTCGACAGCCTCTTCGCCGTGAACGTCCGGGCGCCGTTCTTCCTGGTGCAGCAGTTGCTGCCGGCTTTATGCAAGGGCAGCAACATCATATTCATGTCATCGCTCGGTGCCCATGCTTCGGTCGGAACGCTCTCCGCCTACGCCGCGACCAAGGGCGCGGTCGATACGCTCGTGAAGCACTTCGCCTCGGCACTGGGCCCCCGCGGTATCCGCGTCAACGCCGTGGCCCCAGGGGTGGTCGACACGGATATGTCCAGCTTCGCCAAGACCGAGGCTGGTCGCGAAGTCATGCTCGGCATGCAGGCGCTGAAGCGCGTGGCCCAGCCTGAGGACATCGCCCCGGTGGTGGCCTTCCTGGCGTCCGACGATGCGCGCTGGATCACCGGCGACACCGTCCACGTAGACGGCGGCTCCAAGCTCTGACGGCGGCTTGGTCGTCCCCGCATCATGAAGTGCCTGCGCTGCAGTCGAACGAGAGGTCTGTGCATATTCCTTTTGATTCGTTCAATTATGGGCACATACCCATAATATATGAGGGTGAAATATTCCTGAGTGACTCGACCCTGAGCCCAAGCTGGAGGGTGTCGTGATTGCCCAGATTGTGCAGGCGCGGCGAGGCAGCCCACCAAATGGAGGCAGCCCACCAAATGATGTATCGGTGACCGTCGCTGAGTTGCAGAGAATTGCAGACACTTCCGGAGCGGGCGCCCGACCCCCTCGGTCAATTGGTCGCCTGCGCATCATGTTCGTCGCAGGAAGCCGGTGGCCGTGGCGCGCCATTGAGTCCGATGACGCGTCGCCCCATAAGCGAATGATGTGCTTCGGCGAGTCTGAGCAGACACAACGTATTTTGGTCGAGCGTCTCGATCGGCAGCGGGTCGATGAGGAGTTCGTAGCGGAACATCTGGCAACTCCAGGAGGTCTCCCCGGGATTACATCGGACTGGCTGCCAAGTCACTTATTTGATGCCGTGTTCGAATCGCACAGGCTTCACACCAGCGAGCAGGGCTATCAGACCACGCCGGACCGCATAGTCAAGTTAGCTCGCACCCGCGGGCTCGGGAGTCGCTGATGTGGATCGTTAAGGTTGCTCTACAGCGACCGTACACGTTTATCACGCTCGCCGCGCTGATCCTACTGCTCGGCGGTTATGCCATCGTCGTAACCGCGACCGACATTTTTCCGAATATCCGCATTCCAGTTGCTGCAGTCATCTGGCGCTACAACGGCCTCTTGCCCGAAGAGATGGCCAACCGAATCGTACTGTTCTCCGAGCGTGTCGCTCAGACGACCGTCAATGACGTCGAACACACGGAGTCGCAATCCGTCAACAGCGTTGCGGTTGTCAAGTATTTCTTCCAGCCCGGCGTTGACACTGCTCTCTCCCTCGCGCAAATCACCGCGATATCTCAAACCGAGCTGGTATTCGCACCTCCCGGTACGACACCCCCATTCGTGCTCTCTTACGACGCTTCGAGCGTGCCAATCCTACAGCTGGCCTTATCGAGCGATACCTTATCGGAGGCGAAGCTGTACGATCTTGGCAACACCATCCTGCGCACGCAACTCGCTACCGTCGCGGGGGCGTCGATCCCATTTCCCTACGGCGGCAAGCAGCGGCAGGTGCAGGTGGATCTCGATCCGCAGGCATTGCGCGCGAATGGACTTGCGGCCAATGACGTTGTGAGAGCCATCGGCGAGCAGAACCTGATTCTGCCTGCAGGGACTCAAAAAATAGATGCGTTCGAATACTTCATAAAGCTCAACGCCAGTCCAACGCAGATCGAGGAGCTGAATGACCTCCCGGTGCGCTCTCGAGACGGCACGGTGACCTACGTACGCGACGTGGCGCACGTTCGCGATGGGTATTCACCACAGACCAATATGGTGCGGGTCGACGGCCGACGCGCTGTCTTAATGAACGTGCTCAAGACAGGTAAGGCTTCCACGATCGACATCATTAACAGTATCAATGAGAAGCTGCCGCAGATTCGCGCCTCATTGCCCACTGAGCTCAAGATTGCCGCGACGAGCGATCAGTCCGTGTTTGTACGCTCGGCGATTTCCGGGGTGATCCGTGAGGCGGTGATTGCCGGCGCTCTCACCGGGCTGCTCATATTGCTCTTCCTGGCAAGCTGGCGCAGCACGTTGATCATCACGATCTCGATTCCCCTGTCGATTCTTGCCTCGATCGTCTGTCTGTCGGCTCTGGGGGAAACGATCAACATCATGACCCTGGGGGGCTTGGCGCTTGCGGTCGGAATCCTGGTGGATGATGCAACCGTCACGATCGAGAACATCAACTACCACCTCGAGCAAGGCAAGGACGTGGAGACGGCGATCCTGGACGGCGCACGTCAAATCGCGCTGCCGGCATTCGTCTCGACCTTGTGTATCTGCATCGTCTTCATCCCCATGTTTCTTCTGGCAGGAATTGCCAAGTTCCTGTTCGTTCCGCTGGCAGAAGCCGTGGTGTTCGCGATGCTGGCTTCCTACGTGCTCTCCCGCACGCTGGTTCCGACGCTCGCCAAATTCTGGCTTAGGAGGCACGATGACGGCGACGGCAGTAAGAGCAACAACCCGCTCGCTCGCTGGCAAACGAGGTTCGAGGAGGGTTTCGAATCCGCCCGCAACCGCTACAGAGCCCTTTTGGAAGCGGCGCTGCAGCGCGGCGTGCGCTTCGCCGGCGTGTTTTTTGCCTGCACCGCGATCACCGCTCTCGTCGCATTTCCCCTCGGTCCGCTGCCCGGGTTAGGGCAAGAGTTCTTTCCCAGCGTCGATGGCGGGCAGATCAAGCTGCACCTGCGGGCGCGCAGCGGCACCCGCATCGAGGAAACGGCTGTGTTGGCGGATGCGGTGGAAGGGACGATTCGTGAAGTGATCCCGCCTTCGGAGATCGTTAATGTCGTGGACAACATCGGATTGCCCTATAGCGGTATCAACCTCGCCTACAGCACCTCGGCGCCGGTCGGGCCAGGCGACGCTGACATCTACGTAAACCTGAAGGAGCACCACCGGCCGACCGCGGACTACGTGCGTGAACTACGCGTGAGATTGGCCACGGTCTACCCGGGGTCCACATTCGCTTTTTTGCCGGCCGACATGATCGGGCAGATACTGAACTTCGGTCTGCCTTCGGCGATTGACGTACAAATTGTTGGTTTTAATACGAAGGGGAACCGTGATTTTGCCAACCAATTGCTGCAGAAGCTGCGAGCGGTACCTGGTATCGCGGACTTGCACATTCAGCAGGCGGGAGACTACCCGCAATTCAACGTCGATGTCGATCGCAGTAAGGCGGAGCTCCTCGGGCTGACCGAGCAGGCCATTGCCAGCAACCTTCTTGTCTCACTGTCCGGGAGCTTTCAGACGTCCCCTTCGTTTTGGGTTGATCCGAAGAGCGGAACGCAGTATCAGGTCGCCGCGCAGACTCCGCAGTTCCAATTGCAGAACCTCAACGATCTTGGCAATACCCCGCTGAACGGGCCGCGGGATTCGTCGCAGATACTTTCGAGCATCGTCAATGTGCACCGTAACGTCGCTCCCGCGGTGGTGACCCATTACAACGCCACGCCGTCGATCGACATCTTTGGCGCGGTCCAGGACTCCGATTTAGGGTTTGTGGCCTCCCAGATAGACGCGATAGTCGCAAAAGTGAAGAAAGACTTGCCGCGGGGCTCGAACCTCGTAGTCAGGGGTCAAGTACAGACGATGCGATCCTCCTTTAACGGACTACTGATCGGGCTCATTGGCGCGGTCATTCTCGTCTATATGCTGCTCGTGGTTAATTTTCAGTCGCTTGCCGATCCACTCATCATCATTACGGCCCTGCCTGCCGCACTCGCTGGAATCGTCTGGATGCTGTTTCTGACAGGCACACCAGTGAGTGTGCCAGCACTGATGGGAGCAATCATGTGTATGGGTGTCGCGACGGCGAACAGCGTGCTCGTCATCAGCTTCGCGCGCGAACGCATGAACGCAGGTGACCGCGCTTTCGACGCGGCACTGCAAGCGGGTTTCACGCGTTTGCGTCCGGTGGTGATGACGGCCGCTGCGATGATTATCGGCATGATCCCGATGGCATTGGGCTTGGGAGAAGGTGGCGAGCAGAATGCGCCGCTCGGACGGGCCGTGATCGGAGGGCTGATCTTCGCCACCGTCGCGACCCTATTCCTCGTGCCGACGGTCTTTTCAATCATCCACGGCCGGGGCTCCACGCGCAGGCCCACTCTATCGGAGGTCCGAAATGGCTGAAACCTCGCGTGCGTCGTCTCGCGCCCCACCGGCGCGCAACGCCCGGCGCTTTTTCTCCGCTGCTCTGGTCATGGCGGTCGTTCTGGTTACGTGGGGTGAGGCGCATCGACTGATGGCGCGCAACGCCCTGCGTCAAAGAGCCGCCGTTGAGTCCACCCTCACAGTCGTTACCGTGAGGCCGACACATGCGGAGGAGGGGGAGAAGCTGGTACTTCCGGGCACCGTACAGGCCTACATCGAGTCTCCCATCTACGCGCGCACGAGCGGCTATCTGAAGTCCTGGTACACGGATATCGGAAGCACGGTGCACAAGGGGCAGTTGTTGGCTGAGATCGAGACCCCCGAAGTCGATCAGCAGCTTGCGCAGGCGGTGGCCGATCTTGCCACGGCACGCGCGAACGAAGCGCTGTCGAACACCACTGACAGGAGGTGGAGGGGCCTGCTCGCGACAGAATCAGTCTCCCAACAGGACGCCGATGAAAAAGCCGGCGACGCTGCGGCGAAGCGAGCCACTGCCGCCTCCGCGGCTGCCAACGTATCACGGCTGCGGGAGTTGGAGTCATTCAAGCACGTCGTGGCACCGTTCGATGGGGTAGTTACGGCCCGCCATACCGATATCGGAGCACTGATCAATGCCGGTCAAAGCGTCGGTTCGGAGCTCTTTCGTGTGGCTGACACCAGCAAGCTTCGGATCTATGTGCAGGTCCCTGAACCCTATGCGGGCGCTGCTCAGCCCGGAGTCCGGGCGGAGTTGCGGTTCAGTGAGCAGGCGGGTAAGTCGTATACGGCAACCACCGTGCGCACGTCGAACGCTCTGGATCCGACCTTGCGAACCCTGCAGGTCGAGCTCGAACTCGACAACGCACGGCATGAGATCTTTCCGGGCGCCTATGCTGAAGTGCACTTTAGCCTTCCCGGCAACGCCCACTCCTTGCGCCTGCCTGCAACTACGGTGCTGTTTCGGGCACCGGGCCCGCAAGTGGCCACAGTCGATTCCCATAACAGGGTTCAACTCAAAAGCATTGTTGAGGGGCGAGACTTCGGCAGCAGCATCGAGGTGCTGGCAGGACTCGATGACGGTGATCAGGTGGTGGTCAATCCACCGGATTCGATCATCAACAGCGTCTTCGTGCGCGTGCTGCCACCTGCAGCCGGTCAGCAGGCAAAGGTGGCCAAGGCCCCATGAAAAACTTCCTGCGCACGATCAGCCTTGTGCTACCCCTCGCAGTGGCTGCGTGCTCGTTCGCTCCGACCTACCGAATTCCAAGTAGTGCGCCCCCGCCGAGTGAGTACAACGAGCAGGGGGACTGGCTGCGAGCACAGCCACTCGACGACCAATCGCGCGGCAGCTGGTGGATGATATTCGGCGATGCTCAGCTCGATGCGCTCGAGCTTAAAGTAAAGACCTCGAATCAAGACTTGAAGGCGGCATTCGCGCGTTGGCAGGAGGCGCGCGCGACGACACGCGTCGCCCGGTCCGGTCTCTTCCCGACGCTAAACGCGAGCGCATCCGCGACACGTGGGGGCGTTTCGCAGAACGCGGCGGGCTACGTCCCAGGAGCGCAGCCCACATTTAACGACTTCGATGTTCAGGCGGATCTATCCTATGAGATCGACCTCTGGGGGCGCGTTCGTAACACCGTAACGGCCGCGAAGGCGAATCAGCAGGCAAGCGCCGCGGATCTTGCGAGCGTAGAACTCGCGGTGCGCGCCGAGTTGGCCGCGGACTATTTCACCTTGAGAAGCCAGGACGCCGAGCAAGCGCTGCTCGCCAGAACGGTCGCTGATTACACCAAGTCACTTGAACTCACCCAGCGCTTGTATAAGGGTGGTGCGGCAGCCCAAGCCGATGTCGACCAGGCGCAAGCGCAACTGGAGACGGCTCGCACGCAGTCCGCCGAGATCGCGCTCGCGCGCTCGCAGACGGAACACGCCATCGCGTTACTGGTCGGTGAGAATCCCACGGGCTTTCACATCGAGGCCGCTCCACTTCCGTCCGACACGATTCCGCCACGCCTGGCGCCCGGCCTGCCATCGACACTACTCGAACGCCGGCCGGACGTAGCCGCTGCGGAGCGACGAGTGGCCGCTGCCAATGCCGAAATCGGCGTAGCCCGGGCCGCATACTTTCCCGTATTCAATCTGTCTGCGGCGATCGGCCTGGACAGCCAGAACGCTTCGACCTGGCTGAATGCGCCCAGCAAGACATGGTCCGTGGGGCCGTCGGGACTCCTCACGGTCTTTGATGCGGGACGACACAAAGCGCAGTCCGAACAGGCGCACGCACAGTACGATGAGCAGGTCGCGAATTATCGCAATACGGTGCTTACTGCCTTTCAAGAAGTCGAAGACAACCTTGCGGCGTTACATCGTCTGGAGGAAGAGAGCGTGAGTGAGGCGGCGGCAGTGACGGCCACCACCCGGGCCCTCGAACAGGCGCAATATCGCTACAAGGCAGGATTAGTGACCTATCTCGAGGTGTCTTCGACGGAGACAACCGCGCTCCAGGCCCAGCTTACCCAGATGAGCATATTGAACCGCCGGATGAGCGCCTGCGCTCTGCTCATCCGAGCGCTTGGCGGCGGGTGGGGCCTGACGCGCGGCGAAGGCCCACTGGTAAGGAGCGACGAGTTCCCCTCACCCCAAGGCCCTACGGGGTGAGCGCGGATTCCGAAATCAGCACGCGCAGGCGAGGCACTCGTTGCCGCCCCGGCATGAGCGCATGAATTCCTGCCAAATAAGGCGCGCAAGAGCGCTCGCGTCTACACGACATGCCATCAAGTAACCAGCGAAAGGCGTGGGTGATCACGTTTGCGGCCGCCGCCATCCTCATGGTGACCATGGGCGCAAGACAATCGCTCGGACTCTTCATTTCGCCACTCAACAGCTCAACCGGGCTCGGCATTACCACCATTAGCCTTGCGTTGGCCGTCGCGCAACTGATGTGGGGTGTCATCCAGCCGGTCGCCGGCGCCGTGGCGGATCGTTATGGTCCCGCGAAAATCCTTGTCGCGGGCCTGGTGGTGCTGGCGATCGGCATGGCATTGACGCCGTTCATGGCATCGGGCTTCGGCCTCATCGTCTCGCTTGGCGTCCTCTCGGCGATCGGTTCCGGCGCAGGCAGCTTTTCGGTGCTGATCGGCGCGGCATCGCAGCACCTCAGGACCGATGAACGCGGCAAAGCGGCTGGCATCATCAACGCCGGGGGTTCGTTGGGGCAGTTCGTTTTCGCTCCGCTCGCACAAACGCTGATCCAGCTGCTCGGATGGATGGGTGCGATGTGGTCGCTCGCGGTGATTACCGTGGGCGCCTTGCCCCTCGTGCGTGTGGCGAGTCCAGCAGGTCGCGCGCAAGGCGGCGTCGGCCCCAGTGGGTCCGCGCCATGGCAGGCTGTGCAGGATGCGATGGAAGATCGCAGCTATTTGTTGCTGCACGCGGGCTTCTTTACGTGCGGATTCCACATTGCGTTTCTTGTGACGCATCTGCCAGGGGCAGTGAATCTCTGTGGCTTGCCGCCGGCAGTGGCGAGTTGGTCTCTGGCCCTTATCGGCCTCGCCAATATCCTGGGCAGCCTGATTGCGGGTGCCGGCACACAGCGCTTTCGCAGCAAGTACATTCTTGCCGCAATGTACGGCTCGCGCGCGCTGCTGATCGGCTGGTATTTGGTCGCGCCAAAAACGAAGTGGACATTCTACGGCTTCGCCGTGGGCCTGGGACTCACCTGGCTGGCCACCGTGCCCCCCACCGCGACCATCGTAGGCAAGCTATTCGGTAGTCGGTACCTATCCACGCTCTTCGGTCTCACACTGCTCTCACACCAGATTGGTGGGTTTCTTGGCGCTTATCTCGGCGGTCTCGCGCTGGTTCGATTCGGTGATTATCAGTGGATGTGGTACGCAGACATGGCCCTGGCGGCTGCCGCGGCGGTCATCAATTTGCCGATTCGAGAGGCGCGGGTTGCGTATGTATCCTCGCCTGCTTGAAGGCCCTCAGAAGCGCCGACCGTGTCGCAACGGGCTAACCATTGCGAGCGCAGGGACTCGCGTATATCTCTCTAAAGAATCCGTTCACGTCACTCCTTTGTTACCGTCGTGCGCACTCCGGAGTGTGAGAATCCGTCTTCGACATGGGCGGGTAGTGCGGGACGACGCGCCGCCGTCGCGTTAATTCCCTCGGACACATGGATCGGTTCGACTTATGAGAGTGCTATCGACCAGTAAGCTCAAGGCGTTTCAGCTTGCGGGCATGACCGGAAGTATCAAGCACGCGGCTCACTTGCTCTCCATCAGCCCTCTGGCAGTGAGTGCCAGGGTGAGATCGCTGGAGCGCGAGCTCGGCGTTCGGCTGTTCCAACGGCGCAAGAGGAAACTGACTCTGACGGAGGCGGGCGCGACGTATCTCCGGGAGGTGGAAGCGACCTTCGTGAGCTTCGACATGGCGACCCGGGATCTGCGTGCGCGATTCGGGCAGCCAGCTCGCTTAGATCGCCGGTATGGTGCGCCTGGTAAGGAGAGTGATAATGAACTCAGATTTGATCGCGGGGCAGCCCCCACCTCAATTGGCCGATCGGGACCACCTCGATAGGCTGCTTGATGAGGCACTCGTCGCGACGTTTCCGGCGAGCGATCCAGTTGCGATCAGCGCGAGAGAACAACCGGGTATCCGGGAACCGGCAGTACGTAATCAAGATTCAAACGACACCTAGGAGAATTTATATGATCCGAAAAGCGATAGCTGTTTGGCGCGGTACGGGTCGCGCTGGTAGCGGCGACCTTTCCACAGACTCAGGTGTACTGGCAAAGACTCCCTATTCGTTCAGAACCCGCTTCGAGAATGAGAAGGGCACCAATCCTGAAGAGCTGATCGCGGCTGCGCACGCGGGCTGTTTCACGATGGCTTTGGCGTTCGGGCTGCAAGCTGCCGGATACACACCCACGGAACTCAACACCGAGGCGGCCGTCACTCTCGACCCGGAAGGGCAGGGCTTCCGCATCAGCAGCTCCGCCCTGACACTGCGCGCTAACGTGCCGAATCTGGATCAATCCACCTTCGCTCGAATCGCCAAGGACGCGGAGCAGAACTGCCCCGTCTCGAAGGTTCTCAAGGCCGACATAACGCTGGATGCCAAATTAGTTTGAACTCGAGCGGCGGCTTGCGTCGGAAGAGGGTATAAGCGCAACCCCTTCCGGGGCAAAAATTCAAAAGGCGTCGGTGCTATTGCACCGGGCCCATCACCGCCGCTTGCCCATGGTTCGCTGACGTATGCCGATGGCGTGGTCGCGTAGCGACCCGGTCCGGGACGGGTCGGTAGTGGTTCCGCGGAGCGAGTCCGGGTTGTCTCTTTCCATATGGACGTACACCCCGCACGAGAGTCTCAAACCATCACAGGATCTTCACTCGCGCGCGGCCGAGGGGACCCCGAACCCACCTCCGCACAGACTTGCGCAGAGCGGTGCCCTGGGGGGAACATCAAGTCGAAGGGAGAAACAGTAATGGCCGAGCCGAAGAATCTGACCATCAACGGGGAGACGCGCTCCGTCGATGCACCGGATGACATGCCGCTGCTGTGGGTGCTGCGGGACGTGCTGGGACTGACCGGCACAAAATTCGGCTGCGGTATAGCACAGTGCGGCGCGTGTACCGTGCATCTGGATGGTAAGCCCGTGCGCTCCTGCATGCTGCCGGTGAGCGCCGTGGGTACCAAGGCGGTCACGACCATCGAAGGTATCGGTAAGACGGCCGCCGGCGCCAAGGTGCAAAAGGCGTGGCTCGATCTGGAAGTCATCCAGTGCGGTTACTGCCAGTCCGGCCAAATCATGTCAGCGGCGGCACTGCTCGCCGGCACGCCGCACCCTGATGATGCTGATATCGATGCCGCGATGGCGGGCAACATCTGCCGTTGTGGCACCTATGTTCGCATCCGGGCCGCGATCAAGCGGGCCGCGGGCGACGCACAAGCTTAGGCGGAGTCATGGACATGCTAAAGAGCCAGCTGTCTCGCCGCAGCCTGCTGCGCGGGGGACTTGCGAGCGGCGTCCTGCTCGCCTTCCACATTCCCACTTTTCCGGCGAGCGGCGCAGCGGATGCGGCGGACTCGAAGGCCAAGTTCGCGCCGAACGCCTTCATCCGCATCGATCCGGCCGGCAAGGTCACGCTCGTGATGCCCCAGGTGGAAATGGGGCAGGGGGTTTACACCGCGGTCGCCATGATTCTGGCGGAGGAGCTGGACGCTGAATTCGCGCACGTGGCGCTCGAGCATGCGCCGCCGAACGACAAGCTCTACGGCAATCCCACCTTTGGCATTCAGGTCACCGGCAACTCGAATTCTATCCGCGCATTCTGGAAGGCGTTGCGCATCGCGGGAGCCGCGGCGCGCACCATGCTGGTGCAGGCGGCGGCGCAGCAATGGCGGGCCGATCCGGCGAGTTGCACCGCGAGCAACAGCGAGGTGCTGCACCCGGCCAGCGGCCGCCGCATCGGCTACGGGGCGCTCGTCGGCCCGGCGAGCAAGGTCACGCCGCCCAAGGACCCGCCCCTAAAGGATCCCAAGAACTTCAAGCTCATCGGCCAATCGCTCAAGCGGCTCGACACGCCGCACAAGGTGGATGGCGGCGTCGTCTACGGCATCGACGTGATGCTGCCGGGCATGAAGTTCGCCACCATTGCCGCAAGTCCCGTATTTGGCGGCAAAGTCAGCCACGTGGACGACAGCGGCGCGCACAAAATTCCCGGCGTGCACAAGGTGATCGTGCTCGATGACATGGTCGCGGTGGTGGGCGAGCACATGTGGGCGGCGAAGCGCGGCCTGGAGGTCCTCAAGATCGAGTGGAACGAGGGTCCCAACGCCGCCGTGTCCTCCGCTCAGATCTGGGAAGACCTGCGCAGCGCGAGCGCGCAGAGCGGTGCCGTCGCCAAGAGCACCGGGAATGTGGATCAAGCGCTGAGCCGCGGCGAGAGGCTTGAGGCCGCCTATGAGTTGCCGTTCCTCGCCCACGCCACCATGGAACCGATGAACTGCACCGTGCAGCTGCGGCCCGACGGCTGCGAGCTGTGGCTCGGCACCCAGATCATAACGCGCGTACAGGGTACCGTCGCGAAGCTGACCGGATTGCCCCCGGAGAAGGTCACGGTGAACAACCACCTGATCGGCGGCGGCTTCGGTCGGCGGCTGGAGCCCGACATGGCGCTGAGCGCAGTGCGCGTCGCGCAGCACCTGGACGGCGAGCCGGTAAAGGTCGTGTGGACACGCGAGGAAGACATCCAGCACGACATCTATCGCCCGGTTTATCGCGACACCATCACCGCGAGTCTGGCGGACGGCAAGGTCGCCGCCTGGAAATACAAGGTCACAGGCTCGTCCGTGATCGCGCGCTGGCTGCCGCCCGCGTTTCAGAAGGGGATCGACATCGATGCGATCGACTGTGCGGTTGACATGCCCTACGACATCCCCGATTTCCATGTCGAGTATGTGCGCGCGGAACCGCCGGCGGTGCCCACGGGCTTTTGGCGCGGGGTGGGCCCGAATAACAATGTCTTCGCCATCGAGTGCTTCATGGATGAGCTGGCCAAGAAAGCCGGCAAGGATCCGATCGCCTTCCGGCGCGCGATGCTGGGAAAGAACCCCCGCCTCCTGGCGGCACTGGATTTGGTGGCGGCGAAATCGAACTGGGGGCAGCCGCTGCCGCCGCGCGCCGGCCGCGGGGTCTGCGCGCAGCCCGCCTTCGGTAGCTTCATCGCGACGGTGGTGGAAGCGGAAGTGGACGCACGCGGCCAGGTGCGGCTGCGGCGGGTGACGAGCGCGGTCGATACCGGCATCGCCGTCAACCCCGACAGCATCGAGGCGCAGTTACAGGGCGGCCTCATTTTCGGGCTTACCGCCGCCCTCTACGGCGAAGTCACGGTGAAGAACGGACGCGTGCAGCAGTCCAACTTCAATGACTACCGCATGCTGCGCATCGATCAGGTTCCGCCGATCGAGGTGCACGTCATCAAGAGCGGCGAGGCGCCCGGTGGCATCGGCGAGACCGGCGCGACCGCCGGGCCGCCGGCCTTGCGCAACGCCATCTACGCAGCAACCGGCATTCCGCTGCGCCGGTTGCCGATCGATCGTGATGCCCTGGCGAGCGGGAGGAGCACATGAGCCCGGCACGTAAGGCAGGTGGTTCGGCGCGCCGCGGCTGGCTCGCACTGATCGCGATCGTCGCGCTCGTGCTGGCGCTGCTCCTGTGGGTGCATGGGCCGAAGGCCCTGGATTTCGCCGGAGGCCAATCGGTCGAGCTGGCTGAGTACCACGGCGCAGATCCGACCGGGGTGGCGCTCGCGCTGCAGGGTGCAGATCCCGTGAAGCGCGGGGAGTATCTCGCGCGAGCGGCGGATTGCATGGTCTGCCACACTGCGCGCGGCGGTACGCCCTACGCCGGCGGCTTCGCCTTCAATCTGCCCTTTGGCACGCTCTATTCGACCAATATCACTCCGGACAAGGAAACCGGTATCGGCGGCTACAGCGATGCGCAGTTTCTTGCCGCGCTGCATCGCGGGGTGCGCGCCGACGGCGCGTGGCTGTATCCGGCAATGCCCTACACCTCATATACGTACATGAGCGACGCCGACGCGCTCGCGATCAAGGCGTATCTGTTCAACCTCGCGCCGGTGCACGCACCGGCCAGGGCCGACTCGCTGTCGTTTCCCTTTAACCAACGCTGGCTGCTCGGCATCTGGGCTGCCCTTTTTAACCCGGACCGGCGCTTTCAGCCCAATGCGGCGCGCAGCCCGGAATGGAACCGCGGCGCCTACGTGAGCGAGGCGCTCGCCCATTGCGGGGAGTGCCATACACCACGCAACGTCGCTTTCGCTCTGAACAATCGCAAAAAATTTGCCGGCGCCGTGACCGCTGGCTGGCGCGCCTACAACATCACTCCCGACGCGACCACCGGCGTGGGCGGCTGGCACGAGGCGGTCCTCGCTTACCTCTCGCGGGGTCATGCCGACGGCCACGGGACTGCGTCCGGGCCAATGGGGGAGGCCGTGGACCACAGCCTGAGTCGGCTGGCATCGGAGGATGTGCGCGCGGTCGCCACGTACCTGGCGAGCGTGCCGGCCGTGAAATCGTCCGACTTGCCGGCCATTCTCCCCACACCCGCGGACGCGTCGCACCGGGTGGGGGCCGCGGGCGTGGACGGCAGCGGTAAGCAGGTGTTTGAAGGCGCCTGCGTCAGCTGTCACGACTGGAGTGGCGTGAGCGCGTTAACTTCCCTGGCCACGCTGACCGGCGCGCGCGCCGTGAACGATTCCAGCGCCAGAAACATTGCCCAGGTCGTGCTCGGGGGCGCGAACCGCGAGACGCCAGATGGCTTGGTCTCGATGCCCGCCTTTGGCAGTATTTACTCCGACGAGGAGATCGCTGCGGTGGCCAACTACGTCTCCGCGCGCTTCGGCAGCAAAGGCTCCTCGCTCAACGCGGGTGATGTCGCCGGCTTCCGCCGCGAGGTCGCACAGTAGCATTGCGTCGCCGCTGCGGCAGGCTGTACGCGTGCCTGCTGGCGAACCTACAGGTAGCGCCGCGGGAAGCTGGCTCACAATCGGGCGGAAGCACGGCGAGAGTTGCAGTACGTGCTCGGTACCCGAATCCCATTTCAGCCTTCGGCCCTCTCAACCGTTCTTGGGGGACTGGCGAAGCGGCGTTAGTGAACGTAGTGAATGCCCGCAGTTGTGACCTGAATCGGTCTTCACGGCAAAACCCGACGCCTCAACCTTTCTTGACCGCTCTGGGGGCGAGCTCCCCTTATCAGAGGAGGGGAGTAATGCTTATGCGTGCCCCAACTTGCGCGGGCGGCCGCCAAGTCTGCCGTTTGTACGCGCGGCGGCCTGCTTTGCGGATGAGGTCGAGCGGCCGCCTGCCTTACCCATCACCTTAGCCATCCAGCGTCGCGACCCGAAGATTCCTTCCATCAGCGCCGGGAGATACAGGTCTGCATCCAGGCGCGGCCAGTGCAGACCAAGCCCCGTCGGGCTGATCTCGATCTTCGATAGATCGGAGGCCTTCGCGCCGGCAAGCCCTTGAGCCAGGTTGACCGGGGCTCCGAGCTCGAGGCCGTTGCTCAGGCCCACGACGATGCGCTCGCCTCGACGGTCATAGCGGGCGGTCATCGCACGCGGCTGTTCCTTCAGGCGTGCTCGCAGGCGCATTTTAGCTTGTCGAACT
>Ga0210384_10004444_pt1 | contig 15641 bp, 11 predicted proteins | sample IncBWH2MmetaG_FD_160574 | JGI IMG/M metagenome (GOLD analysis project Ga0210384, IMG submission 160574) | Forest soil microbial communities from Barre Woods Harvard Forest LTER site, Petersham, Massachusetts, United States - Inc-BW-H-2-M | ecosystem: Environmental > Terrestrial > Soil >...
GGACGCGCAGCTGTCCACTACCTGCACAGCTTGGGAATCACATCCTGGCTGGATCCCTTGGCGGATCGGCCTGTTTTAACAACATATCGAGATCTCGCCGAACGAGGCGAACTCACCGCCACTGTTGCTGCATTCCCTCAAGTGAATCCCCGCAACGATCCCATGCAGGAAATCGCTGCCATACAGAAGCTGCGGAAAGAGTTCGAGGGGGTACCAAATCTTACTGTTCCGGGGTTCAAAGTGTTCGCCGACGGCGTGGTGGAGTATCCCTCGCAGACTGCGGCTCTTACCAAACCGTATCGGAACACCGGAAGGTCGGGCGATTTGCTGTTTGATCCGGCGCGCTTTTCGGTGTTGGTAACCGCCGCAGACAAGCAAGGCTTGATCGTTCACGTGCACGCGCTAGGCGACCGCGCCGTGAAGGAGACACTCAACGCCATCGAAGCCGCACGGAAGGCCAATGGGAATAGCGGGCTGCCCCACACTCTAACTCACGTACAGCTTGCTGATCCCGAGGATATCCCAAGGTTCCGCCAGCTTGGCGCCGTCGCCGCATTGCAGTTGTTGTGGGCCCAGGCGGGCGAAGACACCATCGAACTCGTCAAGCCGTACATCGATCCTACGTTGTATCAGTGGCAATATCCGGCTCGGTCAATGCTCGACGCCGGGGCTACGATTTCGGGTGCGAGTGACTGGTTTGTTTCCAGCCCCAACGTTTTTCTGGCCATTTACGAAGCGGAGACGCGAAAGGGACCCGAGGGAGTGTTGGACGCATCTCAGCGGATGCCGCGGGAAGCGATGCTCTACGCCTACACACGCAACTCGGCGCACGCGATGAATCAGAGTGACAGGATCGGTTCGATCGCGCCCGGAAAGCAGGCGGATCTGACTTTGGTGGATCGCGATGTGCTGACAGTTCCGGCCGAAGAAATGAGAGACACCAAAATTCTCTGGACGATGGTTGCGGGGCGAGTGGTGTGGAGTGCTGCGGCCGCTGATACAAAGAATCCGCACTGAGGCATTTGCAGAATTAATGTTCGGCCAAAGAGAAATTCTTGACCCGCTCATCAGCAGGAATAAGGTTGCTTCAATTAAAAGGGGTTTGAGAGGGGCGATCAGCCTTTTCAAACGGGGAGAGTCTATGCGTGGAAACCTCAGAATAACGAGTATGCCGCTTCTCCTGTTTTGCTTTGTCCTACTCTGCAGTGCCTCCACGGAAGCGCAAACTAATACGGGGCGAATCGTGGGAACGGTGACAGATGCTCAAGGCGCCGCGATTGCCGGCGCAAAGCTGACAGTCACGAATACCGCCACCAACGCGCACTGGGAAACCGTGAGCGGGAGCGATGGCGCGTACCAAGTTCTTGAGCTCCCTATCGGCTCCTACTCGGTGACCGCCGAGCACGAAGGGTTCACAAAGGTAATTACCGCCGCGCTGCCGCTCGAGATTAACCAATCGTTGCGCATCGACATTCATATGAAGGTCGGCTCTGTGTCGGAGGTCGTCAAGGTTGAGGCCGCGGCTGTGCAAGTGGAAACCGTCAATCCCACTGTGGGAGGGACTGTGACGGGCGCGGTCGTACAAAATCTTCCTCTCAATGGCCGCAACACACTCGATTTGGCTCTCACCATGCCCGGCGTAACCCAGGCCCCTCCGCTGCCAATCGGCGGGTCTGGTGTTCCCACTGGCGGTATTAGCATCGCGGGGGGCCGCGACGACGCCGTGACCTATCTACTAGATGGCGGCGACAACACTTCATTGACCTACGGCGCGCCCGTCGTGAGCCCCAACCCGGACACGGTCGCGGAATTCCGCATTTTAACGAACAACTACACGTCTGAGTTCGGCCGTAGTGCTGGTGGTGTCGTCAGTGTGGTGACCAAGTCGGGCACCAATCAATACCACGGCAGTGTTTTCGATTACCTGCGAAATGACGCTTTCAACGCTAACAACTTCTTCAACAAATCGAACGGCACAATCCAGCCGAGACCGGTGCTGAAACGCAATCAGTTTGGAGGCACCGTCGGAGGCCCGATAACAATACCGAAACTCGTCAATGGCAAGGACCGTTTTTTCTTCTTTTTTGGATACCAAGGTCAACGTCAATCAAGCATCACGGTTGGTAATGTACAAACCGTTTATACACCAGCTGAGCTGAATGGCGACTTCTCTCATTCCGGAGCAAACGGCAGCAATCCCAATGGTCCAGATCCGGGCGTGGCCTGTTTTCTGAGTGGCCTTAACCATAATAACGCCGATCAGAAAAAGCACCCCGACGGAACCTCCTGTGGGGTTACGCCCCATTCTTTTTATACATCTAGTGCCGCGAACGCTTTTAATGCGATTATCAACCCCACAACGATCAATCCAGTCGCTCAAGCTTATATCAAAGCCGGGCTTGTTCCGTCGTCCCCGAGTGGTTTGCTTGATCCCAACGGTCCTGCCAAAGACAACCGCGACGAGTACACGGGTAAATTCGATTTCAATGCCACACAGAATGACCGCATCAGTCTCACTCTCACCAAATTTCACAATCCTGTTGCCTACCCCTTTCTCCTGAGTCAGGCACCCAACGTCTCCGGTTTTCCCGCGAAAAATCAGTTCGATAACTATTTTGGAAATCTTGCCTATACCAAAACCATTTCGCAGACGATGCTGAACGAGTTTCACATAACTGCGCAGCGGGCGGGGAATTCGCTGAATTTTCCAGCAAGGCAGCTTCCTGGCCCGGCGACTCTGGGTGTGAATATCACCCCCGATCAAGTAACCGGTCCGCCTCAGATTCTTTTGAATGCTAGTGGCCCTCAGCTCGGCTTCAACATCAATGGGCCGGCTTATTACGCGGATACCACCTATGTGTATGCAGACACCCTGAGTTGGACCAGGGGTCGGCACACCTGGAAGTTCGGTGGCGCAGTGGGCATCGTCCAGAACAACGCTTTTTTTGATTTCGCGGTGGACGGCATATTTGCCTTTGACGGCCCCTTTGGCATCGGTAGCGGAAATGATCGCGCCGATTTCTTGTTGGGAACTCCGGATATCTTTGAACAATTCCCCAGGGGGCTCAGCGCGATTCGAAGCCACCAGTACTCCGTATTTGCGCAGGATGAATGGAAAGTGACTCCACGGTTGGTTCTAACGCTTGGAGTCCGCTACGAGTACAACACGCCAAAGTCTGACCCGCAAAAACGCCAATACATGATCCTCCCGGGGGTACAATCGCTAAGGTATCCCAATGCACCGACCGGGCTTGTCTTTACGGGTGATCCCGGGACATCCAGTGGCATTCCGTTTCCTGATAAGAACAATTGGGCTCCGCGCATCGGCTTTGCCTGGGACCCCTCTGGAAATGGAAAGACCAGCGTTCGCGGAGGTTTCGGAATCTTCTACGACGTGCTCCTAGGTCTGGACAATCAATTCCAGAACGGTACGCCGCCGTTCTTCGCGGCTGCATTTCTTGGCATTCCAGCGTCTGCCATTCCGGCGAACGGGCCCAGTCCGATCATGGCTGATCCTTACGGAGCCGCAGGCTTCAAGAACCCGTTCCCGTCCAGCGCTTTGCCTCCGCCGCAACAGTTAAATTTTGCCACTGTGGGATTTTTGCCCTTTGGTCCCTCTAGTGTTCTCAATAACCCTCATGTGGTTACTCCTTACATCTACCAGTACAACCTCAACGTGCAGCGGCAGTTAGGGAGCGGGTTAGTTGCAGAAATTGGCTATGTAGGAAGTTCGTCGCACAAACTGACCACGGTAATTGATCAAGATCCAGAGGACTTGAAAAGCCCGACACATGAGCGGGTTCTGAATGAGCAGCCAAACCTGAATATCCCGGGCGCGTGGGGTTCCGCAGTGGGAACTGGTAACGGGGCCAATGCAAATTACAATGGGCTGGTGTCAAGTCTGACCAAGCGCATGGGCGACTGGCATTCCCTCGGCCAAACATTCTTTACCCTCGCTTATACGTGGTCCCACGAGCTAGATGATTCGAGTGGGCAGTTTCGAAATACTCAACAGGTGCCCGCATACAACCACCATCAATTCTATTCCTCCGGCGATTCGGATGTTCGCAACCGCCTTGTCCTGAGCGGGGGATGGGAGCTGCCCTTCGCGCACCTATTCTCTAATGGTCCCAAAGTGCTAACGCAGGGTTGGAGTTTATACCCGATCGTTTTCGTACAGTCTGGCCTGCCGATGGATGTCGTTGGTGGCCTGTCGATTTTTGGTCTCACGGATCCGTCGGGTGCTGGTGATCAGAATCTCGTAAAGCCCGATTGGACGGGCGGCAAACCCCAGACGCTGGATCCCCATCAAGTTCAGACCATTTCCGTTCCCGGGATACCCGCTGTGTTAAAAGGACACTTCATTTTCAATCCGAACGACTTATCGATACCGGCCTGCTACGTCAACCCGGCGATTGCTTGCCAAACACTTACCTACGGCACATTGGGCAGAAACTTTTTCCGGGGACCCGATCGAGTCAATTTTGACCTGTCGCTGGAAAAAAGAACCAAGCTTTTCGGCGAACGTGTGGAGATGACCCTGCGAGGCGAGTTTTTCAACATTCTGAATCACACGGAGTGGCAGAATCCTCCAACCGGCCCGGCTGTCGTATCTTCTCCGCTGCTCGGCCAGGTCACTTCGACGTTCGATCCCAGGATCGGTCAGGTTTCGTTGCGATTCTCTTTTTAAGCAGCACTCGGGTCGCTTGCAGACCGTTGTACGGAGCTTGGCCCTAATCAGGCCTGGGCTCAGGGCTCATGTCGGGCCACGGCCTTGCCCGGCCCTCGAAGTGACTCCAGCTCGTTACAAAGGTGGTCCCGCACATCCGTCCGCCCCACACTACTCCTTTACCCCGGAGCATCCTTCTCCTATAATCCCAACCACTTAGGTCGGAAGATGACGCCCGCATTAAGCCCGATTCCCCAGGAACAGTACGCTCTCGCTATCATTTCCGTCGAAGAATCTGCATTTCCCGAGATGCGCCGGTTTCTGGCGCCGACCTTCAAAACCACGCTTGCGAGCACGGAAGAACAGATAAAGTCCGTGGTGGAAGACCAGGCGATTCACGCCATCCTGTTTGATCTGGATAGCATCGGTAATGGCGCGAACGACGGCGTCGATGTGCTGAAGGAAATCCGCGCCCTGCGGGAAGATGTCGTCCTGGTCGCGATGTCCAAGTCCACGGACCGCACGATTCCCCTTCGAGCCAGCCGGGCGGGCGGCGACGAGTTTTTCCTAGCCCCGGTGAATTATGCGGAACTTCACGTCGTCATCACCCGGGCGATCGAGAAGCGTGCTCTCGAGCTGGAAGGACGCAGGCTGGTCGAGCAGGTCGAGAGCAAGGCCGCGTTCGGTTCGCTTATCGGTGGAAGCCCCGCGATGCAGAAGGTGTACCAAGCCATTCTAGCGGTCGCGGACAGCGCTACCAGCGTGGTCTTGCGGGGCGAGAGCGGAACCGGTAAGGAACTGATCGCCCAGGCCATCGTGCTGTCGGGGAGCCGAGCGGAAAATCCCTACGTCTGCTTGAATTGTTCCGCCTTGCCTGAAACGCTTATCGAGTCCGAACTGTTTGGGTATGAGAAGGGCGCGTTCACGGGAGCCGACCAGCCGCGGGCGGGCCTCATTGAGACAGCTCACACGGGGACCTTGTTTCTAGACGAGATTACGACACTCAACCCCAGTTTGCAGAGCAAGCTCCTGCGCGTGCTGCAAGAGCACAGCGTACAGCGGCTCGGCAGCAGGTCCACAAAAAAGATCGATTTCCGGCTCATCTGCGCCACCAATGACGATCTGGAAGACGTGGTGCGGAAAGGACGCTTTCGAGAAGACCTCTATTACCGCATCAACGTAGTCCCCATCCTGGTTCCTCCGCTGCGAGAGCGGAAGGGCGATTTACCACTTCTCGTGGATCACTTCTTGCGCATATACTGCGCATCGGCCAAGAAGCCCGTCAAGAGGGTTCAGCCAGATGTAATGGAGATTCTCGAGGACTATTCCTGGCCGGGAAACGTGCGCGAGCTGGAGAACATGGTTCAGCGTCTTGTGGTGATGAACGACGGCCCGGTGATCACGGCGGAGCAGCTTCCCCAAAGCCTTCTTTCTTCCAGCGCCGCGAGCCAGGAAGCAATTCTCATACCGGAGGATGGCGTGGATTTTGACGCTGAGATGCAGCGAATCGAGCTTGCCTACCTCAACGCCGCGCTCCGGCGTACGGGGGGAAAGAAATCGGCAGCTGCGACTTTGCTGCGGCTCGATTCGCAACGAATGAAGTACTTGTGCCGTAAGTTTAAGCTGTAAATGGTTAAAATTTAACCCTTGCAAGGCTAAGATTTAACCTAAGATGAATTTTTCAGGCTTGCGGACTTGAGTTCTGGATGTTTCGTTCTTGTAAGTTATTGATTTTGAGAGGTCTGAGGCCCATCTCTGCTGGAACCGCGGTTTGGTAGCCCGTTTGCATGACAGGATTCACGACCGAAGGGAAGCCGGAAAACAAATTTGGAAGCGAGGAGCTCAGCTATGTCAACCCAGAAAAAGTCATTGCTCGGCACTCTTAAGACTGCCAAGAAGGCCCAGGTGGCCAGTGGAAACGCTAAGGGGACCAAGGGCGTGAAGATGGCCAAGGCCGCCGCAATCAGGATGGCCAAAGCTGGTTCGATCAGGGCAGCGCGGTTCAATCGGCTGAGACTTGCAGCTAATCACAACCAAACCCTGCTTTCCTAGCGGGTTAAGCAGCCGCAGGAAGATGGAAGGCTCCAAGTATTAGTCCAAATCAGAACCGAGGGAAGTAGGAAAACAAATTTAAGAAAGAAGGAGTTCAGCTATGTCAATCGAGAAAAAGTCGTTGGTCAGCACTCTCAAGACTGCAAAAAAAGCCCATGTAGCCAGTGCGCCGTTGGCAGAGGGCGACGCGAAGGGCACCAAGGGCGTGAAAATGGCCAAGGCCGCCGCGATTAGGATGGCTAAGGCAGCGCGGCTAGTCCGCCTAGGGATGCCGGGCAATCATAACCAAATCCTGCTCTCTTAGCGCTTTAAGGCACCTCAGGAAGATCTTGGAAGATTCCAGGTTTGCCCGAGCGACAAAGAGATAGATTTGGTTCGCGTCAGAGCATCGCGCGCTGATCCGGTGAAGCAAGCCAGGAAGCTGCACGTACGCAGCGAACTGTTAAGCTCACAGGGTCGATACCATCAGGCGAGATCACTTTGCCTCAGATCTCTCGCCCTTCTGGAGCAATCCAGAAAACCGAGTCCTCAAGAGTCAGCGAAGGTCATCCAGACCCTTGCTGCTAGTTACGAAGACTCCAGCGACTATCGCCAAGCAAAGGAGCTCTACGAGCGATCTCTCACGCTCTTACGCAGGGCTCAAACCGAAAGCGCCGCAATTAGTCTACGAGTGAAGGCCCTGATGGGCTTAGGTGGGCTGTGCGTGCGCCATGGCAGGTACAAGCAAGCCAATCAAAGATATCTAAGGGCACGGGCTCTGGTAGGAGTGTCTTTCGGGCCGAAAAGCCTGGAAATGACCGCTGTCCTGAATGGGCTGGGCGTACTCTGCAAATACACGGGGCGCTTCCACTCGGCTGAAAAGTTCTATAAACAGGCACTTGCAATCTCGAAGCGAAACCTGGGCCAGGATCACCCTGCGCTGGCAAGTCTTTACCACAATCTTGGGGGATTGGAGCACTCGCGCAGGCGTTTCGCCAGGGCGGAGCCGTTTGCCAGGCGGGCGGTTGAGATTCGGGAAAAAGCGCTGGGGCCGAACCATCCTGAAGTGGCGGCCGATCTGGCGGCGTTGGCGGCGATTCTGGATGGGCAGGGCAAGCACGAGGATGCAGAAAAACTCTATAACCGCGCGCTTGCCGTTTTTCGGCGGACGTACGGCGCCAACCACTACGAGGTCGCCGTAACCCTGGGCAATCTTGCGGCGAGTAATCAGGCACGTGGCAGGTATAGGGTAGCGGAGAGGCAGTACAGGCGGGCTCTGGCGATTAAGGACAAGGTGCTTGAGCCAGGGAGTCCAGACGCGGCTCTGACTCGGAACAATCTGGGCAAACTGTTGACCGAAGTGGGCCGGCCCAGAGAAGCTGTCGAACTGCTTAAGGCGGCGGTGGCGACCTTTGAAGACCGGCTCGCACCAGGGCATTCACATCTTCCCAGGGCTCGCAAGAACCTGCGAAAAGCGATGCAATCCCTGGCAAGAAGCAGCGCGCCTAGGCAGGCGAAGTAAGGCAGGGATTAGAAATTAACCCTTGCTTGGTTAAAAATTAACCGCCGTTGGATTGTTGAGCCGCGCCCTCAAGTACTCTGGCTCTTTCATTTTCGTAAGTTATTGATTTTAAGCGGCCTGAATTGCGTCCGGGATGCTCCGCGGTTTGGTAGCCCGCTTGCTTGATAGGTTTTCGTCCGAGGGGAAACGGGAAAACGAAATTCAAGAGACGAGGAGATTAATCATGTCAATCCAGAAAAAGTCGTTGATCAGCACTCTCAAGACCGCGAAAAAGGCCCACGTAGCCAGCGCACCTTTGGCGGAATCCGGAGGCGCGAAGGGCACCAAGGGCGTCAAGCTTGCGAGGAAAGGAACAGTCGCAGTCCGGGCAGCCCGGGCAGTGAAGATGGTCAAGGCGGTGCGGGCAGTCAAGTTGGCGAAGAAAGGCACGAAGTTCGCGCGGTTCGGCCACGCTATAAAGTTCATCGGCTAGTCTCGACATTTGAAATCATCGGAACCAAGAAGGCTGCCTTAAGGCAGCCTTCTTTTTTGTTATCACACCTTTCGGCCAAGGAAATTCCTAACTTCTGCGCCAGACGAGATCACCCAGACTCCGCCGTTGCCCGTGTTTCTCACAACAAAGCCGTGGCAGGCATCGACGACCCGTTAATCCAGGTGAAGATAGCGCATATCCGCAGGTTAAAAATTAAACCTGGCTGAGTTAAAATTTAACCTAAGATGAATTTTTCAGCCTCTCCACGCCATGTTCTTGTGGTTTCACTGCCGTAAGTTATTGATTTTGCGGGTCCTCAGTCCGGTCGCCAGCAGCCCAGTAGTTTGGTAGCCTGCTTGCACTATAAGTTTTCGTCCGAGGGGAAACGGGAAAACGAAATTCAAGAGACGAGGAGATTAATCATGTCGATCCAGAAAAAGTCATTGATCAGCACCCTACAGACCGCCAAAAAGGCCAACGTGGCCAGTGCACCTTTGGAAACCGGAGAGGCGAAGGGCACCAAGGGCGTCAAGCTTGCGAGGAAAGGAACAGTCGCAGTCCGGGCAGCCCGCGCAGTGAAGATGGTCAAGGCAGTACGGGCAGTCAAGCTGGCGAGGAAAGGCGCGAAGTTCACGCGGCTCGCCTACATGAAGTTCGGTAGCTAGCCTCGACATTGTGAATCATCGGAAGAAAGAAGGCTGCCTGAAGGCAGCCTTCTTTCTTTGATTACCACACCTTTCGGCCAAAGAAATTCCTGACTTCCTGCCAGACGAGGCCACCCAGGCTCTGCCGTTGCCCGTAGATCCGAGCTGTTCCGGTCATTCCTGGTTTGAGGACTCCGTCGGGGTTCGCAACTATTAGGTCAGCAAGATAGAAGTTCGGGGGGAGAAGCCCTTTGTACTGCGTCTGATCCCCGAGTCCGGGATCTATTTCAGTAGAGAGTGCAGAGATGGCCAGAGCGTGGGCGTCCCATTTCCTGAGAATACCCTCTACTTGCAAGCTGGCGTGGGAGCCGACCCGTAGCTTATACACATCATGCTCTGAAACATAAATGCGCGCTCGCAGTTGGCTCAAATCAGCGATCTCGGCAAGTTCTGTTCCCTCCGTGACATAGGCTCCGATACGATCGGTCACGCGAGGCGTCAAGACCACGCCCGAAATGGGGCTCTTGACATCCAGGTTGGCAGCTTCAGAGGACAGCTCGACTGTTTGCCGGGCCAGGCTCTCACGTTCCTTTATCACGGGTCCGAAGTTGTTATACCGCAGAGTCGCGGCCACAGCTCGCCCTGATGTGACAACGTATTCTGCCTCGCTGCGCGCCAGCTTCGATTGCAAAGGTAAATTACGTAACCGCACCACGGGCGCCCCTGCCGCAACCGGCTTTCCTTCGTCTACATAAACATCCGTTACAATGCCAGGTACCTCGGCACGTACCGTAACTCGCGAGTTTGGCTCTAGGATGAAACGTCCCACCACGGAGTCGTGCCGAAAAGGGGCCAACAACAATGCCGCAATGCCCACAGCCACTGCTATTGAGCGCCGCGGTGTAAACCACGCGCGTATTCGGTCTTTCTTGTCCAAGTAAACGAATTTCATAAAGTTCACCAATAGGCGGATCCTTGATCGAAAGATCAAGGCCGCTGTTCCTAATTCAGGGATAAATGACCATTCGGGATTGAAGTTGCGAAAAACGTTGCCCACAAACCGAGCCACGATAAACAACACTGTGTAACTGTAAAAGCCGGACAAAAGAGCATAGGCCACGTAACCAAGCCGGCGCTTCTTCGGTACGTAGGGGACTTCTACGGGCAGGTCCCAGATGTTGCGCTTCACCCAGCCCGATACGTACGCGGTCGAGTCCTCTTTGAGATCAACTAGGCCGAGGATCTCGCACAGCATGTAGTACCCGTCCAGCTTGATCAGCGGGTTCCAATTCACCAGTGCGGCTGCGATCCCTGTGATTAGCATCAGGAAATAGGCCGCGTTGTGAACCGCCGTGCCCGGAGGAGTCCCCCACCAGATAGGCGTAACGATGGCACAAACCATCAATTCCGCCCAGACGCCGGCCACCGATATGACCAGACGTTGGTACCTTGTCCCCTGTACTTCCCCCTCGGTCGTATCCGTATAAAAAGCCGGCGCCAGGTAAATCAGTGCAAATCCCATCGCGGGCACGCGCCCGCCATAGTGTTTGCAGGCATGGCCGTGCCCGATCTCGTGCAAACACAGAACCCACACTGCCACGAAGTACAACTGAGCGACGTCTCCCCAGGTCTTGTGGGAAAAGTTGTAGAACTCCAGAGTGTCGCGCCCTATCTCCGACCAATGCGTGATGGTGATGCCTGCACTGAAGGCGAACGCCGCCAGGGTAACGAGTGTGAACCACGGGGTGTAGATGAAACTCGTGTATCGATTCAACCAGGTTAAGAACTTATCTGGATTGACCGCCGGGAAAAGGATCTCGGAAAGATCGCCGTACCTGCTTTTTGTTTTCAGGAGCTTGCGCCGTTCTTCCGCGCTTTTCTGCATCATCAGGATGTTTTTTTCTTGCGATGTTTTGTACCAAAACTCTGCTGCCTCGAGTTCATCAGCAAACTCGCGGATTGTTTCAGATGTGTACTCAATTCCGGTTTGTTGGGAATAGAGCTCAGCAATCTCCTCGCAAGTCCGCTTTCCGTTAAACAATTGGACGAGAGCCCAGTTTTGCGGAGGAAACTTATACATCGCTCCTGCGCTAGGTATGTAAACGCGGATCACGCGCTCACCGTCATCAAGGTGTTCTTTAAAAGTGAAAGCTGGATCCAGGCGAGGGTAACGCTGCGCCATCGCGCGCGCCGGTATTTCCGGCAGGGCTACGCTAAGGGCTCGGGTAATGTTCATCGAGGATTATCGATGCGCACGCTTGCGGTCATGCCCGGGCGCAAATTTCCAGCCGGACCTACGAGTTCCGCCAGAATTTCAATCGTTCCGCTGGAGGGATCTACTACCGGGCTTATTTCCATGATTTTGACAGTGTGCTTTTCTTGTGAAGCGTCAGGCGACGTCAGGGGCAATTCCTGGCCTCTTTTCAAGTGACCCACAAATTTTTCGGGCAGCGTAAACCGCATGCGTAGCGGGCCTTCGGCGGTCACCCAGAAAAGGCGGTCACCTTTGGTGACTGCCTGTCCAGCACGTACGTAGCGCCGGGCGACAAGGCCGTTGAACGGCGCGGCGATGCGGGTCTTTTCCACTTCCAGTTCGAGGGATCGCTCTTCTTCTTTTGAATTGTTCAACAGCTCTTGAACCCGCAGGATGTCCCAGTGATCAGATTCGGCTTTATATTTTGCATGCTCTAATTGTTCTTCGGCGATGAGCTTCCACTCCCACAATCTCTGCGCGCGAACATAATCCGCTTCTAGTACCTTGGCCTCAGCCTCCCAGTTTTTCAAATCCGCAGCAATGCTGCGAGTTTTGGCCCGCGCGGCTTCAAGATTTGCGGAAAGCTGGCGATCGTCGAGATGTGCGAGCGCCGTGCCTGCTTTCACTCTGGTGCCGGCTTCGGAAGATATGCTCGACACAACACCATCCCGCTGCGCGGTGACGTCGACTTGATGCTCGACAATCAGCGGGCCGGTCACAGTTAACGTCTCTTCCGTTTTGGGCTGGACTGCTGCTGGCCCCTCCGAAGAAGCCGGTGCGGGAGCGGCCGAGACCGTCTCGGGTTTCTTCTCGCCGCAGCCTACTGCCAGCAGGAAAGTTCCCAACAACGCCAACAGCATGAATTTTTGTTTTGTTTCCATCTTACTCACCCTTACCATCCGAACCAGGACCAGATCTTCGAATAGAGCCAAATGACTGGCTGGCGGAACAACACGTAGCCTGCCGCGTGCCAGCCAACGGAAACTTTTCCCCGTCCTTCCATGCCCGTTCGAATCGCACCATCTTGATTCGGCACCAGTACCCGGGCGAAGAACACGCGCGATTCTCCCTCTTGCTGGCCCTTGGGGCTGACCACCACAACCGTACCGCGGAAGGTGCGCATCGGGTAGCTGTTCAATTTCACCACGGCCTTCGAACCGTTCTTCAACAGGCTCGCTTCCGTGTCATCGATGCCTACGTCCACTACCGCGCTAGATGCATCGACCACTTCCGCAAAACTATCTCCGAACTGCAGGCGCCGGCCGGCAAAGTTTTCCACATGGGGCGTCGCCACCACGCCGTCGATCGGTGAGCGCAGCTGCGCTTTGTCCACCAATTCTCGCGAGCGATCCACCTCGGCCTTCCAATAATCCGCTTGCACACGCTGGATTCCCGCTTCGCTCCCGTCATTCGAAGCAAGCGAACGATTCATCTGCAGGACTGCGGTTTGGTATTTTGCCTCCGCTTCCGCAAGCGCGGACCGGTAGTTCCATGCGTCCATTTCCGCCAAAACTTGTCCGCGCTTCACAGGCTCGCCCTCATGCACGAAAACCTTTCCCACCACTCCCTCAAACTCCGGTTGGACTTGGGCTCGGTGGACGGGTGCAACTAGTGCGTCGCCCGCCACGCGCATCGGCAGAGGACAAGCGGCTAGGAAAATGACGGCCGCAACGGAAGCTCCAACAATGGCCCGGCGCCGGTGTTTCTCCATGGCCATGAACTTGCGTTTTCTTGCCAGCACCGGCTCGAGCACGGAGATGAACGGAACTTCCTTGTACATTTGGGCATTGCGCAGGGCCACCGTGGTCTGTCCTGCAAGCACCTGCAGGATTTCAAGGTGTGCGGGACCCAGAAAATCCGGGTCGCTGCTTTCCATGCTGAGGACACCGACGCGCCCGGTATCGTCGCTGAGCGGCATCGCATAAAAACCGCGCATTCCAGTCGTCTGGAAATATTGCCGGAACTTGGCACGCGTCTCTTCGCGCGGAGCGTCGATCTCCTCGCCGTTCTGCCGTACGTGGACAACTTCCTCGGACAGCGCTACCCACTGCAGGATTTCATTTAATGGCGCAAGGTCAGGAGCGTCCGCGTTTACTTGCGTCACGCCCGTAACGGCGCTCAATTTGAACCGTCCGCGCTGCTCCAGTGTAATGGCCGCGCGCTCATAGGGAATCACCGCTTGTGGAGCGTTCACGATGGTTTGCAGCATCCGTTCCAGATTCAGCGTGGAAGTAATCTCATGGCTGACGGTAACCAGCGTTTCCAGAATTTCCACCTTACGCTCGGCCATCAGCAAGCTGGCATTGTGCAGCGCACTGGATGCCGTTTCCGCCAGACTCGTCAGAGCGAAGAGATCATCGTCGTCAAACGGACTGCCGTCTTCTTTGTTCACCGCTTCGACGACCCCAACCAGCGATTCTTTGTCCATCAAGGGAACGACCAGAAGCGAAAGAACGGGGCCTTCCGTAATCCCCTCATTTCGTTTTGCCAGCCGAGGATCATCCACCTGGTCGATCAAAATGGCCTCTCCGTTGTCGGAGACATCGCCCGGGATTCCTTCGCCCGGCCTCTGCGTGCTTTCGGCCGGGGTCGTTCCATCAATTCCTGCCTGCTGCATTAGCTTCAGGCTCTCGTCGGGCATCAATAGCCACAGGTTTATCGCTTCGCATTCCATGACCTCGCGGAACTTGGACCCGATGATGGGAAGCAATTCGTCCATCTCCAGGGTCGAGGCGAACACTTTCTCCAGGTCGTACAGCTGCGTGAGGCGGCTGATCGAGGTCAGCGCATCGTGTCGCTCGTTCTCGTAAGCTTGGGCTGCTGCCAAGGCGGCTGCGGAGACTTCCGCGACGGGTCCAAGCGATCGGAGGTGATTTTGTGATATCTCTGCGTCAAAACTTAAAATCTCGATGGCGCCGACGATCTCTCCGGCTTTTACCAGCGGTAGATAGGAGAGCGAGAGGAGTGTGCGCCGGATGTCCAGGTGGGAGTAGTTTTCCCGCACTAATTCTTTGCCGGAGAAGAGTATTGGGTTCTGATGCGATTTCAATTCGCCCAGCGTACCCAGGTCGGCGGGAACGCTTCCTTCATGCACCGAAGCTTCTCCGAGGGAAGCCTTGAGAAGCCAGACTTCCTCGCCATCCAAAGTTGAAAGAATGTATATGTTTACAGCGGCGCCAGAAAAGCGGTCGGCCACAAACTTAGCCACGATCCGAGCCCGGGGCACGACCTCTTGGACCGTAAGAAGCCGGGCGGAAAGGTCCAGAGGATCAGTTCTCAAGTCGAAACTTTGGCTTGCCATAGGGGCCCCAGGGGCCACCGCACCGTGGGGACTGAACGGCTAGGACTGGTTCTCCTCTTGCAAAATTACTGCCGTTCCTCTAACTTGTGCGCGACTGTAACAGAGCGGGTAGTATGAATGCAAGAGGCCCCATCTGTCGGAAGGAACTCGCAAGAAGGAGCATTCCTTGGACATTGAAGTTCGCACTCAGTCTCAGGTGAAGATTCTCAAACTCCGTGGCAAATTGGGTCTCGGAGCTCCCATTGATAAGCTGAACGCGACACTCACGGATTTGCTGAACGCAGGTGACAACTGTTTCCTGCTTGACCTTGAAGAGGTTCCCATGATCGATTCCAGCGGAATCGGTCTGCTGGTGCGGTATCTCACGGCCGCCAAGCAGAACGGCGGCTCACTCAAGCTGCTCAATCCTTCTAAATTCGCCCTCCAGACACTAAAACTAGTTCGGGTCCTCAGCCTCTTCGAAGTTTTCGAAGACCCTCAGCAAGCGGTGGCCTCATTCGCATAGGACGGCTTCCTCCCGACGATGGACCGTCGTTCCAATCTGGCACCTCAATCAAAGGAAATAGGGGTTCTCGGTGTCGGGGATCCTCCTGCTTGGAAGGAGCCCAAATCGGGCGCCGCGGCGCTTCGGGATGGATGCCGGTTGCCCGGGGAAGTCCTAATTTCTATACTTGGTTAACTGTTTATGAGAAAGGAGATATTGCCTAAGGTAATCCGAGTGGATTAAAATCAATCCAAGGCCACTGCG
>Ga0210384_10004445_pt1 | contig 15633 bp, 12 predicted proteins | sample IncBWH2MmetaG_FD_160574 | JGI IMG/M metagenome (GOLD analysis project Ga0210384, IMG submission 160574) | Forest soil microbial communities from Barre Woods Harvard Forest LTER site, Petersham, Massachusetts, United States - Inc-BW-H-2-M | ecosystem: Environmental > Terrestrial > Soil >...
TGCTGATTGGGGAACGCCAGCACCGGCGCCGGTTTCGTCAGTTCGCCGCGCAACGCGACGAATTCGGCGCGGGTTGGTTGCACATTGCCTGCTTCGTCCCACGCCCGGCTCTGCAGCGTGGCCTTGCCGCCGTCCCAGCGCCACGGCAGGCGGAAACGGGTGAAGGCCTTGCTCAGCACCGGTTCCTGAAGTGCAGCCTGCGCCCAGCTCTGGCCGCCGTCGGCGGAGACCATGACCTTTTCGATCCGGCCGGTGCCGGAATAGGCGATGCCGGAAATCTCGTAGAGACCGGGACCCTTCAACGCCTGCCCGTGTGAAGGGCTGGTGATGAAGGATTTGACCTCCTGCAGGAAATAAAACCGGTAGGCCTTGCCGTCGGGGAGGAGCTGCGAATAGGTCCGCGCCTCGTACATGCTGAGCGCAGGCTGATCCACGAGCTTGATGCGGCGCAGGAACTTGACGTTCATGTTGCCCTCATAACCGGGCAGCAAGAGGCGCATCGGGTAGCCGTTGCCGGGCATCAGCCGCTCGCCGTTCTGGTAGAGCGCGATCATGGCGTCATCCAGCGCCTTCTTCACCGGCACGCTGCGGCTCAGATGCGGCGAGTCCGCGCCCTCCGCGATGAGCCATTTCGCGCTCGCGTCGATGCCGGTTTCCTCCAGCAGGGTCGAAAGGCTGACCCCGGTCCACTCCGCGCAGGAGACCAGCCCGTGCAGCGCCTGCACGGTCTCCTGCATCGGCTCCGGCGAAAACATCGGCGCGCTGTTGCCGCCGCATTCGAGGAACGAGACCCGCGAGGTCATGGGATAGCGCGATAGCGATTCCAGCGAAAACTCCAGCGGCCGCTTCACCAGGCCGTGGATCACCAGCCGATGTTTTTCAGGATCGATCATAGGGACGCCGCCGTGATTGATGGCGAAATGCAGCCCGTTCGGCGTGGTGGTGCCATCGAGCAGATGGTGCGGCGTGCGGGCGTGGGAATTGCGCGGTTCGAAATTGGGATTGCTCAGCGTGCGCGCCACCCTGGCCTCGAACTTCGAGGGCGTCTGGTAGATGGGCATGGGCTCGCCGACTTCGAGGCTCCAGGGATCGTCGATGAGCGGTTCGGCGCCCGCGGACGCCTGGCCAATGCCCGCGCCCATCGCGCCGGCGATCGCCATGCCGCGCCCAAGCAGCGCACGACGGTCGATCAACCCGTTTCCGGCGGCGGCTTCCAGAGTTCGACCACGTGCATTGCGGTCCTTGGCCATCCTCGCCTCCCTGAGCGGGGACGTTATGGATCGCCCCTTGTCGCTCCCTCGCTACATTAGCGCTTTGCGATATGGCCGTCTAATGGCCAATGCATCAGGCAAACCGGATTTCAGTGGGTGGAGCGACTTGTGCGCTGGAGCGGCCCGCCAGAACATTCGTAGCAGCAAAGTTGGATCCGTAGCCCATCGTCCGCAGCGTTGGCCCAGAAATTTGGTGCAGACCCAAGTCCGTAATGCTGTTGGTCATCGCATCGGCGCTTTCGATTCGGTCTCAAGTTGCGAAAGCGTAAGTTGTTTTGCCGCATCCTGGAGCATAGGAACCTTCGTGGTGGTACGACAGTGCTATCCCCTCAAAAGAGGCTATCCAGCTGGGCCCACTCCGCAAGCGCATGTTTGCGGGAAGTCAGCAGAGGGCTTCGGCGGCCTAGCCGATTCTTTCTTCCAGCCAACTCAGGGATGATGCGAATGCATGTCTTGATGAACCGCCACTCTTCGAGAGCTGGACGCAGCAGGTTAAGGCTGGTCATGCTCTGGATATTGTCGTGCATTGTTTTGGGAACTGGAGTGGGCATTGGGCCGGCTCGTGCCCAGTCGAACTTCAATGAGCTGGCAGGTGGTTGGAGCGGCGCCGGAACGATGAAACCTTCGGACGGTCCTCGAGAGCGGGTTCGATGCAAGATCAACTACGTTCCGAAAAAAGAGGGGCGGTCTTTGAAAATGGAAGTTCGCTGCGCCAGCGATGCCTACAAGATGAATTTGAGTGCCAACATCGATCAAGAGGGCTCGGCGATTTCGGGGGACTGGTTCGAAAGTGAATACCGGCAGGGCGGAAAGGTGTCGGGACAAAGCAGCGAGGGGCTGATCGAAGCCAAGGTTGAAAGCCAGACTGTCGTTGCGTCACTAACCGTCCGCACCAAGGGAAGCCGTCAAACTTTCGAGATGGAGGCGCCCGGCCTGTGGGTTTCCGAGGTTCAGATAGACCTTGTTCGCGACGCACGGTGAAGCACGGCTTTCCCGCCGCTTTTGCGTTCCAATTCCGGAATAGTAGGAGGGCCGAGTTTGCATTCGGTGGGGACGCTTATTGAATATCTGCTGCATCGTTTCGTCTACCATGAGGTAGCTGTCATCAAGGACCTCCATGGATGCATTATTCGCGCCCGAGCGACTTTGTTGGAGCGGACATGCTGGACCGATCGCGATCGGTCTCTGCCGGTTCCTGCGAGACCCGACGGTGAGCCTGGGTCGCGGCCGGGAAACGGCGCGATGAAAGCGGCCGTCGAAGCGGACTTCCATTTTGCGAAGGCTTACGCGACTGGTCGCAGCGGCATTGAAATGTGCTTGGCTGTGAGTTCGATAAATGCCTTGACCAAGGGCGAAACGTGGCGGCTGGTCGGATACACGGCATAAACCCCGCCAACCGGCGTCGTGTAGTCGCCGAGAACACGGCGCAACCGCCCGTTCCTCACGAGCGCCTCGGCGACCTGGTAGGGCAATTGAGCGATGCCGTAGCCTGCGATGGCTGCGGCAATCACTGCCTGCATTTCATTGGCAGCGAAGCGTCCAGAGACCGAGACCGTTTCCTGCCCCCGCGGACCGTCCAGCACCCAGTGAGCGCTGCCGGTCGATGGGCCTGCAATGACGCAGTGATGGCGAGCGAGATCCGCAGCCGCTTGCGGCTCGCCGTGGCGAGCGAGGTAGTCCGGGCTGCCGCACAGGATTCGATGCGTGGAGCCGAGCTTGCGGGCGGTCAGCGTCGAGTCCGGAAGAATCCCAGTACGGAAAGCCAGGTCGATCCGGTTCTCGACCAGATTGAGCTTGTCGTCCGTGAGGTGCAGTTCAACCTGGGTTTTGGGAAAGGCTGCAAGAAAATCGAACACCGCGCTGGTCAGGTAATGAGCGCCAAAGCCTACCGGAGCCGAAATGCGGATCGTGCCTGACGGCTCCGCTCTCGTTTCCGCGAGCCGCAAATTCGCATCTTCAATTGTCCGCAACGCCTGACTGCTCTGCTCGTAATAGAGTCGTCCCGCATCCGTCATGCTGAGGCTGCGTGTCGTGCGCTGGACCAATCGAACGCCGACCTCACGTTCGAGCGACGCAATGCGACGGCTGACCGTCGTTTTGGGCATGCCAAGCAGGCGCGCCGCAGCTGTAAAACTGCCGGCTTCGACGACACGAACGAACACCACGATATCGTTGAGATCGACCATTGTATCTAAAATTGGGACGATGTTTTCCAATTATACGCTATTTTGGATCAATTTGGCATCCCTAACTTGCTCCAATCAGAAACCAGAGGAGCAATCACATGAGCACCAAACGAACTGTCCTGGTCACCGGCGCGACCGGTCAGCAGGGAGGCGCCGTTGCGCGCGCACTGCTAGCCAGGGGGCATGGCGTCAAGGCGCTGACCCGCAAGCCGGATAGCGAAGCCGCGCGGCAGCTGAAGTCGGCAGGCGCCAATCTCGTGACTGGCGATCTCGGCGACGCATTATCGGTTCGGAAGGCTGCAAGCGGCGTCGACGCCATGTTTCTGATGGGCAACAGCTACGAGGCTGGGACCGAGGAAGAGATCCGTCAGGGAATCAATGCCGCGGACGCGGCGAAGGCTGCCGGCGTTGGGCATTTGATCTATTCGTCCGTTGCCGATGCCGACAAGAAGACGGGGATCCCGCATTTCGACAGCAAGTATCTCATCGAGAAGCATGTTGCCGGTCTCGGCATTCCCACCACCATCAGCGCGCCGGTCGCCTTCATGGAGAACATCGTCGCGCCGTGGTCGATCCCTGCGCTACGCCAGGGGACGTACGCCTTCGCGGTGCCTCCCAAGCGCGCCCTCCAGCTCGTGGCCCTAGCGGACATCGGCGCCTTCGTCGCGGCCTTGGTCGAGCGGCGCGAGCAGGTGTTCGGCAAGCGTTTTGATATCGCCGGGGACGAATTGACCGGCGACGCGCAGGCGAAAATTCTTTCGCAGGCCATCGGCCGGCCGATCAGCTATCAGGAAATACCGATCGCGGCTGCTCGTCAGCAAAGCGAGGATGCCGCGCTGATGTTCGAATGGTTCGACCGCGTCGGCTACGACGCTGATATCGCCGCGTTGCGCAGGGATTTTTCGGAGGTCCGCTGGCACAGTTTTGCGGACTGGGCACGCGCGTTCGACTGGAGCGTTCTTGAACGGACGTCGTCTGCCGCCTGAGGTCGCGATGCGCAGGTGGTTTGCCCGTCGGGCAAATCACCTGACCGATTTTGGCTCGATCATTCCGCCGAACGGCTGGACGCGCCGTGCAAATCCATTGCGCGCAAAGTCGAATTTGGCGAGCGATCTCAAACCGATTTGCCGATCGAGCCTGGTGAGGTGAAAATTTCACTTCCGTTTTTCAGAAATATGTGATTGTTTGTACGCATCCCGCCTCCGATCAGAGGGGCGCTTCGCGATCGTCACGGACGTTGGAAGCGGGATGCGGTGGACGCTTTTGGCGCGCGAGACGAATGCGCCGGGAGCGGACGGCAAAGACGTGTGGTCCTGGCGCCCCGACGCTGGCGTCAAGTTCGTGGAAGATGATCCGCGAGCGACGGGGGCTATCAAGCCCGGCACCCCGGGGAGAGCGCGCCATAAACCGTAAGCCATCGCGCAGGGAATGCCGGATCGTTTCGGCGTACTTGCAGTGACTAACGCGTGTGCTTTCTACCTTTGCACGCGCGGCTGCGGGTGTGCCAAACACCCGGCATTCCCTGCGCCCTCTGATTTCGAGGGACAACGATGTGACCAAAACTCGGGCAGATCGTGCCGCGGGAACGCGGAATCGCGCCTCCGTCCTTGCGGCCCATCCTTCGAGACGCGGCCTTGTTTTGTGCCGTTCGCGACGGCCTCGCTATCGCTCGGCCTGCTCGGGCGAACGCCGCTCCTCAGGATGAGGGTAAACAAGTGGCACGATGTCAATCCTCATGGTGAGGGGACGCGCCAGCGTCGTCTCGAACCATGAAGCCCGGATCGTGCGCAGGGAACTCTGATGGCGTCTTTCCTCGCAATGACGGAAGTGGTTAACTGCCCCGCATTCCCACGGATTCCCCGCTTTTGTCGCCTGATTGTCGTTTACCGCTGCTATCGCGATTCAATGCAGGCGGGGACCCGATTCGAAGCGCCTGCACAGGGCGACGTGTCCGTGGTTCCACCGCAGGGCCTGTTCGTCACAGCTCTGTCATGGGAATCTGTTAAGGGCGCACGCATGGTAAGTGATGCTGGCAGTGAGGAAAGCCCGGAGCGGCGCTTTCGCACTCTGTTTATCTCCGATGTCCATCTCGGAGCCCGCGGCTCTCAGGCCGACAAACTCCTCGACTTTCTCCGCACCCACGACGCCGACACCATCTATCTGGTGGGCGACATCGTCGATGGCTGGGCGCTGAAGTCGAACTGGTACTGGCCGCAGTCGCATAACGACTTCGTCCAGAAGATGCTGCGCAAGGCGCGCAAGGGCGCCAAGGTCATCTATATCCCGGGCAATCACGACGAGTTCCTGCGCAACTATTACGGTACGCATTTCGGCGGCATCGACGTGGTCGAGAACGCCGTGCATACCGGTGTCGATGGCAAGCGCTTCCTCGTCATCCACGGCGACATCTTCGATCTGGTCGTTCAGAACGCGCGCTGGCTCGCGCACCTTGGCGACAAGGCCTACGATTTCGCGATACAGATGAACCGGTTCGTGAACTTCTTCCGCCGCATGTTCGGCGTGCCCTATTGGTCGCTGTCGCAATGGGCGAAGCAGAAGGTCAAGAACGCCGTCAACTACATCGGCGCGTTCGAGAGCGCGCTGGCCGCCGAAGCGCGCCGTCACGGCGCGGACGGCGTCATCTGCGGCCACATCCATTATGCCGTGATCCGCGACGAGCACGGCATCCGCTACATGAACTGCGGTGACTGGGTCGAGAGCTGCACGGCGCTGGTCGAGCATGAGGACGGCCATTTCGAGATCATCACCTGGAGCGACCTGGCGCCTCGCGCCGCGGCGGTACCGCAGATCGCTCCGGCGCGCGCTGCCTGATTGATGAAAATCCTGGTCGCGACCGACGCCTGGCACCCGCAAGTCAACGGGGTGGTGCGGACGCTGACCATGATGGCGGAGGCGGCGAAAGTGTTCGGCGCCGAATTCGATTTCCTCACGCCCGAATCGTTCCGCACCATCGCGATGCCGAGCTATCGCGACCTGCGCGTGGCATTGCCGCGACGTGCGAAGATCGCACAAGTGATCGAGGCGAGCCGGCCCGACGCCATCCATATCGCGACCGAAGGTCCGATCGGGCTTGTAACGCGGCGCTACTGCATCAAGCACGGATTGCCCTTCACCACGAGCTTCCATACCCGCTTTCCCGACTACGTCTCGGCGCGCGCGCCGGTGCCGGAATCCTGGGTGTGGGCAACGCTGCGCTGGTTTCATGGCGCAAGCCGCGCGGTGATGGCGGCTACGCCAGCGCTGGCGGAAGAGTTGCGCAGCCGCGGCTTTCCGAATGTCGTGCTGTGGCCGCGTGGTGTCGATACCAACCTGTTCCATCCGCGCGATGTCGATCTTTGCCTGCCGAAGCCGGTGTTCCTCTGTGTCGGCCGCGTCGCGGTCGAAAAGAATCTCGAAGCCTTTTTGAGCCTCGATCTGCCCGGCACCAAGGTGATCGTCGGCGATGGTCCGGCGCGGCTCGAGCTGGAGCAGGCTTATCCCGATGCCGTGTTTCTCGGCTCGCTGGAAGGCGAAGCGCTGGCCGCGGTCTATGCCTCGGCGGACGTCTTCGTGTTTCCGAGCCGGACCGACACCTTCGGGCTCGTGCTGCTCGAAGCTCTCGCGAGCGGCTTGCCGATTGCGGCGTTTCCGGTGGCGGGGCCGCGCGATGTCCTCGGCGCGGTGCCTGTGGGGGTGCTCAGCGAAGATCTGCGCGAGGCCTGTCTTTCGGCGCCGGGCATTTCGCGGCAAACTTGCGTCGAATTTGCCGCCTGCCACAGCTGGGAAGCTTCCGCGCGCGCATTCATCGAACATATGCCGCTGATCGAAGCGCGCGGAGTTGACCATCAGAGTGCGGATTTGGTGCCTCATCGGCCGGGCTGGGTTGCCTAGGGCACTCTTGCCCGCGGCCGGTGGCATGCGTTAAGACGCCAAGATGACAAACAATCCGCTCCCCGTTACGCCAGCCGATATCGACGCCGCCGCCAAAGTGATCGCGCCCTTTGCCGTGCGCACACCCTTGCTCTCTTCTCCCGCCTTGAACGCGCGCGTCGGCGCCAACGTATTCCTGAAACCGGAACTGTTGCAGCGGACCGGCTCTTTCAAGTTTCGCGGCGCTTTCAACAAGCTTTCCTCGATCCCGGAAAGTAAGCGCAGCGGCGGCGTGGTCGCATTCTCGTCCGGCAACCACGCGCAGGGCGTGGCCGCGGCGGCGCAGATCCTCAAGATGCAGGCGACCATCGTGATGCCGGCGGATGCGCCGGTCTCCAAGGTCGAGCGCACCAAATCCTATGGCGCTGAGGTGGTGCTCTATGATCGCGACCGCGAGGACCGCGAGGCGATCGCGGGCGCGATTGCGGAAAAGCGCGGCGCCACGCTGGTGAAACCGTATGACGATCCCTTTATCATTGCGGGGCAGGGCACTGCGGGCCGGGAGATCGCCGAGGATATGGCCGCGCTCGGGATTACGCCCGATATCGTGGTGGCGCAGGCCTCCGGTGGCGGGTTGATCGCGGGGATTTCGACGGCCGTGAAGGCGAAATTTCCGCAGACAAAGATGATCGTGGCAGAGCCGAAGGATTATGACGACCACGCGCTGTCGCTGCGCGCGGGCAAGCGCGAGGCCCATCACGCCAAACATCGCACCATCTGCGACGCGCTGATGGCGGAGATGCCGGGCGAGATCACCTTTGCGATCAACGGCAAGCTGCTCGCCGGCGGCGTCGCCGCCTCCGATGAAGAAGTTGGAGCGGCGATGGCCTTTGCATTCCGCGAACTGAAGCTCGTGGTCGAGCCGGGCGGCGCGGTCGGCCTCGCCGCCCTGCTCTCAGGCCGCCTCGAGGCGCGGGGCAAGAACGTCGTGATCGTTCTTTCCGGCGGCAATGTCGATGCGGACCTCTATGCGAAACTGATCGCGTGAGGCGAAGTTGAAAATGCGATGACTTGAAGATGCGAAGGGCAGAGCCATTTCAGCTCTGCCCTGTCGAAGTTGCCGTGTGGCGTTCAGTGACGGTGTCCAAAGCCGCCACCACCGCCGCCCATCATGTGCATGCCGCCGCCTCCGCGCATGCCGCCCATGTGGGCCTGCGAATTGGAGAAGTGGCTGAAAGAGGTCTGCCGGCGCTCAAAATGTTCGCGCGGTCTTGAATCGGCGTCGTGGTGCTCGACCTCGTGATGCCCGGCGTCGTGGTGCTCGCTCTCGTGACGCTCGACCTCACGATGTTCGGCCTCATGATGCTCGACGCCCTTGTTGTTGGCGGGCAGGTTCACCACCTTGCCACTGCCGGGCGCATTCACACCATGCGCCGACAGGGTCGTGATTTTTGCTCCCGTTGACAGCGGCATCTGGCGAAGGCCGGCGTTGCCCTTGAACAAATGGTTGGCCTGCATCAGCGCCGTGCCCTTGGGCTGCTGCTCCAGATGCAGCGCGACCTTGGTGTAGGGGCCATCGGCGTGGTGGTCATAGAAGTTCTTGTAGGCCAGCGGGGAGTTCGCAAGCACCGCCTTGTGCCATGCCGCGGCCTCGGTCAGGTCCAGCAGCAGATGGCGAAACCGGTCGCTGCGCGGATCGTAGGGAAAGCGGTCGATGAACTCCTGGTAGTAGGCCGGCGAGCCCTCGGACAGCACATAGTCATAGACCTGATCCACCGACCGCCAGGGCATGTCGGAAGCCATCTGCACCACCGGGCCATTTTCAGGCGAGCGGCTCGAGGCAACCGCCGTATCGCCGAAGAAATAGAAGTCGCTGGTTGCCGACGAGCTCTCCCACGGCGTCTGCATGCCCCGGGTTGCGTAGTTCACGTGAAGGCGGATGCGCTTGAACAATTGCTCGATCGGCAGGTTCGGCTCGCGCGCGAGCGTGAGGAAGGCCTGCGTGTAGGGGCTGTGGCCGTTGGCGCCGTCGAGCGCTTCCGCGCCCGGCGAGGTCGAATAGCCGACGATCGAGTGCAGGGGCGCGTCGACGATCGCAAGTCCGCGCCCGTCGTCGACGATGCTCGGAAACGGATTGGTGCGGCAGGAGTCCAGCATCACGATGCGCAGCCGGCTCGGGATCGATTCCATCGTCGCCATCACGTCGACCAGGCGCAGCGAATTGTTGACGAGGTCGGTCGGGCTCGTGATCTTCGCGTCGACCGGAATGAGATAGTTCTCGCCGGCGACCTGCACGCCATGGCCGGCGTAGTAGACCATCGCTACCGTATCGGGGCCGCGCTCGGCGATTTTGGCCGAAAAATCCTGCACGACCTTGATCATGTCGTTCTGGCTCAGATCGGTCGCGGCGATCACTTCGAAGCCCGCTGCGTTCAACAGCTCCGCGACCGACTGTGCATCATTGTCGGGATTGGCCAGCGGTTCCGTGTTTTGGTATTTCGAATTGCCGATCACGAGCGCGACGCGCTGCTCGGCTGCTGGCAGCGCCTGTGGCGGCGCCTGGATGCGATCGAGCTCCGCGGTGCGGGTTTGCGCCAACGCCGCACCTTGCGCAAAGCTGAACAGGGCCGCGAAAAGTCCCGCGCAGGCGAGCCACGATCTGAAGCTGGACGATACGAAACGGGACATCGCGTCCTCCTCAACAACAATCCCGACATGAGATCAGTTGCGGCGACGCTATCCGGTGATGAAGGATACGTACGTGACGCCGATCACGAACGGCGATGGGTGGAACGATCGAGTCCGCTCTTAGGAGAAGAACGCGATTTTTTCCGCCTGGCTCATACGGCGGATCGGCGCCAGCGGATCGTTGGCGGTGATGTTGGGCTTTCGCAAGATGCCGCTCGCGATCAGGCTCGAGCCGAGCGAAGGCTCGGGGGCCCGCTCCAGTGCGACGGGCGGCGAGGGCTGGAACATCGGCTGCAGCGTCGGCGCTGCCGGCCGCATCGGTTCCGGTCGCGGCACCTGCATCGGCGGCTCCGGGTCGGGTACTCGCACGATGGGGATGAGGGGCTCGACAATCGGTGGCGTGGTGACGTGGACGTGCTCGCTTTCGCCGACGGCAAAGGGCATGTCGTGAACTTCGTCAGGATCGGGCGCGGCCATTTCGATCGCGACCATATCGAGCACTGCCTCGTCATGCGCGTCGGCTTCTTCGCGCGACATCTCTTCCGCAATGGCGGTCTCGGTCTCCAGTTGCGGCTCGCTGGCTGCGGCTTCGACCTCCTTGGCCGGCTCGGGCTCAACCTTGGCCGGCATCTCGAAGATTTCAGCCGTTCTTATTTCAACCGTTCTTGGAGCTGGCGCCTCCGCCACCGGCGGCGCGGTGCCGGCATCGCGGAACGCCTCGATCTCGTTCCGGATAACCTCGAAGGCGGCGCGCAAGGCCACGCGCGGATCGGCTTCGGCAAGCTGGGTACAGGCGGTTTCGATGGCTGCGACTTGCGAATCAATGAGGTCGCAAATCCGGCCGTCGGCGCCGATCTCGCGCCAGCGCCAGGAGATCTCCTTGATGATGCGACTGCCCTTGCGGATCGGCGCGAGGTTTTCCTCCAGCCGCAATCCGGTGAAAGCGGCGAAACCGGCTTCCTGCGCTCTCTCTACTGCGCTTCGGATCGAGACCAGCGCTTGCGGCAGCCGATCGACGACGACCGGAGGCGGTGGCTGCTTCTGCGCCGCAATCGTCTGCTCGATCCGGGCCACCGCATCCAGTACCATGCGGGTATCGGAATTGCGGTTGCGCTTGGCGTATTCGTCCAGAAACCAGCGGCCCCGCGCGGTCTCCATGAAGGCCTCGCGGATCGCCTCATAGTCCTCCTCGCTCGGCACGTTGGCACGAGCGGAAATCGGCGATAGGGCAAATGCTTGGTTGGCCATGACGACTCAAATCCGCGCAAATCAGCGCGCGTTAGGATAACGATCACCATGAACTTGGGCGAATCGCAATTGAATTGATGCCACAAGACGAACAAATCCCCATGGCTTCGCCGGCCTCCTCCAAGCGATTCGCGACCTGGCTGGCGCTGGTTTACGGCACCGGCTTTGGCCTCGTCGGAACCCATCTGCCGTTTTTCCCGGTCTGGCTGCGGGCGATCGGCGTCGATCCCGGCTGGATCGGGATCATCACCGCCGTGCCCTCGGTGACGCGCTTCACCACACTGCCTTTTGTCACGAGCTTCGCCGAGCGGCACCAGGCGCTGCGCGGCGGCATCATCGTGATGGGTTTCGGCACCACGATCGGGCTGGCCATCGTCGGCCTGCAACAGCCAGCGCTGTTGATCTTCCTCACCTATGCACTGACCTGCATCGTCTGGACGCCGATGGTGCCGTTGATCGACGCCTATGCGCTACGCGGGGTGAGGCAATATGGCCTCAAATACGGTCCGCTGCGGCTTTGGGGCTCGGCGGCGTTCGTGGTCGGCGCGCTGCTCTGCGGCTCTCTGATCGATGTCATCGCGGCCAGACATCTGATCTGGATCATCGTCGGCATGGCGGCGCTCAGCGCGCTGGTGAGCCTCGGGCTGCAACCGCTCGGAGCGTTGAAGTCGAGCTCCACGGCGCAAGCGGGCGCGAACGCGCTGCTGCGCGATAAGGGCTTTCTCGCCATCATCATCACCTCGGCGCTGATCCAGAGCAGCCATTCGGCCTATTACGTCGTCGCCTCGATCGCCTGGCAGCAGGAGGGTTTTGGCGGCCTGACGATCGCGAGCCTGTGGACGCTCGGCGTGCTCGCCGAGATCGTGGTGTTCGCGCTCTCGCCGCGTTTCACCTTGCCGGCAACGACACTGGTGATGATCTCGGCCTCCTGCGCGGTGGCGCGCTGGGTGATCATGGCGCTGTCGCCGCCGATTGCGATCCTGGCGCCGGTGCAATTGATGCATGGGCTGACCTTCGGACTGACCCAGGTCGGCATCATGAATCTGATGGTGAACCATGTGCCGCCGCACATCATGGCGCGCGGGCAGGGCTATCTCTCAGCTTGCAGCGGGATCGCGGCCGGCAGCGCCTATATCCTGTCGGGCGCGGTGTTTGCCCGCTATGGGCAGAACGTCTATTACGTGATGGCGCTGATCGCAGCCTGCGGCGGGCTCGTGATGCTGTCCGCCCGTCACCGCCTCGCTCATTATCCCCACAGCGCGGCGTCGGGGGGATGAACCACACTGCCGTCATAGTGCAGCCCATGCTCCCGATCGCGCGCGAGGAGCAGGGGACCGTCGAGATCGACGAAACGCGCCTGCGCGGTGAGCAGCATCGCCGGCGCCATGGCGAGCGAGGTCGCGACCATGCAGCCGACCATGATGTCGAAGCCCAGCGCCTTGGCCGCATCCGCCATGGCGAGCGCCTCGGTCAGCCCGCCGGTCTTGTCGAGCTTGATGTTGACGGCGTCGTAACGGAAACGAAGGCCCGCGAGCGATTTGCGGTCATGCACGCTTTCATCGGCGCAGACGTGCACCGGCCGGCGGATCCGTCCCAGCATGTCGTCCCAGTCCGAGGGAAGCGGCTGCTCGACCAGGGTGACGCCGGCCTCCGCGCACGCCGCCAGGTTTGCCTCAAGGTTGGACGGCGTCCAGGCCTCATTGGCATCGACGATCAGCTCGGACTTCGGCGCGGCGCGGCGCACCGCCGCGATCCGCTCGCCGTCGCCGTCGCCGCCAAGCTTGATCTTGAGCAGCGGCCGATGCGCGGCCTTTTCGGTTGCCGCCGCCATCTTCTCGGGCGTGCCCAGCGAGATCGTATAGGCGGTGACGCAAGGCCGCGGCGCGGGCCGGCCCAGGAGTTCCCAGGCCCGCTTTCCCGCCCGCTTGGCCTCGATATCGACCAGCGCGCAATCGAGCGCGTTGCGGGCGGCGCCGGCCGGCATCGCGGTCTGCAGGGTCTCGCGGTCAAGCCCCTTGGCAACTGCTTCACACATCGCTTTAAGCGCTTTAAGCGTTTCTTCCGGTGTCTCGTGATAGCGGGGATATGGCACGCATTCGCCGCGGCCCAAATGGCCTGCATGCCTTACCTCCGCCACAACCGTCACGGCCTCTGTCTTGGCGCCGCGGCTGATGGTGAAGGAACCTGCGATGGGAAAGCGCTCGATTTTCACGTCAAGCGTCGGAAGATGGTCGGAAGTCATTTTAATGTCTGGCGATTTTTGAACCCCGCGCTTGCGAGGCGCAACCAACTATGGCTGGTTATGGGGTGCTTCGACAAGGCGGGACCTGGGTCAAGTAGGCCCTCTGCCGGGCGGAGATCAGGCGCGGGAACTCTTGAGCTGTGAACGGCGACCCGACATTGGAGCGAATTGCGCAAGGTAATGGCCTTGCGCTCTGCGCCGCAGGGCCCTGGACCGCGCCCTTTGCGTCGCTGCTGGAAGCCATTGTCAGCGACGCCGAGAAGCTTGCCGGCAGCCGGCCCAACATCTTCATCGACGTCTCCCAGATCTCCCGGCTCGACACCTTCGGCGCCTGGCTGATCGAGCGGCTGCGCCGCAGCCTGACGCAAGGCGCCGCCGAGGCCAAGATCGCCGGCCTCTCGCCCAATTATGCGACCCTGGTCGACGAGGTCCGCCGCGTGAAGACGGCGCCCCCGGACGAGCGGCCGGCGGTCACGATCACGGGCATGCTGGCCCAGGTCGGCCGCAGCGTCGTCAACGTCAGCGAGACCTTCATCGGTCTGATCGACATGCTTGGCGCGGTGCTGGCGGCGGCCGGCCGGGTGTTCCTGCGCCCCCGCGATTTCCGCCTGACCTCGACCGTGCATCACCTCGAGCAGGTGTGCTGGCGGGCGGTGCCGATCATCGTGCTCATCACCTTCCTGATCGGCTGCATCATCTCCCAGCAGGGCATCTTCCATTTCCGCCGCTTCGGCGCCGATATCTTCGTGGTCGACATGCTCGGCGTGCTGGTGCTGCGCGAGATCGGCGTGCTCTTGGTCGCCATCATGGTCGCCGGCCGCTCCGGCAGCGCCTACACGGCCGAGCTCGGTTCGATGAAGATGCGCGAGGAGATCGACGCGCTCAGGACCATGGGTTTCGACCCGATCGAGGTCCTGATCCTGCCGCGGCTGCTGGCGCTCGTCATCGCCATGCCGATCCTCGCCTTCCTGGGCGCCATGGCCGCGCTCTATGGCGGCGGGCTGGTGGCCTGGCTCTATGGCGGGGTCGATCCCGAAGCCTTCCTGCTGCGCCTTCGCGACGCGATCTCGATCGATCATTTCATCGTTGGCATCATCAAGGCGCCGGTTATGGCGGCGGTGATCGGCATCGTCGCCTGTGTCGAGGGCCTTGCGGTGCAGGGCAGCGCCGAGTCGCTCGGCGCGCACACCACGGCCTCGGTGGTGAAGGGCATCTTCTTCGTCATCGTCATGGATGGCGTGTTTGCGATCTTCTTCGCGGCGATCGGGATCTGACGATGGCCGTAGCACCGCAAACAACAGTAGCTCCGCAACCGATCTCCGACGCCATCATCCGGGTTCGCGACATCACGGTCGAATTCGGCACCACGCGCGTGCTCGATGGCCTCAACCTCGACGTCAAGCGCGGCGAGATCCTTGGATTCGTCGGTCCCTCCGGCGCCGGCAAGTCGGTTCTGACCCGCACCATCATCGGCCTCGTGCCGAAAGTCGCAGGCCACATCGAGGTGTTCGGCGTCGACCTTGACAAGGCCGACACCCGCCAGCGCCGCGCGGTGGAGCGCCGCTGGGGTATCCTGTTTCAGCAGGGTGCGCTGTTCTCTTCCTTGACCGTTCGCCAGAACATCCAGTTTCCGGTGCGTGAATATCTCAATGTCTCGCAACGCCTGCTCGACGAGATCATGGTGGCCAAGCTCGTGATGGTGGGTCTCAAGCCCGAGGTCGCCGACCGTTTCCCGTCCGAGCTCTCCGGCGGCATGATCAAGCGCGTGGCGCTGGCCCGCGCGCTCGCGCTCGATCCCGAGCTGGTCTTCCTGGACGAGCCGACCTCCGGCCTCGACCCGATCGGCGCCGGCGACTTCGACGAGCTGGTGCGGACGCTCCAGCGCACTTTGGGGCTGACCGTTTTCATGGTAACCCACGATCTGGACAGCCTTTATACCGCTTGCGACCGCATAGCCGTTTTAGGGAACGGTAAGATCATTGCCGCAGGATCGATTGCCGACATGAAGGCATCCCAGCATCCCTGGCTGCGGCAGTATTTCAACGGTAAGCGCGCCCGCGCCGTTGTCAGCTAGAGTTCCGGGCAAGTGTAGTCGGCAAGTGTTCTGGGGAAGCTTCGGAGTAATCGA
>Ga0210384_10004446_pt1 | contig 15632 bp, 13 predicted proteins | sample IncBWH2MmetaG_FD_160574 | JGI IMG/M metagenome (GOLD analysis project Ga0210384, IMG submission 160574) | Forest soil microbial communities from Barre Woods Harvard Forest LTER site, Petersham, Massachusetts, United States - Inc-BW-H-2-M | ecosystem: Environmental > Terrestrial > Soil >...
AGGCATATACGCAATCGAATACTGATTGCGCAGTTCGTCGCCAATATCCTGGAAGGACTGATCCAGATCATCCACGTGATAGGGAAAGAAAGCTCGTCCCCCGGTCTCATCCGCGAGGTCCTGTAGAATCTTGTCGCCTTCGGTCAAGTGCGTCTTCCGGCTAGCCAATTTGTCGGGATCGGTCTGCGACAGCTGAATCCACTGCGTGCTCGTGCTGATCGTATAGATCACCACACTGGTCCGTTGCGCCATCTCGATGGCCTCGCCCCGGGCGTGCGTCGAAAGATTGTCGTCCCCATCGCTGATCAGAATCATTACGCGCCGCACAATGTCCGGTTGATCCCCCGGAGGACGCGGCGGATGGCTTAACTGGTTCTGGCAAGCATCGTAGATGGCATCGTAAATCGCCGTTCCGCCGCCCGCCCGCGTCTGCATGATCTGGTCGCGCAGCAACCCCGCATCGCTGGTGAACGCCTGCACAACTTGCGGCTCATCATCAAAAGTCATCACGAACGCTTCATCTCTCCCGCGGCGCAAGACACTGAATAAGAAATTGATGGAAGCATCCTGCTCGAACTTGATCCGGTCGCGGATGCTGTTGGAAGTATCCACAAGCATCCCGATGCGCAAGGGCAGGTCGGTCTGCTTGCTGAAGTAACGAATCTCTTGCGGAGACTTTTCGTCAAAAATCCGGAAGTCTTCTTTTTGCAGATCGGGAACGAGCTTGTTGCGCCGGTTGAGCACCGTGAACAGCACGTCCACCAGGTTTACAACCTGAATGATTCTCTGAGGGGCCTGCGGTGCGGTCGCCGGTGGCGCGGATTGCGCCGGAGCCGCAGCTTTGGCCGGCGCCTGCTGCGCACGGTCGCTGACCGCCGTCGTGAGCAAAATCGCTACAAGTAATAAGGAAATCAGTGCCCTAGGCATGTCAGTTGATTATAGGTAGGGAGCAAGCACAGCGTCAATTCGCTTCGGAGCATCTCCCGCAGCGACGGCAAGCTTTCTCGCGAACTCGTGCAAGGCCTCCGGCAGTGGCGCCCGCACTTCAACCCAGGCTCCGGTTCGCGGCTGCGAAAACCCCAGCCGCGCCGCGTGCAAAAAATTCCGTCCTAGCGCCGGCATCGTAACTCTCTCCCGCTCATTAGAAGACCCACCGCGCTCGGTTCGAGCGCTCAGGCGAATCTCGGAGGCTGCCCCGTAAAGCGTATCCCCGACGACGGGATGCGCAATCGCGGAAAAATGGACGCGAATCTGATGCGTCCGCCCAGTATGCGGCTGTACTTCGACCAGCGTCGTCCCATCCACTTCCGCCAGCGTCCGCCAGTCCGTCCGCGCCTCTCGTGCAAGGCCGGCTAGGCCGCCGCCGCGAACTGCCTCGCTCCCAACCGTATGGGCACGCAGTGCGCTCCCCGGCTTTCCCCGGTGAACCGCCATGCGCGTGCGCCGGTGCAAATCGCGTCCAATCGCCAATGCAATGCGGCCTTGCTTCTCCTTCAGCAACCCCTCGACCAGCGCGATATATGTCTTCTTCACCAAACGTTGCCGAAACGCTGCAGAAATCTTGGCGTGCGCGAAATCGTTCTTCGCCACCAGGATGACTCCGGAAGTTTCCTTGTCCAACCGGTGCACAATTCCTGGCCGCAAAGCATCCCCGCCCCGAGAAAGCGTCCGCCCCAGTCCCAGCAGGGCGTTCACCAGGGTCCCCCGCGAATTCCCCGCTCCCGCGTGAACCGTCATCCCCGCGGCTTTGTTCACCGCCATCACGTCGTCGTCCTCATAAAGAATTTCCAGTGGAATGGCCTCTGCTTCGGCGCGCATGGGCGGCCGAGCTGGTGCTTCCACAACGATTCGCTCGCCAGCGCGCAATCGGTGGGCGCCCTTCGATGGCCTGCCGTCGACCAGCACCATTCCTGCTTCAATTAGTTCTTGAATCCGCGTACGGCTCAGCTCCGGCAGTTGCGCCGCCAAATAGCGATCCAGCCGCTGGCCGGAATCGCTCTCTTCGACCGTAAGATGGTGTCTGGTGGACGAATGCACCGAAAGATTCTAGCAGCTTGCCCGTGCCGGAAAACAAAGTTGCTCCGAGAGAGCCGCCTAGAAAACGGCACGGGACGACAACGCTCCTACTTCTTGGGGCACGAATTGCTAAGAGCTGAAAGACGAAAGCAGAAACTGGCCTTCGGCGTTGTCCGTAAGATCCCGCTTGATCCTACCCGAGTCTTTTGTGACTTCCTCGAAGGTCATTCGAAGGTAGCAGACTTTTCCGCAACCGCTGAAAAGCAGCGCCGTGGATCGTGCCGCCATGGACAGAGTTTCACCAGGGAAGGATACGCGCTGGCGTTTACGCATGCGCGCCTCCTTTGTCTGAGCACACCGCAGCTGAAATTCTAGTTTTTCTCGGTAGTTTTCGCAGGAGAGAAAATCAAATCCAGTATCAGCAGAATCGCGCCGATGGTGATCGCCGAATCCGCCACATTAAACGCCGGCCACCGGTAGTTCCCGATCCACACTTCAAGAAAATCCGTCACCGCACCGTGGATAATCCTGTCCGTGACGTTTCCCGTGGCACCGCCCAGCAAAAGGGCAAGCCCCGCGCATGCCACAGCACCGCCCTGCCCCGCCACTAGCAGCCACGCGAGCGCGCAAATAACAATCAGCGCGCCGCCGATTAGAACGATGCGGAGCCACGGAGAATGCGAATCCGCAAAAAAACTGAAGGCGATTCCCGGATTGCGACTGTGCACCAAATAAACGAAGTGACGCACCACTTCATGCCGCCAGCTTTCGTCGGTTTGCGTTTCAAACCATGCTTTCGTCGCGCGGTCCGCCAGCACCATCCCCAGCGTGAGCCAGAGCCACTTCAAGCGCGAAGGCAATTTCATGAACGGGCCCGCTCCCATCCTTCGATTTCCGCAAGCGCTTCGCTGCACCGTTCGCACACGCCAGGGTAGCGCGGATTCTCCCCCACATGCGTCGAGTAGTTCCAGCATCTTTCGCACTTCGTTCCGTCGGCACGCAACACTTCCACATGAAACGGCTCCGCACGGTCGCTATCGACCGGCCCGTCAAAGGGCACAACCTCCACTTGCGAAACGATGAACAACCCCGGCAAATCCTTGGCATGTCTTTCGAGAAGCTCCCGGTAGAGGCCCTTCGAACGAAGGCGTATCTTTGCTTCGAGCGAGGCATTGATAAATTTCTGGGTGCGGGCACGCTCGAGGTCTTGCAACACCTCCGCTCTCAGCGCAAGCAGCTTTTCCCATTCCAGCTTGGTCTGCGCATCGATACTTGACCGCAGCGCTGGCGCTTGGGGAAAGAGTTCAATATGCACGCTCTGCGGTTCGCCGGGCAGCTTTGGCAAATGAGCCCAAATCTCTTCCGAAGTGAACGCCAGGATGGGCGCAGCCAGTCGTACAAGTGCGCTGGTGATTCTCCAAACCGCTGTCTGGGCCGAGCGCCGCGATCGGTTTCTCGCCGCCCGGGTGTACAGCCGGTCTTTCAATACGTCGAAATAAAACGCACTCAGATGGACCACGCAGTAATCGTGAATCGCGTGATAAGCGCGATGAAATTCGTAGGCCGCATACCACTCCCGGCATTTTGTGACGAGTTCCGCGGTGCGCTCCAGCATCCACCGGTCGATCGCTTCCATCTCCTCGCCCGAAAGAGCGTCTCGTCCCGGCTCGAAATCAAAAAGATTCCCCAGCGCAAATCGAAACGTGTTGCGAATCTTCCGGTATGCCTCGCTCAGCTGGGTCATCACGCGTTCGCTCATTTTCACGTCGGCCTGATACTCCTGGGAGGCTACCCACAACCGCAGCAAATCCGCTCCCCACTTTTCGCAAATCTCGCTCGGCAGCACCACATTCCCAAACGACTTGGACATCGGCCGCCCGTGCTCATCGAGCGTCCACGCGTGCGTAACCACGCTTCGATAAGGCGCGCGATCGCGCAACCCCGTCGCGATTAGCAACGAACTCTGAAACCACCCGCGGTACTGGTCGGGCCCCTCGAGATAGACGTCGGCAGGCCACTCCTCTTTCTTCAAAACCGCCAGATTCGAAGACCCGGCGTCAAACCACACGTCGAGAATGTCATTCTCCTTTCGCCACGCACGGGTCCCGCACGAGCACTTCGTCCCGGCGGGTAATAACTCCTCCGCCGTGTGCTGGTACCAGGCGTCCGCGCCTTCGCGTTCGAACCACTTCACTACATTGCGCAGCGCCGCAAAGTCTTCGAGGCGCGAGCCGCATCCCTCGCAATAAAAAACAATAATCGGCACGCCCCAGAATCGCTGCCGCGACACGCACCAGTCCGGTCGCTTCTCGATCATTTCGTAAATTCGCTCTTCTCCCCATGCCGGGATCCACTTCACCCGGTGAACTTCCCCGAGCGCCAACGCGCGCAAAGTCTTGTCTTCTCCGTGTGAGGCCTGGTCCATCTTGATGAACCATTGCTCCGTGGCACGGAAAATCACCGGATGGTGGCAACGCCAGCAATGCGGATAGCTGTGCGTGTAACGGCGACTTCCCAGAAGCGCTCCGCGATCTTCGAGCAGCTTCACAAGGATGGGGTTGGCCTCGAAGACATCCTTTCCCTTGTATTCTGGCAAGCCTTCGAGATAAACGCCCTTGTCATCCATCGGAGCGAAAATCTCCAAACCATATTTTTGTCCCGACAGAAAATCGTCCGAGCCGTGCCCCGGCGCGGTATGCACGATCCCGCTGCCTTGATCGAGCGTCACGTAGTCCGCCAGAATTCCCGGCACTTCGATCGGCAAAAACGGATGCCGGAATTTCACGCCCTCAAAGTCCCGCCCTTTCCAGTCCGAACGCACCTGTACCTCCTTAATTCCACACTCCGCCTGCAACGCCGCCAGGCGCTCCGCGGCAAGTAACAGCGCCCCTTTCTCCGTTTCCACGACCACGTATTCGAAATCAGGATGGAAAGCCAGGGCCCGATTGTGGGGCAGAGTCCACGGGGTAGTCGTCCAAATCACCGCGCTGACTTCACTCATTCGAAGAGCATCCATCTTCCCGCCGCCCGTTGCGCGGAACTTCACCCAAACCGAAGGACTCGTGTAGTCTTTGTACTCGACCTCCGCATCAGCCAGCGCTGTCGAATCGTAAATGCACCAATAAACAGGTTTGCGGCCGCGATACGCGAATCCTTTCTCCATGAAATCAAGCAGAGCGTCCGCGACAACGGCCTCATAATCGTGGCTCATCGTCAAATAAGGATCATCCCAGCGGCCCAAAACTCCCAACCGCTGGAAGTCCCGCTTATGCTGCTCGACGTAACGCGTCGCAAACTCCCGGCACAGCCTTCGAAACTCCGCCGGCGCAACTTTCCCTTTTCCTCCCAGCTGCTTTTCCACCTGCGTCTCGATCGGCAAACCGTGGCAATCCCAGCCGGGGACGTACGGCGCATAGTGCCCCGCCATGCTCTTGGACTTGACGATCATGTCTTTCAATATCTTGTTGAGGCCCGTGCCCAGATGAATCGTTCCCGTTGGGTAGGGCGGCCCATCGTGCAAAACAAAAGACGGTTGTCCCTTACGCGCTTCAAGAATCCGCTCGTAGAGACGCGATTCCTGCCAGGCCGCAAGCTGTTTCGGCTCATTTTGTGGGAGCCCGGCCTTCATCGGAAAATCGGTCTTAGGCAGGTTCAGTGTTTTTTTAAGTTCCAGAGGTTCGGCCATCTAAGTGTGCGCCCGCAAATCAACTCGCTCGATTCAAAAGCCGTCCTGTGGTCGCCGTACCCCGGTTCAGGTATGTAGCCAGAAACTTCGGAAAGCGGTGGAATTGCGTATGTTACAATGATTGGGCGTCGGTGTCAGCGGCCGGGGTCGCGCAACCTTTCCCGGCTCGGTCGAATCATATCGATTTAGGACACCCAACGCAGAGAATCTGCGTCTAATCAGGGGGAAGATGGTGCCGGGCCTAATCGTCAATCTCGTTCCACCTGAAGTAACCAAGCCGGGCGTGTCTGCCTCCGGCGATCATCAAGCCGTTCCAGTACCTGCATCAGCGGTTCCCAAGTTTGGCGCTCCTGCTCTGCTCATTCCCGATAATTTTTGGTCGAATCTCAAGCAATTCCTGACGGAACGCCCGGTCACGGTGAGGGGTCGCGCCGACGCGCCCTTTACCAAGACTGCGTTTGGCGCGGGCGTTTTTGACAATTTCAAAGATTTCTTTAGCTCGCGCCCGGTTCCGAAAGGGCCTGTAAACAGCCGCCTGGCGGTCTCCTGGGGGACCAATTTCGGTGGGTTTGGCTCGCGGATTAAAGAGGCTTTCTTTCCCGCCAAGCTCCCGCCTGCGAACTTTACCAGCAAGCCGGTGAAGGTGAAGGACATTTGGACGAAAGACGAAAACTTTGGCTGGACGCAGATTATTTCCGTCGCTATTCATGGCAGCGTATTCGCGCTGGTCATCTTGATTCCCTTGTTCTGGCATTTCGGGTCGGCGACCCAGGCAAAAAACAAGAATGTAGATGTGACCCCGCTCGATATTTCTCCCTATATGTCCAAGCTTCCTGCGGGCGCAAAAAAGGCCGGCGGTGGCGGCGGCGCCAACGATCACACGCTGACTCCTGTCAACAAAGGCAAGATTCCCAAGTTCCAGTGGACGCAATTCACTCCGCCTCAGGTGAAGATTCAGAATCCTGATCCCAAACTGGCGATGGACCCGTCGCTGCTTGGACCGCCGGACCTGAAAGCGCCGAATCTGAATGCGGCAAACTTTGGCGATCCGCTGGCCAACGGCGTGAGCGATTCTCTCGGTCATGGCAATGGCACGGGAATTGGCAGCGGTACCGGCGGCGGCTTAGGTCCTGGCGAAGGGGGAGGCACTGGCGGCGGCGCGTTTCGCGCTGGTGTCAACGGAGTTGGAGTGCCGGAATGCATCTATTGCCCGTCGCCCATGTATTCGGATGACGCGCGCAAAGCGAAATACATGGGCATTGTTGTGCTGGAAGTGACCATCACCGCCGATGGTCGCGCCGTCAACATTTCCATCATTAAGGATCCCGGCATGGGCCTCGGGGAAAAAGCAGTCGAGGCCGTTCGCACGTGGAAGTTTCGACCAGCTGCCGGACCGAGCGGCAAGATTGTGGCCGTGCAAGTGCCGATCGAAGTGACTTTCCGGCTCTATTGATTTCCCGCGTTGCATTCGTTCCCGCCTTTCAAATGGATGGCTCGTTCTCGCCTGCAATTCTCGCTGAAGGCTTGAAATCTTCGCTGCGGGCAACCAAAGTCCGTCAGAAGACTTCTGACTAGCCGACTGGTGCCCGCCTCCAGATGTTGTCGGGCCGAACCGTGAGGCGGAGACGGAGGCCTGCGCATGCGCGATCCATTTCTTCGCTCTTCTTTCGGCAACGATCCCGCAACGGAATCCTGGCTCAATAGAGTTCGAGAAAACCTGGGCCAGCTGCTTATTCCTTCGCATTTCAAACCGTCTTCGGCAAACGGCGCGCCCATCCATCTCCTGAAGTTCGATAAATCGCTGAGGCCGGCGCGCGCCCAAGGCGCTTCCCTGATTACGCACGGCGCGGTTTTCGCTTCACTCCTTTTTCTGGCGGCCCATGGGCCGGGCGGGACGCCGACCACAGGTATCCCTGATTCGACGCCGCTCGGTCATCTCACATTTCCCGCTGGCGTGTTTCCTACTCTTACAAGCGCGCGGCCTTCTGGCGGACGTGGCAGCAGCGGCGATGAAAACCCGATTCCCGCAACCCGCGGAACTCCTCCGCCGCACTCGTCTCTGGTGATCGTAAAGCCCACGCTCCCGCAGAATCAGGATCACATTCTTCCTGAGCCGCCATCGATTTTCGACCCGAACGCCGCCCCCGTCTTGACTCCAACTGAAGGGATCGGTTTGCCCTGGATGCAAAAAGAAACGGCATCTCCGGGCCCCGGGAAAGGACACGGCATCGGGTCGACCGATGGCCATACGATGGGCGATGGGGGAATCGGGCCGGGCGGCGATGGCACGGGAAACGGTCCATATGCGCCGGGGATCATTCCGCCCGGATGCGTGTATTGTCCGTATCCGACCTACACCGACGAAGCGCGGCACGGCAAAGTGCAGGGCTCTGTGACTCTACAAGTTCTCGTGGGCGCGGACGGACGGGCGCAAGATGTCCGCATCGTCAAAGGCATCGGTTTTGGCCTGGATGAGCGCGCCGCGGAGACCGTGCGCGGCTGGAGATTTACTCCGGCGCGAGACGGAGCGAAGCATGCGGTGGCCACGTGGGTTACCGTCGAAGCCGTCTTTCGCCTTTTCTGACGCTCGCCCGGCAACGCTCGCGTGGCGGTGCCTGCCCATGAAGCCCATCGGTTTCTTGCCTGTAGCTCTGCTTTTTCTGGGATCTGCTGCCGCCTCCCAGGAAGCTAAGTCCTTTTGCGACCAGCAGTTACAATACCCGCGCGTCCGCGCCGCGGCCAGAGAGAAGGACCCTGCTCTGCGGCGCATGTGTCGGGAAAAGAGGATTTCCTATCCGCCGCGGGCCATTTTGTTTCGCGCCTTCAAGCGCGAGGCGCGCCTCGAGCTTTGGGCGTTGGGCAATACGGGAGATACTTATATTCTCGTCGACATCTACGCGATTTGTGCTAGTTCCGGAGTGCTTGGGCCGAAACGAAAATTCGGCGACGGGCAGGTGCCAGAGGGATTCTACCAACTCGATTGGTTCAATCCACAAAGCAATTTTTTTCTGAGCCTGCACATCAGCTACCCGAATAACGCGGACCGAATCCTCGGCTCGCACGCGAATCCCGGAGGAGATATTTTCCTTCATGGAAATTGCGTGACCATAGGATGCATTCCCATCACCGATGAAGGGATCAAAGAGGTCTACTGGCTCGCTGTCGAGGTTCACGCAGCGGGCCAGCGGCATATTCCCATCGAGATATTTCCTGGAGAGCTGAGTGAAGACGGATTTAAATCGCTCGCAAGAAGTCATGCGAACCAGCCGGAATTGCTCGCGTTTTGGAGCAATCTCCGCGAAGGCTTTGACTTATTCGAGAAGGATCATCGCGCCCTGAAAGTCACCGTAGCTGGCGACGGCAGGTATAGATTCAACGAGGAGCGCGGCTCCCGAGAGAACCGCTGATTCCCTGGATCCCCAACGCTCTCGGGAGTAGCATTTCCGTATGCCTTACGAATTTAGGGAGTGGGAAGAAGACCGAGAGCCGCAGCCGTCCTCGGCGCGCGGCAGCAGGCCGCCGCGCAAGCCGAAGGGGATTGGCATGCTTGATCCGCCGGGTCCTCCCCGAAGGCTCCGGGGTTTTCGTTCCGCCCTGCCGGGGTCTTTTCTGACGCGTTTGCTCGGCGGGCTAGTCCTAGCGGGCTTGGTGATATGGATCTTCTTCCAGCTGTTCTCCCGGTTGTGAGTGATTCAAGCAACACAAGCGCTGCTTCTGCTACCTGGGGTGTAGACAATCTGTTAGGATTTCCGGCATGAGAACAGCAACTGGTATTTCGTCGGCTATCCTTGTCGTTCTGGTGTGTTTCGCGCATTCGGCGAGCGCGCAGAATTCCCCCGCGACTTTGGATATTACGGCGCGGATTACGCCGACGGCAGCGCGGCCGGAACCCGTGCGGCAATTTATGTTCTACATTCTGACAAAGAGCTACGCGGACATCGCCAAGGAAGTCGAACAGGGAGACGTCGTCCCGCCGCGCGATGAATTCATCGAGGGATTGAAGGTGTCGAAGGAATTGAAGACCTGGCTGAAAGCTCACGAAACGCTGGACCTGACGATTCCTGAGCTGGACAAGATGCTGACGCCGGACGACATCCTTCATACGCCGGAGTTCTTGGCAGCCTACCAACAAGCCAACAGCGGCGGCGTAACCAGCGGCATGCCCAAGCCGAAATTCAAGGAAGCGGACAAAACGGAACATCCGGAGAAGTACGAAAAAGACAAACAGGCGTACTACGCGGCCCTGAAAAAATTCATCCAGGCGAATCCGTCGACGGTTTCCGGGGTGGAGCTGGAGCTGGACGCAGTAAACCCGCAGAAGAAATGGGCCATGATCACCAGCAACCAGAAGAGACGCGTGCAGAAGCTGGCTCCGGAAATCGCGCAGACAAAATATCTGGCGGCCAAAGTGGAGACGGATTTGGAAGGACATGCCTTTATTCGGGAGCTGGCGCCGGGCAATTACTGGATCAGTTCGCTGAACCTTGACGCCAACGTCGGTGACGCCCGGGTGCGCTGGGATGTACCGGTTGCCATTCAACCCGGGCAGGCATTCCGCATCGAACTCACCAACCTGAACGCAGCCGACACCATGGCAGCCGCAACGCCATAGGGCACGCCGGCCGCCCGAGCCATGGGCACACCTCTCCTTTGGCTGGTTTTTAATCTCTTCGTACTCGCCGCGATTGTATTGGATCTTGGTGTCTTCCACCGGCGTCCCCACAAGATGAAAACGCGGGAAGCGCTGACCTGGACGCTTGTCTGGGTTGGCCTGTCGCTTGCGTTTGGGCTCGGCGTGATGCATTTCTCCGGCTCGCAGCGCGGGCTGGAATTCTTCACCGGATATGTCATCGAAAAAGCCCTCAGCGTCGATAACCTCTTTCTGTTCCTGGTGATTTTTCGGGCGTTTGCCGTAGATGAAAAGGTCCAGCACCGCGTTTTGGAATGGGGAATTCTCGGGGCGCTGCTGATGCGCGGGGCGATGATTGCCGCGGGAGCGAGTTTGATTGAGCGGTTCAGCTGGGTGCTGTATGTGTTCGGCGCCTTTCTGGTGTTTGCAGGATTGCACATGCTCGTTGGGAAGAAAGTGGAGATGCATCCCGAGGAGAACCGTATTTCGCGGTTCGCGAAAAAGTACCTGCGCGTCACGAAAGAGTACCGGGGAGGCAAGTTTTTTGCCGCGGATGGCGGAAAACTGTTTGCTACGCCTTTGTTTGTGGTGTTGCTGATCGTGGAGATCACCGATATGACGATGGCCGTCGATTCGATTCCAGCGGTGTTTGGCATAACGCGGGATCCTTTTATTGTGTACACATCCAATGTGTTTGCGATTTTGGGTTTGCGCGCGATGTATTTTCTTTTGGCGGGGGTGCTGGGAAGGTTGCGGTATTTGACGCCGGGACTTTCGTTTGTGTTGGCGTTTATCGGGGCGAAGATGATGGTCGAGCCTTGGGTGCACATTTCCGTGGAGATCTCGCTTGGGATTGTCGCGGGGATTCTCTTGGTGGCGCTGGCGGGTTCCCTTCTGGTCGGTCCAAAAGCAAAACAATAAACGGCGGCCCGGATGGGCAAACGCTGACAAAAGGGCGCAGCGAGCTGCGCCCCTACAGATTTGGTGTGGATGACTGGCGGCAGGGGGTTCCGAGCTGCCGATTCGCCGACGCCTCGCTCGCCGTTGGCTTGCGAGGCCGTTTCAGCCAATTCAGAGAACCGAGAAACACGGCGGCAGGCTGGACCAACTTTCCTGTTGTTTTCCAAAAGGAAGTGTGGCATCCTTCCTGTTGGAAACCAAAATGGCGGGTGCTATGAAACAAAAAACGGACGTCCTACAAGGTACGTTGGCGTTGATGGTCCTCAAGACCCTCGATGTCCTGGGACCGCTGCACGGCTATGGAGTCGCGCGACGCATCGAGCAGATCAGCGGAGATCTGCTGGCCGTAAATCAAGGGACGCTCTATCCCGTTCTATTGAAGCTGGAGCAAGAGGGCGCGATCGCCTCCGAGTGGGGTGCCTCGGAGAACAATCGCAGGGCGCGCTTCTATCGACTGACCGAGGAAGGGCGCAAGCAGTTGCAGGTCGAGACCCGAGATTGGGAACAAACGGCCGCGATCATTGGTCGGTTCTTTGAAGCCAAAGCGGAGGATTTGTCATGAAATCTCTGAGGCGGTTCTTCACTCGTCTGGCCAGCTTGGCGACCAGGCGGGCACAGGACGAGCGATTGCGGGAAGAGATTGAGGAACACATCGCTCTCGAAACCGCCGAAAACCTTCGCGCAGGTCTATCCCCCATTGAGGCACGACGCCAGGCCATGCTGAAGTTTGGCGGAGTGGAAGCGATGAAACAAGACTACCGAGCCGATCGAGGCCTGCCGTTCATCGAGGATTTGGTGCGGGACGTGCGCTTCGCTCTCCGCATGTTGCGCAAATCTCCAGGCTTTACCGCTGTTGCCGTGGTGACCCTGGCCGTGGCAATTGGCGCAAACGCCGTGGTTTTTGGCGTATTGAATGCGCTGATCCTGCGCCCGCTGAATGTACCTCAGGCGGAGAGCCTCTGGGGAATCGAGCGCGGGAGCGATAAGGCCGTGAATCAATCGTATCCCGACTATCTCGATCTGCGCGATCGCAACCGCAGCTTTGATGATCTGGCCGCTTATAACGTCGCTCTGGCTGGGCTGGATACGGGAAACAATCCATCCAGCAGTTGGATCCTCGAAGTGACCGGGAACTACTTCGACGCATTGGGCATTCACCCGTATCTTGGCCGTTTCTTCCACGGCGCCGATGAGCACGGCCCAAACAGCGCTCCGTATATCGTGCTCACCTACGCGTTTTGGCACAGCCATTTTCAGGATGATCGCAGCGTGGTGGGCCGCACGGTGCAGCTGAACAAGCATCCTTTTACCATCCTGGGCGTAGCGCCACTGGAGTTCCGGGGAACTTTGTTGTTTGTCTTTCCCGATTTCTGGGTGCCCCTAGTTAACCAAGAGCAGGTAGAGGGGACGAATGTGCTGAATGCGCGCGGGAACCGCAGCATTTTGATGGTGTTGGGGCATCTGAAGGCGGGAGTCACTCCGTTACAGGCGGTTGCCGATCTCAACTCGATTGGCTCGTATCTGGAAAAAACCTACCCCAAAGACGATGGCCAGATGACCTTCTCCTTGACGCGTCCAGGTCTTACCGGCGACTGGTTGGGCGGTCCGCTACGGGCTTTCCTTTCGGGCTTGATGCTGTTGGCGGCATTAATTCTGATGGCCGCTTGTGCCAATCTGGGCAGCCTGTTTGCCGCACGCGCCTCCGACCGTTCCCGGGAAGTTGCTCTGCGCCTCGCGCTTGGAGCGGGCCGCCTTCGCGTTCTCCGGCAACTCTTTACCGAAGCCGTTTTGGTCTCCCTGATCGGAGGCGCTTTCGGTCTGTGGGGCAGCGTTGCGTTGTTGCGCGGGCTGAGCGTATGGCAGCCGCTTCCAACAGCCCCCCTCCAAGTGCCTGTAAACCCAGACGCAAACGTCTATGCGGTAGCCTTGCTGTTGAGTTTAGCGAGTGCATTCCTCTTTGGCGTCGTCCCGGTAAGGCAGGTGCTTCACACCGACCCCTATCATGTCATCAAGTCGGGATCAACCGGCACGGTGGGGCGGCGGTTCACTGTCCGAGACCTGTCACTCGTTGCGCAAATTGCCATCTGCGCGGTGCTGGTCACTTCTTCGCTGGTCGCCGTGCGCGGGCTGGTGCGCTCGCTGCACAGCAATTTCGGTTTTGAGCCGAAGAATACATTGCTGGTAGAGACAGCTCTGAGCATGGCCGGTTACAGCGCCGACCGAGCGCCCGCCATGCAAAAGCGCATGATCGATGCTTTGGAAAGCATTCCGGGCGTAAAGTCGGTGGGACTGGTCGATCGGCTACCGTTGTATTACGGCGCCAACAGCTCGGATGTCTTTGCCGACAAAACGACAGATCTGCGGCCAACGAATGCCGCTGCGGAAGCCATGATTTACAACATATCCCCAGAATATTTCGACGCGGCCCGGACAAGCTTATTGGCGGGCAGAACGTTGTCATGGCATGACGACAAAGACGCGCCACGCGTAGCCGTAGTGAATCGAGAGTTTGCGGGCAAAATCTTTGGATCCGCGACCGACGCATTGGGCAAATATTTCAAGAGACGGGATGGAACGCGCATACAAGTGGTAGGCATTGTAGAAGACGGGAAATATACGAGCCTCGCCGAAGATCCACAGCCGGCGATGTTTCTCCCCATCCTGCAATCGCCTTCGACCGTGGTAAGCCTGGTGGTGCGCTCGGATGGCGATCCGCAGCAACTGGCGCCCGCCATCAAGAGTGCCGTGCAGGACCTGGATGCTGGGCTGCCCTTTACCCTGAGGACGTGGAACCAAGAACTGGAGAGCGCTCTGTTTCCTTCCCGAATGGCGACGCTGTCGCTAGGTGTTTTGGGCGTGATGGGCGCGATGCTATCTATCACCGGCGTCTTTGGAATGGCTGCGTACTCGGTCAGCAAACGGCTGCGGGAGTTGGGGATTCGCATGGCCCTCGGCGCGCAGCGCAAGGAAGTGTTACAGGCAGCGTTGGGCCGAGCATTCAAATTGCTGGCTTTTGGTTCAGCTGCAGGATTGCTGCTGGGAATTCTGGCGAGTCGGGTGCTGGCTTCGATCGTGTATCAGGCAACTCCCCGCGATCCGTTGGTATTGTCGGGTGTTGTTCTGGCGATGTTGTTGCTGGGGCTGCTGGCTACCTGGATTCCAGCGCAACGTGCGCTGTCGATCGATCCGGTGATCCTGCTGCGCGAGGAGTGAACGACCGCGGCACAGGCTGGAATAGGTTCTGGGACTGGCAAGATGAAAGCCGCGCGTCTCTACTTGCGTTCTCTCCCAGTATGCCCTGAAGCCGGTTGTTGCATCGGGCCATCCCGCTTATCGAGGCGTCTTAATCAATATTCCCGTGTTTCGCGCGGCCGGCGACTCGTCGGATTAATTTCAAGAGAATAGCCTCGCGTGGGCGGCGAGTGGACCCGAATCGACCCCGCCATCGAAATCCAACGCGAATACTATACCGACGCGGCGATGACCCGATGCACAAGCACGCGGGCGCCGGCGGACCAGGGTACGCGTACGCCAGAGTACCCCTGCCAAGATCGGCTACGCCTACCTATTATTGCCTAGTTAACGACACAAAGGCGTTTGAGGCTGGAAAGAAGGGCACACTGGTGAGGGAGAGGGCTGCCGATTGCGAGGAGTCCGAACCGGGGTGGTTAACATGAAGACGAATCGTTATTTGTGGGGCGTTTTGGCGATCCTGATTTGTTCGCTCGGCATCGACCTGTTGCTCGATTCGATTCGTCATGCCGGGCCGCATGCCGACGAATATGTTTTGCTCGGGGCTACGTTTACGGCTCTTGGGCTGGCGACGCTGGGGATCCGATTTGGGCAATACTGGCAAACGCGAGCGATGGCGCGGCACATGCGGCGCGGATCACACTTCAGAAGCACGTCGAGAGGGGCAGGCAATTCTTAGGGGATACGAGGAAGAGCGCGCGCTGCTCCGGGAGAGGGATTCCCTGCTGGAGATCTGGTGCCAGGGGATTGCTGCGGGGATTTTGCCAACGGAACGACATTTGCCAAAGACCTGTTGCTAATGCTTGGAAGATAGAAATAGAGTGACTGCGCTAGGAAGGTGTAGCGTGCCGAACCGCGCGTCAGCGATGGAATCCATTTCGCCAGCCTTTGCCCGCACAAAGCAGATGCTTTTCCGGCCGTTTCGCTTTGGGCTTTGGGCGCGGCTGGCGGTGGTGGCTCTGGTTACCGGGGAGGCTGGAGGCGGCGGAGGTGGTGGGGGAAGCCTGCCGAACTTGAATACGAATCGAGGCGGCGGTCATTCCGGGGCCAATTACTGGTCTGATCGCTGGGCGGGGGCGGCGCAACTGT
>Ga0210384_10004447_pt1 | contig 15630 bp, 15 predicted proteins | sample IncBWH2MmetaG_FD_160574 | JGI IMG/M metagenome (GOLD analysis project Ga0210384, IMG submission 160574) | Forest soil microbial communities from Barre Woods Harvard Forest LTER site, Petersham, Massachusetts, United States - Inc-BW-H-2-M | ecosystem: Environmental > Terrestrial > Soil >...
CACGGTTGTGGTTGCGTACTGCGGCGATGGCGCCACCAGCTTCGGCGGTTTTCACGAAGCACTGAATTTCGCAGGGGTGCACAAGCTCCCCATCCTTTATGTGGTGCAAAATAATCTCTGGGCCGAATCCGTGCCGCTGCGCCTGCAGACCGCGCTCAAGGATCTTTCCGAACGCGCCAAGGCTTACGGATTCCCCGGCATCTCTCTCGACGGCAATGATGTGCTCTCTGTTTACGACGCGGCTCAAACGGCCATCGCGCGCGCGCGCGCCGGCGAAGGTCCCACGCTGCTCGAGTGCAAGACCTACCGCTGGTACGGTCACTCGGAAATCGATCCCGCAAAATATCGCATGAAGGAAGAAGTTGAAGCCTGGAAAAAACGCGACCCCATCGTTTTATTTGAAAGGCAGCTCATCGACAAAAAACTTTTGACCGAGGCGAAGAAAACGGAAGTGGCCGCGGCCATCACCAAAGAAATTGACGAAGCGGTGGAATTTGCCGAGCAAAGCCCCTACCCTGAAGCGTCCGAGCTCATGGACCACATCTGGGGCTGACGCACAAAGGAACCGACCGGACAATGGCGCGCACCATCAACATGCTGCAGGCAATCAACGAGGCGCTTTCCCAGGAAATGGAGCGCGACGACCGCGTGTTCATCCTGGGAGAAGATATCGGCCTTTCCGGCGGCGTCTTCAAAGTAACCGACGGCCTGCTCGATAAATTCGGCGAAGACCGCGTCCTCGATACCCCGCTCGCCGAAGGCATCATCATCGCCGCGTCCATTGGCTCGGCCATGATGGGCCTGCGACCAGTCCCCGAAATTCAGTTTGCGGATTTCATCACGCCGGCGGTTGACCAGATCGTCCAACAGGCTTCCAAGCTCCGTTACCGCAGCGCCGGCGGGTACTCCTGCCCCATCACCATTCGCATCTGTTGCGGCGCAGGCGGCGGCAGCGGCTTGTATCACTCGCAGGAAAACGCTTCCTGGTTCGTCCACGAACCGGGCTTGAAAGTCGTGATGCCCTCGACCGCCTACGATGCGAAGGGCATGCTCCTCGCCGCCATTCGCGATCCCGACCCGGTGCTTTTCTTCGAGCACAAGTCGCTATATCGCCAGGCCAAGGGCGAGGTCCCCGAAGGCGATTACACTGTGCCGCTCGGCCCCGCTGCCATTCGCCGCGAAGGCCGCGACCTCACCATCCTTACCTACGGCATGATGACGCAGCTCTCGCTCGACGCGGCCGAGGAAATGTCCAAGCGCGGCGTGGACATCGAAGTCGTTGAAATCCGCACGCTCGCGCCCATCGACAAAACTACCATCCTCAACTCTGTGCGCAAGACCAGCAAAGTCCTCATCGTTCACGAAGACAAGCGCACCATGGGTTTCGGCGCCGAACTTGCCGCCATCATCAGTGAAGATTCTTTCGAGGATCTCGACGGTCCTATCATGCGCGTCACCGGCCCCGATGTCCCGCCGATTCCCTTCAGCCCCAATCTCGACAAAGCCTGGCAGGTCAATAGTGAAAAAATCCTCGCCGGCATCGAAAAACTCGCCGCCTACTAGCCTCCGCTTCCTGGCATCACGAGATGAAAAGGGATCTTCCGGCGGTCACTGAGGTGGAATGTCCGCGGCTAGACTAGTGACCTTCCGCCATCCACCACAATCGTCTGCCCCGTCACGAAATCCGCCCTGGCAAGATACACGACCGCGCCCGCAATATCGTCACCGGTTCCGGTGCGATGCAGCGGAACTCGCCGGATGTAGTCCTCATCCGGCAACTCCCCCGGAAATTGAATTGTCCCGGGCGCAACGCTGTTCACCAATATCTCCGGCCCCAGTGCTCTCGCAAGGCATCGCGTCAACATGATCGCTCCTGCCTTCGAGACGCAATAGTGTGTGTACGCAGGCCAAGGCAGAATTCCGCCCAACGAAGTCAAATTGATAATCCTGCCGCGTCCTTGCTTCCTCATGATTGGCGCCGCCGCCTGCGCGCATAGGAATTGCGACTTCAGGTTCGCGTTCATGATGCGGTCCCACTGCTCGTCGGTCAGTGCCTCGAACTTGGCCTCGAAAAACATTCCCGCATTGTTCACCAGAATATCCAGCCGCCCGAATTCCTCCTCCGCCGCCGCAAACAGTTTCTGCACATCCGTGCGCTGCGATACATCCGCCTGCAACGATACTGCCCGCCGCCCACTGCCTCGAATCTCGCGCACCACGTCCTCAGCCTCAGCCTTCGACGTCGCGTAGTTCACTACCACGTCCGCGCCTTCTGCCGCCAGCCGCAATGCGATGTTTCGCCCAATCCGCTTCGCCGCTCCGGTCACCAGCGCAACCTGACCCTCCAGCGCCTGCTTCCGCATCTCTCGCTCCTCCAGACCTCGCCGCACACATTACCACCCAGCAGCCTCACACAGCAGGATTCCCGGTGTAAACGCTGGTGTAGAATCATGCCCCGAACGGAGGCTCCATGAAACTCGACCTGTTGGCCATTGGCCCCCACCCTGACGACGTGGAGCTCACTTCCGGCGGCACGCTGCTGAAGATGGCTCAAGCGGGCTACCGCACCGGCATTCTCGATCTGACACAGGGCGAGACCGGCACGCGCGGCACTCCCGAGACACGTCTCCGCGAAGCTGCGCGAGCAGGAAAGATCTTGCGTGTAAGAGTCCGGCGCAACCTGGGGCTTCCCGACGCGCGGCTGGAAATGCATGAAGAGTACAAGAAGGCCATCGCCGCAGTCATACGCGAACTCCAGCCGCGCACGGTGATCCTTCCCTACTGGGACGGACGCCACCCTGATCACTACACCGCCGCCAAACTCGGCTACGAAGCCTGCTTCGTCGCGGGGCTGAAAAATTATCCGCTCGAAGGGACAGCCTTCCGCCCCTACAAAATTCTCTACGCCGCGGCATACTCCGATGCCAGGCCAACTTTCGCCGTCGACATCACCAAACAATTCTCCACGCGCCGCCGCGCCATCCTGGCCTACGCCTCGCAATTCCGCCCGCCAGCCAAAGCTCGCCGCTCAAAAGTTTTTCTCCCGCTCGACGAATTGGAGGAAAGAATGAACCACCAGGCCCGCCACTATGGCCGCATGATTGACGTTCGCTATGCAGAAGGTTTCATCGTGAAGGAAGTAATGAGTGTGGACGACGTCGTCAACCTCTCCGTTCGCTCCGTCTGAAAAGCACATCTTCGCGCCATCACCCTTATGCGCGCGGTGCTTCGTATTTCACGTAGCGGCTTTCGTCAGCAACGCTTCCACCTTTGCATCCAAATCCTCCGCCACTTTCATCGCTTCCACGCTCCCGTACGGTGCAAGAAGACTGGCCATCTTGTCATACGTCAAATGCACTCCGTTGGCTCGTTCATCCACTAGAATCGTAACCGGCGCATACGATCCCGCGTCCGGCACGTGCTCGAGCATGCTCTTCATGATCAGCGGATTCCCAACGATCAAACGCAAGCTCCGCGGCGTCTTTTCTCCGCGATCTTTCCGCACTACCATTCCAAGATCGTAGCGGGCGAACTCCATGAAACTCGACGGGGCAATCGCCCGCTGCACAATCGTTTCCACTTCCGAATAATCTTTGGCCTCAGCGAGCGCCTTTTGGAATGCCCTCAGCTCCGGATGCCCCACCGCCTTATCAAGCGCCCCGAGCACTTCTTCAAACCGCTTGGAAGAAACCACGCTTACGCGCTGCACGCTGATTTGTCTCGTAGTCATCTGCCAGTACCTTTCCTCCTACCTAGCCCTCTGCATCCGCCTCGCCGGGCTAAAGCAAAATCTCCATCGCCTCCACGTTGCCGTGAAACCCCGCCTTCGCATACAGTTTCCGCGCATTCTGTTCTGCATCGAGCGATACCCGCTTGGCACCAGCATCACGCGCGCATTGCAACAACTCCGCCACGATCGCGCTGCCCACGCCCTTCTTTCTCCAAGCTGGCACTGTGTACATGTTCATCAGATACGCTTCGCGTCCCCGCAAATTTCCCTGGTACGGGGGCCGCTCCATGAATACAATGCCACCACATCCCACCACGATTCCTTCCGCTTCGGCCACCACGCCGCAATGCTCGCCTGAAGCCAGAGCCTTTTCAAAATAGTCCCGCGTAGCCTCGCGCACTGCCTCCCACTCCTCGTCGCTCAAGTCAGTCGGTACGCCCAACGCGGCCGCGACATGTAGCAGCTCGAAGCGCATCCTCACCAGCGCCTCCACGTCGCGCAACTCTGCTCTGCGAATTTTGAAAGGGATTGCCATTCGTGCACCTCAGGTGGAACTACTTAGTCAGCGGAAACAATGTTGAAGCCTGCTGATGTGCCGTTGCAACTTCCGCCAGAAATTGCTAAAAATCATCAGCTTCCTGCGCGTAACTGAAACCCGGCAACGTGACCGCAGGCCCGTGGCGGTCCACTTTCACTTTCAGAGCGCGCTCATTTTCGGCGCCTGCCTTGCGCAGTACCGCGAAGGTCGTCAACGCTTCGTTGTACACCTTCGTAATCAGATAGTTTTCGCCACTATCGTCTTTTTTCCACACTTGCCCGACCTGGATCTTGTGAATGGCCACGCTTCGAATGTAAAAGGAATCCGCGCACGCGTCAATACGCGTTCCCCATGCCTATTCCACCACTCATCCTGGTTCTGCGGTCCCTAATGATTCCATCGTTAAGCCAACTGCCATGGCGCAATCTATGATTATTCGAACTACGCTTATCCGAATTTCTAAATGATTATTATTCTCAAATAAATTCTGCGTGGCCTTGCAACCTTTTTTTTCGCGTTTCATCTTAGGTCTCAGCGTTACACGAAGTGTTCCGCTAAGAGCTTCACCTGGCCGAATGCCCCGTCCCACCGGCCGGTTTCGATCCTCTTAGCAACCAAACAAACAACCGTAAGCGCGGATGAAAATCCACTAGGCAGGTGTGTGTCCACCCGGGCTCGGTTCGGGAACGAAGGTACAGGTCTGTCCAAAATCAAAAGGAGAAAACAAATGACTCGATTTGGAAATGGTTTTAGACCAATTACCACCCGCAGGTCATTTCTTAAAAACGGGGCTGCCGTCGCCGGCGCCGCAGCAGTGGGAGTCGGCCTGCTCGGCACCACCGCTCGTGCTTTTTCAGAAGATGAACCTTCCGGCGAGCTTCGACGTGGCGATGCCGCCATTCTACGATTCTTACTCGCCGCTGAAATCCTTGAGAGCGATCTCTGGCAGCAATATGCCGAGCTTGGCTCTGTCCGGCTTGGCGGCTCAAAAATCGATCTACCCTTTCCAATCAATGGTAGTCCGGAGTACATCACTGCCCTCGAAGCCCTCGACGGTGACATGCCTCAATACATCGCCGACAATACCGACGACGAATTCAGCCACATGAATTTCCTGCGCGCTTATCTCAATGCAAAAGACGCGGGCGGTGACCTGGTCGTGAATACGCTCGCTCATTTCCGCACGCTGCCCAGCAGCAAACTCGCTCCGGGAAATCAAGCCAACGCCAAGCGACTGACCAACCTTACCGAGCTCACCGTGGACACAACCTGGTGGACCCGCTACCGCAGTGAATCCAATAATCCCGATCTCGATCCTACCTTCAAATTCGACCAGGCCGTCCCCAGCATTTTCAGCAAGCCTCGCACCGCTATCCCTCGGGACAAATCCGACACCACAGACCCAGCCCACATTCAGGCCATTGCCAATACCGCAGCGTTCCACTTTGCCTTTATCGAGCAAGGCGGCGGCAGCCTGTACCCCAGCTTAGCCCAGCGTGTCTCTAATGCCGAAGTGTTGCGCATTCTTCTCAGCATCGGCCCCACTGAAACTTCGCACTTCCAGACCTGGCACGATAAAGCCGGCAACGCCGTACAGCCGCCCGTCGCGCCACTCACCGATCCGGCCGATTCCTCGCTCTTCTTCCCGAACCTCAACGACGCCACCAATTTCCCCGATCAGGATGAATTCCAGACTAACCTCATCATGCCCGAGCCAACTCCATTCCTTAACCGCAAGTTTCCGATCATCTCCATCATTCGCCCCACAGAAACCAAAGGCGCGGCGAAGGGCGCGGTCGCGGGACTCACAGCCGACGGCCTCTTCAACGGCCAGCCAAGAGCGTTCTTTGACTTCTTGAACGATTTAGCAGAAGACGCCGACGAAGCTCGCCGCGAGTTGTAGCCTCCCAGCCGCTCGTTCATTCAGGAGGCAGTGGCAATGCATCCCGCCCCTGCCTCCTGCCTGCGTTGGGCTTTTGACGGCTCGAAGTTAGACGCTAGAAGTTAGACGGCTGGCGGGCCCGGGAATTCAAACCCTCTAGACGCGATCGAAATCTTTGATGAGGTTCACGGCGGCGAGTGCGTGTCCCTGCCAACCTCATTCAGAACTGAACTGGCTCGCTGATCACAGTGCTCACGCGCTTGTCCATACGCGTGTCAATAGTTTTCGCCGTCGGTAAAGGACAGGAGGTCTTCAGAATTGTTTCGTTGCGCGGTCGCCTAGCCTATTTGAGCGTCAGAACGCAGGTAGCCTTGCCCGCTGCATTTCAGGGTCACAGTCCCCGCGCCGGTTGCGTTGACTGCCTCCAACATTTGCATTTTCCGCGGGTGGGTGTTCAAGGCGTTCGTGCGTTTGAGGGAGACATGGACGCTCGCGTCATATTGGAAAGGCTATCTGTTCGGACCGCGCAGAGCCTCTAAACGGGGTAAGGCGAAGAACACCTACTGCAGCAAGTTGTGAACACACTCTGTCAGGCGGGTCATGCCGTCCGCTTTTGCGACTACGGCATCGAAAGCAAGCTCCTGGCGGGAGAATGTTCTAGCAACCGCTTCGCTGTACATGGTGAACATGACTATCCGCAATTCTGGCATCATGTCTCTGAGCACGGAGGCTGCTACGATGCCGTTCGTCCGGGGCATGGCTACATCCAGGAGAATTAAATCAGGTTTCAGTTCGCGGGCTTTCTCGATGGCCTCTTCGCCATCAGCGGCTTCGCCGCAAACCTCATACTCTCCCCGCACCAGGCAGGTGTGAACTGCCCGGCGAACCACGTCGCTGTCGTCCGCGATTAGTATCCGTTTTGGTCCCACTGTTAGATCACCAAACAGCAAGGTGGCAGGCTCACTGGGGTCTGCGCAATCGGGTCTATACCCTATTCTCGTATGCGGTAAATCTTAAACTCTTTTATTTGAATACTGAGGTCGTGCCCAACCGCACTTTCGTACCCTTTTCTCCTCCTCATCAGGGATCCCGCCCAGAGACCTACCCTGTTGAGCCTGCCTCCGAGCTTGCACGCGCCCGCTTCATTTACGCTTCAGGCAGGGCGGAAGCCAGCATTCACTTTTTCCTCAGGCATCCACAACCTCGTACCATTGCCTGCAGCGTTTTGATGTGTGATGCTAAATCGGGGGGAGTGTCTGATGACGTGCGCCAGACCTCTTGCGGGGAGCCGATCTCCGTCACCGGGCAAACAATTTCTAACCGGCAATGGACGACGAATAGGATTCGGCCCAAGTCATAGAAAACAAAGGAGAGCGAGCAATTCTAATCGGAAATTTCTCCGGGGAGGGTGGACCTTGAGCGTGAAGCCGTCCCATCGTCCGAGCCCTCTTCCACCGCAAGCGGAGCTCGATTTCAATTTGGCGGCAGCCTGTCCTGACCGCAACCCTTTCCGGGGATCGGGCCGCCTGAGCAAGTCGCCGGAACTCGGGGCCCTTCCGCATGATAACACTTCGAATCAAACAACATTGGTGTCCCAAGCCGGAGATAACTTTTCGCTTGGATTCTACATCGTAAGCACAGGGGCATCAGCCGTCCCGGAGGTGTATAATCCGGGCAGACTCCTCCGGAGGCAACAATGAGGAAAACCTGGACTTTGCGATTGGGCGCGATCTTCATGGCGGCGCTCCTTGCCGTTCCCGCGACCATCGCTGCTCCGCTGCAACCCGCTCATCAAAACGGCGGCCAGCAACAAACACAACAACAGTCCGGCAGCCAAGCCTCGACGCAGGACGCCCAAACCGCCAAGCAGGATGGCGCGCAGCCCGCGCCTCAAGACGGCCAGCAATCAGCCGCCGCGCCGGCGCAGCCTCCGAATGCCCAGGGCGAGCAACCGGTAACGCAGGCTACTGATCCTAAGGTCAAGCAAGGCGGCAAGCAGGACGTTGATGCCATCGGCAATCGCAACGTCGGCCACGGCCTGAATTTTTATTCGCTGGAACACGAAATCGCGCTCGGCAAACAGCTCGCTCAGGAAGTGGAGCGCTCGGCAAAATTAATTGATGACCCGGTGATCACGGAGTACGTCAACCGCGTTGGCCAGAACCTGGTCCGCAATTCCGATGCGCAGGTTCCATTCACTATCAAAGTGATCGACTCGGACGTGGTGAATGCATTCGCTCTGCCCGGCGGATTCTTCTTTATCAACAGCGGACTGATTCTTCACGCCGATGAAGAGTCCGAACTCGCCGGAGTGATGGCGCATGAAATCGCCCACGTCTGTGCGCGCCATGGAACGAAAAATGCCACCAAGGGCAATATCATGCAGATGGCCATGATTCCATTGGTTCTGCTCGGCCCGGGCGGCTGGGCGGGATACGGAATTTACCAGGCCGCAAATTTCCTGATCCCCGTCACATTCTTGAAATTCTCGCGCGACGCGGAACGCGAAGCCGATTACCTGGGATTGCAGTACATGTACAAGGCCGGGTACGACCCCAATTCATTTGTCTCCTTCTTTGAAAAGGTGGAGGCCCTCGAAAAGAAGCAACCTGGATCGATTCCCAAGGTTTTTTCTTCGCATCCGCCCACACCCGATCGCATCGAAGCGATTCAAAAAGAAATCGCCACCATCCTTCCCACGCGCGATGAGTACATCGTCACCACCTCGGAATTCGATGTCGTCAAGCGCCGCATGACCCTGATCAGCAATAACATCAAGGTGAAGGACAACGGCAGCGACAAGCCAACTTTGCGCAAGCGCACGGATGAGCAGACGAAAACCTCCAAGGCTCCCGGGGACACAACTTCGTCTGGCGACGCGGGTTCGGATGACCCTGATCGGCCAACGCTGAAGCGCCGCCCTGATCAGCAGTAAGGACTGGAAATTAATAGTTAAGACTTTAAAGTCGAAGGTTGCTGGCAAAAAATTTGAGGTTGGTCCAGAAGATTTATGGCGGTGACTGAAGTGCGAGTCTAGTGGGCGTGGACTTCAGCGACGCCCAGCCGCTTTAATCCTTCGGAATAATATTTCCGGTAGAGAATGTCCCACTCTTCGCTGCCTTCCAAAATTTCCTTCTTCTGCGAACCGATTTTCGCGCGTACTTCCGTGTCCACCTGTTCTTCGAGCTTCAGCAGCGAAGTCAGAATCGTGACGATTTCCTGGCGGATAGTATCGCGATCTTCCACAAAATCCACTTCCGGGCTGGACACCAGCAGATCGATCATCCGGTGAGAGATTCGAACCGTCTTTTCGCGTGTCAGTCGCATAACTGCGCAATGTCTGCCGCCGAACCAACTGCGCTCAGCGCAGGATCAGTTTCCTCTCACGGGCCAACTGGCCTTTCACTTTCTTGTACATTTCCTGGTACGACACGCCGGTGTTGCGCATCTCGTCCGAATACCGGGCCAGTATTTCGCGCACCTCTTCGTTCAACCGGTCTTCCACGGTGACCTCGTCGGCCATCACCTGGCGCACTGCCTGCGTGACGCCTTCCACATTCTTGGTCTCAATCATCTTGGCGGCAACCAGCCGTTTCACGACTTCCTTGGCCATGTAGCCGACAAAATCCCGCGACAGCAGCATCTACTTGTCTCCGCACGACGGTTACGAGCATTTCAGTCTACTGGCTAGTTGCGCGAGGTGTCAAGGCAAGGCAGGCATGCAAATTAGTACCAGCGAGGGACAGTTAACCCTTGCAATGCCTTGTACATGGGTATTACAGAACTATTACAAACACCTCTGCCGACCCCTGCTAGTCTGAGTGTGGGAAGAGCACGTAGATGTCCCCGCTTGAGGAAGGAATTATGATGACCCAGCTAGAGGTACTAAAGAAGAAGCAGGCCGCCGACGACGAAATCAATTGGGTCACAGCTTCCTTCATGGTCGCGTTCCACATTGGCGCCGTAGTGGCGCTGTTCTTCTTCACCTGGAAAGCCTTTGCGGTAGCTGCCTTTTTGTGGTGGCTCGCCACCAGCCTCGGAATCGGTGTGGGATACCATCGCCTGCTAACTCATCGTGGCTACAAAACTCCGCGCTGGTACGAATACTTCCTCACTGTTTGTGCGACTTTAGCACTCGAAGGCGGCCCTATTTTCTGGGTGGCCACGCATCGAATCCACCACCAACATTCCGACCAGGAAGGCGATCCGCATTCTCCGCGGGATGGCAAATGGTGGGCGCACATGGGTTGGATCCTGATGGGCAAGTCCATGCACCACGACACGACTACGCTAGCTCGCTACGTTCCGGACCTGGCCAAAGACAAGTTTCACATTTGGATCACAAAATACCATTACGTCCCGATGATTACGCTGGGAGTGATTCTTCTGGCGATCGGCGGAATTCCATTCGTGCTGTGGGGAATTTTTCTGCGCACAGTAGTGGGCCTGCATTTTACCTGGCTGGTGAATTCGGCGACGCATTCATGGGGCACGAGACGTTTTGCGACGCGAGACGACTCGACGAACAGTTGGTGGGTGGCGCTCCTCAGTTGGGGTGAGGGGTGGCACAACAACCATCACGCTCACCCGACCTCGGCGCGGCACGGTTTGGTGTGGTATGAAATTGATTTCAATTGGTATGCCATTTGGATCATGAATAAATTCGGCTTGGCGCGTCAGATTCGCCAGGCAAAAATTTCCGAGCAACAGCGCCCCGAGGATGTTGCCATTCCGGCGTCCGTACCGCAGACCGATCTCGTTTCTGTCTGATTATTTCCTCTTTACAAGTTCGAGTCGTGGCCGCTGCAGAGTCGCTTCCCTTAGCATTTCCATTCAAATTTCACAATCGAACATCTTCTGAATAAGAGTGCCGTGCATCGCGGTACAATCTGGTTGAGAGATCATGCGCATTTCCAGCCGCCGGAAGACCATCGCGTTTTTCGTTGTGCTAGGCATTTGTCTGGTCGCTCTGGCCGTCGCCCTGAACGTTGGATGGATCATCCTCAACTGGCGGCAGGGTGTGCTTCTGTTTTTCGGTGTCCTGTTCTTTGCCGCGATCATCCTTGGACTGATCCTGAATACGGGCTTCCTGGTCCGTGAAATCAAACTGAACGAGCAGCACGATAGTTTCATCAATGCCGTAACCCACGAACTCAAGACTCCTATCACTTCCATTCGACTTCACCTGGAAACCTTGCAGCGGCATGAAGTGGATGAGACGCAGCGCCGCAAATTCTACGATCTGATGCTGCTCGACACGGACCGCTTGTTGAGAACTGTAGAACAAGTGCTGAAGGCGGGAGCTGCAGGTCACAAACATTCGACAGCGAACCGCATGGAACTTGAATTTGGCGGCCTGGTGCGCGAATGCATGGAACTGGTCGGAACGCGCCACCATCTCGAACCGGGCGCTTTACGCTACGAACCAGCGCGGAATGGTTCCGAAGTATTTGTGCAGGGCGATCCCGACGAACTTCGCACGGCAGTCGCGAACCTGCTGGACAATGCCGTCAAGTATTCCGGCGGCCGGGTGGACGTGTCCGCGCAGCTCGAACTGCCGGACGACGAGCATGTGGTGCTACGCGTGAGAGATCGCGGAGTTGGAATTCCAGCGGAGGATCTAAAGCGCATCTTCAAGCGATTTTATCGAGTGCCGCGGCGAACCTTTCCACAAGTGAAGGGCACAGGGCTCGGACTTTTCATCGTTCGCGCGATCGCGCGCGCTCACGGAGGACGAGTGTTCGCGCACAGCGAAGGAGCGGGGCGCGGCACCACGGTCACGCTAGAGCTTCCGCGGAGTCGCGCGTGAGCCGCGTACTGGTGGTCGAGGACGAAGCTCACCTCGCGGGTGGATTGCGTTTCAATCTGGAAGCTGAAGGCCACATCGCGCAGCTTGCCGGCGATGGAGAATCAGCGCTCAAGCGCTTGCTCGAAAACAAAGAACAATTCGATGCGGTGGTGCTGGATGTAATGCTTCCGGGCATGGACGGGTTTGAAGTGGCATCCGCGCTGCGCAAAGCGAAAAACTATGTTCCCGTGTTGATGTTGACGGCGCGGGGCCGCCCGGAAGATGTGCTCCAGGGATTCGCAGCGGGCGCCGATGACTACCTGCCGAAGCCATTCGAATTACCGATTTTTATCGCGCGGCTTCAGGGATTGTTGCGGCGCACAGAGTGGTTGCGCGACGGAATAGATCAAAAGAAGCTGAAGGGCTCACCAAACAAACCACAGGCCGCGGTAAACGATGATGAACTATTTTCATTCGCCGGCAAGACGATCGATTTCGACGCGCTGGAACTACATGCCGGCGGCAATACCATCCAATTGACATTGATGGAAGCGAATCTCCTGCGTCATCTGATCCGCAGCGGCGGGCGCACGGTTTCACGCAAGTCAATTCTTGAGGATGTCTGGGGACTGAATGAAGACACAGACACGCGGGCGATTGATAATTTTATAGTCCGGCTCCGCCGTTACATCGAGGAAAATCCAGCAAAGCCGCGGCATCTTCTGACCGTGCGCGGAGTTGGATATCGTTTTGTCGCCTCTCCGAGCTAACGCAAGGAGCCAGCCTCAGCATTGCTATAGATTTGAGATGGGAGGAAATTGCAATCTTGAGTTTCTCGACGGTATCAGCGAAGAACGCAAAACGAGTATTTAATTTCACTGCCGGGCCCGGAGCGCTCCCTCTGCCGGTGCTGAAGCGAGTTCGTGAAGAATTGCTCGATTACCACAGCACGGGCATGTCTGTGATGGAGATGAGCCACCGGTCGCCGGAATTTGAGGAAATCCTTGCGCGGACGGAAGCGGGATTACGCCGGGTGATGTCCATTCCAAAAGAATATGCAGTAATTTTTCTGCAGGGCGGCGGAAGCATGCAGTTCTCCATGGTGCCGATGAATCTTTGCCTGCCCGGCAAGCCTGTGTATGTGCTGCACACAGGAATGTGGACCGCAAAGGCCATCACGGAATTGAAGAAAGGCGTGCCCTATCGTCTGGCAGCATCCACCGAGCCGGATAAATTTCGCCGGGTGCCACGTCTGGAGGAGATTAATCTCGCGCCCGATGCCTCTTACGTGTACATGTGCACCAACAACACAATCGAGGGGACGCAATGGAAGAGCTTCCCAAAAACCGGCAGCGTTCCGTTGGTGGCGGACATGTCTTCGGACATCGCATCAAGACAGCTGGACATTGAGACATTCGGATTAATTTTTGCAGGCGCGCAGAAAAACCTGGGCCCCGCGGGCGCGACGGTTGTGATTGTCCGGCGCGATCTGGCCGAGCGTGCGGACAAAAATCTGCCTTCGCTGCTTCAATTCCGGGCAGAAATTACCGAGCGCTCGCTCTTTCACACTCCACCGATGTTTGCAGTTTACATTGTCGGACTGATGGTCGAATGGATGGAGGCCGAAGGCGGAGTTGCCGAGCTCGAGAAACGCAACAAGGCCAAAGCCAAAATGCTTTACGATGCGATAACTGCCAGTGATTTTTACAGCTCCCCTGTTGAGATCGAGTCACGGTCGAATATGAATGTGGTGTTCAGAGTCGCGGGTGGCAATGAAGAAATCGAAAGGCAGTTCGTGAAGGACGCCGCTGCCGCGGGAATGGCCGGCGTGGCCGGGCACCGCTCTGTGGGCGGGATGCGTGTGTCGCTATACAATGCCGTCACCTTGGAAGCCGTTGAGGCGTTGGTTGCATTCATGCACCATTTTGAGGAGACGCACAGCTAGAGTGGGCCCGGACGGCCATTGGCTTAATCGTCAAAAGCCACACACCTGTGGCAATAACGCAACACTCTCCTTGACACGCCTATGCACCCCCGTTATCGTGGGTTTTCCTCGTTGATTTTGGCTTGAGAGTGCCTTTTCGCAGGGATATGCAGTGAACTGTTGGCTTGTGCAGAATGAGTGAGGAGGGGGTTCTTGGGATTTCGGCAACTTTCGATGGATGAATGCGATAGCAGCTTTCTAGAAAGCCTGATGGAGAACTGCACGTGAAGCAACTGCAGCAGCCTTGGAAACTGGTGATTGGCGGCGTGGTGGTGGCCGTGCTGGCGGGGACTGTCTTCACCATCGGGTCACTGCGGATTCCTCTGCACCCGGAGCAGGAAAACTCGCTGGTGATCTTTTTCGCGCTTTTCACAGTGATTGCCTTAGCGCTTCTGGTGTTGACGCTGATCCTGCTGCGCAATGTCGTGCGATTGTGGGCCGAGCGGCGCAGCGGGCAGATGGGCTCGCGCTTCAAAGTGAAAATGGTACTCGGTGCAATGGGCATATCTCTCCTGCCTGTGGTGTTTATGTTTTTTTTCAGTTATGCGCTGGTGAACCGCACGCTCAATCTTTGGTTTCCGCGGCCGCTGGAAATTGCAAATGAGCAGAGCCGGAAACTTCAGAACGACATGCGCAAGCTTAGCGTGAATTATCTGAATTCAATCGCGGCCCAAGCTGCAAAAAGTGAAAATCCGGACCAGCTTTCTCAGCGCATAAGTTTGGCCGCTGATGCTTCGTGGATCGTCAATTCGCATGATTCCGTGAGTGCTGCTTTCAGGTATAACCAGCCTGCGGCATCGGGAATCGCCAAGCCCGGTGTAGAAAGTGCGCCCATCTTTCCTGCGCGGGTCCAAACTTTACCTGGAGGCGAGCAGATTTGGAGGGCGGGGAGCGACCTGTATCTCAGCGGGAACGCGTCCTTGACTGAAGGAAAAACTCTCTACGTAGCGCGCCGGATACCTGCAGATTTTTTGACGAGGTATTCGGAAATCGAAGCACAGACAGAAACCTACTCGCAGCAGAAACAATATCTTCGCGCATACAAGCGAGACATCATTTTGGCATTGCTCCTGATTACGCTGTTACTGCTATTCACTACTACCTGGGTCGCTCTTTTCCTGTCGAAACAGGTGACTGTCCCGATTCAGGCGCTGGCTGAAGCCACGCGTGAAATCTCGCATGGAAATTTTGATCATCGGATTGAGGTGCAAGCGCAGGACGAATTGGGGACGCTGGTGCGCTCCTTCAATCGCATGACCGAACAATTGGGCGAAGGCCGCAAGCAGATCAATGAATTCACGAAAAGTCTGGAGCAGGCCATTGAAGAGCGCGAGCGTCGGCGCAAATTGATGGAAGCGATTCTTGAAAATATTCCCACGGGAGTTGTCTCGCTCACCTCCTCGGGAGAAGTGGCGCGAGTGAATTCCGCGGTGGCGGCCATTTTGGGAGACTACGCGCGGACTGCCCACACCATGCCTGAACTGCTTGGGGACGAGGCAGCGCGTTCGGTATTGCATTTGATGCGGCGGTCGCTGCGGATGGGAGCGGCCTCACGCGAGATTGAAATTGCGACGTCTGGACGACTGGTGCGCGCCGCCGTGACGGTGAGTTCGCTCGGGCCCCGGCAATCGAATCCGGGATTCGTGGTGGTGATCGACGATCTGACGGACTTGTTGCGCGCGCAGAAAGCGGCGGCCTGGCAGGAAGT
>Ga0210384_10004448_pt1 | contig 15630 bp, 18 predicted proteins | sample IncBWH2MmetaG_FD_160574 | JGI IMG/M metagenome (GOLD analysis project Ga0210384, IMG submission 160574) | Forest soil microbial communities from Barre Woods Harvard Forest LTER site, Petersham, Massachusetts, United States - Inc-BW-H-2-M | ecosystem: Environmental > Terrestrial > Soil >...
AAAATGATACAAATCCAGACGCGAAAGGCTTTGTAAAATCAAACTATCGTGATGGCCTTTCTACACTAGAATTTTTCTTCCACGCGATGGGAGGACGTGAGGGTCTTGTAGATACTGCGGTTAGAACTCAGCAAAGTGGCTACATGCAAAGAAGATTGATCAATGCACTTGAACACCTAAAGTTAGAATATGATGAAACTGTAAGAGATCCACATGGTCATATTATACAATTCTTGTATGGTGAAGATGGAATTGATGTTGCAAAAAGCGATCACGGTGAAGCATTTAGGATTCTAAGATTGATAGAATCTGAAACAATTATAGATATTGGTAAAAAAGCAACAAAAGAAGAGATAACAGAACTAGCCAAGAAATACACAAAGACATTCAATTCACGATTAACACAAACGGTACACGATGCATTACTTGAATCAAAACTAAGCAGAGAAGGTGTAGAAAAAGTTTGCAAAAAAGCATTAGAGTTGTACGAGAAGGCCAAAGTAGAGCCAGGCCAGGCAGTAGGTGTAGTAACTGCACAATCTATTGGTGAGCCTGGAACTCAGATGACTCTGAGAACGTTCCACTTTGCAGGAATCAGAGAAAGAAACGTAACACTAGGTCTCCCAAGATTGATTGAACTTGTTGATGCACGCAAAAAACCAGTAACTCCTACAATGGATATCTACCTTGAAGAAAACTACAAAAAATCAAAAGAAAAAGCAATCAAAGTGGCTCGTGAAATCTTACACACAAAAATAAGTGCAGTTATATCAAGTACAGAAACTGATTATTCTACAAAAATAAAACTAAATCTAAATCCTGACAAACTAAAAGAAAGAGCATGTACAATAGCTGACGTCGAGGAAGCATTACAATCCGCAAAAAAGAAATTTGAAATTGAAATTAGTGGTAATTCTATTACACTTACACTTCCAGAAGAATCAGATGCACAAACAATCCTGGCAATGAGAAACAAAATCCTTGGTACTAAAGTAAAAGGTGTTGCTGACGTTGAAAGAGTTACTATAGTACAACAAGGAGATGAATGGGTAATACAAACATCAGGTTCCAATATTGCAAAGGTGTTTGAAATAGATGGTGTTGACAAGAGAAACATACGCACAAATAATGTCTTTGAGATTGCAAGCACACTAGGAATTGAAGCAGCACGCAACGCGCTTATCAATGAGCTTAGCTCAACACTTGAGGATCAAGGTCTAGAAGTTGACATTCGGTATCTTATGCTTGTAGCAGATTTGATGTGTTCTAGAGGATACATGCAACAAATTGGAAGACATGGAATTGCTGGAACAAAAACAAGTGTACTTGCAAGAGCTGCATTTGAGATTACTGTTCCAACAATTGCAGAAGCTGCATTAACCGGAGAGATTGAACAACTAAAAGGTGTAACAGAAAATGTAATTGTTGGTGGAAACATACCAGTCGGAACTGGTACTGTAGATCTTTACATGAAGGTAATTGAAGATGGTTAAACTTTTAGAAAAGGTAATCAAAGATGCAATGGAGGACAAGAAATGTTCCCTTGGCGCAAAGGAGGTAATTGGTTCAATGAAAAACTCAAAGTTGATAATTTTATCCCAATCTGTTCCAATGATCATGGTTCAAAAGATACAAGAAACAGCAAAGATCTCCAAAGTCCCTACTTTAAATTTCAAAGGCTCATCTGTTGAACTTGGAAGACTCTGTGGTACACAATTTAGAATCTCTTCGCTTTCTCTTAGAACTTTGAGTGAGACAAATCTCAAAACACTTTTGAAGGAAGCGAACGAGGAGATACAAGAATAAATGTCTTATTTTTACGTCACTTTTTATGAAGATTTAAATGTCCCACAGCGAGATCGAGTTTAAAACAGGCAAAGACATGACGGAGACAATCAAACTAACAACTGATCAAATTAAACTGATGTCACTATTTCAAAACGTAACTGGTGCTACAGCTCGAGATTGCATTGAGGATGAAAAACTCGATAGAGTAATTTTTGTTGTAAATCCAGGTAAGATGGGTCTCGCAATAGGTAAAGGAGGTACTACAATCAGGAATCTGCAAAACGTAGTAAAACGAAACGTTGAGCTTGTAGAGTACTCTGAGGATCCAACTGAATTTCTTAAAAACATGCTAAATCCAAAACTCGTCTCTGAGGTTAAAATAAACAAAAGACTTGATGGTTCTATGCAAGCAATAGTTCTAGTTGACGCAAAAAAGAAAGGTATTGTAGTAGGTCGTGAAGGCCGTAATGCAGAAAAGGCAAGATTGCTTGCAAAAAGATACTTTCAAATTTCCAGCGTTCTAATACAAAGTCCAGAAAAAATAATGGAGTAAAAAATGGCAAAATCACCACTAGGTCTATTTTCAGGAAGAGTTCTAAAGGATAAAAGAAAGAAGCAGCGCTGGTCTATTGGTACTTATAAAAGAAGAAACTTGGGTCTTGACAAAAAAGCAAGTCCTTTGGGAGGTGCGCCACAGGCTCGTGGAATTGTTTTAGAAAAAGTTGGTATTGAAGCAAAGCAGCCAAACTCTGCAGTTCGAAAATGTGTTCGTGTTCAGCTGATTAAAAATGGAAAAACTGTAACTGCATTTTTACCAAAAGACGGTGCAATGAATTTTGTTGATGAACATGATGAGGTTCATGTCGAAGGAATGGGTGCATCCATGGGAGGAGCAATGGGAGATATTCCGGGTGTAAGATGGAAAGTATTCAAGGTAAACGGAACCTCACTTAAAGAACTGGTCTATGGCAAAAAAGAAAAACCAAGAAGATAGAAATGACTGAAACTACAAATCTTTTACTATTTAGGAAATGGGATCTCTCAAAAATAGAGGTAAAGGATCTAGGTCTAAAAAACGCTATATCTGTAAACAAAATTATAATGCCATTAACCTTTGGTCGTTCTGCACTAAAGAGATTCAACAAGGCTGAAGTTAACATCGTAGAAAGACTTGCAAACAAGCTTTTACACTTTGGAAAAAGATATGCAAAAAACACAGGTAGAATGGGTGGAAAGAAAACCCGATCAATAAATACTGTAAAGGCTGCATTTGATATCATGCATCTCAAAACGGGTAAAAATCCAATTGAAGTTCTTGTACGAGCAATAGAAAATTCAGCTCCAAACGAAGATACTACAAGAATAGTTTATGGTGGTACTGTTTATCATGTATCAGTAGATGTAGCTCCTCTTAGAAGAGTGGATCTTGCATTAAGATTCATTGCAGAGGGTGTAAGAGATGCCTCATTTTCAAATCCAAAGGCAATCGAAGAAAATCTTGCAGAACACCTAATTCTTGCAGCAGCAAATGACATGAATGCTCCTTCTGTCAAAAAGAAAAACGAGCTTGAAAGAATAGCAATGGCTTCTAGATAAGAGTGTTATAATTTAATCAAACAAAAGAGTAGCCCGAGGCAGATTCGAACTGCCGTCCCCAGGTTTCCTCTCATAAGATCCAGAGCCTGGAATCCCTAACCCAAAATTGTTTGGCCACTAGACTATCGGGCTACCGAAACGACTGGGATTACCTGAGAATATAATTATTTGGTGTTTGTTTCTCGTACCGCTGTTGCATAATCGCAATCAGCTTTGAGTCTCATATATGGAATTAATCTGTAATGAATTGAATAAAGATCATTTTCTTTGTAAAGAATTCCTTTTAACAGAAGCGATACAAAACCACCAGCAATTTTTGACGATGGTATTCCAAAATCTTTACAAACTGCATTACGCTTTTTTTTGTATTGCATTGCAGTAAAACTAATATTGTTTAATTCTAAAATCAAAGGCCACATCACTTTTTCCCATACAAATCGTCTGTTTTCAGTAGCAGATGCATACTTGCCTTTATCCCTTAACATTAATAACGTTCAAAGTTGTGCTTGTAATTTATTAGTTGATGCGAAAGGAACTTGAGGAATCACTTGAACTTTTATCTAAAAATTGGGATGTGAATCCAATCATACGTGATTTTATACTAGGAAATAGAAGCGATGTTTCTGATTTTGCAATCAAAGTAAAAGATGTTGTCTTTCATATTCCTTATCTTGCAAAAGAAGAAATTTACATTCTCTGGAAGTGTTATTGGCCTGATTGTCATAATTGTTGTGAGAGGCAAGGCAGATTGCCTCTTACATCAAAAGATCTAATTACAATTGGAAAGGGATTAAAGTACCAAAAAATTTCAGATTTTATAAAAAATGAAACTAACATTGCTACTTGGAAAGAAAGAGGTCCAACTGGAAATGGTATCTCAATGACCATGATAAACCTAAAACGAAAAAAAGATGAGACCGAAGCAGATGATGGAACTCATATCTCCTGTAGATTTTTGGATGAAAAAGGTTACTGTGGTCTTCATCCTAATAGACCTGGAGTCTGTTATCTATATCCATTTTCATCTTGGCTTGAAAATGAAAAAGGGAGAGCTCGCGTCCATGCAAGTTTTCAGTTTACGGGAGACTGTCCAGGATTCTATCTTTCAAAATCAATTGATGAAATGAAAAGTGTTCTTCTGGAATATTCTAAAATAATATATGATTATAATATGAATTCAAACAGAACAGTACGAGAAAATTTTGGATATGTTACTATGGAGTTCTAAGCCTTCGCCACTTTCATCATATCTGTCATTTTGATTTCCATACCAAACCGCTGCTCATTTTTTTTCATGTACCTATAGATTGCAATGAGATCTGCAAAGTGCTTTATAGTACTAAACTTACTGTCCATCTTGTTTCTTACAAATGCAAGTACCTTTGAATATATAGCAAATTTTTCTAGCACCTGTTGTCTATATCTTTCGTTGTTACCAAGATTTTCGATGAATATGTCAGCACAGGTCATACTTGGTATGATTCCTTCACCTAAAAGCGGGTAAACTGTTCCAATTGATTCCCCGACACCTACAACTTTTCCATGATAGAATGGTTCACACATATCAGGTGTAGCAAGACGAATTGGTCTTCCAACCGTTTTGAGTATTTTCCCACCATGTTTTTTAAAAAATGTATCAGTTTCTTCCACATGTTTTCTTTTCTTATCACCTGCACCAATGTGTGCAAGTTTCTCACCCAATGGGAAGTACCAAAAATATCCACTAATTGAAGAAAATGGTTTGAGGTAAAAGTCGTCAAATGGCACCCTGTCTTCATACTCTACCTTATACTGGTATGTAGGCAGGTGAAAATCTTTAGAAAGTTTTGGAAGATACATTCTATAAAAACCAGTTGCGTCAATTATAAGATCAAACTCTGATTCTAAATCTGCAAGCTTTGGAGTAGTACCATAATGAATCATGCATCCTTTTGACATGTCTTTGATGAGACCAATTTTGTTATAGGTGCAAAGACCCATTAATTTTATGTTGAATCTCTCAGAATTCATGTCAATGTACATGTTTTTTCCATCATGAATTACATAATCATTAAAATCAAGTTCGCATTTTTTGGAAAATTCTTGCATTGGTCCGCGGGTAGTACCCCATGCGCATATGGAATCATGATTTTCTTGTGTTGATCTTTCGAAACCTACTACCTCGTGTTCCTTTTTCAATCTACCTAAAAGATACCCGCCTGCAACTCCGATGCCAACAACTGCTATTTTCATTGGTGTTTATTCTAAAATTACCTAATAAAAGTATGTGCAGTATTTTTCTGATTCTTAATTCTATTCTATCAATATTGCAGGCTTGAATGGTCTTGCAGTACGTGCTTTGTTTTTGGGATCATACTTTTGTGGATCGGATTCTGCGAATACTTCTACCTCAACACCAAATTCTTTTTGAACAAGAGACTCTATCTCAGAAAGAATTTTTTTCTCGTCCACAAGATCTGACTTTGCCTTGGATTCCCTTGATTCAACAGGTTCCGATAATATGTCGTTGATAGTCTTTTTGACAAAGTCTGGATATTTTTTTACATTTTCTGTATCCTTGTCTGCAATTAAAGATTTTATCAAGACTCCTATATTCATCTCACCCTTGATAACACTTGAAAGAATCTTTTGGTAGGCTTTTGTCTTCCATGAATCAGAGGTATAGATGATGATTCGCTTTGGTAAAATTTTAGTTACTTTGAGAATGTTTTTGATATCTTCTAGTGTTGATTTGAGAAGGTTTTCTGACTGAAGAGCTGCCACATCAATCTTATCTTCAAGAACTGATGGCCACAATGACTTTGAAACTACTCCCAATTTTCCTAATTTCTGCCACATTTCTTCAGCAATATGTGGTGCAAAAGGAGAAAGCATAGCAACTCTTGCAGAAAAAATTTCATGCAAGGTACTAGTGATGTCTTTTCTATTCTTTGCCTCTGCTCTCTTTAGATACCATTGTATATCTGAATCAAACTGATATAGCACATAGTGCAATGCCTCACGTAATCTCATTTTTTCCATTGCTGATGTAATTTCAAGTACAAGCTGTTGCAATCTGCTCTTTAACCATTTATCTTCTTGCTCTAGATTGTTGGATTGGTCTGGTTTGTATTTGGAACATTCGTCCAACATGTTTTCAAGCTTGTTTTTAATTCCTCTTACTGCCTCTAAGTTAAAATCAGCATCCTGCAATAGTTCTGCAGAGATTAAAATAGCTAATCTGATTGGATCAGCTCCATGGGTTCTAATTGCATCGCGTAGTGGAATTATATTTCCCATAGATTTTGACATCTTTTTTCCTTCCATTAAGACAGAACCATTTACTACAATTTCTTCGGGCCAGTATTTTTTTGGAAAGATTGCAATGTGGTTAAAAACAAAGAAAGTTAGATGATTTGGAACAAGGTCACGCCCCGAATGTCTTGCATTAACAGGATAAAAATACTGAAATTCATTCTTGATGTTTTCCAAAATGTCACACGATATTTTAGAGGATGAGGCAATTTTCTTTGAATCTCCTTCACCCAAAAATATATAATCAAAAAATTCATCGCCAAGGTTTTCTGCTACCAGTTGTTTTTCGTTTACATACTTTGCTAAGATATAGTATGCCATGTAAATTACCGAATCTGACAAACTCTCAATTATCCAATCTTTGTCCCAAGGTAATTTTGTACCAAGACCATGTTGTCTTGCACATGCTCTTTCTCGAAGCCAATCTACAACATAATTGAATTCTCCTCGTATCTCTTCAGGAAGTATTTTCATCTCATTTATCCACAAATGTGTTTCATCTTTCCATTTTTTGTTAGAATAATCCAGAAACCACTGATTCTTGAGTAATTTTACCACACACTCGGATCCGCATCTGCAACGAATTGGTCCATCATTTAGTTCAAACAAAATATCTGCATTCTTGTTTTGTATAATCCATTTTTTGACTTCTTCTTTTGCCTCTACAACAGTTTTTTGTGCAAATTTTCCTGTGTTTTGTTTTAATTTTCCTCCGTAGAATTCTTTGGCATAAAGCTCTTTTGTTGCCTCCTCAAGCTCAGGGCTATTTTGGTTTTCTATTTGGAATCTTTCTGTAACTTCCTTTGCAGGGATTTCACCATATCCGTCGGTTTGTATGATGGAAATTGGCAGAATTGATTTTGCGATAGAGACAAGATTTTGATTATTGTTTGACTTTTTGATATCTTCTAAAGCTTGATAGTCAAATGGTGCATGTGCTGGCACAGACATTACAATTCCAGTACCGTTCTCACTTTTTACAAAGCTTGCAGGAAATATTACAATCTCCTCGTTTCTATCTGGAACCTTGACTTTTTTGCCTACAATTTCAGAACCCTTTATCTCATCTATCACTTTGACTTTTTTATCAAGAAACTCTAGTTTTCTTGCACACTCTGTACTAACAATCCATGTTTCATTATCAACACTAGCAATCTTATAAGTAACTTCTGGATTTATCCACAGATTTGTCACACCAAATATTGTCTCAGGTCTAAGTGTGGCAGTAGGTATGATGTATTTTTCATGTCTGAATTTGATGAGAATGTATTCTGTAAAACTTGGTTCTACATCTCCTAGCGTATCGTGTTGTGATACTGGATTTTGATCCCTTGGGCACCAACCAACAGGATGTGATCCTTGAATGACTAAATTCTTATTTTTTAATTTTCTAAATTGCCATTCTATAAATTTGTTATAAACCGGATCTATTGTGGTAAATTCTCTTCTCCAGTCTATCGAATATCCCATCTCTAGCATTCCAGATTTGATTTCTTGATGGAAATAATCTGCAATTTTTACAGGCTCAGAAAATTCCTTGATGTTTTTTTCTGGAACTTTGTATAATGTTTTAAAGGCCTCGATTAATTCCTTGTCATTTTCTTGTACTCGTCTTGCCATGCCAAGAATTGGTGTTCCTGTATAGTGAAAACCCATTGGGAAAAGGACGTTGTAACCACGCATCCGCATAAATCTTGCATGAACATCGGCCAAAGTGTAGGTCCTCCCATGACCTATGTGCTGCGGGGAATTTGGATATGGATATGCTACCGTAACAAAGAACTTTTTTTGTGAGCTTAGTTCTGCCTCGAAATATTTTTCATCATGCCATATTTTTCTCCATTTAGATTCTATCGATGACCAATCTGTCATAAAATCACTATTCCAAAATAGATTGTTCTGCAGCAAGTAACGCGTCTTTTAGTTTTGTTGCATCTTTTCCTCCACCTTGGCCAAAACTTTCATTTCCTCCTCCGGAACCGCCAAGAATTTTGGAAATATCACGAACCAGATCTCCTGCCTTCTTTGTTTTTACTGCCTCTGGACCTGAGAATGCAACTATTCGTATTCCGTCGTTTTTCAAAATAAATGCACAGTATATCATAGATGGGTCTATCTTGATTGTTTGCTCTCCTACGGCAATATGAAATTCTTCATCCATTTCCTCATCTATTGTAGAGTATAGTTTTACCTTGCCAAGGTTTTTTGCCTGAGAGATTACGTTTTTTGCAGTAGGTTCTGATACTCGTTTGATTAATTGTTTTAGCTTCTTTTTGGAAGAATCATTATCCTTCATGCTATGCTCAAATGATTCCATTATCTTCTCTTTACTAGAACCTAATAACTTTACAATCTGTGAAATTTTTTTATCTTGGTTTTGAGTATATTTTATTGCAGTCACGCCTGAAACAAACTCCATTCTTACTACCCCATCTTGAATTCGTTCTGCTTTTGTAATTTTAATCAGACCTATCTCTCCTGTCTTTTTTACATGTGTCCCTCCACAGGCTTCGACATCGTAACCTTCGATGTTTACAATTCTGACTAGCTTTACCGGAACTACACCACCTTGATAAATTCTAAATCCATATTTTTGTTCAGCGTGTCCTCTTTCAAGTTCATTAATCATAATGGGAATGTCTCTTCTAATAGTAAAGTTTGCCAAATCTTCGATTTTCATTATATCATCTTCAGTTAAGTTAGAATGATGAGTGATGTCCAATCTCCCATAATCTTTTTCCTTAAATGCAGAATGTTGCCAAATCCAAGTTCCTAGAGTTTTTCGTGCAGAAGCATTTAACACATGAGTGCTGGTGTGATTTCTTGTTATCCCATATCGACGAGATACGTCTATTGCACATCTCACAGTTTCTCCCTCTCTTGGCGTACCATCTTTGATTTCATGAACTACAACATTTCCATGTTTATTTACATCAATAACATCAAAGGTTCCAATCTTTCCATGATCTGGTTCCTGACCTCCTCCTCTTGGATAAAACGAGGTTCTGTCCAAAACCACTAGTTTGTTTTTTATTACTTTGAGAATTTTGGCCTCAAACTCTTCTGGATCTTGTTTATAGTATAATAGGTCAGTCTCTGGAATTCCTTTCACATCAAGATCTTCTTTTTTCTCTTGCTTTTCTGATTGATGTAAATCTGATAATCTTTCATAAAAGGTAGGAGGAATATCAGAAATTATCTGAGCCTCTTTTAAAAAGTCAGGTGTTATTCCATCAGATTCGTATAGCCTGATAAGATCATCAACTGTCAATTTCTTGGGTTGATTTTTTAGCGTACTTGCAATGCTTTTCATTCGTGTTTTTGATTCATTATATCGTTCTCTTTCTATTCCAACTATGGTCTTGACATCCTCTCTTGTCTGTTCCAGCTCTGGATAAGTTGATTTTAGATAATCAATATGCATGTCAACTAGTTCTTTTAGATCAAAATTCCAGCCAAACCTGTCCATTGTCGCTACCGTTCTTCTTAAAATCATTCGCAAGTTGTACCCTCCACCGACATTACTTGGCAGAGCACCATCAGAAATTGCAAACACCAATGTTCTAAGATGATCAGCAATTAGATAGATTCCCTCAAGAGGTGCTATTATTTTGTTGAATTTGATATCATCGATCCCTGCGTTTGCTGCTGCTATTTTTCTAGCAATAGCGATATCATTTTTTTGACTAGAGGTTTTTGCTATTGATATGAAATAGTTTGATATCATTTTAGAATCAAGATCAATTTCTGCCTTTTGAATGAGATTTTTTGTGATAGGACCAAAACAGCAATCATATGCAGTTGGAGTGCCCATGGTAATCCAGGCAAACCTCTCAAGGCCTGCTCCCATATCTATTATTTTTTGGTCCAAAACAGAATAGTTATCTAGATCTCCTTGAAATTCAGTAAAGACTGCATTTCCAAGTTCTAGTCCTCTGACGAAATACTCTAGCGAAGAACCAAATGAACCACCTCCAGCCCAAACATCCTCTACAAAGACTATCTCTTTTTTATCAATACCAAATTTTTCTGTAAGTAATCTGAAATCTAGATCAACACACTTATCTTTCCAATATCCTTGAGAATTTGGAATGCTGTGCTGACCAATCATACAAAAGCTAGAAAAATGTCTTCCAGTGACACCTACATTCTCAATGTCTTTGAACCTAAGACAAGTTTGTGGCACTACTAGAGGATTTGCAGGAAATTCAAAAACAACCTTGGAGCCCATTAGTCTTTGAAAATCGACAATTGATGCGATTGTAAAATACAAATCGTCACGCCATCTGCAGACAACGGGGTATCTGCTAACTGATTTATGACCATTTTGTATAAAAAAAGATTCTACTTCTCTCCATGCTTGAACATAATCGAATCTTTTCTTTGTAGGAGGGTTTCCTATAAATGAATAATTATTCTCAGAATCATCAGGACAAAAATTTTGATTATTATCAAGAGTCCAGAAATATCGTTTACATTTTGCACAAGATTTTCGTACAAATCCTTCATTGTCAAACAATGCTACTTTGTAATACCTATCAGGATCGGCTGAAAACTTTGCAAGAATTTGTTCCTTGTCCATCTTTGAGAAGTTTTCGGAGTGACCGATATTAAGCATTCTGAAGCAACACGCTCAATTTGTCTTTTCCAAGCTTAATCAAAATCTTGACCAACACACTTGTTTCAAATTTTTATTTTCAATAAAATTGTGGGCTTGGACAATTAACGAAGTATAAGTCCATAGACCACTTTATCCTTTCTAACATATTCTTAACCCCTGCTAAACGAAACGTAGTGTAGTGCGGAGTCATTTGTAAAATGACGGAGTCCCCTACGAAATCCGAGCGAGGCGAGCGAAGCGAGAGGCTGCCAACGGCAGCCGTCCGAAGCGAGGTAGAGGGAAAACGGCACGAGGGAAACCGTGCCGTCCGAAAGAATTGAGGATGAAGTGGAGAGATAGCCAAGAGGGGTGCTGAGCGAAGCGAGGCGGGGTGAATTGGCTAACGAACTGCGAAATTTTACCTCTACCTCGGTGAGCCTCGGTTTTGCATAGCAAAAAACACCAAGAGAGTTTTACGATCCTGGTGTTAGAGGTGAGCGAGGATTTCGTTATTAGACAAAAAGCGAAGTCTCAAGAGGGGTAGGGGTGAATTGAGACGTAGCGAGCGGATATAATAGTACAATATCATACTATTGTTAAAATATCGGGAATGTTATAGAGATAACATGCAACGAGCCACAAAGAAAACCAAAGTAGAAGACGAACTGACTCCAGAAGAGGTAGCAGATGTAAAAGAATTCTACAAAGCAAAAGCAGAGGGTCAAACAAAGAAATCTTCTTTAGAAGAGTTACTCAAAGAACTGCACGAGTAAATTGTGGATTCTTGAACGTACTAAAAAATTCTCCAAGCAGTATAAATTATTGAGCTCCAATTTACAAATTAAAGTTGATTCAGCATTAATTGATTTAGCAAAATCTGAAAATCCTACCAAGTTAGGTGAATACAAATCAAGTTTAAAAGTTTACGCTTATGTTCTTGATAAGAGTAACAGGATTCTTTACAATGTATCTTCTAGCGAAAATACGATTGAACTTCTTAGGGTCGGCGACCACAAGAAAGCCTACAAAGGTCAGTAATCTCAGGTTCTAGGTTGCGGATGTAATTCATAACCACACCTTCTGCATCCATATTTTTTTCTAAAGGTGCCTGTTTTACCACTCTCTACACAGGATCTACAAACTGGTCCTTTATCAACTGCACATCGGAAAACCATGTTCTTTTCATAGACAAAAAAAGCAGTCCAATGATGATTGCAAACATGTGTTCCACATACAACACATCCATCATCCCATAAATAATTACAATCTCTAATTTGACATTTGTATTGACTATAACAATTTACACAAACCGTTCCCTGCGTCTTATTTCTTCCAACACAATCCTCACAAATGGGAGATAGATTGCATTTATCACATTGATTATTAAATTCACCTGTTTTATGGCATATTTTACAAAACCTACCTGCCTCATAGTCTCGATTTATTTGTGCAGCCCTATGTTGTTCTTGCCGTTTCTTTTCATGCCATTCAGGACTCTTGAACCTATCCAGTAACCCCACGAACTATCATAATTTTGTATAAACTTAAGGTTTATGGAAAATCAAAAAAGAATTAAATCTTACAGATGGAAAAGATAGTAAAGATCAATGAATCCACTTAGCAAGTTTTTCTTTATCAGAGACTATCGTATATCAAAGGCACAAAAAAGTATCCTCGAAGAAAGAAAAATTCCAAACCTACAACACGATCTTGACTCAAGAGACAAGGGATTACATCTAAGATCAGAGGAAGTCGTAAAGGCACAACTGCAAATAGCATTAGATGAACTTGAATATTACACACAACATCTTTCAGAAATATATGCCCGAGCAAAAAGGGAAAAGATTGCTCTTGATTAAAATTCTCCTAGTCTACCACAACTCTTACAAAACCTATCTGTTCTATAGTCATTTTTGAATTTAGCTTAAACTCTAACTGTAAAAGAATGTTTAATTGATTGGCGAGAATAACGATTGTGTGCCAGCAGTACTATGTCGTTGTTGGTGTGAGTGCGATGAGGCTGTAGCTTACATTGGTTTGGGACAAATGGAACCAGAGGATAAGGGTGATTCTTCTCTTATCTGTGAAAATTGTTTGGATGGAGCCCATTTTCAGGATAGATTGGATGCGTCGATTAAACATCATGAGGATGAATTAAGGGAGGAGGAAAAGAAGCGTCAGGATGAAGAAATCAAAAAGTTGCTTCAGGATGTAGCGAGTAAAAACGAGAAAGATAACCCTCGTACGATTTTAAATCGGCGACTTGCGAGTGGAGACATAACAGTAGACGAGTATGATAGAATAAAAGAACGTCTGGATTCAGAATAGAACTGGTCTATTAAAATATCAAACTTCTAAATGAAACCATCTAAAAGTCCCTTTTTTCTGCTAACATTTGTTCTGTCAATAGATATGTTACTTGCTCTTGCTTCAGCTCTTACATTATGTGGTACCTTTGTATCCCTTGCGACAAAAACAACGCCTTCCTTTGCATAGTGAGAACCCTTGTACGATCTTGCCTGTTGTATATGACGTGGTGTAAGTTCCTTTACGCATTTTGCTTCTCCTACTATTCTATCACGTGAATCGTGTGGGTTGATGGCAAAAATGTCGGGTCGTTTTCCTGTTGATTTGGATTGTTTTTGTTCCTCTACCCTATAGCCTTCAAAACGCTTCGATTTTGCAGCTTCCCTTTCGAGTTTTCTCCAATTATTATCGTCTGCAACCTTCTTTGATTCTCCAAAACCAAACATTAGAATCCATCCACTCCTAGTTTATGTAGCTTGTAGCGCAAGTCCTCTTTTCTTTCTTCAAAATATCTTGCAGAATCTTTATGATATCCAAGATACCCTTCCACACGTTTTAGGTCTTCAATTAGTAAGCCCGACTGCACGGATTTTGGTAGTATTCTAAACGCTTTATCTATAATATTCAATTAGATTCCGCCCCCTATCTTTGCATCTATCACATTTGCTGCCGTGTGTGTTATCGCATTAAACTGCGTAGTTGCTTCATTTTTTATTGCATTTGTTGCATGGTTTTGTAGTTGTTTTACTACCGAATTTGATTCCACGTTGTGATAACCGGTTATTAGTGCATTGACGGTTCCACTTACACCAAGTCCTAGAAAAACCAGAATTATGAATCCGCCGGCTATCAATTTTCCTAACACTTTTTAAAACCTCCATTCTTGCTGTTTTGCATTTCTCTCGTTATGCATTATACATTCCAAAGAACTTAAAGATTTTGGTACCAATCATTGGTGTACCACTTAATATCTGTCTGAAATTGGTAGACATTTGCTGCGAATCAATAACATAATTAATCGTTGGCAAAGTTAAAGTTGAAGATCGCCGTATTGTAATTGCCTAAAAAATTAGGCGAGTTGAAACCGAAATGGAAAACACAAACCAAACGCAAGAACTAGAAGACAAAATCTACGAGGAACTCGTAGAAGCCATAGACAACAACAAGACTATGGACGACCTGAAGAAGTCAATAGGGCAAACAAGCCTTAGTTGGTTCTTAGGAAACAATAGAAAGCGTGAACAGGCAAGGCGTAAGTTCTTTGAACTACGCAAAGTAAAACGGGAAGAAAAACCCGTAAGCCAAAGTAAGTAGACTCTCTGTGTGTGGCGAATTAGTAACCACACACAACCACAATTACTATTCCAAACAATAATTTTATATCATAAAACTCAGATATTGTTATACATTGGAAGATTTCATTATGTCAACTATTGGTTTGGCTGTTAGCGCAGTTGCTATACCATTAGGATCTTTCATAGATAAGCACAAACATCTTTCCAACTCGTCACCAATAATAGGACTACTAATTTCATTTATTGGTGCAGGACTTTCATTAGCGAGTCTACCACACACTTTAGTAAGCGACAAATTACCTTTTGTATATTATTATATTCAATTAGCAATCTCAATTACACTTCTTTTCTTACAATTCCAATCAGTAAAAAAGAAACTTGTAAAGAAGATGAAGTATGCATACTATACATCTTTTGCATTTGCGAATTACATCTTTGCATGTGCGGGAATATTTGTATTCATGGTTCTTCCATATGCACCAAAACCAATGTAAAATAATCTAAATCTCAATAAGTTTTCTTATTGCAAATGAACAGTTTTTTCATCCAGTCATTTATCTTCATTTTTTAATTTTTCTAGCTCTTCTCTTATAATTTTCCGTAATTCATCAGGACTTATATCGGATGTTATTACATGACTTCCAATCCTAGTTTTTGCATTTTTATAATTTTTAATCTTTTGATAAAGAAAATCAGCAATTGTTAATGCACTTGCAGAAATATCAAATACATTAATTATAAATGACACCA